>Ga0307512_10000099_pt1 | contig 106424 bp, 114 predicted proteins | sample 14_EM_MG_FD_200267 | JGI IMG/M metagenome (GOLD analysis project Ga0307512, IMG submission 200267) | Populus trichocarpa ectomycorrhiza microbial communities from riparian zone in the Pacific Northwest, United States - 14_EM | ecosystem: Host-associated > Plants > Roots > Unclassified...
GAACGCCGCCCCCCGCCGACGCCGAGCCCGCCCCTCGCATCGCTGAGCCGCCGCGGGTACTGGGCAGCTACGACGCCTTCGCCTGCGAGAGCTGCGGCAGCCGGTACAGCCAGCCGTTCACCGATCACGGGTGCGGGCCGCTGACCCCGGTCACCGTCACCATCACCACCAAGGCGGCAGGTGAGCCGGCATGACCGACACACCGACGGCCGCGGCCGCGGTCGAGCAGGGCGCCGAACTGGCGGTCCTGCTCGCCGAGTACGGCGCGCTCAAGGACGAGCAGGCCAAGCGGATCGACCGGCGCGAGCACCTGGTGTTGGGCACGCTGACCGCGTTCGGGGCCACCCTCACCGCCGCGGCGAAGATCGAAATCCCCGTGGCGTTGCTGCTGCTGCCGGCGGTCGCGGTCATTCTCGGGTGGACGCACCTGGTCACCGACGTGAAGATCTCCGTCGCCGGGCAGTACCTGCGTACCGAACTGAGCGTGCGCCTGAGCGCCCTGACCGGCGCTCCGGTGCTCGGCTGGGAACGCGCGCATCGCGGCGACCCGCGCCGCCGGCAGCGCAAGCGCCTGCAACTGGCCGCCGACCTGGGCACCTTCCCCGGGCCGGCGCTGGTGTCGCTGGGCGTCTACCTGACGCTCACCCGGCCGCCGGTGCCCGGCTGGATCGCCGCGGCCCTGCTCGCCGCGGCCGCCGCGGTGCTCGCCGGTCAGCAGGCCCTGTACGCCGCGGGCACCCACCGCCCCCGTAACGGGGGCCGGCGATGACCTTCCACTCCATCGGCACGCCGATGCTCTACGACGTCGGCGCCGCCCTGGCGTTCCTGGCCACCCTCGCCGCGCTGGGCTGCGGCCACCTGCCCGGCGACATCGTGCTGCAGTCCAACCGCGACGCGCTCGGCAAGGCCTTCCCCGGCAACGACCGGCTCGCCCGCGGCGTGCACCCCTGGACGGGATGGACCCCATGCCTGCGCCATTGCGCCTCGTACCTGGGCTGCCAGGCCGTCGCGTTGGCCCTGGTGCTGCCGGTCGTCCCGATCCCGCTGCCCGGCGTCGTCGCCGCCCTCGCGGTCAGCGGCGCCACCCACGCCGTCATCGACCGGCGCTGGATCGTGCAACGCATCATCGCCGCCAAAGGCTGCACCGGCTGGCGCGAGGCCCCGCTCTGGGTCGACCAGGCCCTGCACTGGGCCGCCATGTTCGTCGCCGCGCTGATCGCCGCCCGCACCACCACCTGGACCAAGACGGCCGTGGTCGCCGGCGCCGGGCTGCTGCTGATCGTCTACGCGCTGCACATCGAGCACCGCCACGCCCGCGGCGTCGCCGCCGGGCCCGCTCCCACCGACCGGTACTGAAGGGCGATCCTGATGACCACCACCACCACGGACACCCTGGGCAGCCGCCTGGCGTTTCGCACCGTCGGGGCCCTGGCCGACGCCTTCGACCCCGGCACTCTGGCGGCGATGCAGTACGACGCCGAGCAGCTGGCCGCCCGCAACGACGAAACCGCCGGCGCCTGGCAGGCGCTCGCCGACGCGCTCGGCGAGGCCTGCGTGCTCGCCGAGCGCCAGGGCCGGGTGAGCGCATGAGCGCCCGCAGCAACATCGAGTGGACCGAGACCACCTGGAACCCGACCACCGGCTGTGACCGGATCTCGCCCGGCTGCGACAACTGCTACGCGCTGACCCTGGCCGCCCGCCTGCAGGCGATGGGCTCGGCCAAGTACCAGACCGACGGTGACCCGCGCACCTCCGGGCCCGGCTTCGGCCTGGCGGTGCACGACAGCGTGATCGGCCAGCCGCTGTGGTGGCGCACGCCGCGGCTGGTCTTCGTCAACTCGATGTCCGATCTCGGCCACGCCCGCATCCCCCGGGCCGCCCTGGCCCGGATCTTCGCGGTCATGGCGCTGACCCGGCGGCACCAGTTCCAGGTGCTGACCAAGCGGCCCGGCCGGCTCGCCCGGCTGCTGTCCAGCGAGGCCTTCCAGTCCGCGGTCGCCGAGCAGGCCACCGACCTGATCAGCTCCCGCGGCTGGATGCGCTGGCAGATCGACCTCGGCGGGCAGCGACTCGCCGGGGACTCCGGCCTCGGCTCCGGCTGGACCGTGGCCGATACCCCGCGCTGGCACACCTGGGTGCCGCCGTGGCCGCTGCCCAACCTCTGGCTGGGCACCTCGATCGAGTCCGACCGCTACAGCCCCCGGGCCGACGAGCTGCGCCAGGCCCCCGCGGCGGTCCGGTTCATCTCCGCTGAGCCGCTGCTCGGTGGACTGCCGTCGCTGCAGCTGGCCGGGATCGACTGGGTCATCGCCGGCGGGGAGAGCGGCCCCCGGCACCGCCCGCTCGATCTCGACTGGGTGCGGGACCTGCGGGAGCGGTGCGCCGCCGAGCAGGTGGCGTTCTTCTTCAAACAGGTCGGCGGCCGTACCCCGAAGGCCGGCGGCCGGCTGCTCGACGGCCGCACCCACGACGACATGCCCGCCACCGGCGAGGCCCTGACCACGGCGGTGACCCGATGACCACGACAGACACCCAGCAGCGCACGGCCCCGGCCGGCGCCGTCGACGAGCAGGCCTTCGAGTTCCGGCTGGACATCGTGACCGACCCGGACCCGGACAGCCCGACCGCGATCGTCTTCTACCGCGCCGACGGGATCGCCGCGGCGATCGCCCAGGCGCGGCGGCTGCTGGCCGCGCACGACGGCCCCGACGACCTGTACGGCGAATTGTCCCAGCGCAACAGCGACCGGGCCGACTTCCTGACCACCGTCCACCTGGGAGCGTGACCCAGCGATGCCGCACGCCGACACCCTGACCGTGATCCACCACGACGACACCCACAGCCGCTACACCGACGCCCGCTACCAGCTGCACCGCGACGGCATCCGGATCTGGACCGCCGACGGCGAGACCAGCCACACTGATGTCCTGATGACGCAGGCCTACCGGCAGCGCACCGCCGAGGCCGCGCGGTGAGCGCCGGCCCCGTCGAGGTCCTCGGCCTCGACCAGTCGATCGCCTACGCGCAGCACCTGGCCGCCGAGGCCAGGCTGCACGGCCCCGACGGCAACGAGGGCTACCTGGCCAGGCTGAGCGCGGCCCGGGTCACCGGCGCCGGGCTGACCACCGGGCACTCCATGCAGGAAGCGTTCGCCGCCGCGGCCATCACCGCGGCGGCGCACGCCGCCGAGCTGCAGAAGCAGAAGAGCATCCAGGAGCAGTACGACATGAATCCCGACGCAGGCGACAAGACCTATCTGACCGGCGCCGACGGTGCCGGGTCAGAACCAGCGCCGGGCGGCGCAGCCGGCGCCGATACGGCCGCCGGCGAGCCGGTCGAGCGCGGCGAGCGCGACGTGCTGGCCCGCGGCGCCTACATCAGCGCCTCGTCGCAGCCACGGCGGCAGCGCGGCCGGGCGCGGGAGTGGGACGCCGGGCGCGTCGAGGCTGACCAGCTGGCTGTCGCGTACGAGCACGCCGACGGAATCCTCGCCGAGCGGGCGCAGATCGCGGCCGGCCCGGGCGCCGACCGGATGGAGGCGACGCGCGGCAACGGCATCCTGCGGTGCCCGCCCTGGTGCCCGCAGAACACCGACGAGCACGAGCACGAGGCGCACATCGGGCCGGGCAGCACGTTCACCACCGAGGACGGCGACACGGTGACCGTGCGGCCGCGGGTGAGCTGGTGGCCCGATATCGAGCCCGCCGTCGAGCTGGCCGTCACCGCGGCCGAGGGCGGCGACGGCACGCTGGTACTCACCGCCGCCGAGCTGGGCCGGCTGCAGCAGCTCAGCAGCGAGGTCCTCGGCGAGGCCGAACAGCAGCACGAAGATGGCGACGCCCTGGCCACCGGCAAGCCGGCCTACCCGGGTGCGTTCTCCGAGGCGGTCGGCGCCGACTACGAGGTCGACGACCCGGCGGCCGCGGCCGCGGCGCTTGACCTGCAGTCCCGCGCCGGCGGCTACTACCTCGCCGAGGACAGCGACCACTCCGCCGGCGACGACAGCACCGGCCCCTACCTGGACTGGTCGTCGCGGGCCGAGCCCGGGGTGCGGCATATGGAGGTCAGCGACGGCACCGACACCACCAGCCTCTCCGTGACCACGGCCCAGCTGCAGCAGCTGCGTGACGGCATCGGCCGGCTGGTCGGCGCGGTCGACGACGGCGTGGAAGACCCTGGCCAGCTGTCCCTGGACCATGAGGACGGCGCCGCCTACATCGACTGGAGCGCCGCTGAGGACGGGATCCGCTACGTCGAGTTCGGCGACGGCTTCGAGGCGTCCGTGCAGCTCGAGCTCACCGATGCGCAGCTGCGCGAATGGCACCAGCGGCTAGGGCTGCAGTTGGTGCTCGACGAGCAGGACAGCGACGGGCAGGACAGCGACCGGTGAGCGCCGCGGCCGCCGGCGAGATCACCGGCCTGGACCAGTCGATCGCGTACGCCGAGCACCTCGCCGGCGAGGCCGGCCGGCACGGCGCCGACGGCGGCGAGTCCTACCTGGCCCGCCTGGCCGCCAGCCGGGTCACCGGCCCCGGACTGGCCACCGGCCGTGACATGCAGCAGGCCTTCACCACCGCGGCGGCCGCCGCGGCCGCCCACGCCGCCGAGCTGGGCAAGCAGAAGGCGGTGCAGGAGCAGTACGACGCCAACCCCGACGCCGGCGACAAGGGGTACCAGACCGGCGACGATGGCGCTGTGGAGGCGCAGGTGAAGCAGCAGGACAGTCCGCCGGCTCCGGGCACCGGCGTCGATATCGGCCCGGGCGTGTTGTTCCTCGGCGACGTCAACGCCGGCGGCGTCTGCTGGGGTGGCCGCGGGCCGGCCGGCGGCCGCACGGTGGAAGTCGACAACGGCCAGGACCTCGCCGGGGCCGGTCTGACCCGATCGCAGATCCGGGAGCTGCGCGACCGGCTGGCCGCCACCCTCGCTGGTGATCCGGGCGTCGACGCCCGGATCACCGGCGAGGACGGTGCGGTGAGCTGGCAGAGCGACGGCGGCCGGTACCGGCTGCGCGTCGACGCCGGCGACAGCCACGCCGCGGCTGCCCTGACCGACGCCCAGCTGCGCGCCGTGCAGCAGCAGCTCGCCGTCGACCTGGCCGACGAGGACGCCGCGGCGGCCACCTTTGCCGGTGTGACCGGCCGGTTGGAGGACAAGCACGCCGGGGTGAGCTACGACAACGACTCGCGGCTGACGCTGCCCGACGGGGCGCTCACCGACGAGCAGCAGGCGGCCTGCGGCCGGGCGGTCCGGCTCTACCGCAACAGCACCTACCGCCGGATCGGCGCGTACCTGCGCGGCGGCGAAGACGAAATGATGCAGATCCGCGAATACCCGGGCCAGACCGACGCCACCGCCGAGGCCGTCTCGGAGCACGTCGCGAAGATCGACCAGGCGATGCAGGCCGCACCCCTGGACCAGCCGCTCGAGCTGTGGCGCGGCGTCCACGACCTGCCCCTGGTCCTGGGCACCGAGCTGGACAAGAACCTGACCGGCACCCAGTGGACCGAGCAGAGTTTCCCGTCGACCAGCGTGGACGCCAAGGTGGCCGGCATCTTCTCCGACGGCGACACGCTGCTGCGGCTGCACGTCCCGGCCGGGACCGGCGCGATCCAGCTCGACAGCCGGCCCACCCCGCTCGCGCACACCCGCGAGGCCGAGGTCCTGCTGCAGCGCGGCCTGCAGATGCGGATCATCGCCGACCAGCGCCAACCCGTCGGCGAGGGCCACACCGCCTGGTCCGGCGGCAGCGAGCAGTACGTTCCACCACGGGAGTACCGCGTTCTCGATGTGGAGGTCACCGTGCCCCAACCGGCCGTGCCCGAGCCGAGCCGCTCGAGCGAGGAGATCCGCCCGCCCAACGGCGGATGGGGCATCGACCAGGGCCTGATGCACTTCGCCGGCGCCCTGGGCCGGCTGTGGAACACCCTCGGCGACGACCAGCACCTACAGGTCGACGGGCACGCCCTGGGCAACATCATCACCGACCTCGGCGAGGGCATCACCCGGCGCCGCCACGACACCACCCACGCCCTGCGCGAGCTGCGCCGCATCCGCACCCAGCTACCCGACACCAGCACCGCCGCCCAACGCGTCGACACCGCGATCAACCGCCTCGACGCCCCGGACCGGCCGGCGCCGGCCCTGCCGGACAACGCCCCGCAGCAGCTGAAAGACCTCATGACCGAACTCAGCGCGATCCCGCTGGTCCGGCGCGGCTACGACCAAGGCGGCAGCGAACTCACGCCGTTCCACGAGACCGACCAACTCGCCGAGGCCGCCGGCCGCTGGCTGAACGGCGACATCACCCGCGGCGTGCTCGAGAGCGAGATCAGGGGCCTCGCCCGCCGCCGCCACGAGTCGTCCGAGGGCTGGATCGAGATCCGCGAAGCCGTCGGCCGGGCGCTGCGCGACTTCCGCCAGTGGGCGAAACGACCGGCTTAGATCGAGCACAAGATCGGATGGCCCGGGCGATCTCGCCCGGGCCATCGACGTTTCCAGGGAGGGGTGAGCGGTCGAGGCGCGCATCGTCGGCTCGATCGACATGGCGGCCCAGGCCATCGTCGTGTCAGGACCCGGGCTACCTGCCCAGAGACGGCCCGGGGTCGACGTCCGGGCCGCGGTGATAGTGGTCGTAGTCGTCGCGGAAGTTCCGCTCGGTCTCGGTCTCGGCCTGGCGGGCGGCCTGCTCGGCTTCGGCCTGGCGCTGGGCGTGGGCCTGGCGGCCGTCGTCCTCGATGCGGTTGATGCCCGGGTCCAGGCCCTCGCGCAGCTGGGCCTCGGCGCGTAGCCCGGCGACGCGTTGCTGCTGGGCGGTGGCCCGCTGCCGGTTGTCGCGGGCGCTGTGCTCGGTGAGCCGGGCGCTGCCACCGATCCCCTGGGCGTCGCGTTCGCGGGCCTGCGCGGCGCGCTGCTGCCACTGGGCGTTGAACTCGGCCAGCTCCGCGGCCGCGCGGCGGCCGCCATCGGCGCCGCCGGCCTGGCGTTCGTACTGCCCCGCCCGGTCGTCGTGCAGCCCGGCGTCCGCGGCCGCGGCCCGGGCGGCCTGACGCCGCTGTTCCTGCTCGGCGGCGAGCTGCGCCCGCGACGTGCCCGCCAGGCGCAGGGCCAGGGGGTTGCGCTGCCGCTCGGCCTCCAGACGCTGCACGTCCTGCCACGCCTGCCGGGACACGGCGAACCCGGCCGCCGCCTGGGCCCGGGCGGTGTCGGCCTCGGCGCCGGCGGCGACGCGGGCCTGCAGCTGCTCGCGGCGCTGCTCAAGCTCGCGCATCGCCGGGCCCTCGCCGGCGGCGGCCGCCGCGCGGATCTGCTCGAGCTTGGCGTCTTGGCGGTCGGCGGCCGCAGCCAGGCGGGCGGCCTCCCGTTCGGCGGTCGCGATCGCGGCGCTCAGCTGGGCGTCCGGGATCGTGCCGTACGGGCGGTCCCGCCAGTGCGGCCGGCCGGTCGCGCCCTGGGGTGTCTGCTCGGCGCGGCCGCCGGCCTGCAGGGCGGTCTCGCGGGCCGTTCGGGCGGCCTCGGCGCGGGCGACGACGGCGGCCTGCTGCAGCTGCTCGCGGGTAAACCGGCCGGACGCCGGCTCGCCGTTGCCGATCCGGGCCAGCTCGTCATAGGTGGCCAGGCGCTGCTCCCGGTCGGCCGCCGCTTGCTGGGCCGGGTTGAGCGGGATCCGCCGCAACCTGTCGCGCAGCTCGTCGCGGTCGCCGGGCTGGCGCAGTTGCTCGTCGGGGAGCGCGATGAGCCGGGCGTCCAGGGCGTCGAACGCCGCGGCGTACCGGTCGGCTCCCGTGCCGATCGGGGCGGTGTCGGTGAGCTGGTCGACGGCCAGGCGCTCGGTGAGCTGGTGGACGCCGGCGGCGACCCGGTCGATTTCGCGGCGCAGCTGCTGCCAGGCGGTGGCGGCCGCGGGCGCCGGCGCGGGCGCGGGCGGGTTGATCGGCTCGGGCTGCTCGCCGAGCTCCGCGAGGACGATGCGGTCCGGCCGGTCGTTGGCGATCACCGCGGCGTACGCGACCACGGCCCGCTGCCGGGCCTCCGCGGCGTTGGGTGGCGGGCCGTGCCGGGCCCGGTCGGCGTCGGTCTCCAAGGGGTTGAGGGCGAGCCACAGGTCGGTGCGGTGCCGGTCGCGGGACATCGCCGGGTAGAGCACGTGGGCGTCCATCTGGTTGCCGTAGACCAGGGCCCGGTCGGCGGTCAGCCCTTGGGCCTTGGACGCGGTGATCGCGTAGCCGAGCTGCAGCCCGCCGCGCTCGACGTAACCGGCCCCGACCCACGTACGCACCAGTTCGGGGCCGTCCGGGCCCTGCTCGCGGCGCTCGACCTGCACGCGGCCGGTGTCGTCGGAGTCGACGACGACGCCGCGGTGTCCGTTGAGGATGCCGAGCTGGCGGTCGTTGGTGCGGGCGAGGACCTGGTCGCCGATGTTGAGGGTCAGCCGGCGCCCGTCCGTCAGGGTGTACTGGCGGCCTTCGGCGCTCTGGCCGGCGGCGAGCATCTGCCGCTGGGCGACCTGGTTGAGGGCGTCGACGTCGGCGTTGGTGTGCGCGAGCAGCAGCAGCCTGTCGATGCGGTCGTGCGGATCCGCCCATTCGGCCCGGGCGGCGCTCCACTGCTCGAGCATCTCCTGGTGGGCCTGCTCCGGGGTGGCGGTGACGTGCAGCCGGCCGGTGTCCGACCAGGTCTGCAGCGCGGCCCGGCGCTCGTCGGCCCGCCACACGGCCAGCGCGGTCCGTTCGTCGAGGTCGACCTGGCGGCGGTTCTCCGTCAGCTCCAGGCCGTTCACCATCGCGTGCACCGCGGCGAACGTCCCGCCCACGCCGACCGCGCGCAGCTGCAGCGGATCCCCGATGGCCACGACCTTGGTGCCGCTGGCGCCGGCGGCGGTCAGGAGGCGGGCGAGGTGCCGGTCGTCGACCATCGCGGCCTCATCGACCACCAGGACGTCGACGCCGGCGAGGCCCTGGCCGTCGTCGATGCGGGCCAGCCAGGACGCGATCGTGCGCGAGTCGATACCCGCCTCGGTCTGCAGGTTGGCGGCCGCGACCGCCGCCGTGGACGCGCCGGCGACGGTCTGCCCGGTCGCCTCGTACGCGGACCGCAGCGCCGCCATCAGGGTGGTCTTGCCCGCGCCGGCGACCCCGACCACGGTGTCGACGCCGTGCCCGGCGGTGGCCAGCCGGGTCAGCACCACGCGCTGCTCGGCGCTGAGCGTGAAGCCGTTGGCGGCCTCGAACTGCGCGACCGCGAGGTCCAGCACGTCGGCCTCGACGACCGCCAGGCCGCCGGCGTAGCGGTCCCGGGCCACCCGCAGGACGGCGCGCTCGGCGGCCACGATGTCCGCCGTGGTGAACCGCTGGAAGTTGCTGAGGTGGACCGCGCCGGTGGCCGGCAGCCGTACCGCGAGCTCGTCGGTGAGCACGGCGTCGACGAGCTGCTCGGCCTCGGCCAGGTCGGCCACGCCGGAGCGGGTGGCGTCCATGACCGCGGCCAGGACGTCCGCCCGGGAGGTGACCTTGCGGTGCCCGGTCAGCCCGTCCTCCGGGCGGAAAACCCACTCGGCGACGGCCGCCGGCGGCACGTCGACCGGGGCGGGCGCGTGCTGCGGACCGGGCATCGCCTCGGCCACCACCGTGGCAGGGTCGACGCCGGCGGCGGCCGCCTGGGCGTGCCACTCGGCGCGCAGATCCCCACCCGCGCCCGGGCGGGGGCGCTGCTTGGCCTCCCGCGACTTCGCGGCCGCGGTCTTCGCCTGCTCCGTGCTGGCCTGCCCGGGATCGACGCCGTCCGCCTGCAGCCGGTCGGCGACCTGACCGGCCCGCTTGGACATCCGCGAGCGCAGAACGCCGGGGACCGCGGCGACTTCCCACGCCCCGGTGCGCTCGTCACGCACCCACTCCATGCCCCACCGCTCGCGGGTCACCTGCCGCAGGCGGGCCTTCACCAGCGCGTCGGCGGCGTGCGCGTGGCGGTGCAGATCGCGGCCGCCGGCGCCGATCGTCGACCACTTCCCGTCCACGCCCTTGACCAGGTTCACGAAGGTCACATGGGCGTGCAGGTGCGGGTCCGGGGCTTGGCCGGCGACCGGGCGGGCGGTGCGGTGCACCGTCATCCAGCCGAGCAGCCCGGTCCCGTCGACCCGCTCGGCGCGGTGGCCGTCGCCGTGGTGCCCGCGCATCCCGTAGCCGGCCCACTGCTGCACCGCACCGACCGTCTCCCGGACGGCATCGAGGTAGACGTCTTCGAGCTGCGCGGCGGTCTCCGGATCGGCCATCGCGGTCAGCACGCTGTAGCTCTTGGGCAGGTCCAGGGTGAGGTCGTAGCCGCGGTTCCCGACCACCACCCGGGCGTCCTTGTACTCCCGGGCGGCCGCCAGCTCGTCGGCCTCGTAGACGTCATCGAGGGTGATGCCGGCAGCCTCGGCGACGCGCTGCAGGTCGCCGACCGGTGCCCGGTGAGCGACCTGCTCGGCGTCCGGGCGGGCGCCCGCGGGGCCGTCTGTTCGCGTCTGTTCGCGGGCCACGCCGCGCTGCAGGCGCCCGTACCGGGCGGCCGCGCGGGGGTCGGCCAGCAGCCGCGCCGGGGTCGTCCCGGCCCGTTCCGCCGCCTGCCGGACAGCCGCGACCAGCGGGCCGGCGGGCAGTTTCGCGCGTGGGTCGACCGCCATTTTCGGCGCGACCAGCACGTCACCGGTGGACGGATCACGGCCGTCCGCGAGTGCCCGGGCGGCTGCTTTGCCGGCGTCGTCTAGCGCTGTTCCGGGCTCGATGCCGACCTCGCGCAGGCCTTCGCCGACCCACTCCAGTGGACGGTCGGACTCCAGCCGGTACGCCACCTGGCCGTCATCGGCCGGGGTCAGCGAGCACCCGGACTGCTGCTCCAGGCGGTAGTCGATCTGGGCCATCGCGGGGCCCAAAGTGGTCACCCACGCCACCGCGATCACCTCCCAGATCATCCCGCTTTGCGGATCTTGTACGCATTCAAGATCCTTGATCTTGTATCGAAGATACCTTGGTACTCTCAGATCTTGAAGTGAGGATGATCTTCGATGTGAGCTGAGCTGGCCGGATGGCCGGGCGACGAATATGGGAGGTCTCGCGTCGTTGTCATCGATCTCTCACGTCGTTGTCAGCGGGTGCTCTCGCGGGGGCTGTCAGCGGAGTTGACCTTCCAGTAGGTTGATCGCGCCTTGGAGGCGTGGCCGAGGGAGGACGCTGGTGTCGGCCGATGGCGGTGGGCAGCGCGCGTTGCGCGACGCCGCGGTGCGCCGGCTGGTGGAGATCTCCGACGAGCGGCCGTTGACGCGGTCTGACGTGCGGCTGGCCGCGCAGGGGTTGGGTGTCTCCGAGCGATCGGTGTGGCGCTGGGTGGCGCAGGCTAAGGGTCGGGTGCAGCCGGTCGGGCGATCGCGGTTCACCGTGGACGCCGCGCTGCGGCAGCGGCTGGCGTTCTGGCGAGGCAATGTCGCCGCGGTGCACCGGGAGCTGGTGCAGGCCGCGGCGGACGGTGGGCCGCCGGCACCGAGTTTTGCGACGCTGCACCGGGCGGTCAATCGGGCGCTGAGCGCGGGCGAGCTGGCCGGGCTGCGCAAGGGCGAGTTCGCCGCGCGAGCGCATGACGTGTACGGCCAGCGGCCACCGGGGCACCGCAACCAGGCGTGGGAGAGCGATCATGTCGAGGCGTCGGTAGAGGTTGACGTCGACGGGCGGCTGTCGAGCCGTGGGTGACCTGGTTCATCGACTGCGCGACGAACGTGATCACGGGTGTGGCGGTGACGCCGGGCGTCCCGAGCCGGGAGTCGATCCTGGCGGCGCTGCGGACGGCGATCAGCACCGAGGCGCCGTACGGGCCGGCCGGAGGCCTGCCGCGGGTGGTGCGGGTGGACCGGGGCAAGGACTTCCTGTCGAGGACGGTGGCCGCGGCGTGCGCGGTGTTCGCGGTGCGGGTGAACGACCTGCCCGGGTACGCGCCGTTCTTGAAGGGGTCGATCGAGGCGCTCAACGGCGCGGCGAAGACGATGCTGTTCGCGGGGCTGCCGCGGTTCACCGAGGGGCCGCGGCTGGCCGGGAGCCGGTCGGCGGACCCGGACGCGCCGGCGCTGCGGTACGAGGCATTCGTGGCCGAACTGCTGGCCTGGGTGGGCTGGTGGAACACCGCGCACGAGATGGACGAGCTGGACGGGCGTACGCCGTTGCAGGCGTGGCAGGACGATCCGACCCCGGTGACCAGGATCTGCGGCTGTTCACCCTGGAAGACGACGGCAAGGTCCGCACGATCACCAACAAGGGCGTGCAGTGGCGCCGCCGGCACTACCTGGCGGCGTGGATGAACGGCAGCGCGAACGCCGACCGCAAGGTGCGGGTGCGGTGGATGCCGCACCACGACCACGAGATCGAGGTGTTCGACGCCCGCACCGGCGCCTACCTGGGCCGGGCCGAGCTGGCCGAACAGGCCAGCCCCGCCACGGTCAAGCAGGTACGGCGTGCCCGCCGGGCCCGCGCCGACCGGCTGACGCGTGAGCTCAAGGCGGTGGAGAAGACCCGCAGGCAGCGCTATGCCGCGTCCACCACGGCGGAGGCGCCCCGGCCGGTCGGGGCGATGACGGCCGCGGAGGCCGCCGCCGAGCTGCTCGACGTCAACGACGCCGGCCTGCGTACCCAGGCGCGGCCGTGGGTGGTGCCGCAGGGGCCGCCGGCTCCCGGCTGGGTGCTGCCGCGCTCCGCCCAACGCCCCGATGGGCCCGATGAGAAGGACACGCCGGCGACGTGACGACCTGGCAGGAACTCGACGAACGCGATGACCACTACCTCGGCCTGCCCGGGGCGCACGTGGTCGCCACCGAGGCGCTGCTGGCGCTACGCGACAACCTCGCCGACGTGCTCGAGGCGCGGGCGATGATGTGCGTGCACGGCGACGCGGGCTTGGGCAAGACGCTGTCGGTCAACGCCGCCCTGCGGGCGCTGGGCCCGGCCGGGGTGTGCCGGGTGCAGTTCCGGGCCCGGCCGACCCCGCGCGACATCAGGCACGTCCTGTTCGACGCGCTGGGCTGCTCCGGAGCGCCGCCGCTGCGGCCGATCGAGTTCGACTCGCTACTCAAGCGGGTGCTGGCCGAGGGGCCGCGGGTGCTGGTCTGCGACGAGGCGCAGTGGCTGTCGCGGGAGTGCTTCTAGTTCTGTGACGAAGCAGCAGCAACGGCCGGCCACGCTCCACATCAACCGCGCCTACCAGCCCTTCGCCGCCGCCGCGGTCGGCGCCGCCTACGTCACCACCAAACGGGGCGACGCCGCGGCATCACTCGTTTGTCTCGCCAACCTGCGTTGCCGATGCATCTTCATTGCCGATGTCAGTTTGCTGACGCCAGTAGGCAAGGTTTTGCCGAATGGTGCGAGTGCCGCGGTGATCAGGGCCGTATATCCCCGACCAGTCGTGAAGCAGTTGTTCCAAGGCTGCGACAGCGCCTGCCCGATCCCCAGCCCGGCCACGGCATATAGCGAGGTCGCGGCGATTGATCAGGGTGTAGGGATGGTTGGATCCGAAGACCCGTACCCGGTCCTTGAGTAGCTGTTCCAAGTCGGCGACCGCGCCGGCTCGGTTCCCAGCCTCGCCACGCCACAAGGCGAGGTCGTGGCGGGTGTCCAGGGTGTGGGGGTGATCTGGTCCAAGGACCCGCGACCAGTCATCGAGAAACTGTTCCAAGGTGGTGACAGCGCCGGCCCAATCCCCGGCCTTGCCACGCCATGAGGCGAGTTCGTGGCGGGTATCCAAGGTGTAGGGATGGTCGGGGCCGAAGACCCGCACCCGGTCGTGAAGCAACTCTTCCAAGTCGGCGGCGGCCCTGGCCGCATCCCCAGCCTTGCCGCGCCACCGGGCAAGGAAGTAGCGGGTGGTGAGGGTGTCCGGGTGGTCGGGTCCGAGGACCCGCACCCGGTCGTGATGCAACTCTTCCAAGTCGGCAACAGCGCCTGCCCGATCCCCAGCTTCGCCGCGCCACGCGGCAAGGAGGTAGCGAGTGGTGAAGGTGCGGGGGTGGTCGGGTCCGAGGACCCGCACCCGGTCGGCGAGCAATTGTTCCAAGTCGGCGAAAGCGCCGGCCCGGTCCCCGGCCTGGCCACGCCACAAAGCGAGGTCGTGGCGGGTGGTCAGGGTGTCGGGGTGGTCGGGTCCGAGGACCCGCTCCCGGTCGTCGCGTAGCTGTGTGTAGGCGTCAGCGGCCCCGGTGGGATCTCCCGCGCTGCCTTGTGACAGTGCGAGGTCGTGCCGCACCGCGAGGGTCTCGGGGTGGTCGGGCCCGAGAACCCGCTCAATGTCCTCGCGCAGATGTGCCAGGGCAGCGGCGGCGCCTGCCGGGTCTCCGGCCCTTCCGCGCCAAACGGCGTGGTAGTGGCGGGCGTCAAGGGTGCCGAAGTGGTCGGGTCCGAGGACCCGTTGCGAGTGGTCGACCAGGTGCGCAAGGGCCTCAGCGGCGCCGGCTGGATCTCCCGCCTCCCCCCGCCAATAGGCGAGGAGATTGCGGGTGCTGAGAGTGTCGGCGTGGTCGGGTCCGAGGACCCGCACCCGGTCGGCGAGCAACTGTTCGCAGGTGGTGACAGCCTCGGCCAGGTCGCCGGCCTGACCGCGCCATCGGACGAGGTCGGCGCGGACATTAAAGGTGTCCCGGTGGTCGGATCCGAGCCGATCCACCGCCGTGCTGTGGAGGTGGTCGAAGTAGGTGGCGGCGGCGGTGACCAGGCCGGTGCCACCGAGGCTGCGTCCGACCCGCGATAGCACCGGATGGCCTCCGTTAGCACTGGTCCAGAGGTGCGAGCCGGCATTGGAGTCCAAAGCGATGGTGTTGGCCCGCAGGACCTGGGCGTGGCCGCTGTCACGTTCGATGTCTGGCCACTGTTCAATGAGGGCGTCAGCAGCAGCACGGGCAAGACGGCGCTGCTGGTCGGGGTGGGTCGCCTCGCGGACGGCGCGTTGAAGCAGACCGTGGACTCGAATGATGTTGGTGTCCTCGTCGATCGTGAGAAGACTGAACCGGCGCAGCACGTGGAGGGCGTCGGTAGCGTCCTCGGCGTCGATCAATCGGCCGAGCCGGGCGGTGTAGTAGCTGGTGACCGCCGTGCTCGTGAACAACTCGGCCGGGATGCCGTTGGGGTCCAACAGCGCAGCGAGTTCAAGTACGGGCCGGGCCACCCCGACAGGAGCCAGCGTCTCGGCCCGATCGATGGACACCTCCCAGGTCGCGGCGACGGTGTCCCGATGGTTATCGGGGAGGCGGCTCGGGGCCAGGTCGTGCAGCTTGCGGCGTTGATCGGCCAGCCGACGCCGATAGGTGGCGCAAGTCATCCGAGCACCGTTATCAGCGATGAAGGTGGCGGCCTGCGCCAGGGCGAGGGGCAAGTAACCAAGGTCAGCGGCGAGCTCATCGGCCTCGTCCAGCCCCTGCGGCAGGACGGCGAGTTTCTCCCGTAGGTAGGCGGTTGCTTGTTCGGGGGTGAACACGTCGACATCGATGAGGTGTCGGCCGCCCAGCAGCGCTGCATCGCGGCAGCGGCTGGTAGCCACCGTCCGTCCATCGGCGACGCTGGGAGGCCAAAGCAGGGTCAGATCGGCGGGGTCGGCCACGTCGTCCAAAACGATCAGCCACCGCCAGCCGTGGGGTTCACTGAGCCAGGCTAAGAAGCGGGCCGCGCCGCGGTCGTCGTCGGTGTTCTTGACGCCGGTAACCCTGACAGCGGCGTCGGCATAGGCCGTGATGATGCTGGTCCGTGACGTCGCGGTCACCCACACCAGCAGATCGACCCGGCGTTCGGTCCACCACCGGTGGGCCAGTCCGGCCGCGAGTTGGGTCTTGCCGACCCCGCCGAGGCCGGCAAGCACCTGGCCCACCACCACCGTTTCCGACGCGCCGAGCGCGGCGGTCAAGTCGTCGTCGGCGGGCCGGTCCTGACGGCAGTCGCCCAACGGCGGCACCACCCCAACCATCACCGGCCCCGACACCGACGCCTGCCCAACGGCGGGCCGGCCCAGCTGGCGCCGCGACTGCGGGATCGGGGCACTGTATCCGCCGCCGTCGCGGTTGCCCTGCCGCTGCTGCACGGCGTTCTGGTGCAGGGCCAGCATCAGCTCGGTGACCTGCGCGGCGATGGTGTATTCATCCTGACCGCAGGCCCGCGCCAGCGTCTGGGCGACCGCGCGGACATCGTCCAGAGCGGCCGGCCCACCCCGGGAGATGATCCGGTGGATCACATCCTTCTTCGGTGAACCGTCGAGGCGGTCGTCGCCCGCGATCCGCTTCTCCAGGTCCTCCAGAGCGGGCCGGTTTGCCGTCTCGTGCAGGTCATGGAGCAGATCGCGGACCTGCTGCTGCGGGCCGGCATCGAGCTCGGGCCGGGCCAGCTTCCGCGGCCGGCGCACCGGGGCACGCTTGGCGGCCGCCGCGGGCGGGCGGCGCACTGGTCGGGACTTGTCGGCATCCATCGCCCGATCGATGATGCCCCACCGCTACCCATCGTGGACTGCTCGACACCCATCGACACTCAGGTCGGCCCTGTGACAGGGCCTGAGTCTGAGAACACAAGCCGGCGCCGGCTCCGCTTTCGTCTCAGACATCCAGGGAGCACCCCGATGACCTCATCCTCGCAGCACCCGCACGGCCCCGAGCAGCGCCGCACCCGGATCACCCTCGCCGTGGTCACCGGCATCTTCGCCGGCGCCACCCGCGCTCTGACCAGCTGGCTCCTCGATCACCTGACCATCGGCAACTAGCCGGCCCGGGCGGGATCCCGCTGTACCGACGGGATCCCGCCATCTCCATCCCACACGTAACAGAGAAGTACGGACATCCGTGCAGACGGATTTCGGAAATCGGCGGCTGCCACCCGAGTGACAGATCTGCTGACAGCCGTGTGAGAGATCAGCGCTGCCAACGAAGCGAGACCTTCCAATTGGGGACGCGCCAGCGTCGCCACGAGGCGACTGGACAGCCGGGGCAGCGACCCACAACAGGGTGAGCAGGCAGCAGCCGGCACAGACCCCACTCAGGGCGTGGCGACTGCTCGGGCACGACGCACGCCGCGGCAGCCGGAACCTCGGGGCAAGCCGGCGCAGCCGGTGCGGCAGCTGGGCGCCGCAACCAACGACGGCGGCCGCCACCCACGGCGCCCGTTCCGGCCCGGGCCACGACGGAGCAGCCCGGCCGTTCCGCGCGGGGGCAGTTAGTTTCCGGAACAGCCGCGCGGCTACGGGGGTGGGCGCCGCCAGTTCGGCCTGAACGACAACACCTGGCGCAGCGCCCGGAACTTGTACAACTACGGCCTGGTGAACCGCGTCAACGATCCCCACCGCGACACCATTCAACGGCAAGATCAGCGACTTCGGCGCCCGCTGGAAGAAGCACGAGGTCATGCCGACGCACCTCACCATCATCGACAGCGCCCTTGGAACAGCCGGCCGTGCCCACCATCGACCGGGTCCTGAACCACCCCAACCTCGGCGACCAGTTCCGGCTGTTTCTCGGCTGAACGCCCACACGCCGACGTTCGCCCCGCCTCGGGGCGGGCGATCACCGCTGGAGCTACGGTGCACCCCGTGGACCTCGTCGCGCGATGGTGGAACGGTCACCGAGACCAGTCGCTACGCCGCGACATCTGGCTGGCCTCGGACGGCTGCTGTTGGACCGTGCGGGCTCGGCACGGTGGCGGCGAGGTGCAGCACGAGTTCACCCGTGAGTACGAGGCCCGCGCGATGGTGGACAAGCTGATCGCGGCCGCACCCGGCAACTGGAAAGACATCACCCGGCTGATCAGCAGACCGCCGCTGGCCAGTAGCGCCGGCGACGGGGACTGATCGACCCGCAGGCCGACCGCGCGGTCGCCGGGAACGACTCCTGGTGGCGTCAGGGCCGGCGCCGACCGGCCCGGCTCGCCGGCGATGACACGCGGGCCATTAGCCCAGCGCGACATAGGCGCGACAACCACGGTCCACGCTGATCGGCATGACGAAGATTGACATTGCCGCCATCGACGACTGGAAGCCGCATCAGCACCCCGACCCGTCAGCACCACTACGAGAGCGCATCGGGTGGATCGCATTCGCGTGGGATGCGCTGGTCGATGGGCCCGCGGACGAAGGAGTGGTACCTCGCCTTGGCGGACGACATCATCCGGGAAGTCGAGCGCTGAACATCCCAGCGACGTATCGGCGTCGGAACTCGGGTCGAGGGCGTACGGGTTCCGGCCCGGCCACGATGGAACAGCCCGGCCGTTCCGCGCGGGGGCAGTTCCGGAACAGCCGCGCGGCTACGGGGTGGACGCCGCCGCAAGCGCGGGCGCGCCGGCCGTGACGGCGGTGGTGTCGTCGCCGGCGCGCTGCGCGGGAACGGTCGCGGCGATCGCGGATCGCCGACGGCCGCGCGGCACGAGTCGGCGACCCGCCCGGATCCACCACCGCGGCCGCGGCGTCGGGTGCAGCCGCTCGCGCGCCACGATGATCAGCGCGCCCAGCGCATCCTGCAGCGCCGTGTCCGCGGCCGCCCGGGCGGCGCGGTTCTCGCCGGCCTTCTTCCCGCGAGGGATCATCTGGGTCCGGGCGTACGCGCTCGTCACCTCGGCCAGGGCGTTGTTCACCTCGACGGCGGCGTTGACGACGGCCTGGTCGGCCAGGAGCACGGCCCGGGCCAGGGCGGCCTCGACCCGCCCCGTGGGTGCGCTGAGCTCGGCCACGATCGCCGCCTCGGCGTGGTCGGTCCAGTCAGCCGCACGCCGCAGTCCACGCCTGGCGCTCTTACCGAGGTCGTTGGCCGCGGCGCCGACACCCAGCTCGAACACCGCGAGTCCGATGACCTTCATGCGGGGCCCCCACGAGTTCCACCGCGTGTCGACCAACCGCACCGCGCGCTGCAGCTCGGTCGTCGCGGCGATCAGCTCGCCGGTCACCGCCTCCACCTGCTGACGGGCAGCGGATCGACCGGCGGCCCGGCCGGCCCGCGACTGTTGCCACACGGTGGAGACCGCTCCGAGCGCGACACCGGCCAGCGTCGCCCCGGCCGCGATCATCGCCGGGATGTTCGAGGCGCCGGCGGCCGTAGCCGCGGACAGGTACGTGGTCATGGCGCTCACCCTGGCCCACCGGTACGGCCGGGCTGGTTACGCCACTCCGAGCCGGGGGCGATACCAGCCGCGCCGCGCCGAGCGGCGCCCCCGCCGGCGGGCGCCTGGCACGAGCCGTCACTTTGGGGGTAGGTGACGCCCTACCCAGACGTGGGCGCCTGTTGAACGTCCCGCTTGCCGTGTCCGTACCACCCACCGGGACGCCCCCTCGGGCCTCGTCGCGCAGGGCGCCCCGCCTTGTCCCCCGAAAGATCACGACACGCGGCGGGAAAGAGGTTTGTTCGCGGGGTAACCAACAAAACATACGCATACGCGACGCACTTACGCGGGCACTTACAGTCAAAGCATATGCAATGCTTTGTCTGCTATAAAAACTTTTGCGAGCTTCGGGGTTTATGAGTGTTAGATTAGCTTAGAACACCTGTTTGAAGGTGCAACCTTCAGTTGTCCACGCTAAATCGTGTCATTGCGAACGCGGAATGCCCACAATAAGGCGGAGTGGACCTCGGTACTTTCCTCGGTGAAAAGATTTCCAGGCGGCCATTCGATGTGAATGCAATTCGGGTTGCCCGGACGGATTAATTGATCTCTATCTCCGCCCAAGGTTGACCTACGGCGCCAGAGGGGAATTGATATCCGGATGGGAGCGCTCTCCGTCCCCTTTCGGTCAACGGCCTTTCGGGCGAGTTCGGGTGAATGAAAGTGCCGCTATGTAACCCATCCGATACCCTCCAGACTTTGAATGGCGTTCAGCAGCGTTTCGCAGCGTTTCGTCACAGGATGATCGTCCGGTTGCCTGTGACCCTGGTCGCAGGCCGTCAGCGGGAGACCGTCGTTTCGCAGTGTTGACTGGCTATGGTGCACGCAGCGCGTCCTCACGCACCCTCTCGTTAGCAAGCGGGAGGCCGATCTCGCAAGATCCTCGTTCGCAGGTCTAGATGATCTAGTGATAAGCGCTATTTTCGGGTATGCTTCGGCCTCCGGAAGTCAGCTTTTGATTTCCATCCGATCTTGAGTCTGGTTGACCCTGGGCCGATATCGGAATCAGTAAGGCACGGAAGAGCTGTGGTGGCATACTTCCGGGCAAGTTAAGGGGTCGGCAAGGCGTCTGATGACGCAGGGCTGGCCCCTTAATTCATGTCCGCCACACCACCCGGAATACCGAATACCGCCCGAGATCCCGGGGCGCCGAACTGAACCGGCAGGTAGCTTTACTGATCACGGGGTGGGGCCCCGGCCGGTCGCGCGCACCGGCCGCCTCTTTCGCCGTGTCGCCGGTGTCGCTTCTGGTCTCTGTCGGAGGCATAGGGCAGAATGTCATCTCGGCGGTGCAGTCCTTGTCCACCACCAAGGACGTCACTGCCGCTATTGCAATTTTGAGCTTCGGCCCAGGGTCACCCGTGCACCAAAGATCTAAGGATGGAAAGCAAAAGTGACGCGCAAGAACAAGGCACGGCCGTACCGGCAGCACGACCCGTCCCCATGGTGGGGCGACCGGCGCACCCGGCGCCGCATCATCATCTTCGTGATCGTGCTGGTCTTCAGCGCCGGACTGCTCTGGAGCGGCCGCGACCTGCAGACGGTGCTGTTCACCGTGCTCGGCGTCGGCCTGGCCGGCGCGACGATCGCACGCTGGATCACCGACGACGCCCCCCTGCCCCGCATCTCCCCGCTGGGACCCCCAGCCGCAGACCCGGGGCAGGCACAGTGACCGTCTACCGCACGGGAACCCCCGAGGATGGGGATCCCGACGCGGGAGCTCCAGCGCAACGGCCAACCAAGCCCGTATCGAACCGGCTGGAGATCATCAAGGACCGGGCTACCGCCCTGGCGGAGGCCCGGGCCGGGGAGATCGCCGCTCTCGAGAGCGAAATCCACCGGCTACGGCGCGAGCTGCACGAGCGCGAACGCGAACGCGCCAACGAACGCGCCAACGAGGCTCTGCGGGCCCAGCAGGCACAGCTCGCGGCGCGCGACCTGCAACGCTCCGTCGCGTCGACGCCGCCACGTGAACACGAGCTGGCCCGGATGCGCGCCAAGCTGATGAACGGTGAGGCCGCGGCCGGCGAGCTGGCCGAGCGGCTGCGGTTCGCGCACTGCCAGGCCGGCAAACCGCCGCTCGGCGCGCTGTGCAGCGCGGTCGGTTACAGCAGAGCGACCCTGTCCAAGGTGTTCAACGGCAAGATGGCCCCGACCTGGGCGCTGGTCCGCAAGCTCGGCGCGTACTTCAAAGTGCCACAGATCCACGTGACGCAGGAGTGGCTTCCCCTCTGGATCGCCGCGGACATGCACCGCCACCAGAAGCCCGTCGCGCGGGGCAGCGCGCCTGTCGTCCCGCAACGCCTACTTCCCGCCGGGGCTGCAGGCACCTCGGACGCGCTCACCGGCCCGACGGGCTACTCATGCCCGAAGTGCGGCGGCTGGGTGGTCGACACCACGCGGCACACCGGCTGGCACATGGCGATGGAGCCCGGCGGCAGCCCCCCGGACGCCGAGTCGACAGGCGACAGCTGGAACGCCACGTCCCAGGACCTGCGCCTACTACGCCAAGCGCTCGACAGCGACATTCCCGACACTCTCCGACTCACCCGCCAGGCCACCACGCCACCGTGACACGCGCACAGTCAATGGGCTCCTCTGCCGATCGGAAGAGGAGCCCATTGACTGTGCGAGCAGCCAGAACCCACCACCGCACCGGGGTGGCGACGTCTGGCAACACCCTGGCCTGCTCGCACACACGTTCGATACGTTCGGGAGTTGTGGAGTGGGTACGGACCTGGGTGTACGAACTGCGCTGGCGCCCGGACTACCACGGTGATCCGGTCCGCAGCCGCGAGGTGGAGAGCATCGCGCAGCTGCGCGAGGTCGTCGCCTGGGCGCGCCGCAACCCCAACGTCACCGGCTACAGCTTCCGGCCAGTCGACCACCTGGACGGGGATCCGGCCGAGGTGTGCCGCAACGGCCATCGGCTGATGGTGTGGCCGGCGGGCGGCCGCAACCCGTCCTGGCTGATCTGCGCCGGCTGCCTGGGCCACCGCCTGGCGGTCTGCCCGCAGTGCGGCGACCGGGTCATCGAGCCGGTGCCCGGTCCTGACTGCGGGCCGCCGAGCCGGACGCCGCTACGCCGCGGCCCACCGCTTCCCGGCTGTGAGGCGCCGCGGTAACGCCACCGCTAACGGTGGCGCCAACGCCCGGCCGCTACGCTGCCCGGCCCGCAATTGCGGGCGGCGCACTGACGCTGATCTCTACAGTTGACCTCCGCCGGGGGTGACACGGGGAGGTGCCGGGTGTTCTGCGACCAATGCGGGCGGCCACTGCCCGATCCCACCGTGACGTCCTGCCCGCACTGCGGCGCCGCGCTGGCGGCGGTCAACGGCGCGGCCCCGGCTCCGGCCGTCGAGGTGCTCGCCGCGCCGGTGCCGGCCCGCACCGCCCAAGGCCCCGGCGCCCAGGCGTGGGTACGGGCCACGATCGGCCGCAACGTGCCCGGCACCCTGGCCGGAATCGTCGGGGCCTGGTTCGGGGTGCCGATGGTGCTGCTCATGGCCGGGGCCGGCGCGATCGTCGGCGGCCTGGCCGGCGTGGTCTCCGGGACGCTGATCGGCACCGCGATGCTCGATCGCATCGACGTCCTGCTCGGCTACGTCTTCCCGCTGCCGGTCAAGGCCGGCGACCTGCTGCCGACCGCGGCCGCGCAGATCGGCGGCATCGTCGGCGGCCTGGCCGGCATGGTCAACGGCGCGCTCGAGCTCGCCTGGATGACCGCGGCGTACCCGTGGCGGCAGCTCTACGCCGGCGACCCACTCTGGCCGGTCGCCGTGCTCATCGGCCAGGTGCTCGTCGCCCTGGTCGCCGCCGGCCTCTACGTGTGGTGGTCGACGGCCACCGAGGCGGCCCGGCTGCGCATCGGCGGCGCCCGCCGGCTCTCTCGCCGGGAGGCCGACTTGCTGCTGCCGATCCTGACCGAGGCCGGCCAGCGGCTCGGCCTGACCGGACTGCCGCGGCTGCTCATCGACGACCGCCGCGAACCTAACGCGACCGCCGGCATCCGGCACATCGTCATCAACTCCGGCCTGCTGGAGCAGCTCGACCACGACCGCGAGCAGATCGCCGGCGTGCTGGCCCACGAGCTGGCGCACTGGCGCGACGGCGACGCGATCGCGATGGCCTGGGCCAAGGGCGTCGCCCTGCCCCTGTATCTGGCCTTCGAGCTCGCCGACCGGCTGCTACGCGCCGCGCGGGTCCGCCCGCTGCAGGTCCTGGTGCGGGTGCTGCTGTGGTCGGTCCTGGTCACCGTCCGATATGGGGTGCTGCCCGCCCAGTCGCGGCTGTGGCGTAGCCAGGAGTACCGGGCCGACGCCGCGGCGGCCGCCGCCGGCTACGGCCCGGGGCTGCGCCAGGCGCTGACCTACCTGCGCGGGTCCTTCGACGGGCAGCGCTCGGGCTGGGACCGCACCCTGCTCGCCTCGCACCCGCCGAACGAGCTGCGCCTGGAGTTGCTCGAGGAGCAGGACCGGGTCTACCCGATGAACGAGGACCACCCCCTGATGCGGGCACTGCCCGGCTGGACCGGGGACAGCACCGTCCGGAAAGGCTGGTGACCGCCGTGCTGGACTTCGCGCCGCTGCCGCGCTTCGACGTCGTCGCCCGCCAGGCCGTCTACCTGGGCCTGGACCCGCTCGACGGGTTCACGCCGTGCTGGTCGAGCGCGCAGGACTCGGTCGGCGTGGTCGGCCCGCCCCGCTACGGCAAGAGCTCCGGGGTGCTGATGCCCACGTTGATGACCTGGGACGGCCCGGCAGTGGTCACCTCGACCCGCCCCGACCTGCTGCAGTTCACCGGCAACCGCCGCCGGCAGCTCGCCGCCGGCCGCGGCGGGCAGGTGTACGTCTACGACCCGTTCGGCTCGGTGCCCAGTGTGGTCAGCGTCCAGTGGTCGCCGATCGCGGGCTGCGCGGATCCGTCCGTGGCGTACCGGCGGGCGTCGGCGATGGTCGCCGTGGTCGGCCAGGGCGTGAGCGACAGCGGGCACTGGACCGCCGGCGCCGCCTCGATCCTGCGCGCTTTGTTCCACGCCGCCGCGTTGGACGGCTCGGACATCGTCGACGTGCGCCGCTGGCTGGCCCGCCAGGAGACCGACACCGCGGCGGCGGTGCTGCGCGCCTCGACCAGCGCGGCGGCGGACTGGGCCGACGACCTGGACGCGCTGCAGCTGCTCGGCGACCGCGAACGCGGCAGCTTCTTCTCGATGGCCCGCACGTGCATCGACGCGACCGCCGAGCCGCGGGTGCGCGCCTCGACGCACGGGCCGTTCCTGGACATCGACGCGTTCCTGGCCTCCGGCTCCACCCTCTACATCGTCGGGCCGTCGCACTACCAGAAGGTGGCGGCGCCGCTGATCGTCGGCCTGGTCGACGCGATCGCCCAGCGCGCCGCCGAACTCGCCGCGATCGCCCCGGGCGGCCGGCTGGATCCGGGGCTGCTGCTGTGCCTGGATGAGGTCGCCAACATCGCGCCCCTGGACAGCTTGCCGGCGCTGGTCTCCGAGGGCGGCGGCGCCGGGATCGTCACCCTGTGGGCCGCGCAGTCCCTCGCCCAGCTGCGCGCCCGCTACGGCACCGACATGCAGCAGGCCATCCTGACCGCGACCACCGCGAAGCTCATCTACGGCGGCATGTCCAACGGGGCGGATCTGCGCGACGTCTCCTGCTGGGCCGGCGAGTACCGCCAAGCATCGGCGACCTACTACACCGGCGGCCCGGACCCGGCCCGCTCGCCCGCGCAGCCCGGCCGGCTGGCCGACCGCGACAACGAAGGCCGCCAGCACGCGATCGGCTCGCTGTACCAGCCCGTGCTGCCCGTCGACGCCCTGCAGCAACTCCCGCCCGGGCGGGCCTGGCTGTTCTACCGCTCCGACAAGCCGCTGCTCGTCGAGACCCGCCCCGCCGGCCTGATCGCCCCGTACCAAGCCCTGTCCGGGTACACCCCGCTACACCCGGTCGACCGGGTGCAGGCCGCGCCGTGACCGCGCCGGCCTGCCCACGGTGCGGCGCCCTGGCGGCCGCGGCCGCCAGGTTCTGCCGCACCTGCGGCGCCCCGCTCGCCGCCGGCCCGGACTCCACACCCGACCCTGCCCCGGCCCTGGTCCCCGCTGCGGAGCCGGTCCCTGCTCCGGAGCAGGTGCGGGTGGACGCGCTCGCGCCGGCACGGGCCTGGTGGAACCGGCGACCCCGCGGCCGCACCCCGTGGCTCGCCGGGCTCGGCGTCGCCCTGGTGGCCGTGCTGGCCCTGGCCGGCTACCTGGCCGCGGTCGCCATCGGCAACGCGAAGTATCCGCCCGACCAGCCGGTCCGGGCCTTGTTCGCCGCGCTGACCGCCCGCGACACCGCCACGGCCGCCGAGCTGGCCACCTGCACGACGGCGGCCTGCACCGGCAACGTCCTGGCCACCGGGTACGAGCCGCCCACCGGCCTGCAGGTCGGCGAGATCTCCTACGGCGACCTGACCGACGACACCCGCCGGCCGGACAAGTCGATCGCCTACGTGCCCGTCACCTACCGCCTCGGCGGTGCCCCGCAGGCGGTGACCATGCGCGTGCAGCGCACCGGCACCGGCCTGACTAGGTCGTTCCGGATCGTGCGCGGGGCCACCGGCCGGCTCACCATCGCCGCCGCGCACGTCGAGCAGGTCCAGCTCGGCGGGGCACTCGTGCCCGTCGACAAACCCGGCACCAGCGTGGCCGTGCTGCCCGGCCGCTACAGCGTGCAGGTCCCGGACACCGATCCGCTGTTCGCCCCGACGTCGGCGGCCCCGGCCCGCGTCGACGTCGCCGCAGCCGCCGACGAACGGGCGACGCCGGCGCAGCTGAGCATGCCCGTGCAGATCCGCCCCGAGCTCGTCGCCCAGGTCGACGAGCAGGTCCGCGCGTTCCTCACCGCCTGCACGAAGCAGGACACCCTCACCCCGACCGGCTGCCCGTTCCGGGTGCCCGGCATCGTCATCGGCGCCGCTGCCGTGCGCTGGAGCGTCGAGAAACTCCCCACGATCGAGATCATCCCGGCCGACCAGCCCGGGCCCACCGAAGCGCCGGCGGTCGTGCGGACCGTCACGCCCGGCCGGGCCACGGTCACCTACACCGCGTTCACCTCCGCCGGCGGCGACCGCAGCACGATCACCCACCATCTGCCCATCGAGATCACCGGCACCGTCGACGTCGACCCGGCGCAGCCCGGCCGGGTCATCTGGAGCGGCTGAGCCACCCCGGACAGCACAACGGGGCCTAGCAGCAGCAGCGCGGCGGCCAGTTCGCCGCCGGAGACCCTGATGGCTATCTCCACGACAGTGGGACCCACCTGTGCGCCATCTCCGGACCCTCCCCTCGGCGGCGGGTCCCGTTGTTCGCGAGAAACGGACCACCGAGCCGTCGCAGCCCAACGGCCGACGCCCGCGGCTGGTGGGTCCCAAACCCAGCGACATCGATCATGCGCGGCTGGTCCGGAGGACGCGCACAGGTGGGCCCGGTTCTTGCGCACGTAGCCACCCCGACGTGGCAGACCACCGGGCCGGGTACCTCGAGCTCGCCGAGCCAGCGCACCATCGCGACCGCGTGCACGGTGCTGCCGCCGCCGCGGACGACCGCGTTCATGCCAGCGAAGTCCGTCGCCGCCCGGGCGGCGACGGCCGCGAGCAGCTCGACTACGGAGGTCGTCGCGCCTCCCCATCATGCCCGCCGGGTACGACAGATCACGGATTCGTCGAGGCCTCGCCGGACGTCCTGGCGCCGCAGGTCAAGCCTCGGGCTGATCATCCTCAGCGTCGGTCCTGGTCCGCGGGGCGGGCCGGGTTGTGTACACAAACCAGCCCGCCCCGCCGCAGAACGCTTTGTTCTTTCGGCGCCCGGCCTGGCCTCAGGTTCCCGACGCCGGCATGGCCGGCAGGGTGAACTGCGGGTACGTCCCGTCCTCGGCTGCCTATGCCGTGACCACGGACCCGACCACCGGGGTGACGCCGTCACGCTGGTTCAACGCCTGTATCGCGGCGACGATCATCGGCCGGCCCAACTCGGCGCGCAGACCGAACTCCCCGTCGGGGACGTACGGGTCGACCGGCCGGCCCTCGGTGTCCACCACACTGCTGACCCCGGCCGCCCTCACGGCGACCGGATCGGTGACCTCCGCCTCAACGGAGATCAAAAACCGCATCATCTTCGCACTCATGCGACAAAGCATGACCTATCGGTACGACAAGAACGGCAGCCCCGCCGGGCCTGATCACGAACACGGCGGTGCGCGGCCCCCCGTGCTCAGCCAGCACGACGTCGCCGGCCGGGAGGGGTGCGCGGTCCTCGATCCAGGGATAGGTACTCAGGTCAGTCTCGTGCGCTCCGACCAGCGGATCGCCGATGTCGCGGTGGGCCAGGGCGTCGCGTAGACAGCGGTGCGGCCCTGGATGATCGTCGCGACGTACCGCTCGCGGCGCGCCGGCGTCCGGACCGGCTGGACCCGCACCATGGCGGCCGCGCCGGGCGGGGCGTAGACAGCGGCTTCCTCGTCGAGTCGCCAATGCGGCCGCTGGTCGATCGCGGCCGCCAACTCGGCGTCGATCATGGCTCGACCGTACGCGCGGCGAAAAGCGATGCCGCGGAAACGGCAGATCAGCTCTGACCCCGGTAAGCGTAGAAACATCCCGTGCCGTGTCCGCGATCTGTCCGCGGACAGATCGCGGACAGGTTCGGCGCAGCGAAACGCGCTCCACCGTGGTATCGGCTGGTCTTGTCGGCCTACCTGCGCGCATGTCGATCTGTCGGCCAGCCCGGCCTGGGCCGGCTGGCAACACCCGGCGCGGCGGCGTACCGAGTTCAGTAGCGGCGCTTCCGCTCGATGGGCGGCAAGTGGCGCTGCAGCTCGGCCCATGGGCCGAAGCGTGGCGGTTGCGCCGGGACGTCCTGTTTCGCCGGTTCGTGGGCAGCCTCCGCGTGTGCGTACTCGGGCGCTGGCGGCGGGATGACGAGTTCAGATGTGTTCCCGATGCGGTGCCCGACGACCGACGGCGGCGGAAGCGACGTCGCGACGGTCTTCGGCCGGGCCGCCCGGCCTCTGCCTGAGGCGCGGATGGTGACGTCCTGCCGGCGCAGCCGTCCGTGCCCGTCGTCCAGGCCCACCCATCGGCGTTCGGTCACCTCGATGGTCAGGTCGCTGTGCGCCCACGGAGATGTCGGAAGGAGAACACAGCCCCGCTGCCGGGCCCGGTTGATGAGCGCCCGGGTCGTCACCTCGGGCACACCGGGCGGGGTGGCGATCGCCACGATGTCGATGCCGTCGATGAGAGCGGCAACCACCGTCGGCCAATCCGGGCCCGGCTGCGGCACAAGCGCGAGCCGGTCCAGCGAAGCTCCGGCCTCAGAAGCGGCGATGGCCCCGAACGCCGGCATACCGACGACGGCCGCCCACGCGCCTTCGGACATCGCCCCTGCCAGCAGGGTCATCAGTAGCGAGGTGGAGCCGACCACGGCGACGGTCGCACCGCGGCGAAGTCCCCGCCAGGGCAGCAGCTCGGCGATCTCTGCAGCCGCTGGCAGCACCCGCGCGATGTCAGCCCCCGCGACGGCGACCTCGTCGGCCGGGCGCACGAGTTGGGACGCGGCGACGGTGTTGTCCCGGTGCAACCCTGCCTGGTTCACCTCGGCGAGGACGCGGCGGACGTCGTCAGGCCCGGTGATTCTGCCGCTCCCCGGCCACGACGGACGCTTGACCAACTTCTCCTCCCCCCACGCCGACGCGAAGCCGCGGGGGAAGCGCAGCCGAACACCCATAATCGTACAGGCGTTCTAATTGCGGAGGATATCGCAGGTGACGGCCGGTGTACGAACAGCCTTTGGGTGGGAAGGGCCGTCGCTCCGCCTGGACACGCGAGAAGCCCCGGCCGCACCTGGGAGGGCGCGGCCGGGGCTTCTCGGGAACCTCCCGATTCGGCCACCTACGCGCCAGGAGGCCACCTGGACTGCGTATCCCCGATTCCTTCGGTTCGTGGACCACGTTAGGTCGCCCGCCGGAGCCTCCGCAACCGGCAACGGCCACGTTTCTGGAGGGGCCGGTCAAGAACCCCCCATTACCCTTACGCTTGCGCATGCGGACCACAGGTAAGCTTGGTGGGATAACCCTTGCGCTAGCGCAGTCGTCCACCCTCGCCGCAGCGCATCTGACTATGAAATACATGAGGCCAAAGGACCCCCACAATGCCCTCCCAGCACCCAGCGACTGCGCAAGCGACATCAACTCCCGCCAAGGTCGCCGCCCTCGCCGCTGGAGAGTTCGCCCGCAGACTCGGCAGCATCCGGACGGACACCGGCGCCCCGGTCCGCAACATCTTCGTCTCGTCTCTCGACGGGGAAGTACCGCCGCTCGCCGGCCTCCTCCGGGGCGGTGGCCGCGGCGGCCAACTGCGCGTGAAGCTCTACCTCAGCCTCCTCTGGGTCTGCACCGCCGCGCCCTACGAGGCGGCCTACCCCGCACGCGCCTGGGCCGCCCTGCTCGGACTTGAAGACCCGGACAACAAGGGCGCCCGCCGCATCCAGGAGGCGATCCGCGATCTCGACGACCGGAAAATGATCTCCGTGCGGGACCGAGGGGGCCTCCCCAGCGTTCTCACGCTGCTCGACGAGGGCGGACTTGGCCAGGCGTACACCCCGCCGAGCAAGTCCTACAACGCGTTGCGCACCAGTCGCGCCCCCCGAGAAGCACTCCAGCGGCAGCAGTACTTCAAGATCCCCAGCAAGATCTGGACCGACGGCCACCTCGCCCGGCTGAAAGGCCCCGGCGTCGCCATGCTCACCGTGCTCTACTGCGAGCAACGCGGCCAGACCGGCAACGAGGTCTGGTTCAGCCCCGAAATCGCCAAGGACCGCTTCCACCTGGCCCCCACCACCCGAACCGCCGGCCTCGCCGAACTACGTGGCCGCAACCTCATCACCACCCGGCAGGCCCCCGTCAGCCACGACGGAACCTACATCGGCTTCCAACGCCGCCGCGCCGTACACACGCTGCTCATCAGCTGACCACCGCACCGCGACCTAGCCGCCGCCCGTGGACGTGCGAGCAGCCGTGCTCGACCACGGAGCAATCCCGGCGGCGCGCCGACGATGATCTCTCTCCAGTTGACCTCCGCCGGGTGACACGGGGAGGTGCCGGGTGTTCATCGTGAGTCCCAGCACGGCGAGGAAGTCGCGCCAGGCTGGCCCGGGTGCGGGGCGTGCTGGTTGCGCACCACCGACTCGGGCACGGCCCGGCCCCACCGCCGGCCCGGCAGCGGGCCAGGCCGGGTCTGCTGGCGGCCGAGGCACACGTCCAGGTCGGTGTCCACGACCACCGCGGCGGCCGGCATCCCGTGTACGGCGACGGCCCTCCCGCCGGGAGGGCCGTCGTTGTGTGCTCAGCCGGGCCTGAGGATCTTCCTTCGTGCGGAACGGCCCAGTACGTGCTCGGCCCACCTCGACCGAAGGCTGTTGACCTTTTCCTGCCGCAGAGGTCCGGCGCGGGTTGCGGTTCGAGAGCGGCGGCAACAGTTCGGCCCTGGAAGCACAGGTCGGACCTCGGGGTGCAGCCATGGGGCCAGATGCCTGCCCGCCGGCACGGTGTGCTTCCCGTCGTAGGCATGCTCGAAAACGTCGCCGGGCGGACGGGGGCGACGGAACCCGCTAGGGGTGGGGAAGGGCCTTGCTGCACGGGGTAGTGCACGGCGAGCTCAGCCCTGCACGCAACCCAAGAGGTGATCGCGCACTACGGGGATCGCCCTGACGTGCCAGCGGAACTCACCATCACGTGCCCTCACAAACGCCGTCTGAGGCAAAGGACGTTCCGGTGGCTAACCGGAACCTCCTTTGTCCTGCGAAGGGACCCGCCCGGACCAACGACCGAGGCCCTGCATGTAAATGCCGCTCCAGAATCGGCGCCGGCCCGTCGACGGGGTAGTGGTAGAGGAAGACTCGGAAATCGTCGTACCCCGACCATGAGAGAGAATGGGCATGTCGGCGCTGGTCAAGTCATGATCGTCACGAGTTGTGAGGCTGACGGTTCCTCACAACTCGGATGATCTTGCACCAGCTTCAGGCCCGCGAACTGCAGGTTTTCACCGGCGCCCCACCACACAACGCAGCCACACAACGCGGTCGCCTCCCCGGGATATCGATCAAGGCGGGAACGGCGGAGCATCGAAGGTGCGCCGCAGGTTGGCCCCTGCGTCAGGCGCTTCGAACCCGCCCGGACCCGATTACGGAAGAGGACCCTCCGATGCCGTCGCGACTCATCCCGTTCCTCGTCACCCTGATCGCGCTCGCGGCCCTGGTGGTGGTCTTCATCAGCTACGGCGTCACGGCGGCCGTAGCCACCGGCATCGTCATGACGCTCGCCGGCGGAGCGGTCACCGTCGTCTTGCGCCTGGCCGGCACGAAGTAGGCGATATGCCGCGGCCCGAGGTCCCGATCCGGACAGTGGGCCCGGTGGCGACATTCGCCCGCCGACTACGGGATCTGCGCGACGCCACCGGACTGACCTACAAAAAGATGACTATCACCGCAGGCTGCGCGGCCAGCACGCTGGCTGCGGCCGCGCGGGGCAAGGCCATGCCGACCTGGCATCTGACGGAGGCCTACCTGAACGGCTGTGGCCTCAACGACCCGGCGATGATCGCCAGTTGGAGGCGCGACTGGCAGGCAGCCCATGACGCCGCCCAAGTCTTTCCCTCGCATCCGCGCCTCGATGCCAACTCGATGCCCGATCCCCACCGGATACATACCTACAGCGACCTGCTCACCGAACTCCAGCGGCTCAGGGCCGCCGCTGGCAACCCGCCCTACCGCAGCTTCTACTACGACACGACCAAGAACGGCCGTGTATGCCCGATCCCCAAGAGCACCCTCTCAGACCTCTTCCACGGCAATCACCTGACCAGATACGACATCTACACCAAGATCGTCGCCGGGCTCATCCGCCAGGTCGCGCTGCTGTACGGGCAACCAGCCAGCGTCGACAGCGCACCGTGGAGCGACAAAACCGCCTGGTACCTGGCCTGGGGACGAGTCGACGCCTCCCGCAGAGCAAGCCGCAACGTCCGCGACGACGTGATGTGGATCGCGCCCGACTATCCCGAGAGGGCGGCACAGATCCTCTGGAAACTGCCCGCCGAACAACGCAACGCAATCCTTCAAGATCTCACACTGGAGGTGGCGACCGCGGTCCTTCGCGCCGCCACAGCTCTGGGGCTGCACTACCAGACGCCTGCCAGATCACCATGACATCGATCATCGGACCGGGCCAGCCGACGGCCCGAAGGCTCGATCAGGATCAGGGGTGCGGGAAGTCCGGCCGCAAGGCTCAGGGAGTTCGTGTCCTGCCCGCGGTGAACATGGCCCACTCTGCTCGGCCGGCGGGGGCCCGTCGACGCCTCGTCGAGGTGCAGCGGAGCCTCGCGGCTTCGCCCGCTTTCGTTAGCGAAGGTCATATTTAGCGCCATATCCGTATCGCGTGATCGTCGCTGCCGCTGGCGAGCAGGTGCCCGTCCGGGCGGAATGCCCGAGCTCACCTCGCCTCCGGCCGCCGGCGCCGATCTCGCCCAACGGCTGCGGTCTATGGCACGGCGCCGGGCGTCACCGTACGACCGGAACCGATGTGCACAGCGGGCGTTGTCGTTCGTGTCACCGACGGCCCTCGCGCAGGGCTCGACCTCGACGTCCTCGACGGGGGACAACCCGCACGTCCGTCTCAGGGCCGCAGGCTCACGTGGAAGTGGTCGATCTTTCCGCGATTCACGCCGCCAACCTGCCGATCGGTGCCGCGCACCCTGCCCGGGGCCCCGGGGTCAGCGGTCCCGGCCGAGGCCGGGCAGGCCACCACGGACGATCTGCAGGCGCGGCGGCTGCGCCGACCGTGGCCGGCGATCCTCGGGCGGGCGGGGCCGTAGCGGCTCTTGCTGGCGGTCGCGGGCGCGCAGCTCGCTGAGCGCGCGGTCGCGGATGGCCAGGCAGTCCGGGCAGGCCGGCTCGTCGGTGGTGCGTTGTCGGTAGATCGACGCGGCGCCGGGCAGGGCCAGCTCGCACATCACCCAGTACGGCCGGTCCGGGTGCGGCCGGTGCCAGGTCCCGCGCAGCCGGACCCAGCCGACCGGTAGCCGCCAGGTGCCGGCCTTGCCGGACGGGCCGTCGCCGAGTACCACCGGCAAAGTGGTCAGCCGCGCCCGGATCCGGGCGGAGACCACCGGCGCGGCCGGCGCGGCGACCGGGCGTGGATCCCGCCGGCGGGCCGCTCGATCAGCGACCTGCCGGCGGGCCCGGGCGGGCATCACCGGCGGCGCCTGGTCCCGGCGCGGGACGCGGCGGCCGAGCTTCTCCTGACAACGGGGACAGGGCGGCCAGTGCCGCGGCGGCCTCCGGTGGATCGGCACCGACCCCGGCAGCACCAGCCCGCACAACACCCGGTCCGGCACCCGCGGATCGGGGCGGTGCAGCACACCCTGCTCCGCCAGCAGCTCGACCCAGCCCGGCGCCCGCCCTTCGGCCGGCGCCCGTGCCGGCAACGGCAACGGCAACGGGGCGGGCGCCGGTTGTGCGCTGCGCACCGGGTACTCGGCGCCGGCGTCCCGGCAGCCGACGCAGATCGAGAACGCCCGGCGGGGAACCTGCGCATACACCGGTACGGCCGGATCCAGCGGGCGGCCGCACCACGTCGAGCCGGGCCGGTCGGGCGCCGTGTGGTGCATCCGCGAACCCTCGCCCGGCGGGAACACCCACCCCGCGCTGTCATTCACCACCATCACCGTACGCACCCGTCTGCACACCCGGAAGCGACAACTCCGGGGCCCGGCCAACATGATGCTGCCCCTGACGGCGGCGCGGGGGTCAGTGGCAACCGGCGCCCATGGCGTCCAACAGGGCAACGTCGACGGTGTCGGGAATGTAGATGCCGCTGGTGGACTCGCCCGGCGTGGGCCTGCCTTCAGCCTGCCGATGGCCGCCTCACCACCGGCGACCGCAAGACGATGTACCTCCACCCACCGCAGCAATGGTCCCGAGCCGATTGTCGTCATGCTGTGCCGTCGTGGTCGAGGTGCTGACATATCGAGCCCCGGTCGGCTTTCTGGTCCTGCATGAAATGCCTGGCGGTGCAGGCCCCACCGCGGTACCTCCGTGCGGCGAAGGCTGCTTTCTCCGGGGTCATCGTCCACGGCCGAGCATGAGGACGGTCCTCTGACGAGCCCTGTGTGGCCAGGGAAAGCCGGTGCGGCAGATGTGCGGTCCCGGCCGGCGCGACGAGCGCCTCGCGAACCTGCTTGCCCGCCGTGGTGGTGCCGGTGCGTTCCTGCACCGGCCGCGACCGCGCATCTGCGTCGTGCAGGCCGGTGAAGGCGTCGACCCAGCGACGCGCACTACCACCGGACCGGTCCCGTCGGCACACCATCAGTACGTCACCCGGGAATCTGCTCCCGCGCGCCGACGCGGATGTCACCGGTCATCGACATGATGATGACTTTATGCTCGGCTGAGCGTGATAGCCGGACAGCCGGGACGCGGTCCCTGTTCGTGTGACGGGTTTCCGACCGTGTGCCCCAGCCTCGGCCGCCACCGGTGTACGGATGGTGATCTCCGGACACGACCGGACCGTGGTCCGGCGCCCGTCCTGTCCGGGAGCACGCGCTGGCGAGGACTCGTACAGCCAGACCAAGGAAGGTGACCGGGACATGGACGGCCCCGAACCTTCCCGCCCGCAATCTCCAGCCGGCGACATATCAGCGGCCGGTATCCACCGGCGGCTAGAGGTACATCGTCTTGCGGTCGCCGGTGGTGAAGCGGCCATCGCCCGTGACACCGGTGACCGGCTGGGCCGGGTGTTGCTGCCCCGGTCCCGGTTCGCCGAGGTCGATGCCATCGCCACCGCCACGCTGGCCCTGGGACCGTACGTCGGCGCCTTCTACGATCGGGGCTGGGCACGCCGGGCGACCGGCCGGCCCCGGCCGGCGTTGGAGGACTACCGGCAGGCCCTGGACCTGTACCGGGAGGTCGGCGACCGCGGCAACGAAGCCGCCACCCTCAACAACATCGGCGGGGTGTACAGCGGGCTGGGTGAGCGGCGTCGGGCGCTGGACTTCTACCAGCAGTCCCTGCCCATTACCCGGGAGGCCGGTGACCGGGCCGACGAAGCCGCCACCCTCAACAACATCGGTCTCGTGTACGACGGGTTGGGTGAGCGGCAGCGGGCGCTGGACTTCTACCAGCAGGCCCTGCCCACCTTGCGGGAGGTCGGTGACCGGGCCGGCGAAGCCGCCACCCTCAACAACATCGGCGGGGTGTACGACGGGTTGGGTGATCGGCGTCGGGCGCTGGACTTCTACCAGCAGGCCCTGCCCATCCGGCGGGAGGTCGGCGACCGGGCCGGTGAAGCCGCCACCCTCAACAACATCGGTCTCGTGTACAACGGGTTGGGTGAGCGGCAGCGGGCGCTGGACTTCTTCCAGCAGGCCCTGCCCATTTCCCGGGAGGTCGGTGACCGGGCCGGTGAAGCCGCCACCCTCAACAACATCGGTCTCGTGTACAACGGGTTGGGTGAGCGGCAGCGGGCGCTGGACTTCTACCAGCAGGCCCTGCCCATCCGGCGGGAGGTCGGTGACCGGGCCGGCGAAGCCGCCACCCTCAACAACATCGGTCTCGTGTACAACGGGTTGGGTGAGCGGCAGCGGGCGCTGGACTTCTTCCAGCAGGCCCTGCCCATTTCCCGGGAGGTCGGTGACCGGGCCGGTGAAGCGGTCACCCGGTACAACATCGCGATGGTCCACCGGGCCGACGGTGATCTCGTTCTGGCGGTCGGTGAGCTCGAGCGCGTGGTCGATCTCGACCGCCAGGTCGAGCATCCCGACCTGGCCGACGACACCGCGATGCTCGAGCAGGTACGCCACGAACTGACACAGCCCCCCACCGAGACCTGATCACCTTGCCTGCCCGTACTGATGTGCCTGCGCCGCACCGGCTGTCGCGGCGCGCAGGTAGCTGTAGAGGGCTTCCCGGCTGATCTGGTACTCGCGGGCCAGGGCGGCCTTCTTCTCCCCGGCGGCCGCGCCGGCGCAGCTCGGCGGCCTGCTCGGGGGCGAGTGCCGGTTGACGGCCGGGGTGGACGCCGCGCTGCTTGGCGGCGGCGATGCCCTCGCGCTGACGTTCCAGGATCAGGGCCCGTTCGAACTCGGCGAACGCGCCCATGACGGCCACCCCGATGTTGCCGTCGACCGGCGGCCAGCCCGCGACGACGGCGGGCTCAGTGGTGGCCGCCGCGTGCCAGCCCGCGGCCTAGCTTGGCTCCGGCGGGCAGCGGGGACACGGTCAGGCCCCCCGGGCGATCAGCCCGGCCGGGGCGGGGCTCGCAGCCGGCAGGTAGACGACCGCGTCGCGGTCGAACCCTGGCGACAGCGCGAGCTCGCGCGGGTCGAGGACTCGGTGCAGCTGTCCGTTCGTCATCCGGAATACCCCGCGTCCGACGTCCGTACTTCGGCGCCGCGCGCCCGCTGGTCAGCGGGCGGAGGCCCGCCAGTCGTCGAGGTGCTGCCCGCACCGGCGGATCGCCACCTCGTCAGCCGTCCTGTCTGCCGTCCACGTCCAGGTCAGGCCGGGCGTCGTCGCCGGAGCGGACTTTGGCGAGTTCTCGGGCCAGGGTGTAGCCGGGAGAGCGGTCGAGGCGGGCGCCGCCGTGGTCGTAGCGGCGGGTGGTCCGCGGGTCGGCGTGCCCGAGTCCGTCCTGGACGTCTTCGAGCGGGACGCCGGCGTTACGGGCGAGGGTGGCGTAGGTGGCCCGCAAGACGTGCGGGCTCATCTGGACGGTGATGCCGGCGGTCTTGGCCAGACGGCGCAGCAGCCGCCAGACGGCGCCGCGGTCGAGCCGGCCGCCGGACTCGGTGACGATCAGCGGCCGCCGCGGCCGCGTCCCGGGGGCGCGGCCGGCCGGGACGGGCAGCCGGTCGCCGGCGAGGTCGGCCCGGCTGGCCAAGTAGGCGTTGAGCCGGGCCAGGGCTGCGGGTGGGATAGCGACCAGGTGGTCGACGCCGCCCTTGGCGGTGTAGCGCAGCACGGTGTGTCCGGCGTTCTGGCCGAGCTGGTCGAGATCGGCGCCGACCAGTTCGCTCACCCGCAGGCCACAGAGCAGCAGGATCGCGACGATCGCCGCAGTGCGCAGGGCCTGCGGGTTCGGGTCGTCATCCGCGGCCGCGAGCAGCGCATGGGCCTGGGTGAGGGTCAGCGACGCCGTCGACGGCTCCCGGGATGGCTTGGGTTTACGTTTAGCGTCGATCGCGGCCGGGTTGGCCCGCTCGCTATGACCCTCGGAGATCAGCCACCGGTACCAGGCGGACACCGCGGCTAGGCGGCGGCCGCAGGTGGCCGGCTTCTCCCCGGCAGCTTCCAAGGCCCGCAACCAACCGTGCACATGGACGGTCTTGGCCTCGGCGAGCGGATCCACTCCGGAGCGTTCGAGGAAACCGAGCCAGTGCCGCAGGTCCCCGGTGTACGCATCGCGGGTATTGGCCGAGCCGTACCCGAGCAGCCACTCGCGCAGCAACCGCTCGCACCGGCCGTCGTCGGCGGCCGGCCTCACGGTGGTGGGGAGCTGCCTGTCGGCGGGCAGCACCTCGCCGGTCAGAACGGCGTCAGTCATGCCGCTGCATCCTGCTGCCGGAACGTCTCAGCCTCGATGGCCACGGCAGATCACCTTTCCTGGTTTTCTCGTGGGTGACGACGTTGATCGCGCCGTCGGGAGAGAGGGCCGCGACCCGGCTCTTTTGATTTGCGTTCTCGGTCGACCAGCCCACGGATCGCACGTGCTTCAGAGTCTTGTCAGGGTTCGTCGCGGATCAGCCGCAGCCTCGGCCGCGGCGGCTCGGCGCCGAGTTGCTCGAAGCCGGCGCGATCGAGGTGTACCTGGCGCTGTGCTGCGCCGTCCCGGCAGTTCGGCGGGGCATCCCGGCAGGCCAGGAATTCGCCGTCGATCGGGTCGGTGAGGATCTGCAGGTCGATGAGGATCTGCTGCCACGGTCGGCCCTCGTAGTCGCGGCCGCACACGGCGCACCGTGGCTGACTCTGACCGTGCTCGGTGGCCAGTGCCTCCCGGGCCCGGAACTCGTCGGTGTGGGGCGTGGTGCGGTACCCGCAGCTGCAGACCGCGCGTACCCGCCGGCCGGCCGGTAGGAAGCCGTTCATCAGGTGCACGCGGCGCATATCCCCGCTCATCGGGCTACCTCGGCGTTCAGGCCAGCGGCATCGCGCCACCGCTCGTGTGCGGACTGCCGGGTCATCCCGGCGGCCCGGCCGATGTCCTCCCAGGTGGCCTTGGCCTGGCGGGCCTTTCCCACGGCGGCCGCCAGGCGTTCGTCGAGATCGCGCCGCCGCTCGGTGAGTTCGGCGATCTCGCCGAGTAGCAGGTCCGGCTCGATGTGCCGTTTCCACTCGGCGTGTACCGCGTCCTCGACGCCGCGGTGGTCGGAGTCGAACAGCACCCGGCCGTCGCCGGGCAGGTAGTCGCCGAACGCGCGCCGCGCGGCCAGATCCTCGTCGGCCGGGGCGTGCACCCGGGTCCACGGCTGCGAGCGCCAGCCACAGGTGCATACCCCGGTCCAGCCGACCGCGTCGGCGTCGGCCCGCCATTCCTCGGCGATGACCCACTGCTCGGCGATGCCGTCGCCGGCACAGCCGATCTGGAACCCCTGACCGCTCCGCCCGGCGGAAAACGCGCCGTCGGCAAACCGGGCCGCGACCCAGCACTCGTGCTTGCCGTCCTCGGTAGACCACGTCACGGAGCCTCACCTCCCTCCGTTCCTGCTGTCAGGACTCCCTGACAGTACGCCGCGTCAGGACTCCCTGACAAGGGCAATGACAGGCGACGACACCCTCCCCGCCCGGGCCCCCGGGGACTCTGGCCTACCCCAAAACCACAGCCCCTTGCTCGATCGCCGCCAGGCGGCCCGGAAGGGATTCGTGCGGAACGAGCGCCGTCGGGTGTTAAGACCTGAGATCTTGGATGAATGGTGAAGGTGAAACGACTTCAAGCGAAAGCTCGAGGGCCAAGAGTGAAACAGCCTTCTGCATACGTCCTTGTGACCAAGGCGGCACCAGTGGTGGGCAAGTGGGCATTGCCCACTCCCCCCAAGGAGCAGCATTATGTGGGCATGACGCTCCAAGGCTTCCGTCCTGTTGGTGAGGTTGTGACCGACGACCGCCGCCGGATCCCGGTCAGCAAGGCCGGCGCGCAGGCTGCTGAGCACTACTCGATGGCCGTGCACAGCGATGGCCGAATCCTGCTCACCCCCATGGCGCTGATCCCCAAGCGGGAACTAGTCGTCTGGGAAAACGAGGAACTGCAGGCAAGCCTGGCCCGAGGCATCGCGCAAGTGCGCAACGGCGAACTGGGCGATGAACTGGACCTGGACGAGCTCGACGTCGACGACGAGGCAGAGTGAGCGCGCCCCCTTACCGTCTGACTCCGGCGCCGGAGTACAACGAGGTGATCGCGAAGCTCAAACGCAAGCCGGGAGAGAACGCCACCAAGCTAAAAAAGATCAATAAGACGCTAGGTCTGCTGCGTGACCACGGACCCGGGCATCCCAGTCTAAATGCACACAAGTATGACTCCATGCCGGAAGTTATCCCTGGCAAGCCGGTATGGGAGGTGTACGTCGAAAACAACACCCCGAATGCATGGCGCCTGTTCTACTGCCACGGCCCCGAGGCGGACATGTTGACGATCATCACCGTCTGGCCGCATCCCTGACCTTGCACGGCGCCCGGACTCACGTGAATCCGGGGCGTCGGTGTTTCTGTCTGCAACGTGATCAGGACGATCGATCAACTCCACATGCGCGGTGAGGATCGGTGCAGAGGACCTCAGTCAGCAGTGCAAAGGACCTCGGTTTCCGACAACAGCAACTCGACGCGCTGCGCGCCGCCGGCTGCCGGCGCATCTTCTCCGAGAAGCTCTCCGGCAAGGACGCCGACCGGCTCGATCTCACTGCCTGCGTCGCGTTCCTGGCCCCCGGCGACACCCTCGTCGTCCCGGCTCTCGACCGGCTCGGCCGATCCCTGCAAGACCTGATCGCCACCGTGACCGACCTTCGCGGCCGCGACGTCGGCTTCACCTCTCTCTACGAGAACCTCGACACCACCACGCCCGGCGGCTGGCTCGTCTTCCACGTTCTTCGCTGCCCTGGCCGAGTTCATCCGCGAGCAGGCCCGTGGCGGCCAGGTCGTCGGCCGGCCGGGCGGGCACCGCGGCGTCGCCGTCGAGCTGCTGAGCCATGCCGGCCGCCGAGGCCGCGAGCTGGCGCAGGGCGTGCACGGCGAGCCGGACGGCAGTGGATCCGGCGCTCAGCGCGCTCGGCCCGGGTTCCTTTCTACCGGCCGATGATGGTGTGGAACAGCAGCAGAGCAGCGCCGGTGGCCCCGCCGGCGAGCAGCGCGGCCGCCAACACGGAGGCGCCGCCGAGTAGCGACAAGGCCACGGCGAGGACGCCGACCACCAGGGCCGCCAGGAAGACGAGGGCGGCACGTACGGTCAGCAGCGGCGGCGGGGGCGGGGTACTCACGGGACCTCCAGGTGGTGAAACAGATGCCGCTGGTAGGTCTCGATAGCCGGGTCACCCCACGGAATCCACCCGCTGCTCCCCCGCCGGAAAATCTTGGAAAAGTCCGTGGGGTGGCCGCCGCGGCCGCACCTAGGAAAGTTCATTCTGTGGATCGTTTGTTCGTCTCGGCTACGTGTTGGTCGGGGAGAGCGAGGCCAGACGACCGGAAGGGCGGCGGCGGTGGTGGGCAGCGACCGCGAGGCGGCGGGCAAGCGACCCGCAGCCGACGACGATGCTGCTTCGATACAACCTGACTGCTGGGATGAAGAGTCCGAACTGGGTAAGCCGGTGCCTGCCGCCGCGATCCGCGACAGCATCGACCCCGAACTCGGAGAGGAGGCCCGGCGCCGGCAAGAGAGCCTGCAGCGCCGCCTCGCCGATCAGAAGCTGCTGCAGGTCCTGGCCTCGGGCTGCTTCGCCGGCCCCCGCTATGACCGCTTCGTGTCGGAACTGGCCGCGTACGGGATCTCGGTGCTGCGGGGCTGGATGCACTCGGGCTACATGTTCAAGCTCACCGCCGCCCGCGGCCGCGATCTGCACCCCACCGAGTGGGAACTCGAGCGGCTGGTCCGCGATTCTGACGTCCGGGAGGAACTGGCGAACATGACGGTGGCGCTGGCCCTTCCCGGGTTCCGGGAGAAGGCCCTGATCGGCGGCGGCTGGAGCGTCGACGGCGGGGCGAGCGTGCCCACCTACTTCATGGGCGCCTGCGTCCACGGGTTCCCCAACCAGTTCCGCTCCTGGAGCAGGTACGAACAGCGGCACGACCAAGCCGCCAGGCGGGAAGGCACCCTCTACCCGCCTATCACCGAGCCGACGCGTGACCCGGCCCGGATAGCGGTCGGCAACCTCCGGGTCCTGGACGACCTGAACGGCCTGGACGAACGCACCGCCGCGGTGGTCGCCCTGACCATCGACGGCTACAGCCAGGACGAGATCGCCGAGATGCTCGGCCTGCCGTCGGGCCGGGCCGTCGAGGGGATCTTGTACCGGTGGCGGGACAAGGCCAAACACGCCCTGCGTCGAGGAGGTGAGCGCGATGACCGATGAGGAATTCGACGCATTGCTTGAGCAGTCGTCGCTCGGCAGCTCGGGAGCACGCCAGCTGCGCGCCCGGGTGTCCCCCGAGCAGGTCGCCCTGACCCGGCGCATCGCCGACCAGATGGTGCACGGCGACCAGGCCCAGGCCCGGAACGCACCGTCGGAACTACGCCGGCTGCTCCGCAAGCACAACTCCCGGGCATCGGCCGCCGACGAGAGTGCCGACGGTCCTGCCGCCAGAACGCGGCCCAAGAAGGATTTGCGGTCACGGCGACCCTCGCTCATCGCCTTCCCATCCGGCCCCTTCCCATCCAGCCGTTCTAGTGATGTGACGGTCGCCATCGTGACTGCTCTGCCCGTCGAGGCTCACGCGGTCCGCTCGATTCTCGGGGATTGCAGGGACTTCTGGAGTCCGAATGACCCGAACGACTACCGAATCGGCACCCTGCCCAGCGCCGATCACCATTACCACCACGAGATCGTTCTGGTCCAGCAGGCCGAGGAGGACGGCACCCGCAACGCCGCCGTCATCGCCAACCTCACCCGGACCTTTCCCCAGCTCGAGGTCCTCATCATGTGCGGGATCGCCGGCGGTGTGCCGCGCCCCGAGGACGGCCAGCATGGGGTCCGGCTGGGCGACATCGTCGTGGCCACCGACGGCGTGGTCGACTACAACCATGTGCGCTCGGTGGACGAGGTCGACACACTCCGGCGGATCGTAAGCGCGCCGTCCACCGCGCTCCTTCGGGCCGACCACCATCTGCGCAATGACGAGTTCTACAGGGGTGCGCGGCCGTGGCTCAAGACCATCGAGCAGCAGGGCCAACGACCTATGTTCAGGCGTCCGATGGACAGCAGCGACCCCCTCAACGTGGCCGGCCTGTGGCGCTCCGACCCGATCGTCCATCGCGGTGTCGTCGGCAGCGCAGACCGGCCGCTGCGGGACGCGGTGCTGCGCGACGAGTTGTCCCGGCTCCACCGCATCAAGGCGATCGAGATGCAGGCGTCGGGAATCGCCACGGCCGCCGAGTTCCACGGCCTGTCGTGGTTCATGGTGCGCGGAGTCGCCGACTACTGCGACGACGAGTCGAAGAGCGACGCCTGGCACGCGTACGCGTCGATGACCGCCGCCGCCTATGCGGGGTCACTGTTGATCAACTGCTGACCTGGCATCGTCTCCGCCCCCCGGAATCCGCTGATCCTCTTTCGTTCTTGGGGGCAGCACACCCCCTGGCATTGCCATGTCGACGGAACGTCAACGACGTCCGTACGGGCCCGCTGCCGGGTGCGAGCCAACGCAGCAAGTTAAAAGTGATCTACCAGTTACGGCCAGCCGACGTCATCCCGACCCCGGGCAGGGATGACGTCGTCCAGTGGCCGCGCCGAGACGGGCGGCCTCCGATGCGCCAAGAACGGCCCCGCCCGAAGCGCTAAAGAACCGTGTCGTCCTCGCTGAAGGTCGCGCGTCGTTCAACATCGCCGACCGGTGTCAGCCCGGGGTGGAGATCCGCGCGCCAAAGCGCACCACGAACTCTCCCGGTGCCCAGGGCACGGCCTCGGAGTGTTCGATGATCTGGCTTTCGATGGTCGCCGGCCAGCGGGTGGGTTCTTCGCCGGAGGTGTGATCACGCCAGTGGGCGCCGTCCGTGTCCTCCAGGTCCCCGTGATGGATGTCGGCGTCGCGCAGGTCAGCCCCGTTGAAGTTGACGAGCGCGTCGGAGATGCGATCGAGGATGAGTGCCAGGCTGGCGGCGCTGTTCCGGCAAGCCTCCCGCTGCGCGACGCTCAGCCGGTAGATCAGTCCCGGTTCGCTGAGCTGCTGGAGGCTGCCTGCTACCTGCCGCAGCACGGCGTCAGCCTGGGCCACGGTGCTGGCGGGGAAGCGACCGTCATGTCGATCTCGGCGCTGGCCGGGGGTCTCGGTGGCCGGAATCCACATAGCAGCAGTATCGACGGCGAGATCTTCTCCCGAGCTCAGCGACCCGGAGATCGCAATTTCGGCCGCGGGCGCGTTCTCGTCATCGGGGTCGCTGGACTTTGCGGCGTACCAGACGGTGCGGTCAGCGGAGCTTGCCGCACCGAATTTCACCTGTGCGTCGATGTCACCGCCGGCACGCTCCTCGCGTAGCAGGGCCAGAGCCCGTATGGCATCGGCGTCACCGCGATCGGCAGCCTCACCGAGCAGCCGGACCGCGGCGTCGAGATCGCCAGCATCCGCCCGCAGCCGGGCCACGTCGGCCAGCGCACCGGCGTCACCGCGATCGGCAGCCTCACCGAGCAGCCGGACCGCGGCGTCGAGATCGCCAACCTGCTCCCATACCGCGGCCACCCGTACCAAGAAGCCAGCGTCGCCCGAACCGGCGGCCTGATCGATCAGCCGGGCCACGTCGGCCAGCGCACCGGCGTTGCCGTGCTCCGCAGCTTCGCGGAGCAGCCGGGGCAAGTCCTGCATCGCACCGGCATCACCACGCTGGGCAGCCAGATCGACCAACCGGGTCACGTCATAGCTTCCCTCCAGCCGTCCCGCCCACGCACCGGCATCGCCGCGCTCGGCAGCCTTCAGGAGCAGCCGGGCCAAATTCCGCATCGCACCGCCGTCACCGCGATCGGCAGCCTCACCGAGCAGCCGAGCCGCGTCCTCGACGTCGCCTATTTGTTCCTTCTCCTCTGCCTCCATGAGGCGGACCGCGATGCCGCTAACCTGCCTTCCTCCCCCGATCAGGGTCTGCCCAACGTCGCCGTAGATGACGACGCGGCGGGAGCGAAGAGTGTTGGCAAGGGCGGCGACGATCCTTTCCAGCGAGTCGTGGTGCTGGATCAGTTTCGCCGGGATCTCGTCCAGGGACGGATCGGCAGCGAGGTTGATCGCCGGGTGCGTCAAGTAGGCGCGGATGTCGTTGATCGCCTCGATCGCGGCCCGGAGGTTGCGGTACCGGCCGTTGAGGCGCAGCAGCAGCCGGCCGGCGCCGCCCACGGCGGCGATCTTCTCGAGGTTGGCCTGCACGGTCGGCTCGATGACGCCGGTGGAAGCCGTGGCGGAAGGCCCGACGGCGATCGGCTCTGGTGTGGTCGCCGGGTCCGGTCGGGCGGGGTCGGGCGCGATCGGCTCGAGGATGTCGGCGAGTCCGGTGGCGAGGTCGACCGTTGTGCTCACATCAGCTAGCAGCGCGGCATAGCCGCCCTCGGTGTGGAGGATGTCGGCAGCCCCTGCGGGGAGGTCGAGGGTGTCGGTGAGGTCGGCGACGAGCCGGGCGTGGTCGGGCTGGCCCGGCTCCGCCGTCGGTTGCCCGGCCATCGTGGCGAGAATGGTGGCCAGGCCCGCGGCCAGTGGCAGGGTCTGGGCCAGCTCGGCGACTAGGGCGGCGTGGCCCGCGGCGTCCGGGTCCCGCGTCCGGTCCGGGCTGGTCATGGTGTCTCCTCGTCCGAGCCGAAAGCCTTCCGCAACGCGGCCCGGGCGTCGCGCAGCCGGGACCGGACCGTGGCTGGGGGTATCCGGAGCATGGCGGCGATCTCGGTCGGCTGGTAGCCGTCGTAGATCCAGGCCATCACCTGCTGTTGCCCGGGCGGCAGAGAACGGAGGACGGCCAGGAACGCGTACCGGTTTTCGATCTCGTCGAGCTCCGTGATCGCCGCTGCGCTCACCTGGTCGCCGAGATCGTCACTGAGATCTTCGGCGCGGGTCTGTTCGATCCGGCGCCACCAGGTACGCGAGGCGACCGTCCGGATCCATGCCCGGGGATTGTCCAATCTGTCCCACTGCCGGTAGGCCTCGGTCATCGCGTCCTGGGCCACCTCCGCGGCGGTGCTGGAGCGGGCGCCCTGGACGATCAAGAAGGCGACCAACCGGGGCATCTGTTCGGTGTAGAACAGGGAAAACTCCAGATCACGGGCCGTCTTCTCCGCCGCCAGTTCGGCATCCAGCTGCGTGCCTGGCTGGCCTGGGGCGGGTTCGGTGGTGGGCAGACCGCCAGCAACAGGTGGGGCCTCGCCGGTGTCGGTGGGCTCGTCGGCCATGACGGCTCCTCGTGGTGTGCGGCAGGGTGCTGAGATCGCCGCGCGGACAGGTCTGCAACCGTGCGGGTCCGGCGGTCCGCGCTTCGCCGTCTCGCGTCGAGATAACCACCACATCACCCACCTTCTCCACCCAGGACGTCCGCCCACCGTTCGACGCCCCTCAGTGGAGTAGTGCGCCCGCGCGACGATTTCGTGCGCCCGGATCGGTGACTTTCTTGTCAGCGGCCTACCAGCTGGTGCAGGGCGGTGATCGTCACCCCCGCCCCGGTCAGGCCGGCCAGCAGGGCGGCAGGCCAGCTCATGGTCTGCGCAAAGGTGAGCGCGCCGACCAGCATGGCGACGAGCAGGCCGGCCATCAGGATGACCAGCCAGCGCATCGGCAGGGCTTCGGGGCCGGACGGTGACGACGATCGGGACATCGGGCGAGCTCCTGCTTCTCGGGTCCTGGATGCGGTGAGCGGCCTGGCCTCGATCGCGATGTCGTGTCGGCGCGCTCGACTTCTTAGTGCTCGGCGCGGCCAGGAACGTGCGGGCCTGGCTCAAGCCAGACCCGGGGGGCGTGCAGTCAGCGGCGGCCGAAGTAGCAGGTGATCACACCGCCGAGCGCGGTGCCCATGGTGGCCACGATCGTGCCGAAGAACGCGACGACGTCCCTGAGCGCGGCCTCCCGCCAGAACGCCACCGCCGCGGTGAGCAGCAGGAACATCACCATGCGCAGCCCGAAGATCAGCAGCAAGGCACGGGCGACGGCACGCACGTGGTCCGCTGGCGGCGGTTGCTTGTGGGCGCCAACGCCGACCCGGCCAGGCCCGGTCGTCCACGTCGTACCGGTCCGGTTCCTGCGCAGCGCCGGACGGGGGCGCCGGAGCGGTTCGTGACGGTGATGAACTCGTTCTTCATGAGCGGAACCTTCGTAACCTTCCACGCGGAGATCGACAACAAGACCGAGACCGGGAACGGCCGATGCATGCGATGCCGGCTGGGCGTGCGGCTGGTGCGGGCGAGTTCGCCGAGCTGTAGCGCTACTTCGTGCTGCTCAACCTGTACACGTAGCTCGCCGACATCAGGACCTGCCACCCCGCGTTGGTGCAGGTAGTGGGGCCCTCTCGGTTGGCTGAACATGCACCGTTGTCCGTTTGAGTACTCGGATTGAGGTGCGATTCCAAGACGGCTCCGGTGACACCCTCTGCACACATCGAGGGGGTGACAAAATGGAGGAAGCTGCAGGCCAGATGGCGAACGCGGTCCGCTTCGCCCTGACGAGCAATGCGCGGACTGTCCGACTCGCCATGCTGATCGTTCTTGCGATCATCGCTTGGCAGGTGATGCTGTAGGGCATCTGAGATCAAGACCCGCCCCTGCGGGGCCGGGGGCGGGGTGCGGCGTCCGGGACGTCGAGGGGGTCAACTCGATCTCGCGGTGGTAGCGGCTGCCGGCCGGGTGGGCGTACACGTCGGTGCCGTCGGCGGCGTACATGACCTGATAGCCGGCCCCGTTGGAACCGCCGGAGACCGCCCCGTCAGCGAATCGGGCCGCGACCCACATTTCGTGCTTGCCGTCCTCGGTGCTCCACCCCACGATCTGCCACCTCCTTTCGACTCAACCTGTCAGGGAATCCTGACAGTACGCCGCGTCAGGACTCCCTGTACAAGGGTGAAACCATGCCTTCATAAGATCAGTTATGGAGGCATCGCATGACTAGGGCACGGCACGGATGGTTTCGGACCTTCGCCAGCGATGACGAAGGTCCTCCACCCCAACGTCGGACCCCTGTTGTCAGTCCTTGTCCTCCGGGCCACCCCGGCCAGACCGAATCACGATCAAGAGCGCGGTCAGGTTCGCGGTCAGGATGGAACTGAAGACGGTAGCGCCCACGAGGATCGCGGAGGACAGACCTATAGCCCCCGCCGCGACGCCGATTGCGCCGGCGCCGAACACCGCCAGCAGAACGACGAACGAGTACGCGGCCATGAACCAAGCCCCCGTTGCGAGGTCTTCCTCGCCGGCGGCGAGCGTCTCACGGAGTTTGCGCAACCCTCGGTCCCGGTGCTGGCTCACCGATCCGATGCTGACCCCCATGGCGTCGGCCGCGTCTTCCCGACTCCCTTCTTGGGCGTCGCACAGTTCGACGGCCTCGCGCTGCTTGGCGGTCAGCTTGTCCAACGCGTCCGGCAGCTGCGCGGCCGCCTGGGCACGCGCGCGCTCGTCCTCCGCCGCGATCATCTGCTGTACGGGATCGGCGGCGGCCTCGGCGGCGAGCCCGGCATCGTCCTGGGCGACCTCGCCGTCCATCACCGCCTCGATCGACGGCCCGCGGCACTGCTTCTCCTGGCGTAACGCCTCGAAGACGATCGTCCTCACCCGGCTGTAGGCGAAGCCGGACGGCGAGCTCACCTTCGGCTCCTCCTGCATCAGCACCCAGACCTGCTGGACGACGTCGTCGGCGTCCAGCCGCGCGGACGGGATCCGTTTGATCTCCAACTGCTGGCGGGCGTATCCCAGCAGTTTCGCCTGGTTGGTCGTCCAGAAGTCCGTCAGGTCCGCCGGGCTGCGAGCGCCAGGCTGGGCGGCCTGGGGCTCGCCGGCTTCAGTGCTCATCGAGCAGTTCACCGCGGGTGGGCATCCGCACCTGCCAGACCACCCCGCCGGCCGCGATGCCGGTGACTTCGGCACCCGCGGGCAGTTGCGCGCTGGCCTGGATCAACTCGGCGCGGGCCCGCAGCACTTCGGCTTCCGCTCGCGCGTTGATCAGCCGGTACACGCCGTAACCAAGTGACACCGCCAGCGCCGTCACAGGATCGATCATGAATCACACTCCACGTCAGCGGGGAGCCGCTCACCTGACGGCTACACCCCCACGGACGAAAAGCCCGGAATCCATGACAGATTGCGCTCAAGATCTTCTGGCGTTCACTCCAACGAGTGAAGCTCTCCGTGTTCGCCAGTTGGGCGAATCCCGGTAGGCGGCGAGCCGGTAGGCGGCGAGCCGGTAGGCGGCGAGCCGGTAGGCGGCGAGGCAGCGTCGCCGGGAACTGCAGGCCGGGGCTCCGCCCTGGCCCCGCTGGGCGTGAAGGTCGGCGCCACCGGCCGCCCGGGCTGCGGATCAGATATGGGTCCAGAGCCAGGCACCCTGGCGCCGTTGCGGCCAGCTACCACCGGTGGCGCCGATCTGTCAGCGATTCCCTCGACGTCTCCGCGCTCTTGCCGACCTGGTGGCAGTGTCGACCATGCAAGCAGCGCGATGGCGCACAGGATCAGGGCGAAAACCTCGGACGCCAACGGCGATATCCAGACCACGACGTGAGGCGACTCGCCGGGATAGGGGGGAGGAAGCGGAGGAACCGATCGCTCGCCGCTCGTGCACCACCGGACCACGAGCGCGAGACCAGCCCAAGCGATCGCTGCCAGGCAACCGCCGAACTCGCTGAGCCGCATGCGCAGCTTCTTCAGACCACGGTCGCGATGCACGGAAACGGCCCCGACTGCCACGTTCATCGCCGCCGCGGCGTCCGCTCGTGACCTGCCGGCGAGATCGACCAGCCACACGGCCCGGCGCTGCTGCGGGGTCAAGTCGGCCATCGCGGCGTACAACCGCAGAACCCTGATCCGGGCATCGACCTGGTCCTCAACCGGCGAAGCGGCGGGCGTGGACACGTAGCTCACCTGGTCGGACCCGACCTGATCGAGATCGATGCCGTTGTCGTCGGGGCCGCCTGCGCCCGTGAAGCGCCGGCCCTCGTAGGCGGCGCGCTGCACGAAGCGGCGCGCCACCGTGAACATGTATCGCCCGGGATCATCGATGCTGTCCCAGCGTTCAATCAGCTCAATGACGGTGTAGTTGACCACCTCGTCGGGCTCAAGCACACCGTTGGGAATCTTGTACCGGCGCAGCCGGGTAGCCGCGTACGCACGTAGCCGATCGGCGTTGTCCACGATGAACGTGAGGCCCGCAGCCGGCATGACGCTCAGGTCATCCGGCCCAGCCCGATCGACACTCACCGACGCGTCTCCGGCACCCGCACGTACCAGACCGAACCATCCGCCAGTATCCCCGCCGCCTCCCCGCCGGCGGGAAGCTGCCGCAGGACCTGGATCGCGGCGGCATACGAGCTGTTGCGGCGTCGCGTAGTCATCACCATCAGCACCCAGGTTGCGATTCGGGGATACCACTCCATCACGACCGGCCACACGTGGTCATCCACGTCCACCTCCCAGGTGAACTGCGCCAGGCACCGATTGCCAGGCGTCACGCTCACCACGGGCGCCGGCGGCGTGAATCCGTTACATCACACATCAAGAATTTCAGTGTCGAGCCTGGCGTGCTACACGCCTGCGTCCGCGACACCCAGCGCCGCAGGCCTGCGCTGGTGCCGCTTAGGGCGTGTCGCGGCCCCATCCACGCCCGAGCGGGGCTATGCTCTGTCTCGGCCATATCGCTGGCCTGACTCCGAGCCGATCGCATTGGCACCCACGCCGCCACCTGATCGCGCGACCGAGGACAAGCCGTCACCGACGCAGCGTGCCGACTACCGTGACCTCGCGGAGGGCGTGGGACTCCGCTGGAGGACGTCACGATGGGCAACAACTCAAGCAGCTCCGCGAACCGCGCCCGCAACCGAGAAATCCGAGCCCGCATGGCCACCACCGGCGAGCCATGGTCGATCGCAGCACGACGCGTCAACGCCGACCAGACTTCCCCAACCGATCAAGCTTCCCCGGTTGCCTCCACAACGAGGAACGCCGTGACCGACGCCTCCGCACTGCGGGATTCATTGCTCGACTGGGCACACGAGCAGGCCCGCGGAGACGTCATGACCGTTATCCAGATCATGCCGTTCGCCGAGGAACACGGCCTCGACCTCGACGCGGCGTTCACGTTGGTGCACATCTGCCGCGACGCCGCCCTGGTCCGCGACGACTCGACCTTCGGTACCCCGAGTATCCGACTGACGCCGGCCGGACTCAGGGATGTCCGGGAGCGCCAGCAGCGCCGAACGGACCCTGCGCTGCGCGCCATCGCCGCCCGGACAGGTCTCTTGCGATGGCTCTACCGCCAGCACCTGGACGACGTTCACATGCCGCGGCCCGACCAGTTCATCTCGGCCGACGAGGCGATGCACGAGGGCAGCCCGTTCACTGCCGCCGAGATCGGGTACGCCGCCGAGTACCTCGCCGCCAGGGCACTGATCAAGGGTCCCGGAGTGATGGGCCACCGCGGACCTGTACGGGCCGAGATCACACCGGACGGTGTGGACTGCGTCATCGACTGGAGCGGCGACGTATCCGCCTACCTGCGTCGCCAGCACGGCCCCGGCTCCACCTCGACCACCATCAACGGCCCGGTATTCCACAGCAGCGCAGACGGGGCGCAACTCGCGTGGAACAGCCAGACGGTCACGCAGATCCACAACGAGGCCCCGCAAGCCGCCCCCGGGTTCGAGGCCATCGCACAAGCCGTGGCCGACACGCTTCGGCAACTGCCCGCCATCGGGCTCCCCGCCGAGAATCAAGAGGACGCCGAGGCCGCCGGCAACGAGGTGCTCGCCGAAGTCGTCCGAGACGAGCCGAACCGCGGAAGAATCCGGCGTGCGGTCGCCGCCATGCGCGGCTACTTGGCGCCGGTGGCGGCCGGAGCCGCCATCGGCGCCGGAGAGGGCGCCCAGGAACTGGCCCGGCACGCCATCGAGCAACTCGGCTCATCGTTCTGAGCGGCTGGTGCTGGCGGTGCGTCAACCAGACATCCGCCGGCATCCCGTACGGGCGTGCTCGACTCGCAGGGGGTGGTGGATGAGCAGCTGGTATCCCTGGACCGCTGCTCGACTACCTACGAGTATCGGCGCCGCCACTTCCTGCTCGCGCATGCGCGAGCAGGTCGTCGACCACGGCCTCGACGTCGTCGTGGGCCCGGTCGAGAGATCTCGTCGGCGAGATGCTCGACGCCTTCACGTGAGATCTCGGATGTTCTGAACCGTGCCATCCAAGGTCTACACATACATCGCGATGACGCGAAACGGCCTCCCCCGCCACGGGGGAGGCCGTTTCGTGTCATGCGCCCGGTCCGTCGTTAGGCATAGGCGGGTGATCGGGAGTGGAGTGGTGCTTTCGTCGAACAGCTTGGCGGCAACCAAAGCTGCTGGTCGGGTGCCATCAGGCACGTGGGTTGTGCTTGCCCATGGGTTCGTGCGGAACAGTTCTGGTTGCAGTCAGAATTGTTCGTCGGTGTTACAGGAAGACGACGCGGTCTTTGGCACCCGTGGTGGGGTTCTCGACGAAGATGCGGTTGCCGTCTTCGAGGACCTTTGCGAGGTATGCGTAGACCTGGATGGCACGGTTCAGAACATCGGTGCGAGTGTCGCCGGTGATTTCGCTGGCCAGGTCCAGTGCAGCCACCGCGCGGGGAACGAAGTTTGCGCTGACCTTGGTCAGTTCAGGCTGCCGCTTGGACGGCTTCTCCGGGCCGTTGCCGGTGCGACCGCTTGTGGCGGATGGCTTGACGTCGTCTTCGGTGACGTTGCGGGCGTCCTGGGGCATCGTGTACTCCCTCAAGCTTCGGCCGATCCTGATGCACTGCCACAGTGCAGGGCAACGGGCTCGGCTAGCTCGTCTCGGTGGTCCGGCTGGGTCGGCAGTAGGGAGGCCCGTTGGCGCGGGCCGGCCCCTCTCTGGGTTGGGTGACTGGTAGCAGGAAGCGAAGCAAGACAAGGGTCAGGGTTTGATCGGAGTCACCCATCAGAGTGAAACCTCTTCATAATCCGTGTGGATTATGGATGGCAACCACAATCTCTCCTGTGACCTCCGTCATGCCCACCTCCCGAACGTCCCCTCGACGTCGCTGCAGCATCCCGAGGTATTCCAATCGTACGGCTCCCGACGAGACGCGCATCGTAGCGTCCCTGCGGAAGCACCAGCATAGCAACCGTTTTGCACCCGTTCGAGTCAATATCGTAACTACTAGTAGTCATCTCACTACCTAGAGTAGGTACGTGAGCCTACTTTGCGTTTATCTAGCTTTTTGTCGTAATCCTCATGGGGTACTAAAAAGCGATCATTCATCGCCGAACTGTGGCCTAGGGGTCCGACACATGGAGTCTCTTCGGATTACGTGCAGGTAGAGTGGGCGTCTGAAACTCCCTCCGGTGTTACACGCGACGCGGTTCGACCCCGCCCAGAGGGATCGGGTGCCAGGGCAGGGAGGACACGTTGCCGTCAGCATCGAATAGCGGCGCGCAACACCGTGCCTCGAAAGTTCGGGACTTCTCGCACGAGAGCCCGACCGAGCGGGCAAACATACGCACTTGCGACGGCTACCTGGTGGACCAGCTGCTGGTCCTCCCCACCCAGGAGAAGTCGCGTACGGAAAACCCCGGGAGTCAATGATGGGTCGCACGAACACCTCCGGCCAGGAACCGAACCCCCGCGGCGGCCGGCCGCAGCCCTACGCCCGACTCGATGACCTTCAAAAGGAGGGTGAGCCAGCCTCCGCTCGCGCCGAGTACGAGAACCCCCTGCTGGACAAACTGCTGGGCGGCGACCTCAAGTACGAGCACGAGCCCAAGGGCAAGACCAGCTTCATAGCCGGCATCAGCATCGGCGGGGGCGAGATCACCCCGATGAAGGTCGCCGCCGTCGTGACCGGCACGAACATCTTCTTCATCGCCGGCGCGATCGCCCTGGTCATCAAGGATCACCCGGGCTGGGCGTTCGGGGTCTTCGTCCTGATCTTCCTGCAGGTCGCCGGAGTGATCACCTTGGCCCTCTACGAAAGCGCGACGCGCCGCGCCGCCGGCGCCGACGTGCAGACCACATCGGCGGAGATCCCCCTCATCGTCCCGGCCCGGCCCACGGACATCGAGGAGATCGACATGAACACCAAGAACCGGCGCTCGGCCCCCGCCGACGAAAACGCCACCCCCCGAGCACTCGACGGCGGCGAACCGGTCCAGTAACCCAGCGCGACCCAACACGACGGCGCCGGAGGCCTCGCCCCTAGTACTAGGGGCGAGGCCTCCGGCGCCGTCGTGTCCCAGCACTACATCAACCGCTACACCAATCCGCCCGAGGACATCGCGGCCGGTTAGGTCGAACAGATGTGACCGCCAGGCCGGAGCAGTGCGCGGCGTAGGCGAACGCGTCCTTCATCGGACACCGCGCATGTCATCGGGTTGTCGGTGGGCGCCGCTACGGTGGCCCCACCGTCCCTCACTCACGTTCTGCGTTGATCATCCGTTTGGAGGTTCGATGCCTGACTCCGCGCCCCCGGTCCGCTACACCGCCGGCGATGTCCCCGGCCTGCGCCGAAACCTCGCCGACTGGTACGGCGGCACACAGGGCACGCAGTTCTACTACAACGCGCTGTTGATGGGGCAACAGGCCGTCCGACCGCCCGGGCCGCCCGAGCGGGTCGCGCCGCAGCTGGCCGAGGCGGAGACGACCCGGCTACGCGAGGGCGACCTGTGGTACGTCGACGAGGACCTGTGCGCCCTACTCAACGCCGCCTACCCCACGATGCCGGCGTTCGCGCCACGGCCCACCGACCTGCCGTCGAAGACCGGGTTCGCGGTGTTCGCCGAGCCGATCGCGACCTACTCCGCGCAGGAGGCGCGCCGCGACGACGTGGTCGACGCGCTGGCCAACATCCGCGGCGGTGACGAGTTCCGGCAGCTGAGCGAAGATATCTACGACGACCAGGCCCGAATCGTGGCCGTGTCCTGGGGACCGCTCACCAATCCGAGTTGGCGTGCCGGCGGACTGTGGATGTCCTTCTACGCGGTTACCGACAAGAGCATGGACGAGTTGCTCGCCGGGCATCCGGCCGCGGCCGCCCGTGCCCGGGGAATGCAGCCGCCGCTGCCGGTCGACAATGAAGCCGCGATCGCGTGGCGGCCCGACGGCGAGGCGCCGCAGGAGTTCATGTTGACCGGCAGCGACGACCAGTACGGCACCTTGTCGTGGACGCGGTTGGTGTTTGCCGCGTTCCAGCTCGCCGCCCAGGCCAACCTTGCCGAAACCGAGCCGCAGGCCACCCCGCGTTCGGAACGCCGGCGCACTGAGCGGGCCGGACTGCCACCGCGTGACGTGCGGATCATCCGGCTTCGGCGCAGCATCGCCGCAGCCCGTGACGCCGAACAGGACAGCGCCGGCCGCGAGTGGCGGCACCGGTGGGTCGTGCGCGGGCACTGGCGTAACCACTGGTACCCGTCGCTCGGTGATCACCGGCCCAAGTGGATCGCCCCCTACTTGAAGGGCCCAGCGGACGCGCCGCTGCTCGGCGGAGACAAGGTCACCGTCGTCAATACTCCGATCGAGCCGCCGGCATAGAGCTAGGGAAAAGATGACCGGGCGCTGGATCTGTGGCTGCGGACGGCCTCGTGCGCGGGTGACCAGATCGGTGGTGGTGTCCTCCCGGCCGGTGGAGCAGGGCACGCTGGTTAGACCCCACCGGCGGCACCGACCAATCCCGCGATGCGCTCAACGCCACCGTGCCGCCGGCGAACTCCGCGCTAGTGCCGAACCCCGTTCCTGGTGATGGCCACCCAGAACCCGATCGGCCCTGGAGCGCCCAGGCATCACGCGTCGCCGGTTCCGGTTTCTTCCAGGCAACGGCAGCACGTTGTCATGGTGCCCGGACGCGGAGGCCACGGTAGGCCGAGATCACTCATGCCTGGATCGTTCGGGTTCCGGGAGCATGCTGGCCTGCCTCCTCCCACCGGCACCGCGTGGATCACCCCGAGGATCGCCACAGGCACATTGGTCTGTACGCCGTTGATGATCGCCGGGCCGCCAGCAGCCGCCGTACCGCAGTGAAGAGTCGCCACGACCACATGATGAAGTGCGTCGGTTGCCAGGCTGGGCAGAATGCCAGATGGCTGCTCAGGCACTACCCGCAGGTTTCTGCCCGGTCGGATTCCGCAATCGAACCGCACAGGTCAGCCTTCAGGGGAAGATTGAGTTAGGTGTCGGTTGATCCAGAGGACTTCGAGCCTAAGCCGGGCCATCTGCTCATACGTTGCCCGCGGGACATAGGCGACGACGTACCAGACCACGAGGTGTGGTTCGGTGATCCTCAGCCTGTCCAAGACCTAGGCGGTGGCGGTCCGACCGGAGAGTTCGAGTACCAGGCGCATTGTCTCGCCTGCAACCTAGACTTCCCGGTCCCCGCAGTTCATCGCGGCTAGGTGCACTCGATGACAACGTGTTGCCCGCTCCGAGGCTCGCCGGGACCTGATCGCCTACGTCCGCCGCGACCACGCCATCGAGCAACTCGACTCCCCTTCTGAGCGGCTGGTGCCGGCGGTCCGTCGATCAGACGGGCCGCCGGTACCTAGATCGGCCAGGATCGTGTTCGGAACAGCGGCCCGCTGGTGGCAGCCGGCGGTGTCCCGAGCTGTCGATGCGCCGGCCAGGCCCGTACGTTCGTACGGCGCTTCTGCCGTACGGTGGTGGGTATGACGGAGAAGCTGACCGTGCTGGTCACCACCAAGCCGCTGATCGCCGAGCGGGCCGCCGCGGCCGGCCTGTCGATGGGCGACTACCTCGACTCGCTGGTGCGCGAGGACGATCTGCGCGAGCGGCTGCGGCGCGACGCCGACACCATGGTCGCCGCCGGCCTCGACTCGCCCGAGCGCGCCGGCCGGTCCGCCGCGGTGATCGCCGCGCTGCGCGCCGAGCGGTGAGCGTCGAACCCCAGTGCGGTGAGGTGTGGCTGCTCGACGAGGCCAGCGTGCTGCCCGGCGGCATGCTCGCCCTGGTCGTGTCCGGTCCGCTCTACAACGCGGCCCGGCCGCGGCGGCTGGTCGTCGAGGTCGTCACCGAGGCCCTGCCCGCGGCCGGCGCCCTGCTCGCCCCGCTCCCCCGGCGCCTGGTCCAGCTCGGCGTCGCCGTCATCGGCGAACCGATGACGGTGCCGCTGGCCTGGTTCGGCCATACCGGCGGCGAACCGATCGCCACGCTGACCGCCGACGAGATCGACCCCATCACCGACGCCCTACGCGCGCTCATCGGCCGCCGGCCGTAGCCCGGCCCCGGGGGCGTCTGGGTGATCGCCGCCCACGAACTTGCCGGGCTGGCGGTGGCGGACCGCCCACTGGTCAAGGCGGGCGGCGATCGCCGCGGTGTCCTCGGCGCCGTACGGCAGCGTGGAATAGGTGTTCCCGGAAGAGTCGACGGACTCCGGCTCAGCGAGCGCCTTCTCGAAGCGGATTGAGGTCGCCCCGCCTGCGAGCACCGGTCGCGGCCGAGGCCCGACCATGACCTCGCCTGAGATCGGCTTCCTGGTCGCCGAGGTGGTCGGCGACCTCAACGAGGCAGAAAACTACGGCTACGTGCCCGTCGACGAGCAACTGGCGTACCTCGACCGCCGAGCCCGGCTGCTGCACCAGCTAGTCGACGCGCTCGGCGACGAGTCTTCCCGCTGCCTCGCGCAGGACACCACGGACCGTGCCATCCGCGCCTGGGTAACGTGCCGGCGAGCCATTGGCTGGCCGGCCGCGGTTGGCATAGTTGCCCGGCGGGTCAGGCCATCGGTAGCGCCAGCTGTCCGCTGGCTTTGCGGTCCTCGAGGATCGCAGCGACGCGGCGGGTCTCCTTTGTCTCGGCCCGCCGGGCGCGGGTGAGCGCGTGCCCGCCGCGCGGCGGGACGTGCGGCGGGGATTCCCGCAGCAGCAGCCCGTCGTCGAGGAGCTCGACGTTCGCCTCGTGGTAAACGCGTAGCACGGCCGGCATCTGCGTCCTGATGTTGCGCCAGGTCTCCGAGACGAAATCGGCGAGCCTGCCGGGGTCTTCCGGCAACGGGCCGTTGCCGAACTGCACCGCCAGCTGAATCCGGTTGAGCTTGAGTGGCCGACGCAGCTGGTAGAGGCGACCGGACAGAAAGGTGTAGAGGTCCTGGGCTAGGGCACTCTTGCCGAGGATCACCATGGCTTCGAGATTGACCGGCTGCGCGTTCTCGACCATGTTCACGAACAGCCTCGAGAACACGATGTACGAGCCGTCGACGGGGTGGGTGGGGTTCTTCGCCCGATCCCACCACAGGTCCCAGAAGTCGGCGAAGCGCATGCCGCCGCCGCGGTCGCGGTTCGGGTGGTCCTTGTCCCAGCGCACTTCGAGGTTGGCGCGCACGATCCGGCGGGCCTGCTCGGCGACGAGGAGTTTGTTGCCGGTCTTGCCGCCGCTCTTCGAGGTGTAGCCGAGGGTGTCCATGAAGGCGTTCTGGCTGGCGCCGAGCTCGACGGTCGCGGAGCCGGTCTGCTTGATCCGCTTAGCGCACAGAGCGAGGAACACTCGGGACTTCGGGCCATACGGCAGGCCGGTAGACGATTCGTCGTCGTTGGTGCCAGCGGTGAGCTTGACGGTCAGGGCGCCGTTCCGGCGTAGCCACACCCGCCGGGCGTCGTTTTTCGGCTTGATCTGCGGGAATGCGCACTGCACCAGCTCACCGGGTGTGTAGCCGATGAGCGGTTCCAGTCGTTCGTCCATCTCAGCGACGGCCTGGAACAGGTTGAGCTGGCTGTTCCGGCGGGGCGGCATGGCGATCAGGTTGGCACGCCGACAAGGGCGGATCAATTTTCCTCGACTGGGTGTGTCGGATCATTCGCGGCGGCCACGTCGCGATCCACAGCAGGCCGCCCACGACGAAGTTCTAAAGGGAGAGAACTACAGGTCAACTACAAGGGGCCAGTGAATCGTGGCGTTTACCTGCGGAAACGTGGCGGACTGACGGGCAACTATGCCAATCGGGCCGGGCAACTATGCCAGCCGGACGGCGTGTCGGCCGGACAACTATGCCAGGACAACCAGGCCCGTTTACCGTGTCCGAGGCGAGTTATCCCCAGGTTCAGAGCCCGTCCGGCAGCCCGACGGGCAACTATGCCAGGACAACCAGGCCGATCCTGTGGACGACGCCGGGCAACTATGCCAACCGGCCACCCCACCCACCCCGGCTGCGTCCGATGATCGGCTATATGTCCGGCTCGGAGGCCGGGCAACAATGCCAACAGACGCGAGGATCGCTCAGGTGTCGGGCAACTATGCCAGGAAAGGCCGTCGGGTTATCCACAGCCAGCGACCCCGGCTGGCCAATGAAAATCCCCGGGCAACTATGCCAGCCGCACCTGCTGGCCGACGGCTAGTCCTACGACGTCGTCAGTTGACCATTGCCCCGGGCGTCGCCCCTCTCGATCGCGAACTCGCTCGCGGGTCGGACCACCTCGTAGTCCTCGTTGGCGTCGATGACGAACAGCAGGCCCATACGGGGTTGACCACCGGCGAGTTCGACCAGGCGGCCCAGTTTGCCAGGTGGGTGTGACTGATCTAGCCGTGCCCGGCGATGGTCAGCGGGAACCGCGGTGGGCCGGGTGAGCAGGGCGTAGGGCTCGAAGCTCGGCGGCCCAGGCCGCGAGTCCGGTGGCAGCTGGGCGAGTCGCTCGTCCAGGGCGTCGCGGTCGGACTGCGCGGGGAGCAGTTCGGGCAGCGCGCTGTAGAGGTGCTTCGGGAGACTCCGAGCAGCTTCGTGATCGAGGTCATGGTGCGGTCCGGCTCCTGTCCGTCAGAAGCCAACAGGAGCGTCTTCGTGTGGCCTTGCTGGGCCTCACGAAGCCGTGACCCGGGTGCGTCAAGGAGGAAAACTAATCTGAATGTTCACGGATCGCCTCCCTCAGATCTCTAACACATGTGGCCGCCGAGGCCGCCGGGTTATCGATCGGCGAAGGGCACAGGGATGAGCGGTGAGCGTGGCAAGCCGGTTCGCCGGAACCGTGGCCTGGTGGAAGCGGAGCGAGGCCAGTCCGGCGGTACTCCGTCGGCGAGGGGCCTGGTCCTGATAATCGACGCGATGCTGGTGGGGGTTGGCGGCGTGTTCCTCGCGACGACCTCCGTCCCGGTGACCGTTATTGCGGCGATTTCAGCCCTCGTCCTCACGGTCGTGATCTTGACCGTGGGCCGATAGCAATCGCATGGGCGACGAGAGCAGATGACGATGACCTTCGCCGAGGGCGACGAAGCTGGTCTCACACCGGAATCGCACGATTGCGACCGGTTAAGCCCGGGGGAGCAGATCGAGTGGGCTCTGTTCTTCGAACGTGACTACGGCAACCTGGTCAAACTTTGCCTGTTGCGGGGCTGCAACCGTGAGGACGCCGAAGATGGTGCAGACACCGCGATGCTTGCGGTCCGTAGAGGGTGGAGGCGGATTGTCAATCGAGGCGCTTATGCCCGGAAGGTGGCGACCACCCACGCGGCGCAGCTCCAGAAACGTCGTCATGAAGAGGCCGAGAAGTACGTGGAGAAGGGTCTCCACCTCGTCCACAACGACGCGGACGAGCAGCTCAGCAATCATGAGAACTCCGAGTGGATCAAGCAGCTTCTGGATTGCCTTCCTCGCACCCAACGCGCTGTGATGGAAGGCATCTGCGCAGGTCTGACCACAGCGGAGATCGCAGAGCACTTGGGGAAGAAACCGGCGACCATCCGCAAACACCTGCAACTGGCCCGCCGCCGCCTGAACGACGAATTGCGACTGCAAGGCTCGCAGAACCATCCCGACCGGACGGATCTGTCGACGGGGAAGGAGAACCGGTGAACGCCTCCGACGACAACAGCTACGCTGTCGATCTTTCCGAAGCAAAGGAGCTCGCCGAACTGCTGAGCGATGTCCTCGGCCTGGCACATCGGGCCGTCGATGCTCAGTACACCCCGGCAGAGCTGCAGCGGCGCCGTGCACGCATCGAGCTCGCCGCGGAACAAACTCTTCCGCTGCATGATTTTTCACCTGCGACGGCGTCTAGCGAAATCCGAGAGCGTCGCCTTACGACCGCGGCCAACTCTGGGAGTTCAGCGGACGCAGGTGGGTACATCGTCGGCCTGTCGGACGGTCAGAGCCATCGGCAGACCGGGAACCGGCTGGACGGCGACCGTGCGCGCACGATCCGCCGGTCACTCAACGGGCCGCAGGGCGGGCTTTACGTCTCCCGGACCACCCCGGCGGGCGCTCGCCGGGAGTTCCGCGACCCCGGCCAGTCCCTCAACCTGCGCGAGCTCGCCCGCTCGGGTGAGCTGGCGGCAGTGGTGGCGGCCGCCGCGCCGGTGGAGCGCCGGGCGCTGACCGCCGCCGTCTTCGACGTGGTGTGGCCGATCGTCTTTTCCAGACTCACCCGCCGTATCGAGCAACGCCGGGGGCATCTGAGCTGCGCGGCCGGCGTCGACCGGCTCGCCGGCGAGTGCCTCGACCGGTTCCACGATGACGTCGAGGCCGTGGTCGACGACGTGCTCGCGCACGCCGACCGACCGGTGCTGAACCTCGAGGCGTGGATCGCCGGCCGGCTGAACGCCGCCACCGTCAACGCGAACCGGCGCCGCCGCGGTCAGCGCGGTGCGCTGCAGCGCCCCCAGCTGCCCAGCTGGCTGGCCGCCGACCTGGGCCATGACCGGTGGCTGCTGGCGCTGGCCATCAAGATGCTGGCGTGGGCCGGCGTCAACGGCACGACCGGCAACGAGCTCTGGCCGCTCGAGTTGTGGGCCCAGGAACGCGGCATCTACACCAGTGACTTGCAGGGCATCGATCCTGAGATCGTCGCCCGCGAGGTCGAGACGGTTCTCGGCGCGATGCGCCGGCGCCCGCAGTGGTACGAGTCCTATGTCAAGCGGCCGCTCGGCGCAAAACAGACACCGGTCACCGACACTTCGATGGACGAAGACGGTGGCGAGGCGACTGGGGGTGTCGCCGAGCCGCTGGTTCTGGTCGAGCCGACAGTTCAGGTCGACGCCGAGCTCCTGCGCAAGGCCGCTGAGGCAGTGAGCGCGATCGATGCTCGGCTAGCCTCCAGTGAGAAGGCCGAGCAGATCGTGATCGACGTGATCCGGACCGTCTTTGGCGGCACGTTCACCGGGACCTTCGACCGTGACCCGCACGCCTCGGCCGACCCGCTGGGCGAATTGGAAGGCGCGTTGGGCAACCCCGACACCGTCAATCGCATCGTCACCACCGTGCTGTCGATCCTCGGCGAGGAAAAGGAGAGCCCAGATTCCTGATGACGGTCGACATCGGCTGGGCGAGCGGACGAGATCGCTCCACTGACCGACCTTGAACGCGAAGTGCAGGAAAGGGACATAGGCCTCCGCCACGGTGACCGCAAACGGAACCCATTCCCACGCCATCGCTTGATCGTGCCGGACCTGGCAGCCGCCTCCCTCCGTAGGGTGAGGAAGCGGCGCAACGCGTCGAGCACGACCGGGTCCTGACGGGCCCCGCGGGGTGGACCAATTCCTCACGCCCGGCCGACGCTGGCCAGCAGGCCAGACGTATCTGCACGCCTGTCTACTGTCCGAACTCGGCCTCGACGCCGGCCTAGCCGGGCCTGGTCGGCCGCTGCAGGGACGTGCTGTCCGAAGTGCCGGGCAGCAGGACCAGGGCGACGTCGACGCGCAGGTCCTCCATGACGGCCCGTCGGCGTGCACCAGCGCGGATGCGTCGCCCGGCTCGGGGAACACCGCGCGACCTCGGCGTCGTACATGGGGGGCTCGGGCGGATCGGAGAACGGCAGTACCCGTACCCGGTCCGCGATTCGCATATAGGCCAGCGGAGGCACGGCGGGCGACGCATCAGTGGCTCGGGACACCCGCATGATCCTGCTGCGTACTCGACGGACATGGTCTTGCGGGACGAAGAAGCAGCGGAAGTCGTGGCCCAGGTGGACCCAGTCGTTCAGACCTCCTGCGCGAAGGGCACTCGATGCCTGAGACCCGAGCTCGGTGGGTCAAAAACCAGGCAGGCGCCCAAAGTGCATGTATTCGCAGCTCAAGGCCAGGTTTCAGATCGATCAGAGCTCGAAAATGTCAGTCGGCAACGATAGTGTCAAGCTGCGTGACACCCCGTGAAGCGGGTGGAGAGAGGGGGCCGCCGCCCAGGCTGCCAATTCCGTGGCGGACGACCCCCGTGGTGGACAGGATCTGTGGCCTTTCCTAGTTGGCGCTAGGAGGGGCTGCAGCCCTGCAGGGCGGTTGCGAGGCTCGCCACCGCACTGATGAGACCGGCCGCCGCGACAAGCGTGGCGATGATCCAGCCCCAGCGATTCGGCTGCGGGTCGTTCCCGTCCATGCACACCTCCTTCCGATCGAGGGTCCACGTGGACACCCTCGGAGGAAGGACCGGGAAAGCATCGCAGAACCCTCTGACAAGAAACGCGAACCGCGACGCGACGTTCTCGAGCCGTCGCCCGCCGTCCAGCCCCCGCTATGTCCGCGAAGCCGTCGACCTACTCGCCAGCTCTTCGGCTGAGGCTGCCAGGCGCCCGGTTTCGGCGCCTCTGATGCCGGTTGAGCAGGCAATTCGCGCTGCGGACGGCATCGGTATCTCACCGTGGCCGCCGCGGACGTGGAGCTCTCCGCGATCCGCGCCAAGTTGCGCGGCCGGCCCACGGCGGCCGGCCCGGACGGCGAGGCCTCGAGCGAGTAGCTGGCCGAGCACCTCAACCACGACGGCCTGGGGTTCCCCGCCGTTCGCAAGCCAGACAAGGTCGTTACAAGACGCGCAGACGGAGAGCGTGGCCCGCTTACCGTGAAATCTCGGCGGAAGCCTCACGATCTTGGGTACCGGTGGACCTTTCCATGTGAAGGCATGCTCCCGTCGAAAGGAACCGTCATGACCGTCACCGCATCCCCCCAGCCGCCGGCCGAACGCCCGGGCCGGGCTGGCTCCGTGTCGGCCGTCCTGCTGCTGGAGAGCGCCGTCGCCGGCGTGGTCGGGGCGTTTCTCGCCACCGGCTCGATTCCGGCAACGGTGATCGCCGCGGTGGTCGCGGTCATCTCCGTCGCTCTGGTTCTGTGGTTCCTGACCCGGCGCTGACTGGGGCTGGAAAGAAATCCAGAAAGAAGTTTGGAGCTAGACCTCACGCCCGGCCGCGTTACAGGACCAACCCTTGTGACGCGGCCATACCGTTGGCCGCCGCACCCGTCGAGGGGAGGCTGGCCGAGTGGAGGCAGACAACGGCGTAGCGCAAGCTACGGTCACGCCGCCTGTGCAGGTTCGCAGCACCGCGCCCGTCGGGTTCGTGAGGTTCTACCGCGAGCACTTCCGCACCCTGCTGAAGACCGCGATGTACGCCGGCGCCACCAGGGAGCAGGCTGAAGAGGCCACCCAGAAGGCCATGCACGAGGTCCTGCGGCGCTGGGACGACATCGGCGACCAGGCCGCCTACGGCTGTCGCGCCGTGATCAGCAACTTCATCAAGGCCAAGACCCACGGTCTGGACCGTATCCGGGTCCGGCAGGTCGAACGTGGCGCCGGCACCGCCCTCGGTCGTGACGACGCCGCCCTGACGATGTGGGAAGACCGCGAGTGGGTCATCTTCCTGCTGAACTCCTTGCCCACCGAGCAGCGCAAGGTCATGGCGTTCGTGGTCGACGGCTTCTCCCCGTCGGAGATCGCGGTGATGCTCGGGCGCTCGCCGGAAGCAGTAAGACAGAGCCTGCTCGAGGCTCGTAAGCGGCTCAAGCAGGCCATCAAGGACGAGGGGGCGGCGGAACAGGACGCCAGCTCCATGAGGAAGGAGGCACGATGACCATCGACGACCCGACCTCGCAGCCTTCCGGCGAAGAGTTCCGGGAGATCTTCGACCTCGTCGACCGCGTCGTCGACCAGGTCGAGGACCAGCACATCGAGGACCAGCTCACCAAGCTGCTCGTAGATGCCGGGATGGATGTGTCGGCCTCAATGTCCGGCGCGGCATGGGGAGAGCTCGACGGACTCTCGGACTTCGAGATGCCGTTGTCGGCGGCCATGCGCCTCGAGGATGTCGCCTGCCGGCTGCGCGAGGCCGAGGCGAACCTGGCCGCCGCTGAGGCGGCCGCGGAGGCCGCGCAAGCCCGGGCGATCGTGGAGATGAAGCAGGCCAACTACGCAGCCCGGCTCGCGGCCGGGCACCGCAACAAGGCGGCAGCTACGGCCGAGAGCATGGACGCCTACGTCAACACCGCGCTCGATCGCGTCCAGGAGATCCTCGACAAGGCGCACCAGGACGCCCGGAAGATCATGGAAGCCGCCGAAAGGCATGCAGCGGAGACCCGGGCCGAAGCGGAACGTGCAGCAGACAGGCCAGCGATCGCCCCGAGCACAAATTGGCAAGCAGCACTGTCCTACGTAGTCAGGCATCTGACCGACCACGCCGATGCACGCACGGCGAGGGCGTTGGAAGCACTGGCGATATATGACAGCTCGGTCGCAGCAAGCAGACCAGCTGACAGCGAGACATCGGATCACCGACACCGGCCCGATCTCGAGGATTGGGGTCGGGCCTACCTGGGACACCTGAGGGGGGCTGACCTGCCGCTACAGTCGAACGGGCAGCAGGACCACGAGCCGGCTGTCAGCCAGCTGGGATCGGTCGGCTGCGCTGGGCGCTATCAGCCGAGGCACCTGGTACCGAACGAGGAGTGCACCGCTGCGCAGCTCCTCGATCTGTTCACCCTGGGACACGGGCTCCGGCAGTATTGGCTGGCAGAGTCGGCATCGGAGCCCGAGCCCGTCTACCTGCAACTGGTGGCGGAAAGGTGCAGCGAATCCTCGTCCGGGGCGGGTTCGGAGTCATCAGGAAAGCCTGAGGACGACGAGCCACCCGAGGACGCTCGTTGCGCGACAGCCGGGCAGGGAGTCAGCGACTGACGACCGGGCTGCCCTACCAGGTCGACATGTGGCCAGCCGCAACGCCAAGGGACCCCTGGCTGACCACGTGCGCGCCGTCGCCCACGCCCTCCTGCTGATAGGACTCGTGTCGTAGCGGCGACAGGCGCGGGGCATCGGGGTCGATATCCTCGTGCGAACTGCCAGAGGGGGAAGGACGGGACCACGCCGGATGATCGACGCGACCCGCCAGCTGCGCTGGTACGCGGGGTTGGCCCTGTTGGTCGCCGCTCTGGCACCGTTGCTGATGGTGACGCTGCTGGCCACGGACCCCGATGCGCCGGGCGGGGCGGTCGTGCCCGTGTTCGTGGGCGGCCCGGTGAACGTGGCCGGCCTGGTCTTCGTGGTCCGGGGGATGCTCAGCACCGACCCAGAGGTTTCCGCCCGGTTGTTGAAGATCGGCGCGGCTGTCATCGCGGCCGGCGATGTCCTGCTGTTCGTGGTCCGGGCGTTTATCACCTGACGAAGCACCATCAGCGTCGACGACGGGGAAAGGCTGCCATGACGTTCACGGTCGATCCGCAGGCAATCGACGGCTACGCGGCGTTGCTGGCCCGTGCCCGCGACGACGCCCAGCAGTGCAAGACCTACTTCAACGGCAACGTCGCGGACCTGTCCCCCGGCGTTGACGGGCTGATCAACCCGATCTGCTACGAACACGGCCGCGTGCAGAAGAAGCTCGCCGAGATGCTCGACCAGCTCAACACCCTGCTCGGCACCTCACGTGACGAACTGGCCCTCGCGGCGACCCAGTACCGGCGGTCCGACAACGACACCTCGGCCAGGCTCGACAGCACCTATCCGAGCGTGCCGCGACCCAGCCCGCGGATGGACTGAGCGTGGCGTTCAACGACGTCGCCGAGCCGGTCGCCCGGCTGAGCGACCCGGCTGCGCGCACCGAGGAGATCCTCGGGCAGCCGTTCTCGAATCCCGGCTCGGTCCTGGACTGGATGAGCCCCACCCACATCGTCAACGAGTTCGTGAGTCAGATCGTCGGCTACGACATCTTCGCCGAGGCCGCGAAGGTGTTCTCCGGTGACTGGGAACTGGTGTGGCAGTGCGCGGGCGCGTACCGCAACCTCGCCGACGCCATGCAGGACATCGCCCTGAACGTGTCGCACGGCAACGTCGAGCTCGACGCCTGCTGGAACGGCAACGCCGGCGACGCCGCCTACCAGTATTTCGCCGGCCTGAGTGCGGCGATCAGCGCCCAGCAGATGGCCCTCAACCAGCTGGCCGCCTCCTACGAGAAGGCGGCCGAGGGCACCTATCGCATCGCCGACATGGTCGCCAACCTGATGAAGGACATCTTCGACGCCGCCCTGGTCGGCGTGGTCGCCGCGTCCGCGGGCACCGCGACGATCGAAACGGGCGTGGGTTTCGTGACCGGCTGGGGCATCGCCGCGTACGAAGCATTCAAGATCGCCGAAGCCGCGGACAAGGCGAAGAAGCTGATCGCCACGGCCAGCACCCTCATCAGCACCGTCGTGGGCGAGATCCAGGCCGCGTCGGCGAGCACCGGCACCCTGACCCAGCACCCACTGCCGGGCGGCGCCTACCGGCACCCGGGAACGGGGTGAGCATGCCGGACTACGGACACGACGAACTCGTCGAACGACTGCTGGCACACATCGAACGCCACGGCGACGACGAACGGCTTCGGGAACTGGCCGGCGGGCTCCGCCGCGGCCGCGCCGGCTGGGCCGAGTCGCTGTCCTCGTCGGCATACACCGACGCGCTGCAACCGAAGCTCGACGGCTTCGCGGGCTGGTACCAGAGCCTGAGCGAGACGGAGCGCGCCGCCGAGGCCGCGCGGTGCGACAGCGAGCTGGAGAAGCTCAACGAGCAGACCACCGGCGAGCAGGAGAGGATGCGGCCGCCTCCGGGCTGATGATGCCGTGCCGGGCAGTGCCGCACACGGACACGTCCGCGAGGCCGCAGCCCACCGAGACCGGGCCGGCTCGGCGTAGAGCGGACAACCGGGAGTCCGACGGCTGGTGGTGTGGTGGGTGTAGACCCCCCGCAGGGCTCGGCGCCCCGGCCGGCTGCGGGGTCGAGCCGGCGGGACGGCGATCATTTCTGCAACTTGCATTTCTTGGCTTTGCGTTCTTGAAATGCGCGGGGTGTTGTGAGAGCGCTCCCCATCCGCATTGGGCGAGACGCACCTCATCGTGCGTTAGGAGCGCACGCTGATCCACTACTTACTGCGGTAACAACCGGGACAAGATTGTTCCTTGTCGGCTCAACCTTTCCCGCCTTTGAATTGTCGGCTGGCCGACAATCAGCTGTCCGGGTTGACCTGGTTAAACGCCGTCCCTGGTTTGCCGGTCTGTCGGATGCCGGTGTCGGCCGGGCAGATGTCGGTGTTTGTCGGCGGAAAATTACGACGAAGATATCCGTCTTTCTGTGGTGTGTCGCGGGAGTCGATCTTTCCGGCGTTTCAGAATGGTTTGACGACTCGACGCCGTGTCGTGGCCTTCACCTCACCTGTGGCGTCGCCGCTGCCCACATCCTGAGGTTGGAGACTTCATGAGCGCCGACGCCGCTGCGGCATCCAGCGTGCCGGTTTCCGTGCGTGGCCGCGGCGCGCCGGTCCAGTCGGTCACCAAGCGGATGGGTGAGGGCGCGGCCCCGGCCGTGGTCGCGTTGGCCGAGTATGTCCAGGCCCTGGCCTGCCGGGCTTTCCTGTCGGAGCGGCCGTGGATGAGCCTGGTGCGCCGGTTCGACGCCGAGGACCGCGCTCTGCTCAACAGCAAGGCGTACTCGGGCAAGGACGACGAGAACCGGCGGTTGAGTTCTTACCTGTCGTCGCAGTTCGGCGCCAAGGCCCGCCGCGGTCCGAGCCGGGCGGCGATCCTGGTCATCCTGAAGCACTGCCTGGACGACGAGGACGAGGCCGGCAGGGCGGAGCAGCGCGAGCGCGTCGAGCAGTTGTTCCAGGCGGTACACGGTCCCGAGGCGAGCCTGGCCGCCGCGGCGGTGCCGAAGCCGCGCCGCGGCGGCCCGGACCGTCAGCCTCAGGAGCCGCGTGGCGAGAACGAGACGCCCGGCGCTCAGCTGGCGCGCCTGCAGGAGGATCTCGACGCCGCGACGGCGCGCTGCGCCGGGTTGCAGGCCGCACTCGACGCCGCGACGGCCCGCAACCTGCAGCTGATCACCGAACAGGCACGCCTGAGCGCGCGGCTGCGGCAACTCGAGCTCAATGCCACGGCACCCGCGGCTGCCCGGCCGGTACAGACCCACACCGAGTACGGCTCCTACAACCTGGTCCGGCCGTACACGCAGACCCGCCGGCGCCCAGCGCGGGAACCCGGCCCTGACACCGGCGCGGAGCCGGACGGCCCGCCCCCAGCCCGGGAACTGCCGCGCGACGCGGGTGAGCCGGACGACGCCGAGGACGCCGGCGAACTGCCCACCGTGCCGTTGTTGGGCAGCGCGCACCGGACCGCGAACACCCCGCGCAGCTTCCTGCCGCTGCCCGAGCTGCCGTTGGACGAGCTGCCGTGGCCCTGGTTCCCGGAGCCGGAACCCCCGCCCCCGCCGGGTTTCATCCCGGCGCGGGTACCGCGGCCGCGGACGATCGCCCGCGCGGTGGTGCCGTTTCCCGTGAAGGTGCCGGCACCCCGGCACCACCGGGCGCCGGCCGCGGTCTGGGGCACTCCCGCAGCGCGCGTGGCCGGCACGGCCACCTTCGAAATGCCGGCGATCCCGCTACCGCTGCCCGCCGTCGACGAGCAGGACGGGCGAGACCGGGCCGCCCGGCGCGCCCAGGCCCAGACGGCGCGGCGCCTGGCCAGGCCTCGCGCCACGTGGTGCGCCGAGGTGTGGACGGACGTGGCCGTCGACCGGTTGCCCGCCTGCGGACGCGGCTGCGCTCAGCTGCCCATGCTCGCCGTGTCCAGCGCGCTGTCGCTGCTCATCGCCATCCTGCCCGCATCACTGCTGGGCTGACACGTGCCAGTTGTCGGGGGATGGCGCCGGACCGCGACAAAGGGCTCCGACAATCGCCCCGGCAGCCGCGGGGCGGGATTTGTCGGCAGGTCGCTGCGCGCCGTCGAAGCAGGCCGGCAGCGCCGGCGACGGGGTGCGCCAGGGCCTCCCGGCGGGGCCGGAAGGACCCCTGACGCGAGCATCGCTTTCACGGAGCGACGCTCTAACCATTCATCCCGTCGGTTTTGTCGGCGAACCGATCGTCACCGCCGAGCTACCAGCGGCGACGCCGGTAGCCCTCTTCGGGCTCCGCTCAATGGAAACCCCCGAGGCAGGCTCCAGGCAACGGTTAGACGGACACCATCTGGTTGGTCACCCGTGCAGCATCAAAACCCGAATTGGTCCGTTGGTCCGTGCGGGTGCGGTGACCAACCAGTCGGGCCTGGTTATGTCGGCGAATTTGTCGGACGGAATCTCTTGGTCACGATCCCTTTACCAATCGAGTTTTGCCTTTCAAGCCTTTCTGTGAATGGCTTCACAGTGCCAGACTCGTTCGGGGTGCACAGGTAGCCGACCCGAGCTTTCACGGCGTTTCGGTCGGCGCTCTCGCCTGAGTCCCCTACCGGTTAACCATTTCTCCCAGAGGTGGGCGGTCCCGGCATGTCCCCGGGACCGCCTCCCGCACGGCTCCAAAGGAGTAACCCCATGCCCGACGACGGTTGCATCACTGACCCGCTCCCCCGGCGCCGCCGGGGCCAGGTCGTGGTCCTCGTCACGGTCCTGCTGCTGGCGATGGCCTACTCTCTGGCCCTGCTGTGGCTGCACGTCTCCCCGCAGCTGACCATCGCCGTGCTCGGTACGGTCGCCGCGGTCACCGCGCGGCTGTGTCGGTCGCTGAGCAGCAGCACCGCCCGCGGCACCACGGCGCCGGCCGGCGAGTAGGGCGGCGACGATGGCACGCCCCGAAGCCCCCATCCCCGAGCACCGGCCGATGAAGGCCGTCGCCGAATGCCTGCGCCGGCTGCGCCACGAGGCCGGCCGGCCCAGCTACCGGCGCCTCGGGCAGCTCGTGCACCTCGAACAACAGTCGCTGTCGCAGACCGCCAACGGTAAGAAGGTCGGCTGGGGACGGATCCTGATCTACGTCAAGGCGCTGCGACTGCACAACCCCGAGGCCGTCACCCCCGACGATCTCGCCGAGCTCAAGGAACTCTACGAAGCCGGGGAACGCCGGCACATGCTGCTGATCGAGCGCGGGATCAACCGCCGGCGCAGCGACGCGCTCTGGGAAGAGATCGACTCGGCCATCGCCCTGTCCGCCCTGTCCGCGGAACGCAGCCGGGCACCCGGGCAATGGGCCATCACCCCCGGCGTGACCGACGTAGGACAACTCAACACCGCCGTCAACGCCTCCAACATCTACCTGTTCCTCGTCAACCTCGCCAGCAGCCGCGGCATCGACATCCGCCGCCCGCCGAGACCCCGGCTGGTCACCACCACCGAGACCGCGACGGCCTTCACCTGGTTCGGCGGCGACACACCGGCGGCACCGGCCCCGGTGCCGCCGCAGATACCAGAGCCCGCAGCCCTCACCCTGGCCCTGCTGCTGGAGGTCGTGCAACTCTGCGGCGGCACCGACGGCGACTGCAAGGCCTGGCAGTCGGCCTGGGAACGCGTCCACCGCGTCCGCGCACCAGCCGAGATCCACCCGCCCCCCGGCCCCACCGGCGCCGCCACCGACCGGTGGGCCACGGCCCCCGACAGGTCGACGCGTTTCCCCCACGGATCAGCCGTGTGGCGCTGGCCCGGCAACGTCATGCGCCGGCCCGACGCCCTGGGCCAGGTCATCCGCCTGTAGGCGGGACGCGGCCACCGTCCGCCCCCCCGCGGAGAACCCGGTGATGACGGCGCGCGGCCACGCCGTCATCACCGCCTCCGCGCCAAGACCGCGATGGCACCACGCACGACTCTCGCCTCCGGCGGCCCATCTGTAGGTCTACTGACCCGCGGGTGTTGCCGTCGTTTTCCGACTCGCTGGCGCCCCCTTACCCAGCCCGATCCTGTTCCCCATCGAAGACGGCGACGACTGACACTTGGGCGCACGGCGCCGCTTCCACGGGGCACCTTGACATGACAACCTGTCTATGGGTAATCGACAGACTACCTTGGGTGACTTGTGGTGGTGTGGGGTGACGCAGCTGTCGTTGTTCGGTCCGCGTGAGGAAGGGCCCGACCCCAAGCCCGTGTCGGACGACGCTGTCCAGCTGCATGTGCTGATTACGGTCAAAGCGGCCCCGCATCCCTCGGAGCGTTACGGTGAGACGGTTTGCGTGGCCGGGCTCAGCATCGATCTGCAACGGCGTGGCTGGATCCGGCTTTATCCGATCAACTTCCGTGAGCTGGCCAGCGACGATCGGTTCCGCAAGTACGACGTGGTGAGCTTGACGGCGAAGCCGTCCCGGCAGGATCAGCGGCGGGAGAGCTTCCGGCCGGTGACCGACACGATGGTCACCGAGCAGCACCTGAGCGCGTGGAATCCGCGGCGTGTCCTGCTCGACCCGTTTATCGAGGACTCGATGTGCCGGCTCAATCGTGCGGCCCGGGCCGACGCGAACGCCCAGTCGCTCGCACTGGTGCGCCCGCGCCGCATCGATGGCCTGGACGTGGAGCCGCACCCGGGATGGACCCCGGAGGAACAGCGCAAGATCGACGCCTATGTCAGCCAGCCGGATCTGTTCAGCAGCGGCGACCGCACGGCCTTGCAACCACCACGGTTCCGCGCCTTCTACCGCTACCGCTGTCACGACCCTGGCTGCGGCGGACACCGCCAAGGGGTGCTGGACTGGGAACTGGTGGCTTTCCAGCGGAGGTTGGCCCACTCCCCTGACGACTTTCTGCGACAGGCGATCGCCGGCAAGTTCCTCGACGAGGTGTGCGCACCCGGCCGTGAGGTCGCCTTCTACGTCGGTAACCAGGCCAAACGGGCGCACGTGTTCAGCGTCCTGGGCGTCTACTGGCCGCCGCGCGGTGTCGTGCCCAGGCCCAGGCGCCGCTGAACCTCCTGGATCACCACCTGGCGGTGGCATCGGGCCTCGTCGGCCTCGAAACACAGCACGGCGACACGCTCCTGCCTGCCCGCCGCGGTGACCGCCTCCAGCGCCTGGTCGGCCGCCGGCTCTCGCAGCAGCTCGCTGTAGAAGCCGCGGGCATCCTCGCGGGCCGCGCCGGCGCTGGCGAATCCCGGCCGGTTCGCCTTCGGATTGCCCAGCTCACGGCGATGCTCGTAGACGATGCCCGCCTGCCCCAACGCCTGCCCCAACGCGGTCTTGCTCAGCCCCGGCTTGCGGGACAGCGGGGTCAGCCGGACATCGACCAGCCGGGAGACCCCCAGGGCGTGCAGTTGCGCGATGAGCTGCTCGAGCGTGCGGCCCTCGTAGCCCACACCGACCAGACCGGCGGAACGCTGTCGTTTCGACGTCACGTGCTTCACCCTTTCATCACCACCGTCCAGGTCCGTCCGGCAGGCCAGTGGTGTCCGTCGCGGCCGCGCCGGACGGCTCGCGGTCGTGGGCGGCGCGGGCTAGCTCGGCCAGGCCGGGCCAGCGCTTGCGGGCGCCCTGCCGGGTGATGGCGGCGACCGCGCCGAGCTCGGCGTAGTCGGCGCCGGCGGCCGCCGCGGTGTGGGCGGCCCGCCGGGCCCGGTCGTCCACCGCGGTGCGCAGGTCCTCGAGGACGGCCAGTAGCGCCAGCTGGACACGGCGCGCCTGCGCCGGCGCGAGGTCCTGCTGCCCGCCGGCCGGCGCAGCGCCCGGGCCCAGTGCGCGGCCGGCCCACCTCCACGCGAGCTGGTCGACATCGCGGGCCAGCTGCTCGCGCTGGGCGTCGTCGAGCCGCTCCCCCGTCACCGGGCCGCCTCGGCAACCCGCGTGGCGTAGTCGGCCGCGGCCGTCGCGACGTGCGCGACGGTCTCCGCGTCGACATCGTCCTGGGTGTCGGTGGCGAGCAGGCGAGCGTACAGATCGTCGTCGGCGCCGACGTGATACTGCGCAACCAGATCCGTGTCGACGAGGAACACCACGCCGCGGCACTCGCCGACGCAGTCAGGCTCGTCCGCGTCGTCGTCGGCGCAGTCGCCGACATGCTCCACGGTCGCCCGGCTCGACATCTCGGTGATGGCTACGTCGACCAGGTCGCCCGGCTTCAACTCGCCCGGGTAATGGATGTAGACGCTCCGGCTGTAGAGATTCATGGCCGCGACCTTCCCGCCAGTGTGACAACCTGAGTTGTCGCGCTACCCCCCTAGGCTCGCTGCGACAACCACGGTTGTCAATAGTGTCCGTGCCAATCGTGCGCCAGGAGCCGCAGAGCGTGGCGCACTCCAGACCGGCCTCTGGCGAGTGCGAGATGGCCGGCACGACAGAGGCCGAGCGTGTCGGCTAGTAGAGTCGATCAACCGTCAGTGTTTTGCTTGCCGGTGTGAGTACCCCGCCGCGTGTGACCACGGAGCAGATGGCCGATGCCCTCGCTCGCATCCACGAACGTCATTCCCGACACGGTGATCCGCGCCGGGAAGAGCTGACCTTCGACCCCGCCCAGGTGCTCGACTACCTGCGCAAACGTGGCTCGCACCTGCCTGAAGGGCTACGCGCGGACGACCACTTCGACGCGGCGACGTTACAGGTGTGGCTGTGGTGGGAGCACCAGCGGCGCGAGCTGTGGCTGTTCGACACCGCGGTGCGGCTTGGCCTGTCGTCCGCGGACTTCGGGGACGCGTTCGGCCTGCGGTCGCGGCAGGGGTTCCGTGACCGCCGGGATCGGCTGCACGCGCTGCTTGACGACGGTGGCCCGGGCCGCCCCGACGAGCGGGCCATCCGTGCCGACCGAGCCCGGGCCGGCTCGGCGGTCGGAGAGACAGGGTGGCTGATCGCCGCCCGTGACGAGATCCTCGACGTGGCCCGCGAGGCGGTGGCCTGGTACGACCGGGTCGACGAGGATGTCGCCGCCGAGATCGCGGAGATACGCCGTGAGCTGCGCGAGGCCTCCTACGGCCCGGCAACCTGGCAGATCACGAAGTGGGCGGTGACGGCCCTGGCCGGATGTGAACAGCCGGCGGAGGCCGCCGCGGCCGGGCAACAGCTGCTGGCGCGGGTGCGCCGCCTCGAGGCGGCGCGGGCCACGGCGATCGCCAGTCGCTAGCACCCCGCCGCCTGCCATCTCGTTCAGATCCCGTCGGCCACGCTGTGCTCGCGATTGTCAGAATCGCTGGGGGTCGGCGGTCGCGGCGGCTACAGCGTCACCGTCGGCCGAGCCAATGCTGCGGGGACACCCGCTCGATGCTTGTCGACGTAGGGCCAGCCAGCGGGAACGCTCTCTTCGCCAGCTACAGGGGCCGGTAACCGCGCGGTTACCGGCCCCATTACTCACATGAGGGAACCCCCACGGAGCAAGACACCCGTCGAGTCACGGTGGTTGGCGATTTGACGCAATGCCGGCCGCGGCACCTGAGATTCCGGAGTGTTGACAGGCGCGGCGATATCTATGCAGGTCAAACGACCTTTACGATGTCCGTGTCCGAAGTACCGGGGTTTCCCGGGAAGCACACGGAACGGAGCAAGTCCTTGCCCACGAAGATCCACGTCATTGCCAATCAGAAGGGCGGGGTCGGCAAGACGACCCTGGCGGTGAACCTCGCCGCGATCACCTATGCCGTTCTGGTCGAGTCGAACAGCCCCTTGAAGGCACTCCCCCGGGACGACGACACGCCGAGCCCGGTGATGGTCGCGTCCACCGACCCGCAGGGATCCACCGTGTGGTGGTCGGACCGGGTGAAGAACCGAGGTGGCCTGCCGTTCGACTTCGCACAGGTCGACAATCCACGGGATCTCAAAAAGCTGGCCAGCCTCAACTACGAGCACATCTTCGTGGACACGCCGGGCAGCCTGGAGGACGAACGGATCCTCCAGCTCGCGCTGGAGGAGTGCGACGACGTCCTCGTGCCGATGACACCCGAGCCGTTGTCCTACGACCCCACACGCCTGACGATCGACGAGGTCATCTCACCCAGGGGGATCCCCTACCGCGTCGTGGTCAACAACTGGGACCCCCGCGACGGCGTCGTCGACCTTCAGCAGACAGCCCAGTTCATCGCCCGGTCCGGTTGGCCGGCCTGCAAGACGGTCATCCGCCGGTACAAGCTGCACACCCGGGCCAGCGCGGAGGGGCAGGTCGTCACCCAGTACCCGCGCAACCGCACGGCCAGCGAGGCCCGGGAGGATTTCCTGTACCTCGCCCTGGAACTCGGCTACGGCGGAGCGGCCACGGTGGCACTGGCCCAGGCTGCCCCGGTCGCGACTGCAGAGGTGAAGGCCTGACATGACGGGTAAGCGTGTTGATCTCGCCGCCCTGGCCGACGAGCCGCGGCTGGCCGACGCCCGGGTACCCCGGTTCGCGACGCAGGGACAGGCCCCCGTCCCGGTCGACCAGGTCGCCCCGAACCCACTGAACACCCGCATCATCGATCCCAGCTCGCCGAAGATCACCGAGATCAGGAACTCGATCGAGATGCGTGGCCAGTTGCAGTCGTGCACGGTCGTGCACCGCAAAGCGTTCCTGGCGATCTTCTCCGAGTACGAGTCCGCGATCGGCGTCGCCCCGTTCGTCCAAGTGACCGGGGGCCGGCGCCGGGTCGCTCTCCAGCAACTCGGCAAGCCGATCGACATCTCCATCAAGGACGAGCTCGCCGCGTCCCGCGAAGAGTTCGTCGGCGCTACCGCCGCCGAGAACTTCGACCGCGAGGACTACGACGCGATGGAGGAAGCCTTCGCCGTGCAGCTGATGGTGAAGGAGGCCGGCTCGACAGCAGCTGCCGCCTCCCGACTGAACCGGACGAAGACCTGGGTCATCCAGCGCACCAACCTGCTCAAACTCGAGCCGAAGGTGCAGCAGATGATCCGCGAGGCGAAGGTCCCCCTTCGCGACGTCCGCTCGCTGCACACCCACCCGTCCGGTAAACAGGTCGCCGTCCTGCGGGCCCTGCTCGCGCAGAAAAAAGCGGACGACGACGCAGACCCCACCGACAACGAGGACCAGCCGGGACCGGTCCCCCGCCCACGCGCGACGGCCGCGGCTTCCGCGGTCCGCCGTCTCGGCGGCACCCCACCCAAAATCGCCGAGTCACTGCGGTCCGTGCTCTCGCCGGAGGAACTGCACACGCTGTCGGACCTGCTCAGGCAGTGACGCACCTCGGGTGCCGGCGGTGCCCGGTAACCGCGGTTACCGGGCACGCCCAGTCCGCCAGGACATTCTGTGGGGCACGGACCCGGTAACCGCGGTTACCGGTCCCCCACACAACCGGACGAGGTTGCAGCCTCGGTGTGCGGCGCGAGCGGTGCGGTCTCGACTGCGGCGTTGGGGCTTCATCGCGGTCAGCAGGCAATACACGGCGCCGGGCCAAGCGTGTCGACATCACGTGGCAGTCGTGGACGTATGCCACTCGCGACGGAACTCCGGCTCCCGCATGTTGGTGTTCGCATGCCGACGGCCGACGGCGGATCCTGTGGTCCGCGCAGTCAGCGGGGAGCGGGAAGGGCCCGTTGACGGCCGAGACCGAACACCTCTCTACGCCGCGACTGCCCTGGCGGCGACGCCCCGACAAGCCTCCCGAACAGAACCCGTGGAACATCCGAACGATCCCCTACGGAGAATCATGGTGAGTGTCGCCCCGTACATACCGGCCCAGACAAGCGACCGAACAGTGGTGTTCGGACTGACAGATCGCCCTGACAGCGGCCTGACATCGTCCGAAAGCGACCCGAACGCCGGCCGAGCGGCCCGACGCATCCTGATCCTGGTGTCGCTGGCGTTGGGCGTGGTGGTGCTGGCGCCGATCGCGTTGTCGGCGCAGGACCTGTATTCCTGGGCGCGCGCGCCGCTGGGGTTGGGGCTGCCTGCACAGTTCGCGGTCCTGGTTCCGGTGGGCCTGGACGTGGCGGCCGCGGCGTGTATCGGTATGACCGTGCTCGCCGCGGGCTGGAAACGCGAGCGGCCCGGGATCTTCGGAATCCTGGTGTGGGTGTTCGCGATGGTCAGCGCCTACGCGCAGTACACGCACGGGATCGCCGAACGCGACGCCGGCCGGGCGCAGGACGCCTGGTGGGCGATGCCGGCGTTCGCCCTGCTCGGCCCGCTACTGCTGGAGGTCACCCTGCACCGGGTACGCCGGTGGGCGCGGCAGGACAGCGGAGAGCAGCACACCGGGGCCGCCGGCTTCGGCAGCCGGTGGCTGCCCGGGGTGGCGTTCCGGGAGACCCTGGCCGCGTGGGCGGCCTCCCGCAGGGAAGGCATCAGCACGTGGCAGGCCGCGGTGCAGTTCGTGCGGGACCGCAAGATCCTCGCCGGGATGGATGCCGGGGAGGCAGTGCACTACGCCTTCGGCGCCTTGAGCGTCATCGACCCCCACGCCGCCCGGGTGTGGCTCGCGGCCCGCGGTGTGCTCGTCGACCAGGCCGCGCTCGACCAAGCGGCGGCCGGCCGGCCGGCCCCACCCGCACCGCCGGCGGGGCCGAACACCGGCCAGGAGTGGACCGACGCAGACACCCACGCGATGCGTTTGGCCGCGTTGTCGACCAAACGAGACCGGATCCGGTATGCCTTCAGCGTGCTGGGTTCCTACGACCAGGCCGCCGCGACACGGTGGCTGTCCGAACGGGAAGTGTCGGTCTCGCGTTCGGAGGTGTCGGCTGTTGTTCGGGCGGCAGTCGGCGGGCCGTCAGGGGAGCACTCCATGGTGACGACCGAGCCGCAAGGACCGAACACCACGTCCTGACAGGTGTTCGGGTGCCGAACACGCTGCTGTTCGGTGCCGAACACGCGGTCAGGACGACCGAACACCGCTGTCAGGACCCTGCCATCGTCTCGCCCCAAGGCGGGAAAGGGGGACCCAGCCGCCTGGCTCGCGCGGTTTGGTGCGACGGCGGCTTCGGCGGATCTCCCCCGGTAACCGCGGTTACCGGGGGAGATGGCCCCGGTTCTGCGCCGTACGGCGAAACGGAGCAATCCGTTCGCGTCGACCCGGCTGATCAGCAGCGCTCCGCGTCCTGAATATTTGCCACCTACCCGGCCAGCCGCATCCCAAAAGTGAGTATCACCTGATTGATCGACACGGAGGCGACCCTCTGGGCCAGGCGTCGTTCGCGCGGAACCGGTCGGGAGGTCAGAGCGTTGCGGACCCTGGCCATCCAGCAATCGGAGCCCTCTGACGCAACCCCGCCCAGAATCCGCATCTCGCCCACGTCGTGACGCACAGTTCGGCACGATGTCACGGTGCTTAGCAAAGTCCTCGCCGCTGCCCTGTTAAGCCTGACCGCTATCTCCGGATGTGGGAAGGACAACGAGCAGGCTGCCGCTCCAGCCCTTCCTCCGTCGGCATCACCGCCGAGCACGACACCCACGCTGCCCCCAGAGCCCTCACCAACAACGACACCACCATCCGCACCAAGCCCGAGACCGACGAAGTCGACTGCGGCTGCCCCCGCGAAGCCCAGGATGCCGAAACTCGGGACACAGCAGGCCCTAACCGACTGGAACGGCGACCTGAAGGTGACCGTGCTCAGCTACAAACAGCCGATCGCGGCGGGTGCACCCCAGCCCGCCCAGAAGGGGTACGAGTACGCGTCGCTGGTGGTTAGGGTGTGCAACGCCGACGACCATACGCAGACGGTGAACACCGAACCGTTCCGGCTTGTCTACGCCGACAACACGGAGGTCGATTCGACGAACACCGGGTATGCCCAGTTCCCGAAGCCCGCGTTCCCGTGGGGCGATCACACGCTGGCCGTGGGCCGGTGTGTGAAGGGTGCCATCGTCTTCGATGTGCCGAAGAAGCCCCGTCCACGCGAGGTGTCGTATGTGGCGGGGCCTGAGCTGGACGTCGACCCGGCATTGCCGACGGGCGAAGGGTCGGTCACGTACTGGAAGTTGCGCTGAGATGTAGAACAGGGCGCCTGCCTGCCAAACTGGCGAGCGCCCCCCGCGCGATCCACGCCCAGTGCGGAAGTCGGCGTGGCCGGGTCGGGTCGGCGGCGGGCAGGGTCATGCTGGCTCGCCTCGTCGCGGGTCGAGCAGGGCCCGGACCAGGTCGACGGTCATGTTGACCTTCACCGTGAGGGCGGCGCCCAGCAGGGCGTCAGCCTGCACGCCCAGGCGACGACGGCATCAACGAGCGCGGCGGCCAGGCCGGGGTAGGCGAACAGGGTTTCGGCGAGGCGCGGACACCGTTGCTACGCCCTGTTCGGGTAGGCGTCGAGCCGAGCGCGCGCTTGTTCCGCCTCCCGTTCCTGCTCATCGGTCACGGACTGACCGCCTGAACGACGAGATCCACCCCTGCCTGGTCGGCAGCTTCGGTGAAGTCGCTGCCCGGATCGTCGTAGGGATGCGTGCTCGGAGTACCCACAGGTACACCGTCCCAGAACAACAGCGTGGGAGAGCCTCAATCCGCCAATGACCGTCACGACCGACCTGATCGACGTCTTCGAGAGACCAAGTTTGCCGTACCGACTCCCGGTAATCACGCCAGCGCACTCGATGCCGAGTTCGGTGTCCGTGCACGTCTGGCCCAGTTGCGTATGTCAATGGCCGTCGCCAGGGCGCCAGCCGTCCGGCAGGCCGGCGCCCGGTTGAGCCTCCACCGGCCAGCCGCCGACCTCGGCTGCGGCGGGACGGATCGTGGCGAGCTGGGCGATCTCGGCGCGGGCCGCGGCCATCCGGGCGGCGTCGTCCGGGTCTCCGGGCCGGCTTGGCCTAGGCAGGGTACGGCCGGCGCCGGCCGCGGCCGCGCGGGCGGTTCGGTCGCCGGCGCGTTCGGCGTCCGCCGCGGCGGACCGATCGGCGAAGTCCGCGGCGAGCGCGGCTGCGCGGGCTGCGGCCACGGCGTAGTGGACGGCCTGTGCGGCCCGCTCGGCGGCGTCGCGGACCGGGGACGGCCAGGGCACGACCGCGTGCGGGTTGTTCAGCGCTCGGTCGAGCATCCGGGCCAGATACGCCAAGGGGGAGTGGGCGTCGCCGGGGGAGATGACCGAGTGGATCCCGGCGTAGCGCTCCACCAACCTGACGACGTCGTCGGCGTGCTCGCGCCAGTGCGGGCTAAGCCGGCTGGCGAGGGTGGCGGCGATCTTCCGCAGCCGCAGGCCCCGTTCCCGGGCCGCGGTCCGCGAGCTGCCACCGCCGGCGTCGTCGAGGTAGCGCTGCAGGAACTCCCAGCGGTGGGCCGCGGCGTAGCGGCGCCCGGCTCTGGCGCCCCCACAGTCAGGTCCGGGTACCGAACGTGTGTGCGAGAAGGCCAGGACGTCGCCAGGCATTGCCACCCGGACGGGCCAACATCGAGCAGGTCGGCGCGGAGATCGCCATCGACTTGCCCATCGCTGGCCCGCCCCGCCGGCCTGGCCGCAGGGAGATTCATCCCATTCTCGTGCTTCTTCGTCCGGATTTCTGGGGCCTTGCCGAGAGCACGCGGGTGCTACGCAGGCGAACTTCGTCACGCAGTGTTATATCCTGGGATCTTGACGGCGAGGCCGAAACCCGTCGAGGAGGAGACCCTCCTCGACAAGGTGGCCCCCAGCGCCAACTGGGGGCCACCAGCACGTCGTCAGATTTCCAGCCCTTGCGTAGACAAGAAAGAGATACGGCGTGAATCCAGAATTATGCTACCCGGTGTCGGGCTATTCCGACACTGAATGTAATTGCCTTCCACTCGGCGTCACCGTGGCGGTGACACGATGAGCGCGCGAGTGGCCTTCATCGTGTTCTTCATCGCCGCGGTGCTGCTTGCGGCGATAGCCGGCCTGTTGACGGCCGGGCTCCGTCAGCCCGTGATGGTGATCATCGGCTCCATGGCCAGCACGTTCATCGTGACGTTGTCCTTGGCCATGACCTGCTACATGTTCGTGACGTAACCGGGCGGGGGCCGTCCGACGGTCAGGTCGGTGCGTCAAAGGTGCGACGGCTGCCCCACGCTGCGGGGCGCCGCTGGACGCGCCATGCGGCTGGTAGTGCCCCGGCTCGGAGTGGCGTTACCAGCCCGCCGGACCGGTGGGCCAGGGTGAGCGCCATGACCACGTACCTGTCCGCGGCCGCGGCCGCCGCGGCGTCGAACCTCCCGGCTCTGATCGGTGCTGGCGCAGTGCTGGCTGGTGTCGTGATCACCCAGTTCTTCGCGGTGCGGGTCCAGAAGCGAACCAGCCAAGCCGCCGGTCGCTCCGCTGCCCGTCAGCAGGTGGAGGTGGTGACCGGCGAGCTGATCGCCGCGACGACCGAGCTGCAGCGCGCGGTGCGGGTGGTCGAGATGCGGTGGAACTCGTGGGGGCCGCGGGCGCCGGTCCTCGGGGTGGCGCTGCTCGAGCTCTTCGTCGGCGGGGTGACCGGGGAGCTCGGCAAGGGTGCCCGGCGCGGACTGCGGGGCGCAGCCGACTGGACCCAGCGTGCCGACGCGGCGATCGTGGCCGAGCTCAGCGCACCCACGGGGCGGGTCGAGGCCGCCCTGGCCCGCGCCGTGCTGCTGGCCGATCAGGATGTCGTCAACGCCGCCGTCGAGGTGAGCGAGGGCTGACGGCGGTGACGGCCGCGTACGCGCGGACCCAGATGATCCCCTGGGGGAAGAAGGCCGACAAGGCGAGCGCCGATCGGGTGGCCGCGGACACGGCGCTGCAGGATGCGCTGGGCGAGTTGATCGTCGTGGCGCGCGAGCGGCTGCACCCGACGCCGCGGCCGCGGTGGTGGATCCGGGCGGGTCGCCGACTCGTGCCGGGCGGCCGTCGGCGGTCCGCGATCGCCGCGACTGTTCCCGCGCAGCGCACCGGCGGCGACACCGCCACCGGTGCGCCCGCGCTCCCGGCGGCGTCCACCCCGTAGCCGCGCGGCCTCGGCCGGGGTCGCTGACCGCCGGGGGATGAGGCCCCGGGGGGCAAGGCCGGCGGCGCCGACCGCGGCCGCTCGATACGCTGCCTCTTACCGCCCGTCGGCCAGGGAGCAGGCATGGCAGAGACACAGCACCGCATCCTCGACAACACGAGGAACGCGGATCGGGAGACGGGCCGCGTCGTCTGGTGGTGCACATGCGGGCAGGCCCACGGCCAATACCGCATCACCGAGGACCAGAAGGACCTGGTCGGTACGTTCCCCGACGAACATCTCGCCACGGTCGCCGGCTGATTTCTCCGTCGTCCGGGCCGGGCTTCGGCGCCGACGGCAGCACCGCGACGCTCGGCGAGCTCCTGCAGGTGCTCGTCACGCCGGCGGACCGGGAACGCCGGCTGCAGCTCGCCGGTCAGCGCGTGTTCGAGCAGGTCGAGCAACAGACCGAGTGTGCCGGTTGCTGTCAGGTCGGCGTTTCGAGATTCCAGGCGGGGCCGGTGTGGACGGCGTAGCCGTAGCCCGTGTCGCCGAGGTCGTCATAGCTTGTTGCGGGGTAGCTGTCGTAGTCGGTTGCGGGGTAGCCGTAGCCAGGGTGGTCGCGACGGTCCACCGGGTGTGTCGGGGCAGGTGGGTAGATCCCGGCCAGCGGGGACGGCGACCAGGCACGGTGCGGGTATCCGGGCGGCTGCCGGTCTGGAGCCTGCCGGTGCTCGTACTGCGGGGTGATCCTGCGAGAGCCGTCCAGGTACCGGTCGTGGTCGCCGGGCCGCAGCGGGGTGAAGCGGTGCGGCAGCGACGGCGCGCCCGGGTCGCCGAAGGGCCCGTACGGCCCGGGCGGGCCACTCAGGGCGACCGGCGGGGCGGCGGGGCCGGGGTTCGCGTCCTGCTGCTGGCGTGCCCGGCGGGTGTGCCGGCCGCGGTAGAACAGGCGAGTCACGGCCAGCCAGGCCCGCCAGCAGCCCATGCAGACACCGCCGACGGCCGCCACCGCGAGACAGGTCAGGAAGATCGACACGGCGATCATGTCCGGCACGTCGGCGCCGGCCAGCACCGCGGGATGGCTGCGGAAGAACAGGAAACACACGGTGGCACCGGCGAGAGCCCCGCCGAGAGCCGCCGTCGTCTGCACGGACTGCCAGGCGTACCAGGCGGTCCGTCGCCGGGAAGCCGCCGCCGACGGCGACGCGTCACCACCGGCGACGGGCCGGCGACGCTCACCGGCGACCGTCGCCGTGGTGGGCGCGGCGACGGGGCCGTGGTCGTAGGGCGCGACGGCGACAGGGCCGTCGAACGGCGACCGGAAGACCCTTTCGTCGCCGGGCGGCATCGTCGCCGGGAAGTCGCCCCCGGGGCCGGCGACGGTCGCCGTGCCTGGGGTCTCCATCGAGGCGACGATGCGTTCGAAACTGCCCTCGGTGTCGCCCTCGGTGTCGCCGTCGGCTTCGCCGGGGCACGGCGCCGGGATGTGGTCGACGATCGTGGCGTGCAGGCGCCGCACGGTGCTCTCCACGGCGTCCACGGCGGTCGCGATGCCGACCGCCTCGTCCAGCGACGGGGTGGCCACGGCCAGGAATATCTCGGTCAGCCGCTGCCTGTCGACGCGGCTGGCCGCGGCGATCGTGCCGAGATGCCGCTCGGACAGTTCCCGGTAGGCGCTCAGATAGACCGCCAGGGCGCGTCGCGGCGCCGGCGCGTCAGCGTTGATCCGGCGGGCCAGGCCGAGGCGGTGCACGGCGCTCACCCCCGTTGCCGGCAGCGAGCGGGCAGCGGCGTCGACCTCCTGCGAGGCGTTCAGCAGGGCGTAGCGCTCCCACAACGCGCGCCAGCGGGTGTCGGCCGCCTCCGCCCGCGCCACTTGATCCTGATAGAGGGCGGTGGTGTCGGACAGCTGGACCCGCAGCTGGTCGATGTGCCCCTGCAGCAGCCGCGCCGTCGTGCGCGCGGCGAGGTGCGCGGTCGAGGTGATCCGCAGGTGCTCGGTGAGCTTGTCCACCTCCTGCTCCCGCGCGGCCAGCTGCAGCTGCGCCATCTGGGCGCGGGCCTCGGCCGCGCCCCACAGCTGCAGCAGGCTCTGCTCGTCGCGGTCGCCCAGGGCCGCGGCGCAGGCCTGGCCGCCGGCAGGGTTCGCCGCGGGTTTGGTGACCTGCCCGGTGTAGCCCTTCGGGATGTGCCCGGTCGCCGCCTCGTACAGACCCACGAACCGGGCCCGTTCCCGCTGCTGCGCGACGTCGTCGTCGTGCGTGCAACACCCGATGATCATCGCGGCCAGCGGCCAGTCCGGCTCTTTTTTCCGGAGCCGTTTCGACAATTGCTGTTTCGACAACTTCGGATACGAGTGATCCTCGTTTTCGAGGTGGCGGATGAGCGCCGTCTGCGGACCGAACGACTTCTTGATCAAATCGCGCAGCTCATCGTTGTATCTGGATGTCCATATGGCACTGTCGCCGGCGCCGACCTCCGGGCACACGTCGTTGTCGCCCTGCATTCACGCTCTCCTGTCACGGCTCGCCCACGGCGACGAGGACACCCTCGTCGCCCGATTCGCCCAGCCGTATGGACACCAGGGGTGGTCATAGGGCTAGATCGGTGGGCTGATTCGCGATGACCTTAGAGCGGCAGCGAGAAAGGCCCGCACCATGCCCTAAAACAGCGGATGCGGGTGTTTCATCCGGCGGTCGCGTCCCCTGCCCGGGACGCGGCCGCCTCCAATCAGGACCGTGACATGCAGAGAGGTAACAACTCGGCAATGCCCGCCAACCTATCGGACGTACCCCGCGACGCGGAACACCCTGGACCACACGACTCGTCCATCCCCGCCGGTCATCCACCCGGCGATGACCGAAAGAACCCCGGCAACACGCCCTCCGGCGGCAACGGCATCTGGCTCGCCCTGTACGCCGTCGCCGCCGTCACCGCAGCCGTCGTCGCCGCCCTCATCGCCGAGGCGGTCCACGCCACTGGCATGCAGACCGCCAGCGCCGCCGGCGCGACCTTCCTCGCCGTGCTGGGACTCACCATGACCGCCCACAAGTTCGTCAAGGCCGGTAACGCAAGCTAACGCGACCGGCCGGGTAACAGCCCCCGGCGGGACCCCGGCCGCCCCGCCGCGCGTGGCGGCCCGGGTGTGTGGCGTTCAGTTCCAGGTTGCGGATGATCAAGGCTCTGATCAGCGGTCCGCGAGCGCGGCGGCGAGCTGCCACCACGGCACTGCGGCGCGGTCGAGGTCGTGCAGTTCGAGCTTTTCGGCCATGCGCCGGGCCAGCGCGCCTTGCGGCGAGGGCCAGGTCGCAAGCCAGATGAGGAGGGCGATCGTGGCACGGTCCGGCTGGAGCCAGGCGGTCGTGAAGGTCGTCATGCCCTGTACGACGCAGGCGAAGGCGAGAACCTCACTGCCTCGCGCGGGCCAACTTTGCGGCGCCGGCATCGAGGCGGAGGCCCTCCGCCGGGATGAGCGGGCCGTTCGGAGATCCGGTGACAGACGCTGCCCGCCCTTGTGATGGACAGGTAGGCGGCCAGGCCATGGACAGGTTCCTGGATTTAGTTGAATTCACTCACGGTACCGGCGCTCTCGCTCTCCGTACCCTTACTGGCATGGCGTTCACCTCCCCACCCGATCCGCTTGGGGCACCCGTCTCCTGGGCGCCCGGAGACGACCATGCTCCGGGAGGAAGGGCGAGATGTGGTGGACGGCGAACCGAAGGACTGCCGGTCGGCCGGAAAGCGGCTGAGTTGGCAGGCTGCGGGTGAAGCCGCGTTCCTGCTACTGCGGATCGCGGCTGGTGTGGCTGCGCTCTACGGGGCGCTGAAGGGCGGCGGCCTCGTCTGACTCGACGAGACCGCCGGTGCGTAGCGGTGGCCTCCTGCGGTTGCTGACAGGCGGACAGCAGGAGGTCGCCATCACGCGTCTTCTTGAGGAAAGTCTGGCATGGCGACCCGCGACGCTTCCCATTCATTCCTGCCTGAGTCGCAGATTCCCCGGGGCAGCAGCGTGGTGCCGGTCTGCCAGAACACCCACTCCTCGACCTCGGCTGCGGCGGGACAGATCGCGGCGAGCTGGGCGATCTCGGCGCTGGCCGCAGCCATCCGGGCGGCGTCGATCCTCCGCAGCCGCAGGCCCCGCTCCCGGGCCGCGGCCCCGTCTACGGTAGTGGCGTGGCCATTCATCTGGCGCCGGGCGCTAACCCGCCGATCGTGTTCATTGCTCAGCTGGGCGGCCTCGGTCAGCGGTGGCGGCCGGTTCTGGATCGGCTCACGACCGGTTCGGCCACCTTCGCGTACGACCGGCGTGGGCTGGGCGATGCGCCGCCGCGGCCGGCGCCGAACCCGCCGTTGCCGTACGGCGTGTTCGCCGACGAACTCGCCGCTCTGCTCGACGAGCACCGCGTTGTCGAACCTGCGGTGCTCGTGGGCCATTCGATCGGCGGCCACATCGCGCGGGTGTTCGCGGGTCAACTGCCGGACCGAGTCGCAGGCCTGGTGTTCGTAGACGCGTCCATCCCGCAGTTCAAGCTGTGGTGGCGCGACACGGCGCCGGTGGTCGACGGCGACGGCCGCGGCGCGACCGAGTTCGACATCCTCGCCGGCGAGGTAGAGGTCTTGTCCGCGATCGTTCCGCCGGTCCCGACGGTCGTGCTCACCCGCAGGCGGCGCTGGTGGCTGACCGGAGAGACGATCCCGCATCCCGCCGTCGACGAGCTGTGGTGGGTCAGCCAGCAGTTGCTCGCCCAGCAGTGCCATGCGCCGCTGGTCCTTGCCGACGACGCCGGGCACCAGATCCCGGACGAAGCGCCGCAGCTGGTCGCGCACGTCGTGGACAGCGTGGTGCGCGCCGCCCGGGCCGGTACGCCGCCGATCGTCGATCCTGCTTCCCTGGCAAGGGCCGGCGGCCGAACCGCTCCTGACCGGTGGGCGTCACCGGTCCACCAGCCAGCGGGCGGACCGGCGCCGAGCTAGCCAGACCTTGGCCGGTCTGCGGCCGTCGACGATTAGCAGCGGAAGGCCTGCGTGTTGACCCAGCGGGCCAGTGCTGGCCGGTCGACCAGGGTGATCTGGCAGCGCAGTGCGATCTCCCGGGCCTGTGTGGTCGGCCGGCCGGTGGTCACCAGCAGCGCCACGTCCGCGCGGTGGATGTCGCGGGCGGTCCCGGCGAACTGTTGCACGTGAGGGCTGCCGAGGTTGCCCGCGAGGCGTTTGCACTGCACGACGACCCGGCGTCCGTCCGCGGTCCAGGCGATCACGTCCGCGCCCATGTCTCCGCTTCCGCCGACCACCTGGACCCGGCGGAAGCCGCTGGCCCGCATCAGCCGCGCCGTGAAGTGCTCGAACTGGGTGCCAGTCATGGCGTTGGTGGCCGACACGGAGCGTTCGTGCTCGGCCAGCTGTCGGCGTTGCGCGTGCCACCCGTACACGGCGAGGCCCACGACGGCGAGCACCGCCAGGACGATCAGCGCCGATGCCGTGGGATGCGCGCGGATCTGCCGCACCACCACCGCCAGCAGGACGATCCCGCCGAGCGCACCGAGTCCCCTCAGCATCGCCATGTCGCCGTCGCGCCGCCGGCGCCTGCGTCGAGCCACCCCGCACTCTCCTCGATAACAATGCGTCGCGTGACACACGCGCACGGTAAACGAGCGGTGCGACATTTCCCGCACGGACGGCCGTGAACCGGAGCCGGCCTGAGCCGTCCCGGGGGAGCGTCGTGCCAGCATTCGGGCCCGATATGCCAAAGATGTTGATCAATGCGCAAGGAAGCGGTTTTTGTCGTAGGGGCGTGCGACGATCCCGGACGGACCGATGGTGGTCAATTGATCACCCAATGTGGTCGGATGGAGGAGTCCCGTCGCATGCCGTTCGTGAAAGCCCACACCCGCCAGGGCGGAACCAAGGTCAAGAGCTACTACCGGCTCAACTCGATCTGGAACTTCTGGTTCGGGTTCCTGCTCCTGCTGTTGTTCTTCGCCGTCGTCCGAGGCCGGTGACCCGGAACTCGTTGCAGCGTCTTGTCACGCGCAGGTCAACGGCCGCCGCCATGGCGGCGGCCGGCGTCGCGCTCGTCGGACGCTTCTCACCGGCACTCCAACATCGAGCGCGGCGCCGCGGCATGGGCGAGATCGGCAGCGTGGGCGGTGGCCGGCTCTGACTACAGCCGTGCGAGTATCGAGTGGTAGGTCGGCGCGGTTTCCTCGGCCTGTCCAGGTTCACCGACGCCTGGCAGGGTGCGGAACACCCCGGACAATGACCTGCTGAGCTGCTCATCTCTGCAATCGATGGGAGAGTCCGCTGCCTGGCGCACGGACCGCCGGCCAGTCGTCCGAGCCCGCGCGATCATCGGCCGCCGGCTGGTTCGCGAGGGCGGCATGCTCGGGCTGGGCCCGAGCCGTCTGCTCACCCTCGACGAGGCCGCCGCTGGACCGGACACGTGCGGGGCCGTGGACGCCGGCAGCCACCTGCCGGGCGGCGGCCAGCCCAGTGCGGGGTCCGGAGCGTTCGGCCGCCGCGGCCGCGTCGTGCTGGTCGAGTTCGTCGCGCAGCGCCGCTGTGCGCGCCGCCGCGACGGCTGTCTCCACGGCCAGGACCTGGCGTTCGTACGCCTCGCGGACCGGGGAGTGGTGCGGTACGACGGCGTCCGGGTTGGTCAGGGCCCGGTCGAGCATGGCGGCCAGGTAGCGCAGGGGGGAGTGGGCGTCGCCGGGGGCGATGACCGAGTGGATCCCGGCGAAGCGTTCGACCAGAGCGATGACGTCATCGGCGCGCTCATACCAGTCCGGGCTGAGCCGACTGGCGAGGGTCGCGGCGATCATCCGCAGACGCAGACCCCATTCCCGGGCCACGGCCCGCGCATCGCTGCCCCCGGCGGCGTCGAGGTAACGCTGCAGGAACTCCCACCGTGTCGCCAACCCTGCGGCCAGCTCTTTCGCCCACCGCAGCTCCGCGAAACCTCGCGGCTCACCCGGTGAGCGGCGACTCACCCTGTACACCGTCCTAGGATGGCGAGACGCTGTGAGCCCGGCCGTGCCTTTCATCGGCGAGCGCGAAGCGCCAACATGTCGTTGATCTTCGCCCCGGCCGTTAGGCCGCCGGGCACCGGCTAACGGTGATGTTGAGCGAGCAGAGGTCTTAACCCAAAACTGCTGACCGGAAGTAAAATTTCTTAATTGACCCCTTCGGGGCTGGTAGCAAAAATTGGCCATCCTGCTGGCCTGCTCAAACGCGTTATCCACAGCCTGTGTCCTCGCGGCGCGGGCGTCCCGGACCGCCCGCGGGGCCGCCGTCCGTGCCAGCTGGTCGACCGGGGAATGGGCCGCCCGCGACGCCCGTGCCCGGGCCACATGAGCCGCCTCGAGGGCCTGCGCGGCGTCCTCGGCCCACAACAGATCCACCGTGGCACGCAGCACCAGGTCCCGACCGGTCTGCTCAGCCATCCACGCCTGGGCGTCGAGCAACTCGGCCTCCACCGCGGACGCCTCCGCCACCGCGTCGTCGACGAGCACCTGGTGCTCGTCGACGAGCTGCACCGCGCGCTCGAGCAGTTGCGCAAGCACCCGCGCGGCCGCACCCAGATACGGCCCCCGGTCAACAGGGGATAGGTGCAGCGCGGTGAAGTCGTACACGGCGCGTTGCCGGTGCCGGCCCAGCTCCCGGCGCTCGTCCACCCGCAGGATGCGACCCTTCTCGATGCGCACGGTGCAGCCCAGCTCGACGGTGCGCGCCCACCCGGTGGTCACCGTGCGCGCCGCGACGCCAGCGAACATCGCGGTCCAGTCCAGGCCCGCCATCGACTCGCGCCCGGACTCATAGCTCGCGGCGACCGCCATCACGCCCACCACCCGCGGCACCTGCGACGGCCGGCCCCGCGCACTCAACCCACGCTCCTGCCGCTCGACGCCGTCGCGGGCCAGGAAATCCGCGAGCAGCGCCCACGCTCGCGACCGGACACCCGCGCCGGCCTTAACCTGCAGCCGCCCCCGCGAGCCCGTCTTGACCAGCCGCGGCATCGCCTCAACCACCCCGGCCACCCGCTCGTGCCAGGCCACCACCACCCGCAGCCGCCGCCTAGCCCGCTCCACCAGCTTCAGCGCCGACCGGTGCTCGGCGAGCAACTCGTCGACACGCGCCACGTCGGCGGCCGCGGCCGCCTGGTCCGCCACGTGCACCGCCCGGACCGCCTCCAGCCACGGCGCATCCGCACACCGCCAGCACCCCGTACGCCGCGGCGGCCCGGGCCGCCGCGGTCCGCGGGCCCGCTCCAGACGCCGGCGGCGCCGCTTGGCCTGCACCGCTCCTGGCGGGAGCAGATCCTCCCTCGGCGCCGGCGGCGCCTTCGGCCCGCACATCTCACACGCCAACCGCTCGGTCAGCTCGGCGAGCCAGCCCGCCTCATCAGCGCTCAAACCCCGCCGCTCGCCGCCGCGGCGAGCCCGATCCGTCTGCGAGCGCCAGCACGTCAGGCACAGCGGCGTCGCGTCCCCGGCCGTACGCCCGGACAGGCCCAGCCGCGGATCCGCCCGGCCCACGGCCACACACTCCGCACACCACCGCTGCTCACCCGTCGCGTACCGCCGGGTCCGCAACGCCGGCGACACCGCAGCGACCTCGGCCAGCAGCGGCAACTGACCCGCCGCCACCGGCCGGCGCGGCAACAACCGCAGATGCGCCGAACACGCCTGCAAACCCGCGTCAACCGCCGGCGTGAGCACTCCACCGGCGCGACACGCCGCGCACCAGCCGTGCAAAAGATCACCAGAACGCGAGGACGTACGCACGGCGGTCATGACGAGACACCCACGCCATCACCAAGCGCACCGAAATACCCGGCGCGTACAAAACCCCAGTTCAGCCAGGGTGAAGCCACCGAAGACCGGGCGGAGCCAGCTGCGGCGGAAGCAAGTACGAGCGGGTGCCCCTGGGCTTGGGCGCGCGGCAGCATGCCGACACGCCGTGGGCGATTCGGAGACAAAAAAAGCACCCGCCCGGGGACGAGTGTTATCGTGACTCCCGAGCTTGAAGAGCCTTGCACCCCCTTGTCGCGGCCAAACGAAACTGGGGTGTGGGGCTCGGCTTTTTTTATGGACTTAGCTGTCGCGCGAAGCGCGTACCTCCTCTAGATCACAGTGCTACCGGCGGATCGTACGGTGCAGCGGGTATGAAACCACGCACCGACACGCTGAGGTGGGCAAAAACGGCTCATTTCCGATAGATAGTCACCATTGGTTCGCACCCAGTCCAGCTTGGATTGCGGTGCCACCAGTACACGATCTAGGTGTCATCAGCTCGATCTCACCCGAGAGACGCTCACCCTCCGCCAGTTCGCCAGCCAGGATCCGCTCTCGGAACTGGGTCGGCGACCCAGTGGTACTTGGGGGGCCCGCCTTGTCATTGGGGATGTTTCGGTCCTCTCACAGTTTCAGCTTGGCGTTTCCTGCACAAACCGGGCACTACCCCGCCACCGGCCAAGGTGTGGCATCAGATGGCGAGGTGGGCGTTCGCTGATCGAGCTTGCGCTGCGTACTCCGGCATCTCGACGACCTCGACGCCAGCTGCGGTGAGAAGTGCGACGCCCTCGCAGGTGACGAAGAGGTCGGGCTCGCGCCAGGCGATGACCACGCGCGGGATCTTCGCCGTGATGATCAGGCTGGTGCAGGTGGCGTGAGGACGGCTGTGCCGCTTAGTGCAGGGCTCGAGCGTGCTGTATAGGGTGGCGGCGGCCAGCCGTGAGTCACCGCGGCTCTTGAAAAGCGCCGACTCCTCGGCGTGGACGTGAGGGTCGTCGTCGCGGGAGTACCCGAAGGCGATTTCCCGGCCGAACGCGTCAACGATCACCGCCCCGACGGCGTAGGCCGTGGTGGAGTGCGGACTGTGAAACGCCAGGTCGATGGCGTATCGCATCCACCGGTCATCGTCCATGCTTCCCCGTTCATGCCGGTACTGGCTTGGCCCGGTACCGGATAAGGACGATATCGCCGATCACCCGCGCTTCTTCGACATTCATCCGATGGGTCATGTCCTGCGGAAAGGCACCGGCGCCCACGAAGCGCGGCGCAGCAGGGTCGCCGACGAAGAACGGCGCCATGGCGAGGTGAATCTCGTCGGCGAGGTTCTGGGTGAGGAACTGGGTGTGGATTGTGCCGCCGCCTTCAACCATGAGCCGGCGGATGCCGCGCTCGCCGAGGTCGTCGAGCATCGCGCCCAAGTCGACCGGGTCACCGCCGTCGATGACGGCGGCCAGGCCGTCCATCTCGGCCCGGGTCTTGTCGACGGCCGCCGACGAGCAGTAGACGAGCTTCTCGCCGCCGGTGTGGAAGAACTTGTACGAGGCGTCAATACCGCTGCCGGTGACGGTGACCTTGGTTGGGTAGGGCGGCTGGCCTCGAGCTATCCGTTCGGCGCGTCGCTGCTCGGAGTTGACCAGAAGGCGGGGGTTGTCGCGGCGGATGGTGGTGGCGCCGATGAGGATCGCGTCGGACTCGGCGCGGACCTGGTCGACACGATCGAAGTCCTCGGCGTTGCTGAGCAGCAGCCGCTGTGGGGCGGTGTCGTCGAGGTATCCGTCGACGGACATGGCCCAGCTGAGCAGGACGTACGGACGGCTCACGAGTGGCGCTCTCTTTCTGTGAAGTCAGGCCAGGGCGGTACGGTGCTGCGCGGTCTGCAGGTCGCCGAGGAAAGCTGCGACGACGGGAAGCCGGCGCCAAGGGTGTAACTCACCGGCAAGCGGGCTGAGCTCGGTCAGGATCCGCCCGGATCCGGTGCGGTTCGCGATGGCCAGCGCCTCGCCGCCGCGCTCAGCAGCCTGCTCGGGCTGCTCGGCGGCGGCGTAGGCGCCGCCGAGGCGGCTGACGTACAGGCCCCGGTCCCGCTCGTAGTCACCTGACCAGCCCTTCAGCGCCTTCTCGTACTTGGCGATCGCGGCGGTGGGCTGATGCAGCCGCATCCATCCAGCCGCCTGGTGGATGTCGATGTAGGCGTGCGTACACCACGTTGCCCAGGTGCTGTCGTCGTTGCCTCCTGCACCGGCGAGCACGACGTGCGCTTGATTGATCGCGTCTTTGAACGCGTCGGAGTCTTGATCGAGGGCGTACCCCTGGGCCTCGTACTGGCGTGCCGCGGCGATCATCCGCGGCGGAAGTCCACCGTTTCGCAGCGCCGCCCGGGCCATGCCGATCGCGGCGGACGCGTCGCCTTGGTCGGCGGCGCGCTGGGCCTTCCGCATCAGGACGTAGCCGACGGTCACCTCGTCGTCTCCCTGGTACGCCCATTCCAGTGCTTTGTCGATCCACTGTTGTCCGGCCTTGCTGTCTCCAAGATCGTCGGTGAGCCAGCCGCAAAACTCTCCGTATGCCGCCTGCGCCCGCTTCACGCTCTCGCGCGTCCGGCCGGCAGCGTTCTGGGAGATCCTCCGCAGGATCGAGACCTGGTGGACCGCGGTCGGCAGGACCGCGCCGGGACCGAGCACATTGTCCTGCGCGGCCAGGAGCTCCCGCAGCTTCAGGGAGTTATTTACCAGGTCGGCGACGGTTCCGTCGGGAATCTGCGCAGCGCCACCGATGAGAGACACGGCGGGCAGGCCAGCGATTCCTGCAACGAGGGACCTGCGAGTGATGGGCACGTATATCGGCTCCCCGGTGAGGCTCAGCATCTCCACGGTGATCGTGTCATCCGAATCGGACGCGAGCCTGTGATCAAGGTCGCCTACGTTACCGACACCTCGTTTGTCGGCAACAGCGGCGGATTGTCGCTCTAGCTCGATGGCCGTCCACAACCGGAGGAAGATCCCGCCGGCCGTACCCAGCGCCTCGTCACAGCGCTTAGCGAAGTCCCAGGTCGGCCGCCTCTTGCCAAGCTCGATCAACCGGACGAGGTCATCACTAGCAAGAACGAGTGCGCCCAGCTGCGCCAGGCTCATCCGGCGCCCCTTACGCAGGGACCGCAGCTCGAAACCGAATCGATGCGTCGCCGACATGTTCGGATCGAGTTGCACCTCTGGACGGCCCATCCGCAGCCTCCATCCCCCTGGGATTGCCGACTATACCGACATCGATCCTGTCGGTACGAAATCCCTGTTCACGGCCCTTGTCGACAACGTAGATAAATAGCAAGTGGTCATTAGTCCTTTGAGAAATACGAGCCTGAAACGACTCGGAAGGGAGGTCGACATGATCTGGGCCCTGCTTAACCTCGCAACCGCCACCGCGCTGCTGACGCTCTACATATGGGTGCTGACGCGGATCGGACACGGCGGCAAAGGCTGGCCCCGGCTGCGCCGCACGCGCACCCCGAACCGGCGGAGCCAAACCCGGCACGACCTTCCCGACGGGAAAGCCGTCAGGCAGCTCCACCGCGTTCATTGAAAACTCCACAGTGATCAATGGATGCGGGCGTTGGACGACAACGCCCGCACCCATAGCGTTCAACCCTGGTCAGGGCCACGTGACGTCTACGAGCGCGACGGCTTTGTCGGCTCTACGCGGCGTGGACGTCGATGACGACCACGGTGATGTTGTCTGGACCACCGTGGCCAAGGGCCAAAGCTACGAGATGGTCGGCCACGTCGCCCGGCGCACCGGGGAAGCTGAGGGTCGTGTGGATCTGGGTATGCGACACGTACGAGCTGAGTCCGTCTGAGCAGAGCAGGAACCGATCCCCAGCCTGCAGGTGCCACGTGGCAAGGTCCGGGGACCGGCCGTCGGTGCGGCCGTCGAGAAAGCGCGCCAGACGGTCGGGCAGGTTGGGCACGCGGCTGGCGCTGGCTACCAGGCGCCTGTACGTGTGGTCGTCAGTGATCTGGATGGTCTCGTGGTGCTCCACGTCGGTACCGCGCAGCAAGTAGGCACGGGAGTCGCCGACGTTCGCCACGGCGGCCGCCGTGCCGGAGAACAGCATCGAGACAAGCGTGGTTCCCATGCCCGCCACCTGCTCATCAGCGATGATCTTTCGGCGAAGGGCGGAGTTGACCTCGCTGACGGCTTGTCCGAGGGTTGTCGCCAGGTCCGTCGGCTCGACGAGCGTGTCGTAGGCGCGCAGTGCGTCGATTGCGGTCAAGCTGGCGACGTCGCCAGCGACGTGGCCACCAAGCCCGTCCGCTACTGCGAACAGCGCCCGCCCGACGAGCATGGAGTCCTCGTTGCGGCGCCGCACGAGCCCGACGTGGGTCCGCCCGACGGCTTCGATGCTGAGGGTCAAGGTCATGACTCACCTGCGGTTTTCCGGCCGTTCCGGGTTGCGTCTTCCTCAGGCCAAGGATCCTGTGCCGACTTGTCCCGGTGCAAGACGTGGATCGTCTCGACCCGGTCGCTGGCGACGATGTACTCGGTGACCTCCACCGGCTTGCCGTCGAGCCCCGATGTGCCGACCCGCACGATCTCCAGCACGGGCAGGCTGGTAGGGATGTCTAGCCGCTCGGCCTCGTACTTCGTCGGCATCCGTGCACGGTGGATCTCCATCCAGCTCAGCGGCCAGTGGCCAGCACGTTCGATCCGGTACAGCCACTCACCAGCAGCCGGGTTCGCATCGACGTCAGCGACGATTTCGGCGACCCGCGGATGAATCCACGACACGTTGATCTGGAACGGTGCCTCCGACGCGGGGCCAGTCACCCGGAACCGACGCAACACCTCGGTGCCGGGCTTCACCCCGAGCAGCCGAGCGATTCGTTCATCATCGAGGCGAGCCGGTGCGCTGATGGCCTCGCCGTGGCGAATCCACGTCTCCTGGCCCGTGGCCGAAGGAAACGAGTAGCCGGTCAGGTGCTCGTTGCGCTTGACCAGGTCACCCCGGGGGCGGCGAGACCTGATCGTTCCGTACCGAACGGTGATCCCTCGGCCCTGCACTGCCCAGACGTAACCCTCCGACTCCAGGACGGCAATTGCTCGGCCGATCGTGTTCCGGTTGACCCCGTACTCGACGGCGAAATCATCCAGCCGCGGCAGCCGGGTACCGGCTGGCCACTCGTCTGCCTCGATCCGCGTTCGGATCTCGGAGGCGATGTCCTGGTAGCGCGAGTGCACGGCCACCGTTAGACCCCTTCCCTCAGATTGTCCTAAAACAATCGTTGACCCCGGGCAGTCCGGCATCGCATCATTGTCTCAGGACAAGATAGTCCTAAGACAATGTCAGGGCCCCAACACAAAGGAAGGCCCAGCGGCGGTCACCGCTGAGCCTCCTTACACGGCACCGATCCCCAACTTGGAAGGAAGCGATCAAAGTGCCTTCTTGCAGCGTAAGGGACCGGGAGATCCCGGTTCCCCCCGCAACACAGTACGACTCAGGACCCGATGAGGTTCGTCGTCTGATCGAGCGAGTTCAGGCTGGAGACACCGAGGCGTTCGGCCTGCTCTACAACCGTCATTCCAATCGGGTCTTCCGCTTCGTGTACCGCCGAGTCCGTGATCGGCACCTGGCGGAGGACCTGACCGCAGACACGTTCGTACGGGCGTTCACGGGCCTGCACCAGCTGCACTGGCAGGGACGAGACATCGACGGATGGCTGCTCACCATCGCGGCCCGGCTTGTACTGGACCACTACCGGTGGGCCCAGGTACGGCAGGCCACCCCCGCATCGTTCGTTGGCACCGGACCCACAGACCACAGCGCCGAGGTAGTCGACCGGTTGGATCTGCGTGCCGCAATGGCGCAGCTGGATCCGCAACTGCGCGAGGTCATGATGCACCGGCTCTACCTCGACCTGTCGGTCGCGGCCACCGCCGCTGCGATGCGCTGCAGCGAGGGCTCGGTCAAAAGGCTGCTGCATCAGGCAAAGCACGCCCTGGCACAGCTCCTGGCTGGTTGCGCCCGCGGTCAGGGCGGTGAGGTCCGATGACGATGACCTCGTGCAGCCCGGCTGTGGTCGCTGAGATGCGGTCGTGGCTGGCGGATCTCACCTTCGGGGATCTGACGTCGGGTGATGTGCTGGATGCGTCCGTGGTGTCGAACGCCGACGTGGTCGACGCGGTGGACCGGCTCTACGCCGGCGGCGCGGCGGCGTTCCTGCTGACCAGCGAGCTGGCCGAGGCGGGCCCGTCTGACGGGCAGCTGCTGATGGAGCTGGGCCTGGTCCTGCGCGGTTGCGCCGGGCCGGTGCTCGAGCCGCGGCTGTCGACGATGGTCGCGCACGTGTGCCACGCGTACTGCCCGGCCGCGGTGGCCGACGTACGGGCCGAGCAGCTGGAGACGGTGCTGGCCTGCTGGCTGAACGAGCACGCGGTGCTGCGGTTCGCGCAGCTGTCCCCGGCGGCCCTGGACGAGTGGGCCGCCGGCGCGGCGCTGGTGTTCCTGCGCGCGGCGGTGTGCGCCTGCGGGCTGGCCCAGGGCGGTGCGCGGTGATCACCACTTCCATTCTGCTGACCGCGATGTCGCTGGTCACCGCCGCCATGGCGGCCGCGGTCGTCGGCAACCTGCGGCTACGCCGCACCCTCGCCACGACCCGGGATCAGCTCGGTGAGGCCCGGTTCCGGGCGTCGCACGACGCGTTGACCGGGCTGGCGAACCGCCGCGGCGTCGAGACCGCCCTGGCCGGCCGGATGGCTTCAGGCGATTCGTGGGCGCTGATCCTGGTCGACCTGGACGGCTTCAAGCCGGTCAACGACACCCACGGGCACGCCGCCGGCGACCTGGTGCTCGAGCAGACCGCCCGCCGGCTGGCGACAGTGGTCGACCCGGGCGCCGATCTGGTCGGCCGGTGGGGCGGCGACGAGTTCGTCATCCTCGCCGGCTGCCCGATCGGGGCGGTCTCGATGATGCTGGCTCGCGACGCCGCCACGGTGCTGCGCGAGCCGTTCGTCGTCGACGGCGACGTCCGCGTGGAGCTGACGGCCAGCGTCGGCCTGGTGCAGGTTTTCCCTGGTGACGATCCTCGGATCGTCAAGAAGAGCGCGGACCTCGCGCTGTACCGGGCCAAGGCCGCCGGCGGTAACACGGCACGCGAGTACGGGCCGGCGGAGCCGAAGCCGGTCGTCGACGAGCGGCCGCCGCAGCGGATCCGCGACTCCCACCCGCACCGTGTCCCGTCGGAGCTCGGGGTGGTGATCGCGCGATGACGACCTTCGCCGTTCCCCCCGCCGGCTCCCCGGCCTGGCGTCAGATCCACCCGAGTCCGCCGAACGCGCCGCTCTACACGGTCGGCCCGTTCTGCCCGCTCGACGACACCCAGCTGCAGGAGCGCGCCGACGGCTTCGGCTGCCCGGTCTGCTCGGCGGCCTGGGACTTCCACGGCCTGGCCGGCCGGTGGCTGGCCGAGCCGGTGCGCTGGCGGCCCTCCGCGGTGGTGGTCCTGGCCGGTCTGGCCGGTTGCGCGGCGACGGCCGCCGCGCTGGTGGCCGTGCTCGGTGAGCTCGACCGGCGTCTGCTGTGGTGGCTGATCGGCGCGATCGCGGCGGCCGTGGTGCTGTACGTGGCGGCCGGGTGGCTGTCGCGGCAGATCGCCGACTGGCCGTACCGGCACAACCGGGTGATCGCCACCTACGACAGCGTCGAGCAGGCTTCGGCCGCCCCGATCGTCCTTGAGCAGGTAGGCCATGACCAGTGACGTGATGGCCGGCGAGGTCCTGGCCACGAAGTTCCGGCTGAGTCTCGACTGGTCGGACCCCATCCACTGGGACGACGACGAGAAGGCCGACTGCCGCCTGTGCAACACCCCGACGAACAGCCGCGACATCCAGGGCCGACCGATCCACCAGTCCTGCGCCGCGCGCCTGGTCGCCGAGCAGATCGGCCCGCGCGGCGGCCGGGTCATCGACGAGCGATTCCCCACGCAGGCCCGCCAGGGGCAGACGGAGGTGGCCCGATGACGGCCGAGTTCGTACGCCACGGTGGGCTGCTGGTGCCGGCCGACACGCTCGATCAGCTGTCCGGGGAGGCGACCGAGCTGCGTGAGCAGCTGGCCGCCGAGCGGGACCTGCAGACGGTGCAGCGCGAGGACGTCTGGGCGCGCCGGGCGACGGCGGTGCAGCACGAGCTGGCGATGGCGGCGGTCGACGAGCAGGAGAGCGCGGCGCGGCGGGCCCGCCGGGAGCGGGTCCGCGACGCCGTGGAGTCCGACGAGCTGGCCGCGTTGTACCGGCGTGCCGCCAGCTCGGGCACCCGGGCGCGGATCCGGGCGCTGATCCAGGGCTCGGCGGAGATGCGGGCGTTGCGGATCGCGAAGGTCCGCACGGTCGCTTTGGTGGCCGGTCTGCCGGTGCTGGCCGCGTTCGCGGCCTGGTCGACGACCGGGGTGCAGGCCGGTGTGGTCCGGCTGCTCGGCCTGGGCGAGAAGTCGGCGGCGTGGTGGGCGTCGTGGGCGATGGAGCCCGCGCTGATCGCGATCGTCGCGCTGATCATCATCGGGCGGGCGGTGCTGCGGTCCTCCGGCGGTGACACCGACTGGCGGGCCACCTTCGCCGAGTGGGCCGCGCTGGGGCTGTCGCTGGCGCTGAACATCCTCGGCGGCTGGCACGGCGGCTGGGACGGTCTGGCTACCGCGCTGCCGCACGCGATCGGCCCGCTCGGCTGCGCCGGTACCGCGTTCCTGATCGGCCTGTTCGACTCCTACGTCACCGCGGCCCGCCCGTGGCAGGACGCGCCGCGGCTGGAGGATCTGGGGCTGATCCCGGACGCCAGCGCACCGGTACCGGCCGTTGTCCCGGTCGTGGCGGCGGTGCCGCCGGCCGGTACCGGACGTCCCGGTACCGCCCGCCCGGGTACCGGTCCGGGACGGCCGCGGCCGGTACCGGCCGCGGGTACCGGCCGGCGGGCGCTGACCTCGCGTACCGGTGCGAACACCGGTACCGGCTCCGACGGGCCGGGCTCGGTCAAGGCCGCGGCCAGGGCGTTCTGGGAGGCCGAGACCGCGGCCGGGCGCACCCCGAGCGGTGCGGATCTGGCCCGGGCGGCCGGGCGTGACGGCGACGAGACCGGGGTCTTCCGGCGGTACGCCCGGGACTGGGCCGGCGAGCTGACGAGTGGGGAGAAGGCCGATGTCGCGTCCTGACCTGACCGGTACCGCGCAGTCCGGCCGCACCGCGGCCGGGGCGTGGTCCTCGGCACCGGGCGAGCCCGCCACGGGACGTGCGGGCTCGCCGGCGGCCGTGACCCCGACGCCGGCGGCGTACGCCGCCGGTTCCCACCCGCAGCAGATGGAGGCCGGCCGCATGAACACCGGGACCGAACGCCACACGAGTGGCGCCGCGGCGCCCGCGGGCGCCGATGCCGGGGTCCGTGCGCCGGGCTCGCGGCCGTCGCCGCGGCCCCGGCCGACCCCGCCGCCGGCGCCCGGGCCGGTCCCGGACGACACGGCTTCCGTCACGCACGGTAACTCTCCACAAGTCTCCACTGGAGAGTCCCGGGATGCCCCTGGAACATCGCAGGTCCAGGGCTGCGAGCCGGAAGTCTCCAGTCTCCAGTCAAGTCTCCACTTCAACCTGGACACGCTGCGTGAGCAGATCCGGTCCGGGCTGGCCGGGTTCCGGGCGTATGTGACACCGCCGTCGGTGCTGACCGATCCGCCGCCGAGCGTCGCGGAGCTGCGCGGGTACGCCCGCTGGGGGGCGTGGACCGGGAGCACGGAGGGGCCGCTGCGCAGGCTCGGCCTGCTCTGGCACCGGCTGTTCAGCCTGCCGGTCACGGTGCTCTGCCGCTACACCGAGTGGCTCTGGCAGCGGCCGGGCCGGCTGATCCCGGTGTTCCTGCTGTTCAAGCTGCTGATCTCGACCGGTCCGGGGCCCTGGGTCGCCGACCACATCATCCGACCCGTCCTGGGCGCCGTCGCCTGGGTCCTGCTCTGAGGAAGAGAGCGATCATGGCGAAATCCGGCGTCAAGGCGGCCGTCAAGGCCGTGCAGCAGAAAGGTATCAAGGGGCTGGCCTGGGCCAGCTTCGCGATCGCGGTGGTCGGCGGCACGCTGGCCCCGCAGATGTTCCTGGGCAAGGCGATCCAGGGCTTCCTCGGCCTGTGGCCGTGGCCGTGGATCCCGCCGGTGCTGCTGGCCGCGACGATCGTCGCGGTCGCGGTGGACATCTTCATCGATCTGACCCCGAACCAGGCGGCGATCTGGTCGGCGCTGACCATGCCCACGATCGCCGCGAGCGTGCAGGGCAAGCTCGGCGACACCGTCTCCGGGTGGTGCCAGGCGCTGCTGGATGAGATCGACGGCTGGCTGCACACCTGGATCACCGACTCGTCGACCGGCCTGGCGGTCGCCTGCGTCGCCGCCGCGCTGATCATGGCCCGGCGTGTGGTGAAGAAGTCGAAGGCCGCGGGGGTGGCGTGATGATCGATCTCGCCGCACTCTGGCTGATCCTGTGGCTGCTCAAGAACGCCGCGATGGACGTCTCCTACGCGGTCAAGGGCGGCGCCAACCCGCGCTACGAGCTGAAGAAGGCCAAGGCCCGCGCCGCCGGGCAGAACCCGCCGGCCCAGCCGCGCTACGGCACCCGGGACTGGTTCAACGACCTGCTCGCCGACGGCCTGCAGGCGCAGACCGAGTGGCGCCGGCGCAAGGCCGACGCCAAACGCAGGGCCCGCGAGCAAGCCGAGCTCGAGCAGGCCGAAGCCGAGGCTGAGCAGGGCGACGAGCCCGGCCAGCCCCAGCCGCAGCCGGATCCGGCGCCGCGGCCGGACCCGCAACCGCAGACATCCGGACCGGGCGCCGGCGGGGCACCCGATCCGGAGCAGCAGCAACCGCCCCGCCCGACCCCACCGCCGGCCGACGGCCCGGACGCGCAGGTCATCCCGTTCCGCAAACCCAACCAGCAGGAGGAACCACCCGTGAGCACGGACATCAACAGCGAGGTTCAGGGTCTCGACCAGTCCATCGCCTACGCGCACAGCCTGGCCACGTTCGCCGGCGAGCACGGCCAGGCCGGCAACGAGGGCTACATCGCCCACCTGATCGGCTCGAAGGTCAAGGGTGACGGGCTGGGCACCGCCGCGGAGATGCAGGAGGCGTTCACGAACGCGCAGATCGCGGCCGAGACGCACGCGACGGAGCTGGAGAAGCAGAAGGGCGTTCAGGAGGCGTACGACGAGAACCCGGACGCCGGCGACAAGGGCTTCCAGACCGAAGGCCGCTAGGCCCTTCCACCGGGGTCCGGGCGTCACTTGGCCGCGCCGCCCGGGCCCCGGGCACCACCCGTTCGACCAGCCCCGATCCCTCGATCCTCGTTCCTCGCCCGGCACCATCTGGAGGTATCCGGTGACCACGACGACGCACACCAGCGACGAGCAGCTGCACGACGAACCCCCGACCGGCACCGCGGACACGGCGCCGGAGCTGGTGGGCGCGCCGGAGTTGCCCGACGCTGGACTGCGCGCGCAGATCACCCCGTGGGCGGCGATGGGCGCCCTGGTCGTCGCCGCCGGCGCGGTCCGGCTGGCGCAGCACGCCACCGACGCGGACGCGCAGATCGCCTACGGCGTCGCCGGGACCGCGTTCGTCATCGCCGTGGTCGCCGCGACCGCCACCCGTAAGCGGATCACCGACCGCCGGATGCGGCACCGCCTGGTCGCCGCCCTGTATCTCGGGGCGTCCTGGCTGAGCATGATCTCCTTCACCGGGGTCACTCTCGGCGCCGTGGCCGCGCTGAGCATCCTCGGCGCCGGGCTGTCGCTGTTGTGGTGGCGGGAGCACCGCATCGGCCCCGGCCTCGCCCCCGACGGCGCGGGGCTCGCGCTGCCGATCATCGACAGCAGCGACCTGTTCATCGAGCGGTTCAACGCGCACCTGGGCGGCAAGGGCAAGCCGTTCGCCGGCGCGAAGCTGACCGATCCGCAGATCATCAAGGCCGGCTACCGGTACACCCTGGAGCTGGTGCCGGGCGCGCAGAGCGTCGAGCAGGTCCGCGGCTCGGTCAACGCGCTGCGCGGCGGCCTGCGGCTCATGCCCGGCCAGGACGTCATCGTCGAGGACCACCCCACCGAGCCGGCGCCGACGGCGCTGCTGACCATCGTCACTCGCCCGCCGATCGCCAAGCCGCAGCACTGGCCCGGCCCGCAGGCCGGCTTCAACGCGGCGACCGGCGCGGTGAACCTGGGCCCGTTCGCCGACGGCGAGGGCTGCGCCTGCTGGCGGGTCTACACCCAGGACTCGATGTGGGGCGGCTTCATCCAGGGCGGCACCGGCTCCGGCAAGTCCCGCATGATCGAGCAGATCGCCATGAGCTGCGCCGCGTCGACCAGCCACCCGACGATCGTCTGGTACGGCGACGGGCAGAACGGCGACAGCTCCCCGATGCTGGTCGAGAACGCCGACTACGCCGCCACCACCTTCGACGCGATCTACAACATGGCGATGGCCGCCCTGCGCATCATGAAGATCAACGGGGTGGAGCGGCGCCTGGCCAAGCAGGTCGGGTTCGCCCCCACCGCGGCCCGGCCCGGCACGCTGATGATCGTCGACGAGTCCCACAAGCCGCTGGACGTCAAGCAGAACCCGCTGCTGGCCGTGGCCACCCAGCAGGCGTTCTGCACCATCGCCCGCGAAGGCCGTAAGAACGGCGTCGCCCTGATCCTGGCCTCGCAGTCGCCGAAGCTGGAGGCGTTCGGCTCGACCGGGCTGGCCGACACCCTGCGCGCCTGCCTGCTGGATGGCAACGGGCTGATCCTGCGGTCCAAGAACCCCAACGCCAAGCAGGTGTTCGGGGTGGACATCAACCCGCGCAAGTTCCCCAAGCTGGCCGGCTACGGCTACCTGTGCGACCCCGACCCCGGCTCACGGTCGGCGCCGTTCCGCGGCTACTGGGTCACCGACGAACTCGCCGTGTACTGGCCGGCCCGCATCACCTGGCGCTCGCAGCCCGTCCGGCAGGCCAACTTCGCCGGCAACGCCTACGCCAAGCGGCGCGAGGTCGTCGCCGAGCAGCGGTTCGCCGACGAGATGCTGCTGGCGATGGCCGACGCCGGCTCCCTCGACGAGATCGAGGCGCTCGAGCAGCACATGAACGCCGCGGCCGCGGCCTCGAACACGGTCGAGGTCATCGAGTTCGGCGACTCTCACCCGCCGGTACGGCGGGTCACCAAGTTCTGGGAGCAGCAGCCCCACGGCGGTGGCGGCCGAGCGGCCGGGCTGTCGACCGGCCAGCAGAAGGTCCTCGACGCCATCACCCAGGGCCAGGACAGCCCCAAGGAGATCATGGCCGCGACCGGCTACAGCTCCAGCCAGGTCTACAACCTGCTCAAGGCCCTCGAAGAGGAGCACGGCGCCATCACCAAGGCCGGCTACGGCCGCTACCAGGCGGTCGCATCCGCGGCCTGACATAGCCCTGTCCGCCCGGCCGGGCCGCAACCCGAGCGACCCGGCCCTGACCCCGCACGCCCAAAAACAGGCTCCACCAGAACAGAAGGAGAACCAGTCACTGTGGACACTCCCACCATCGGCCAGCAGCACCTGGCCCTGGTCGACCCCGACGACACCGCCCCGGCCGCGGCCGGGCCCAGCCGCTGGCGGCAGGCGCTGGCCGAGCTGCCCGGCTTCCTGCGCGACAACCGCGGGCTGCTGTTCATCCGCGACTACTGGCTGTTCGGCATGTTCGTGCTGGCCGCCCTGGCCACGCTCGGCACGCTGCTGTGGCTCGTCTGGGCGATCCTCAGCGCGCTCGGCTCCGGGATCGCCGCCGCCGGCGACGGCCTGGACCGGCTCGGCACGTGGATCACCGACGGGCCGGTCACCCACGCGATCAGCGACCCGGTCCGCGGCTTCCTCGACGCGCACACCGCCGGGCTGCCCGCCACCGGCCACGACCTGTGGATCGTGTGGCTGGTGGCCGCCGGCGTGCTCTACGTCGCGGCGCTGGCCGGCTCCACGTACGCCCGGATCGGCTGGGCCACGATCGGCGCGCTGAGCGCCGCGGCGGCCTACTTCGGCGCACCGGCCGGCTCCGGCCCGGCCGCGGCCGGGCTCACCGTCACGGTGTGGCTGCTGCTGTCGCTGCCGGTCTACGCCCGGGCCAAGAGCGCCTCGGTGCTCGAGCAGATCGCCCTCGCCCTCGCCGCCCGCCGCGCCGCCCGCGAGCGCGCCGCCACCCGCTGACCGGTTCAGACGGGCGGCCCCACCGCCGTGAGAAGCAACGCGGGGCCGCCCACCACCTCAAAGGAGGCAACCCCATCATGCACGACCAGCAGCACGACCCCATCGCAACCATCCCGGCCTCGCCGCAGCTGGACGCGCTGCTCGACGAGCGCGACCGCATCCTGATCGATGCCCGCCTGGACGCCGAACTCGCCGCGGTGCGCGCCGCCGAGCCGCGCGCCGACACCAAGGCCGGCAACCTGCAGTCGCTGTGCTCCGGCCTGCTGCTCGCCGGGCTGGCCCTGCTCAGCTCCGGCAAACTGTCCGGCCCGGCCGCCGCGGTCGGCTGGCCCGCCGCCGGCCTGCTCGGCGTCGCGGTGGTGCTGTCGTCCGCCGCGACGCGGCCGAACCTGGGCGGGAACTTCGGGTTCGTGCGCTGGGCCCGGATCTCCAGCGACCAGGACCTCATCGCCGCCGTCGCCGGCGAGCCGGACGCCGACAGCATCGGCGGCTGCACCCGGCGGGCCCGGCAGCTGCGCTGGCTGTCCCGCTCGCTGTACGGCAAGTTCGCCCGGATCCGCACCGCGCAGAGCCTGCTCGTGGCCGCCCTGGCCGTCGCCGCGCTCGCGGCCGCGCTCACCGCGATGGCCCGGTGACCGCCATGACCACCGAAACCCACGCCGCCGCGGCGGCCGCCGCGAACATGGACCCGCAGGTCCGGGCGCAGCTGATGCGCGCCGCCCGCGGCGTTCGCCGCGCTCCCACCGAGCCCGTCCCGATGGGTATCCGCTACCGCACCCCGGCCGCGCCCGCCCGGCCCGCGCCGGTCGACCGGCGGCCGCTGTGGATGACTATGGCGCCCACCGGTGTGCTGGAGGAAATCGCCGAGGCTGCTCCGCGGCCACGAACAGGCAATGCCGCCAAGCCGACGGAGCCCGCGGCCGCCGCACCGGCGCGAAAGGTAAGCGCGCCGACGCCGGCGGCGAGCACGGCCCGGCCGGCAGCGGCCAAGCCCCGCGCCGCGCGTAAGCCGGCGCCCGCCGACGCCGAGCCCGCCCCTCGCATCGCTGAGCCGCCGCGGGTACTGGGCAGCTACGACGCCTTCGCCTGCGAGAGCTGCGGCAGCCGGTACAGCCAGCCGTTCACCGATCACGGGTGCGGG
>Ga0307512_10000101_pt1 | contig 105852 bp, 102 predicted proteins | sample 14_EM_MG_FD_200267 | JGI IMG/M metagenome (GOLD analysis project Ga0307512, IMG submission 200267) | Populus trichocarpa ectomycorrhiza microbial communities from riparian zone in the Pacific Northwest, United States - 14_EM | ecosystem: Host-associated > Plants > Roots > Unclassified...
CCAGGCCCAGCACGTCACAGCCCTACGATGGATAGCGCGCCATGTATATCCTAGGGAGTTTTTCAGTCCCGGACCTACGATTTCCTGTGTCGCCCTTGTCGGCACGGTTGGGGTATTCCACTGCGATTACATCAATGAGACCCTGGAAAAGGCCATAGCGAGGGATTTTAATTGGGCGGTCGTCTAACTGGGGCACCAAGGTTATAATATAGGAGTGGAGCTCGGAATAAAAGCCATAGAGGGCATCACGGAGGAAGAGGATATCGACAATTACCTGGCGATACCTCCGTCACCAGCTGGACGGTCGATACCTTATTGGAGACTGGGCCGAGCAAAAAACATTTGGGCGAGGGGGAGAGTGCAGTTTTTTCGGGGGGCGTGGCAATGCGACTTTGCCGTGTGGGTGTTAATTTCGGGGCTTCGGGTTTTGTCTGAATCTTGGGGTCTTTAGAGTTTTCATTTGCGCGGAAGCGGAGCGGAGGGGAAAACTGTAGCATTATGCCATGGCCGCTTAGCGGCCGAATGCAATATGATTAAAACAAACAAACAAACAAGAGACTGGGTTACAACTCCAAGCAGGTACCGGCTCATTTCCTTCATCTCCTTCCCATTCCATTGAGAAACTTCCTCATAGGACTTATTTTTTGGTGTGAGGTCGTGGTAAGCAGGCACGGATAACCAGGTTGCATTGTACTTGTCGAGCCGTTCGTGCGTCTTCATGAAGTGGAAAATCCACTTCTCGAGGTGGTCCATCATGCCGATCTGCATTGTATGGAGGAGGTCGGGCTTAGGGAGGTTGTGATCCTGCCGGGGGTGTTGCTTGTCAGGATGCACATAATCTCCAAGTTTGTTCTTTGGACACTCGCACCTAAAACATGCATGCCGCTTGAGATGATGTAGGTTGCGATACTCTGGGCACTCTGCAAGCGATGCTACTAGAACCGGTTTGCAACACCTGAAGTTGCCATCTGCACAGAGAACGTTGTAATACCGGCTCCTGGCGCTGGGGTTTCGTTGATAGGTGAGTGGCTGGAGTAGCGGCCGGAGTACTTCGTTCACCACCTCTCGGTTTGTTTGCCGCTGCTTATCCAGCCGCTTCTGAGGAATATTGCGGTTCTTGATTGGAATCAGTAGGAAAGCGACCATTACGACGCTGTGCGTTGAGGGCATCTGGCGGATCTTCGAAGATAGATTGCCAATTGTCATATATTCAGGCCACTCTTTCTTGTCGCCAGCAAAATTCGAGAGATATGTTCCGTTGGACATGAATATCAAGGGAACCAGTGTATCCCCCTCTCTGAGCATTGACTAAACGTCGATTAGCACGTTATTATCCTCGAGTATCTCTCCTGACCTGTGTCTCCCACCACCAGTCCGGAGTGTGCATTTCGGTATAGAGGCGTTTCGGGGGCGTATCGCTGTTAATGCAATGCTGAGGGTCGAAAATGAAATGCTCGGCGTAGGCTGGCTGCCGCATCAACCATCTCATGCTTTTGATGATGTCTCGACTCCAGTATTTGATAGGGCGTTGGTGATTGTCATTCCATCTGATATCCTCCAGAGTGTGTAGTTTCCACTCCCCGAGAGCCTCATCATCCGGCATGCTAGCCACAAGCTTCTAGACGCTATCCCCGGTTTTGAAGCTTGGGAAACGCAGTGCGGTGTTCACTTCCTTCAACACGTTGTCATAGTACGTCTTCATGCCCTTCTTCATGATCCCACACTGGATATATTTGTACTCTTCACGCATCGCGAACAGGTAGTAGGAATTGTTTTGTAGGTTGGTCTCAAGGCCGCCCTGAGTGTCGCGTTCCCATGGCTCAGCGATCTAATCGATCAGCGGAGCGCCGGCGACGGGGTATCTTTCCGTCTGCGGCGGAGGCGGCGGTGGTTGTGACTCCGAGTCTGCGATGTTTTCACATTGTTCAAGGTAGGGAAACGCGTCCAAGTCTTCGACTGAATCGTTGTTAGTGTTGAATTCACGATGCTGAGCGGGTTCAACGCGTCGGGGCGCGCTGCGAATAGTCAGATTCTTCTGGCGTGCAACTTGAAGATATGCAGGATGGTGTAATTTGATATGTTTAAGTCGTCAGCTGTCTGAGGTGACCTTCTTTTGGCATGACATTTCGGGGCAACAGACAGGGGTCTTCTCTGGCATTGTCGACGACACGTGAGGAGTGGAGTATACACCATAGAAAGGGACGAAAGTTGGTGCCGGGCCTGAGCAGCCTCGTGTGTAAGCTCACGATACTTTCAGCTAACTTATTGAGCCTCACCACCATCACAAGGAGGTTCCTTACACGCCAGCAGTTGCAAAAACGCTGCATGCGCGATGTCCCACAATACTATGAATAAAATAAAACCAATAAAATAGAACAAATACAAAACCCATAAATAAAATAAACCTTGAGCAATCCAAAAACCTCGCGATGCATGTAATAATCAATGCCTGAAATAGATAAATTAGAACAAAGGAAACGAACAAGACAAGAACCCGACCCTAACCCGAACGCAACAACCATCGCCTCCTCTGCAACGCGAGGAGTGGTTGACTCCTCCCCTACCGAGCCATCCGGGCGCGCCTCAGGGAAAGGGACATCGGGGAGAGGGACATCAGGGAGACTGTCGCCACCTGCCGATCCAATCAGCAGCTGCTGATCCACATCCCCATCCGAGGTGTTTCCGGCTGCCTCAGCTTCTCGCAGAGTTGGCACCGCCGGGCGAGGTTTTTCTGGCGTCACAAGCCCCAAATGCTCCAGCCCACTGAGGGGATGAGTCTCCGGAGTTCGTGGTCGTGGGGCAGGCGCCGGAGGTTGTGGCTGTGGGGTATGCTCGCGCATCTCGTGGCCTTGCTTAGGTAGCACAATTCGCTGATTGTCTACCATGGTATCTACATCGTCAGCCGATGTATTTACCATCTCTCCCTGGCCAATCGTCCGAGGTTCTTTGGCATCATCCTCATCCTTATCCTCCTCCTCCTCCTCCTCCTCCTCCTCCTCATCTTCCTTCTCTTCATCTTCCTCCTCTTCATCTTCCTCCTCTTCATCGTCACCATCCCTTTCCATATCCACATCGCCATCTAAATCAACGCTGTCTGGCGTGTCCACATCATCCTGCATGTGCATATCCACATCAGAATCATGGTCTGAGTCATATTCGCCGTCCGACTCGGTAGAGTCAGTATCATCATCTGAGGAAATTGACACGGCGGGCGATGCTTCCGGCTCTAAATATATCCGCTCTAGTTAGCCCTGCATGTCCAAGTGTGCCTCTGACATTTCCTTCTGCAACTGCAAAGCAACGGCAAGAGAGATATCATCTCCCCCTGGGGTTTGTTCAACAACACCTTTCCCTTTACCGTTTCCCTTCCCCTTCCCCTTCCGTTTCCCCGTCCCATCCTTTGTTCCCTTCCCTTCCCTGGTCCCTTTCTCACCGCCCTGCGTGTCCTCCTCACCCTCGCCGTCATCATTGTCATTTTAATCGCTAAGACGGCTCCGTCCACCGCTCGGCGCTCCGGGATCTGCCCAGTTCTCATCATCATCATCCTCATCGATTATCTCATCCCAATTCAGTGGTCTAACGGGCAGGAAGTTGCCTGGCTTGTACTGCCGGCAGCTTGGCGGCTCAATCTTTGCCCTGAGATCATCGCTACCATACCAAGAGAAACGCTCGCCGGTGCATATAACCATTCCCGTGCTGGTTGTCAGCGGTTTGGAGTGATCGACTTGATCCTCAAAGGCACAGGGGTTGTCCCACCTCCAATTGTTCATTTGGTCGCGGGTTTTGTCAAACATTTGCCCCATATAAGAGCGGAAGGCTGCCCACCACTCCCGAAAAGGTGAACTCCTGCTCCTGCGGTGTGGCTGCATTAGCTGGAATTGTGAAAAGTGGCGAGTCGTGATGGGATGAAGAAAGATTATATCATAAAAGAGGTCCCAGGCCCTCTCATCCTTGATGCCGCAAAGATTGTATATCCGTATGAATGCACGGATGTGTTCAGAGATGAATCCCTTTATACAGTCCGGATCCAACGACAGGCGTCGATTCATAACTGATGTCAGCATTTTTGCCCTAGTAGTCGCCTTCCCCTTTCCTTTGCGGCTGCCCTTTGGTGCCATCGCTGCGAGTTGAAAATGAATCTACATCCAAGGCGTTAGCATTATGATATAGTTGAACGCAGCGGAAGCAAGCCCAGAGTGAATATACAAAGTTGTGTAGGTTATTGGGTGTGTTTTGGAATGAGAGGCGTTGTTTTGTGCAAGTCACGTGATGTCGAGATAGTTCAGGATGCTGGCGGTGTGTTCAATACGGCAAGAAAAGAGAATGGAGGTGTAGGCCGGAAGAAAACAGAATGGAGGTGTAGGCAGGAAGAAGGGATATATATACTCGAGTTCGTGCAATTTGATTCATATCCTGCGTGTTGTTGGTTAAAACACAACACGGCCCAGCCTTCATCTTGCACAACCACCAAGCACCTCATGAATGAGGAGCCTCGAGACAAGATCTAGTACTCGCGGTGATGATAGTTTGCGACGCCGGGCGTTGCTTTGGCATCACATACCACTTTTACCGCTCAGACCTCGTGCATCTCGGAGCAAACTGAGTAGTTCTCATGTTGTCCCAACTGTGCAACCATCCAACACGGCTACCAACGCCTAGCGGTGGAACAAGCACACGCAACTGATGTCATAGGATAGAGATTACGGCATTGTTCACTTTGCGATGCTTTTAGCTCTGCCAAAAGGGGATTTCCACCAGGAAGCTGAAGATATAAACACTCGATGGTTCGAAGTATTGTGCCAAGAACGAGTGCAATACGATGATAATCGCACCAAGAAGGCATAAATACCCTTCAGGCAGTGCAAATAGACCTTCAGACGTTGCTGTAACAGTGAATATCAATGCTGAATTCAATCTGTGTTCAATCTGAGTTTAATGTGATGGCAGTTAACCCCATAATTGAATGATATGGAAGGGATCTCGTCCCCGAGTATTTCCAGGGTTTAGAGTCTAGCGCGGTCTACACTGCGCTTCCCATTTTTGTCGAATCCCTCCATGGTCGCTCAAATAGGAGTCTACCTCGCCTGCCGTTGCATATGCATGCAGAGGAAATTATTCCTACACTCTGAATGTCGAACATCGATATCGGATGATGACTTCCCAAAGCACTCACCCTGTCACGTCTCCGCTCGTACGAAATATTCGAAGTCTTGCTAATTGTCAGAATCAACAAACGCATGGGCCTTCGGGGAATTCTCAACTTCCCCCTGCTAAGAGACGCGTTTCCGTACCAGCTGGCGAGAGGAATTCCTCTCAAGGAGGGAGTTCCGTAGCCTCTACAATCCAAGGTCAGAACTCCACCCTCTCATCTTCGCTGAACAATTCTCGCATTGCAGATATCACCCCGTCCACTACATAGGGACGTTCAATAATTACTCCGACCGCGACGCCGGGTAGAAGCAGTTGTAACCCACCAGCACCCAGCGGAACGTCACAGACAGACTCAACACGTCGCGTTATATCCAGCCCCGCATCCGGCATTGCTAGCACTCCCACTCCTCTCAGTGGTCTTGAAAACCTGCCTACCCCCATCCCTAATCCAGAAGCCCACGCGATCATTACAAATCCACTGTGAACGCGAGCTACACAAAGGAATCAGAGACAGAGGCAGTGGCAGTTGCAAATGCAGGCGGTGTCTACACCTCAATCAAATGTCTCCGGCAGTCGAAGCATTCATCGATTTGGTCACTCCGACATGACGCGTCTTGTATTTGCAATGGGCAGACTCCTGGAGCTCTACATGTGGAACCGATGGCGGTTTATGATTGCAAGCGACTTGGAGACAGTAAGTTATGCAACGCGACGCGTTGCGAAAGCATTTGCTGAAGCCCCACACTGGTCGATAATAGAGACGTACTGGAACACCACAATGCAGCAAAACAACATTTGGTCCATAGCATTTGAGGCACGCACAAAGGAGATCCTGAAAGAGGTATGCTGAAGCAACGACCCACGTTGGATATTACACGCTCAAACTGGTACCAGGTTCGCGCACACATCGATATGGTTAAATCCCATTTTATTCAATCAGCAAGGGACAATATAGCAGAGCTATATGATCTCCACCACTTTGAATCCAACGCAGAGCATTTGGAATTCATTGATTCCCTTCTGGCAGACAATAAGTATCTTTTTCCTTTAGCAGAGCGTGTGGAAGGTGGTGTATGCGGTCCAAATCCAACGCAGAGAGTGTCGAAAGCTGCTAACGAATAGCCAGCGTCAACTTTACTTCCTGGCAGAAGCAATCCCGTGGTTTATCTACATCAAATAATATCATCGGGCGAATAACCGCGGTAAGTATGCTGATGGATTTTATAATTCCATGATTGACGGCAAGGACGGTCATATACCCTCGTCACTCCTCATGTTTACCTGCACCGTCTTGTGCCAGGCTCTCCTGGAGTGGCAAAGGAACATGGGCGTTCATCCGAAAGATTCCAAGTCAAAGCTGAATGCGGACTGACCTGATCACTCGAACTACTTCAATTACAAGAATGACGGTGGTGAGAACGCATCCTGCTGCGCTGCAACGTGTTGCAAGTTGCTAACCTCGCCTGGCGTTGCAGACACATATGCATTCTTGATGAGTACCTGGAACACACTACCGGAGAGCTACTAACAGAGGGTGTATAACAACACTCTTGCTACAGTCAAGCGTCAGATCCAACAGGCAGAGAACCCAACGCCTGCCGTCGTGATCAGCGCGGAAGCAGCACGTGTTGACAATGCTATTCTTCTTGATTATTTGACCTCCGAAGTGGCGCTTGAGGAGCCTGTGATCGGAAGCACTGACCCAAACATCCCGATGGACAACAATTGCAGGGATGACAAACTTCATATCGGGATGCCAGGGGGCAGCGGGGATTATGAAGATGAAGGTGATGAAAGCGACGTGCGGGATGCCATCCCCACCGCCAGCCGGCGACGACGGCCCGCAACTGATCTCAAGAGGTTTGACCTGGGAACCAATGATGTCGATGGGTATGAGGGCGAGGATGGCGACGATGCGTATGCAGATGAGGAGGAACAAGCCTCACAAGCCGATGATGGATCAATGCAGAATGTGGAGGACGGAGGGTTGAGTAGGTTTGACCCAGGACCCAGTGATGTCGACGGGTATGAGTGCAAGGATGGCGACGATGCGGATGCGGATGAGGAGGAATAAGCTTTGCAAGCCAATGATGAATCAACGCAGAATGTGGAGGACTATGGGCATAGTACTAGAGAGTGTGAAGATCAGACTGTATATTTCAGAAGTGTAAAATACGATAATGGCAAAGCAAATGCAACGGCAAGCAATGTTTCCGAAGCGAAGACTGTATTGCAATATGTGACAAAATCTCAACGGTGAACATATATGTGGCGAGTGTGGCATCCGATATAGCAGAGAGGTACAATGTGGCTATCGGCCGAAGAAAGGCATAAACATTGCCAGGCATTGTGTAAACGGCTACAGCAAAACTGCAGCTCTGCGAAGAGTGTAACACACGTGTCGTTCTGATGGTGCGTATATCAGGCGCAAAGTAATGGAGGTTAGTATGCAACGCGACCTGTCGCCTGTGCGACGGGAAGCGTCCAATTCTCCGTCAGAGGGTACGAGGTTCCATCAGAGCCGTCAGAGCCGTCCGGAACACCCGGGTGTGTCAGACAGAAACCAGCGTTGTTGCTGATGATGGTTGTATACTTGGTAATTCGTATTGGATAGTATGTCCCATGATGGAACATTCCATGCACTCAGTATGATTCAGGCAATGGGGGTAACGACACACCATGTTGCAATTTGACACTTGCAGCTAACTTGCTCTCTGTCTGGAAAAAATTCCTACTATATTTGGTTGATTTCAAACTCCAGTGCGATTATTAAGTGGAAATGGAAGATCCAGCTAAGTATGAATTAGTACATATGATGTTGACATTCTGGTGGTGTTTCATATCCATCCTTCAAGTCTACAGCTTCCTTCATCCTCTCTTCCACAATGACTCCTTGGGCCATGTACTGGCGGAGTGTCAATAATCAATTCTGTGATTGATTTTCTGTTGGTGTTGAGTATTTTCTGAGATACTGAAACGTCATAATCCTGAATCTATCACTCAGTGAATCAGCATGGTTGGCACTTACATACATTGACTCATTTGAAAGGTGACTTAGTGCTGGCTATCCTTATGTGAACCTTAATCATTGTAAAAAGTGAGGACGATATTCTGTGATCTAATTGGCTATACTGAGAAAGTTTTGGAATATCCTTTGAAGATAGGTACTATTGAGCCATATTGCAGGGCCTACCAATTTGTACTCACAATGAAGATGATGAAGCACTATATTCCATTGCTTTCAACACTGAGAAATGTATATTACAATATAGGCCCCAACTGAACTCCAATAGGTCTTGCCTGATACATAAATCTATCATTTCTTTTGATATGGGAATAACCTCCCTTGGTGGATGGAATACATACTCTTTTCACCCCTTGTGACTAGGCACTAGCCTATGATGATGACATGGTATGCGCTCATGGGATATTGTTTTCAACTGCAGCAACCCTTGCAGGAGGGCATATTCTGCATTCCAATGCATGCCCAAGAGTGCTTCACATCAGCAAGATGTATTTCTGTCTCTGGGAGCATCTGGGAGTGTCTGGAAGTTGTCGGACCAGAATTCCAGAATGGTCAAATCCCACAGTGTACTGAACTAATGCAGTGGCCTTCAGGTGCATCTGGGAACAACGAAGAATAATTTATGTGAACATAGAAGGTCTGGTGACGACCAGGGGAGTACCTGGGAGCGCCAATGACAAGCCTGGAAGCACCAGGAAGCAGCAACAATAAGTCTGGGAGCGCCTACAACATGTCTGGGAGCGCCGACAAGAAGTCTGGGAGCGCTGACAAGAAGTCTGGGAGCACCGACAACAAGCCTGGGAGCGCCGACAACAACTCTGGGAGCACCATCAACAAGCCTGGGAGTGCCGACACCAAGCCTAGGAGCAGCTGGGAGCGCCGGTGACATACCTGGGTGCATCTCGAATCACTGTAGAGCAGTCTGGGAAGATCAACTGCTTCTTTAGGAATGCTGCTGTTGCATCTGGAAATCATAGCTACGACATATTGTTCAACGACTTTTAAAACTCGTGTATTCAGTTTGTATTCTCATCTATGTATCTTTATAGCTACCCATCTACGCACGGTATATCTAGACTGTCAGCAGGCGGAGCATGAGGGCAATTCGTGGTGCCCATGGAAATGACCATTGAGTGAACTCAGAGATACACTCCGAGACTGTGATCGAGCGAGTTTTGAGATGCCCCTGGAGGCGGTAATCGAGCATATTTGGCGATACAGTTGGAGGCCATGATTGCGCGAGTTTGGAGATATACACAGGAAGGTCACAATGGTGCGAAAGTATAGATTGTAATCAAGCGAGTGTGGAGATGCACTTGAAGGCCATGATCAAGCGAGATTGGACGAGTACTTGGAGGCAGTCGATAGATGGTGAGCCGGGTGCCTCAGTTATACTCTCTTCATAGGTTAGTTAACTCGCAACTGTGGGAATGTGACGGGGTGACTTGACAGTGGAGCTCTCATAGAGAGCTGGCTGATGGCGGTCAATTGTGTAGGGTGGCACACCTGCAGCTGACGCTATCTTTAGGGGTCAACTTGTAATCATGAGAATGACAAGACGAGAGAAGGTCTTGAATGTATGCTGTACTGGATGTATGCTGTACTCGGTGTATGCTGCACTCGGTGTATGCTGTACTCAGTGTCAACTCACGATCATGGCATGGAGATAGAGAGGGATGACTTAACATTGCATTCTGCAGTGATGAAAAGGTTGTGAACGAGACAGAGAGAGATGGGGGATGAAGACGAGAACAATATGGAAGATATGACTGGATAAGTGAAGTTGAGTGTTCGACTAGCCACGTTCGGTCGGGAAGATCTTGTATTGGTCGTATTCCACGCCGGATCGGGACTTATACCTGGCATATCAGAGATGGTAAATTGACTCGTACACAGTTTTCTCTTAAGTCACCGCTTCTCATGATGATTTGTTCGATCTCCTCTCATCACTCTTTCTTGTCCTCAACTCTACCATCACCTAAGAACATGAAGTTGAGTCATCCCTGTGTATCTCTCCATGCCATGAGCAAGAGTTTACACTCAGTATGGCATACACTGAGTACACCATACAATGAGTACTACACTCATTGTGTAATGCATCATCCCAACATCGACTGTCTCCAAGCCTGTCTTTCATCTCTCGGCAGAACATGTTGTACCAAATTCTCTACATTTCCACAATTATGAGTTATCCAATGGATAGAGTCTCAGCTCCGGTCCCTCCTCCCTCTCAACTACCAACTCCAGATTGACCGCCTCCAAGTGCTCCTCAAATTTTGCTCGATCATGCCTGCCAAGCCCATCTCCAAACTCGCTTCATCATGGCCTTCAAGTGAATCTCCAAACTTGCTCGATCATAGCCCCCGAGTGGATCTCCAAACTCGCATGAATATGGCCTCAAAGGGTATCTCCAAACTCGATCGATTATGGCCTCCAAGTTCGCACGATCACCGCCTCCAATTGCATCCCCAAACTCACTCAATCATGTCCTAGGAGTGCATCTCTAAGTCCACTCGCCCATGGTGTGCTGAACCGGTGGAGCTAGCAGGTAGTCATCCCATCATCACCACTCTGCCGCACATCAAATGGCATCGGAGGGGAAATAGTGAGAACATGTGGTTCTGGCTCGAAGAGTGTAGGAAGACGGTGAGCGGATATGACGGGATAGCCAACCCTGATTAAAGACACAAGTTGCATGGACCTATCAACACTTGAAAAGAGTGGGTGAGGACCCACACAAAGTGTGTAGATCAATGAAAGCTCAGCAAGAGTACATGAGTAACCACACAAACTGCCAGGATCTATCGAAGCTCGGCAAGAGTGCGTGAGACAAAGAGCTGGGAACGCTACAGTGTGTATTTCATATAACGCGATGCTGTCTATCTACCCTGGGTCTCCTAATTATATACTCCCTGTCGCTGAGTCCGTCTCTATTATCCCAGGATCTCCGTATCGATATTTATTGAGACACTTAGATAATCCATGTAAAATTATGATGTAGCAAATCTTGTGACTGTAACAATGATGAATATCCTAAATGAAATGCCTTGTGGCTGTGGAACCCTAACAACCACTGCGGTGAGACTATGGCACCAAGTCTCCAGCAAAGCTTGCGCGCAGGTCTCAGCTGCTCTCGAAGTCTCCTGCAGGTATGTGCAGAGGTCTCAGCTGCTCCAAAATATGACTATTGTAATAGTGAAATCTAATTGTACCCTGAATGCACCTCCATAACTGCAGGTGCTTTCAGGACCACCTGAGAATGCTCTTGCGGAGTCTGAAAGCACTTTCCAAAGCTCCAGGGGGGGCTGGGAGCATCTGGAAGTACTTAGAAGCACTTGTGAGTGCTACGGGTGTGTCTGGGAGGTTTGCGTGTGGCTTCCGGACCTATTTACACTTTGCTGATGCCACCTCCCATTGCCACAATCATTTTTCTATCTGGGACACCTGTACTGCCTAGATTTGAATGTTCCACCACTGATTCAGTCAGAGAGATTTGGAATAAACCACATATTGCAAGGTCATGGCATTGGTACAGCCTGAAGAACAGTGCAGCCTCTCCAGTCATATCGGGCAACTAGTATTCTTTAACCCAGTAAGAGAACACACATCACTTTCTGGGTAATGCGTTTGCAAGGGGCATGAACCCAGGCTACTTTGGTGTTTTGGAGTAGGTTGCACATTGCTGAGTCAAAGTATCAGAAAAATGGTTCCAATTTGCTGAGTACTGCAATGATGCCATTTTTAGGAACTGATACAAAAGTCATAGATTCCCTTCCAGTTACCCTCTTGTTCAATCCTGAAACCTTCTCTCCTATCAACCACCCCGCTGCTACCATCCTGTTTCGTAACTCTTTCACTTCCAGCACTTTCCCCTCTTGCCCCTCCTTACCCTGGTTCACTATCATTCCTATTGGCTTCCTCGCTCGCTGCTATTGCCCCATATTTCTGACTCAGTCGTTCCCTTCTTCATTTAACAATCCTTTGGGTTTTCTGCTGTACAAATTCTTTACTTTCCCCACACACACCCCCATCCAGATAAGTAAAACTCCTCTGCTTTCTTGCATACCTTTTGAAGTCTTCTCTTTCACTCAGAATATATAAACATTCTCCCTGCCCAGTACTGGGCACTGTCTTTCCTGGTTGTCCATATGTTAACATATAGGTCTCCCAGACTGCTCCTAAAGCCATCTCCAAAATTCACCTGATAGGTTGCAATAACCATTATCTACTCTGACCCATTAATAATAGTGAGGGTGAACTGGCACTGGTCATCATCTTATTTCCTCTTATACTATTGAGTATATCTTTCCAAGCATCAGGAAAATGTATTTTAGTCACTGGGAGCCTCTAGGAGTATTTGGGAGCTGTCAGACAAGAATCCCAGAGTAGTCAAATCCCAGAGTTCAGTGGACCAGTGTAATGGCCTTCAGGTGCCCCTGGGTGCACTGGTGACCAATCGAGTAGGACATGGGAGGTTTGGTGACAACACAGAGAGAATCGAGCAATGCAGGTGACATGCTAGGGTGCTCCTTCGAATGATTGCGACATACTTTGGTGTACCTCTAATTGTCGATGAAAACCTTTTGTCCAACAGGGAACGCAGAGGACATGGTTTCACATTTCTGGGAATGCAGGTAAGAAGCCTGGAAGTGCCTAGAATCACAGTAGAGCTCTGTGGGAAAAATCATATCTTCGTTGGGAGTCCTGCTGCAGTGCCTGGAAATCGTGGTTACTACATACTGTTATGCGATTGTCAAATCTCATGCATTCAGTTTGTATTCTTATCTATTCGTCTATATATCTACATATCTATGTAGCTATCCATCTACAGACAGTATAGCAGGAATCGCTGCATGTGTTGCTTGAGAGCAATTTCACGTGGGCCTGAAGATGGTGATGGAGTGAATCTAGTGAAGCATCAAGAGGCTGTGACTCGAATGACTCTGGAGATACACTGGGAGGTAGGAATTGTGTGCAGTTAGAGGCCATGATTGGGCTGGTTGGAAGATAGAATTGGAGGACATGATCAAGCGAGGTTGGAGATGCAGTTGGAGGCCTTGATCATTCCAAGTTGGATAAATTAATCAACCGGGTTTGAAGATGCACTTAGGAGTCATGATTGTGCGAACTGGGAAGCCATGATTGATTGAGATTGGAGATGCTCTTGGAGGCCATGATTGTGTGAACTTTGCAGATGTGATCCAGTGAGTTTGGAGCTACATGTGGAGGCCATGAACATCCACAATCAACGCAGTACATGAGGTGGTCAGTCTGGAGAAGGGAGGCATGACAAGTGTTGCCACTTGATTCATCAGTTAGTTAACTCACACACATGGGACAGTCACCAGATCACTTAATGTTTGAGCAGGTATGGAGAGCTGACTGCCGGCGGTCAATCCTATTGGAAGGCATGCCAGAAGCTGAGGCTTCAGTCAGGGTTTACCTTGTAATTGTGAGCCGAAAGGGAAGACTATCAATGAATGTTAGATGCTGTACTTGTTGGATCCTGTACTTGTTGGAAGCTGTACGTGTTGGATTCTGTACTTGTTGGATGCTGTACTTGGTGGATGGTGTACTGGGTGGATGCTGTACTCGTTGTATGCTGTACAGGGTGGATGCTGTCCTCGTTGTATGCTGGACTCAGTGTTTACTCATGATCATGGGTTCGGGAAATCATGAGAGATGACTTCACTCCATGTTCTGACATGATTGTAGAGTTGTGGACAAGAGAGATCCGTGGGGGATAAGGATAAACATGATATGTGGATTATACCAGGTGATGTGGGAAATCCGGTGTATGACTTGCTTGATTGGGTTTCGAATACCTCTTCTTGGTGTGCTGACCTGCCGGGTTGGGAGTCATAAGTGCCATATTGTGAATGGTAAATTGACCTGCACTCAAAATTCTCTTAAGTTCCAGATTCTCATATTGGTTTCCCTATCTCCTAACATCTCTCTCTTTGTGGTCCTCAATTCTACCGTCAACCGAGAATACAAAATTCAGTCATCCTCGTGTTTCTCCCACCACTATCATTACGGGTTAACACCAACTACGGTATACACTGAGTACAGCATCAACCCAAGATCGACTATCTTGTACTCCCAACAAGTCTTCCATCTCTTATCTGTCATCTCTGGTTGGACATCGTCATACTCAGCTCTCTACATTTCCCTGATTACATGAATCAATGAATAGAGTTGCAGCAACTGTTGCAACTCCCAATCGATCTCCTCTTGATCTGCAACCACTGAGTTCTACTCCAAGTCCACATGATCATTGCCTCCAGGTCAACATCTAAACTTGCTTGATCACACCATCCAAGTTTGCACAACCATGGCCTCGAAACCCATCTGCAAACTTGCACAATAATGACCTTCAAGTGTATCTCTCATTTTGCATGATCATGGCTTGCAAGTGTATCTTCAAACTCCCAGGATTATCACCCTGCAGTGCATTTCAAAACATGCTCAAACATGGGCTCCTTGTGCAGCTTGAAACTCAGTTTATCAAGTCCTCCATGTTCATATCTTCATTGTCTGCAAGTGCATCTCCAATCTTTCTTGATCATAGCCCTCAACTGCATCTCCTAAGTCACTTGAACAGAGGCAGCAAGTGAATTATGAAGTTGACTCACATGGTGTCTCCAGATGCTCCTCCGATTGCTCTTGAGTCCCGTATCCAGCCAGATTCCAAGTATTGATATATAGAGCTAGACTTCGATAGATAGTACATGACATATGAGGTTGTGGTGAATCTCCTTGTGACTGTAACAATGATGAATGTGATATGTGGAATGGCTTGTGGTTGTTAGGGGGGTGTTTAATGCGCAAGTAGAGTTACTTATCGACGGCCCTAGATACTTCTAATTTTTCAATACATATCGCCACTGAAAATAGATTGGAAGTCGATGAAGATTGGGTATGCAAAGGGGACAAATAATAATCGTAGTTTCTGATGCTTACAGAACAATGGCAATGCAATGCAATCTGAATGTCAGACATCATTGGCAGTACATATAAACTGTAAATTCCGCATGGGTTTTCCTCTAACCCAGGATGAGGTTCTTGTTGGCTTGTTCCTTTCCCAATCTTTTCCTTTCAGCCTTCAATTGTTGCTTAGTTGTTGATACAGGGTTGACCCATTCTGTCTGAGTACCTCATAACGGATCGGCCTGAGAATTCTTGGAACCTTGTACTTTTGATTTGGTGGAAACTGGGCATCATCAAATATCTTGAGGTGTTGAAGATACGCCTCTATCCAAGGATTCTGCCAGTATGTCTTTTGATTCTCTTGAATTCAATTCCTCTGAAGGAAATCTCTGATATTGAAGAAAATATGACAATGCTCGATCTAAATGAACTAGTGCTGCTATCCACCAGATGTACTGTGGGGAGAATAGACAATGGCGCTGTTCGAAGGTAGCCAATAATTTCGCAAAAGTCCACAACGCAATGTCAGCTTCATTTTCAACGGTACTACTCCTCCGAGGTGTGGTACTGCCTCTATAAAGCTAATGATAATCTATGATAATAATATAGATATAGGTATCATATAAACACAATAATATTTTAAAGTCCACTTCGCTGGTAGGTTTTTCTGACTGTTCTCTGCTCGAGCTTCTTCCTCTCATTGCCATGACTATGTGAGTTGTTTATAATCGGACCCTCACTTCATGTTTGATGTAGGAATCGCACTATGACACTATGATTTCTTAATAGCTTATCTCTATGAACATCAGAAATGCCTCCTTGATGGTTGCCACACATCCCTTAGATTATCGTTGTCATGTAGGTGTGGTGTTGAAGCGTTACTGTCCCTTTTTGGGCCATCCTCATGACAAGATATCAAACACACATACTGACAACTCATAACTTCAGCTTTGACATCTTGTTTCCAATATTGTTCAGTAGTTGGAACATCTGCCGACACATAGCCTGAACAGTGCGTTTTCACAATCTTTATTAATAGCTCTTCTCTATTAATTATCTCGCTTTGAACTTGGTATTCAGCATTGATTCCGAGACTTAATTGGTTACCAACTGATACTCTGCCAACATAGATTATGACATGCATACTTTGGATTATTTAACTGGCATTGCGTTGCGATGCATACTAACTGAAACCAATGAGCAGGGTTGCTTCAGGCCATTTATCTTCAGCCAATGTGTTTAATCCCTCAGACAGCTCATGCTTAGACCTCAACCTTCCGTAGACCGGGGAGTGCCGCATGGCGTTCCCACTACTGAGTGCCTGGGCTTGGAGATCCCTCTTACTTGCATCTTGCATTATCGTCTGCTGCACACATAATTCTGTGTAAGTGCAACTTAACTGTGTCATGCCCTGCTAGATAGGATATAGTAGGCGTGGCCAATAACTATGCGCACTGCTGAAGGTTTTTCACTTCCCAGTAATGGTGACATAATTGCATCATCATAAGTGAATCCGCTTGCGCATGTGTGCTCGTCGCTAATTGATCAACCCATATCCCAAGTGTAATCCTGCGCAAGATCACTTAGCTGTCAAACATGATGTCGTTCTTTGCGGAGTAGGTGATTTGCATACATGCTACTGTAATTGTTGCCGCATGAACCCACTGCGATCCATTCATCTATCTGTACCACCGCCAAGCGAGGACCCCTAACAGTGGTTATGGGAGTCTGGGATCCACTGCAGTGAGTGTTAGGGGTGCTCTTCTAGCAGCGGTAATGATACATGAATGGATTTGTATGCAAGTACATGTGATTATTCGTATAGAGATATGAGGTCATATGCAAAACACCTGCTTGTGAGACAACATCATGTTTGTCAGCTGAGTAATCCTAAGCGGGATTATACTCAGACCGCATGTCGATCAATTAGTCAAGCACACGTTGATTAGCGGATTCATTTATGATGACGCAATTATGTCGCCATTACTGGGAAGTGAAAAACCTTCAGCAGTGCGCATAATTATTGGCCACACCTACTATATCTTATCTAGCGGGACGACACACAGTTAAGTTGTGCTTACGCATAATTACGTGTCCAGCAGGCGTTAACGCAATATGCGAGTAAGAGGGAATCTGCAAGCTCGTGCGCTAGGCAGTGAGAACAACTTGCAGCTATCCCTGGTCTACGGAAGGTCGAGACCTAAGCATGCGGTGTCTGAGGGATTAATGACATTGGCTGAAGATAAGAGGCCTGAAGCGACCCTGCTCATTGGTTTGAGTTAGTATGGATCACGACGTCATACCAGTTTAATCTATGCGATGATTCGTGTCATAAATCCACGTTGGCAGAGTATCGGTCGGTCGCCGATTAAATCTCTGACGCAATGCCACACATCCTTATCTAAGGTGAGGCAATTAATAGCGACAAGCTATTAAATTATATTGCGATAAGCACTGATAAGACTACGAGTCGTCAGATGTTCCAACTATTGAACGAATGGGAAGCAAGATGTCTAAGTTGAAGTTACGAGTTGTCATATTAAGTGCATGCAATATCTTGAACTGAGGATGGCCCAGCGTGAGGGCATAGTGCCTTGAAACCACTCATACATGAACAAGATAACTTAAAGGGAATGGTTGGGATTATCAACGAGTCATTAATTTGATCTCGGCGATAAGCTATCAAGCAAACTATGTGTCATGGTGGACACCCGAAGGCAAGCTTGACCTGAGGGCCCGACTATATAAGAACTCGCATTGTCCCCGACAATGAAAAGAACCAAGCTCTAGCAGCAATCCACAGTCAGACATTACAAGCGAAGAACACCTTAAAATATTATTAAGAATTCTATCTATAGAAAACTTCAAGATTACTTCTTTAAATCACCTTCCAGAATATTCTCTCTATGTGCTCTACCAGACTGGCACAATCTCAATACGCACATCAAGCGGTCGTCGAGACTATCCGAGATCAACTACAGTACTTGAAAGATCGGTGTTTAACCCACATCTACTGAACGGTTCCATTGTACGCCGTTATACTCGGTATCGAATACGATGTGCTCCGGTACATCACTACAGGGTTGTTGCCCATCGAAGAATTCTCTGAAGAGCGACCGTGGACGGACGAGGAAGAGTGGTGAGCTCTTACCAGTGGAACTAGATAAGAGGTTGAGTCTTGGGAAAGACGAGGAGAAAAGGGAGTTTAGATTGGCGGCTTTATTTAGTCTAATAAATGTTGTATTGATTATTGGGCCTAAATATCCCCATAACAGTGAGAATATCACACCTAGTATAAAGTCTCCCACTGAGCTGCACAGAGGTCTTATCAGCTGTTCCGGAAGTGTTCCACAGCTGTGTGCAGAAGGTCTCAGAGGCTCTCATAGTCGCCCACTGCCGTGTGCAGAGGTCACAGCTGGTACAAACTTTCATTATCTTATCAGTCAAATATTTTAGCGCCTTCAATGCAGCTCCAAACCTGCAGGGGCATTCCACTGCATCCGACAAAGCTTTTGCAGTATCAGAGTGCACTATGCCTTGTTCCTGGGGAGCAGGGAAGTGGCTGGAATAACCTAGGAGCACTGGTCAGTGCGACTGGAGTGGCTGGGAGGTTAGAATGTGGCATCTGGACCGTTTTGCAATTTGCTAATGAACAGTCGCCAATGATATCTCATTTCCATCCAGATATTACAATAACCCACAGCATGCCAATTGCCTTTCTATGGAAATCAGCCAGCATGAACTTTGCTAATTGAATCAAATCAGACAGATTATAATTGGGAGTGGTGATTTTCCAGTTGGCATGTATCCAGACGATGTGAAAATCTATGAAATGGTCTTTATTTATCATCAGGATCTCTGATCAACATTCAATACGCATGTAGAGCATGTGCCAATCTATCCTTCAAAGACAAGTTGGAATGATCCTGGCGTATCTGAGTAGAATGTATGCAATGTTATCTCCTGGCGGGGGAGAGCAGATACATAGGTAATTCTGATCTCCTTTTGTATAGGCAGGGCCCTGGCAGCAATCTGTTTTACATTGGTGGATGAGATTGCATTACCCTTTTATCAGCAGAAGGTACAATTGTCATAAAGCCATATGCAAACCTCTGAGACACTGCAGTCAACTACACAAGTCCTCCCAAGTAATTTTAGATGTTTCCAAATCACCCTGAAGTGAAGTGGAGCACTCTGAGCTGCTGCAAAAGTATTCTCAGATACTGCTGAGAGCACCTGCACAAATGGAGGTAATTTTCAAGATCCTATCAAATGTGATGCCGACCATGGTGAAATTTTGGGGTAGCTCGGACCTCTGCCTGAATATGTAGGAGCACCTACAACCACTGGGTAGGTCGGGAGAAGAACCTTAAACTTCGTGCTTGTATGTCAAAGGCAGTGATTCTTTGAGTCCCACACATCACTTCGTCTTTCATATTGATCTTTGTCTAGACTGTTGTTTCACAATGACAAGATGAATCACTATTCAATATTATAGTGTGAATTTGCAATTACATTTAATCTCGTTATATACATATGGCCCATCTTGGAGTTGATGGTTATTGAAGGCTATCTGAGGTACACCTGGAAATGCTGTCTAAATCAATTTGTCGTCAAATTTGTAGGTAGTGATTCAGTGAATTTGAAGATGCACTTTAAAGAAATATGTGCCTACACCGGGGTGTAGACATGTTGTATAGAGGTACAGTTGCATACAACAAGATAGTGAGTATTTGTGAAGCAGTAAGTGGTAAGATATATGCAGTACAGATCAAAATGCCATAGTGGTGACGTACCTTAACTGGCCCTTACCCTGCCCAACATCACTTCTTGCCATTGCATTACTCCCCTCTTTAGGTCTACAGCTAATGGGCAGCTACAGCCACAAAGAGAAAAGAAAAGAAAAAAGAAACGAGGCAGCAGCAAAATGTAAATCGGTCCGAGAGCAACACCCAATCCTCCCAGACACTCCAGGCGACCTCACCAGTCCTTCAAAGTACTTCTAGATGCTCCCAGACCCCCCTGGAGCTAAGCAATGTGCTCATGGACTCTGCAAGAGCATTGTCAGGATGCTACGAGATTTGACTTATAAGATAGTCAAATTTTGGAGCTCCTGGGACCTCTTCGCAGATCTGGGTGAGACTTCAAGAGCAGCTGAGACCAGCGCACAGCGCTGTGGGATACTTGGTGGCGTATTCTCACAGCAGTTGTTCTTACACAACCACAAGGCATTTCGTCTTATCATATTCATCTTTGTTACAGTCACAAGATTCGCTACATCATAATATGGCAAGCATTATATAAGTCTCTGTATATATATACATCGGGTCAATCTGGCCGCAGATGGTAGTCGAGCATAATAGGGGGAGCACCTGGACACACCCATTGTGAGAACTTAGAGATGCACCACTTCGAGGCTGTTGCGGTGAAACGATGGAGCTAGAAGGCAGAGAGCTCACCATTGACACTCCGCCGCACCTCCTGTGACATCCAAATGGAATTCATGAGAATGAGCGGTTCCGCTTTGAAGCGAGTAGGAATCGGGTGAGAAGATATGATACTACCCGGCGTTGATGATCCTCGACATCTCGGACAGAGCGAGTGAGACCAAAAGTTGCGAACGATATAGTGTGTATTTTCATTGTACGACGAGATGAGTTGGAAATGAGATAATGTCTCTGTACTCCCCGTCACTATATCCACCTCCGTTACCTCTGGATTTCCGTACAGCCGGTGTCGTTCCTTTCAGACTTACTTCGAGGCTGTGATCGAGCGAGTTTGGAGATTCACTTGGAGGCCGTGATTGGTGGAACTTGGAGGCTGTAATCAAGTGTATTGGGAGATTCACTTGCAGGCCGTCATGGAGTGAACTTGGAGATGCACTCCGAGATTGTGATCGAGCGAGGTTGGAGATGCACTTGGAGGCCGTGATCGAGCGAGATTGGAGGAGTACTAGGACTCGGTCAATCTGGAGGTCGTAGTTTGGGAGGGAGGCGTGACAAGAGCTCAGATTCTATTCATCGGTTCACTTGTAATTGTGGGAATGTAGAGAATTGAGTACAAGATGGTCTCCTGAGAGACTGGCTGGGAGCGAGAGACAGTCGATGTTGGGATGATGCAGTGTGCGGTGTACGCAGTACTCAGTGTATGCTGTACTCGGTGAATGCTGTACTCGGTGTATGCAGTACACGATGTATGCTGTACTTGGTGAATGCTGTACTTGGTGTATGCTGTGTTCAGTGTATGCTGTACTTGTCGTTAACTCTTGATCATAGCATGGAGAAATAGAGAGGGATGACATAACTTTGTGTTCTTAGGTGATGGTAGAGTTGAGGACGAGAAGAAAAGAGATGAGAGGAGATGGGGGAAATCATCATGAGAAACTGGGACTGAAGAGAATTTTGTGTGCGAGTCAATTGACCATCCCTGATATGGCAGGTACGAGTCCCGATCTGGCGTGTAATGACACCAATAGGTGGTCTTCACAACTCAATCAGGCAAGTTGTAACCCTGATTTCTCATATCCACTCGTATCCTCCACATCGTTCTCATCTTCATCCCCCATCTCTCTCTTTCTCATCCATAACTCTATCATCATTGCAGAACACAAAGTTAAGTCATCCCTCTCTATCTCTGCATGTCATGATCTTGAGTTGCCACCGAGTACAGCAAACACCGAGTACAAGCATATGCTGAGTACAGCATACACCGAGTTCAGCGTACACCAAGGTACAGCATACCCCAAAGTTCAGCACACCCTAATGTACAGCATACACCGAAGTACAGCATCCACGTAAGATTCTTTGTCTTCCCTTCATTCTCATGATTACAAGTTGACCCCTGAATGTAGCGTCAGCTTCCAGCGTGCCTTCATACCCGATCGACCGCCATCAGCGAGCGTTCGAAGAGAGCTCAAAGGTTAAGTCACCTTGTCGCATTCCCACGGTTGAGAGTTAACTAACTGATGAATAGAGTCTCAGCACCCAGCGCACTGTCCATCGAGCGCCAGTAAGTAGTCATCCAAACTCGCTTGATTACGGCCTCCAAATTCGCACGATCGCGGCATCCAAGTGCATCTCGAAACTTACTCAATCACAGCCTCCAAACCAAGTTTATCTCTAAACTCGAACAATTACAGCCTCTAAACTCGCTCGATCATGATCTCGGAGTACATGTCTAAGTTTACTCGATTATGGCCTCCAAGTGCAACTCCAAATACGCTTGATTACCGCCTCGGAGTGGATCTCTGAGTTCACCCGATCGTCATCTTCAGGCGCACCTCCAATTGCTCTCACGCACTGCCTGCAGCCAGTCCAAATATACCGTGTGTAGATGGGTAGCTATATAGATACATAGAAACATATATGAGAATACAAACTGAATACATGAGTTTTCAACATTGTTGAACGATAAGTAATAGCTATAATTTCCAGGCGCACCAGCAGCGTTCCCAAAGAAGCTGTTGTTTTTCCCAGACTGCTCTGCTGTGATTCGAGGTGCTCTCAAACATGACGCTGGCGCTCCCAGGTGTGTCGCCAGCGCTCCCAGGTGTTCCCAGGCTTCTCGTCGGCACTCCTAGGCTTCTGGCCGGCGCTCCCAGGTACTCTGAAGGCCGGCAGGAATTCCCTCCTGGGGTCTGATACTCTCCTGAAATTGACGCATCTACCTTTGCACTCCACATCCTCTCTGACACTCCTGGAGGCTTCCAGCAACTAAAATACATTTTGCTGATGAGAATAAACAATTCATCATACAAATGGTATAGTAGAAATCCACATTGGCCCACAGTGCATTAGTATGATGTGGTAGCCTCCTGGTGAATATAGGTCATGGGGAAACTCCACCTTCTTATGGCTGAGGTGCGGGGAACATGACATATGTGGTGGTGACATACATACAGGGCGAGAATCTATTCAAATGTGATGCGAAATGAATGAAGAAGCAGAGTACAACTGAACATTCCAAAATGTGGATGGATCCTCCATATCTGCATTGAGAACCGTGTACCTCTATTGCCAGGGCTGTTCATAGTGATCTCGGCGAAAGGTTGTCAACCAGATCTTGAGTGTTTCTGATATGTTCTGCTGGCATGCAGTATGTGAAAATATAGTTGTATTCAGCCCATGAGCTTAGGTATTGCAGATTTCGATAGCATGGCCTAGAGTGGAATACAGAGTTTACATGTCATCTCAACAGTTCGTTGACAATGAGCAGAGCTGGTTCTAACGATGGTTGGCTTCTTAAATGGTGGTCTATAATGATGGAGAGGTGATAGGTGGAAAATATAATGATTTTGCATACCATGTCTTAGTTTTGAATAGTACTTGTCATGTTGAGGTTTTAGGTATTCTGATTGATAATTATATTTGCTGTATATGGTCCAGCATATGCTTGATTGTTTGTAATCATATTGCATTCCGCCAGATAGCAGCCATGGCACAAAGATTTTATTCTCTGCCCTCCCCCTCCTCCCAAAATCCCAATCACTCACTCAGAGTTGGGAGCCCCTTGGCACAGTTGCAACAGCAGCACCCTGTGCAACCTCCGGGTATTTTCCACTTCCCTCTGCAATCATGACAGCCCAGTGTCACCACATGGAATTTTACCTGGCTCTCCTAAATCCCTCCACTGCAGCCAAGCTGGTTCCCACATCTGCATAACGTAATTGACCCCAATCCTGTCTAACCTACTTACCCCACATACTGGTAGCTGGATCAAATATCCCTTGTTATGATCCTGGCAGGGTTTCATATGAAGTTCTCGCTGTGGAATACCCCAACCACCCGAACACAGACCGGGATGACAGAGTCAAAGTCATTAGTGATCACTCCCATGGTCATCCACTGAGCACTGACCATCATGAGGCTAGGCCCTGGAGGGCAGGTGGACAGTTCAGAGTACACTAGTATGGATACCTGCAGTTCTGTAAAAGTAGGATGTTCCCATTGTAGTCGTTTGGAATGTTTGAGTAGAGTGAGTGGCTTTCAGAAACTTCATCATTGAACTTGCTGCACATTCATAATCTGAAGTCGTACTCTGCCTGGCAGGTCAAAAAGCTTCGATTACTCACATAATTCATCTGGAACTGGTTAGTTGGACCGCGGAATGGGGAGAACTGTTTGGTGTCAAAGCTGAATAGCCTCACAGAGTATAATCAATGAGATACAATTGCCCCACAAAGAACAATGGGACACAGATTGATAAACAAACTGGAGATGAAGCCAAAGTTAAACCTCGCACTCACCCAAAGAGTGGAAAGATTGTCAAAACTAGGCAGAGAGGTGTGTTGTTGAAGGTGTGTGTATATGGTCCAGCGTGCTCCAAAGCAAGTATGTTGGAAGGCCTGCATGTTCACAAGGTCCTGGTTGCATGTTATAATTTCTCTTTCACATCGAAGTTCATCTCTATACTGCTGATATACTGTATGTGTGCCATATTGTCCTCGAGTATGTTTTTTTAGATACTTCTGTGAGTCTATACCATGCCTGCCATTCATGACTTAGCCTGCATATGTGATCAGACACTGGCAGCAGTGGGCAGCATGAATTACATGGTACAATGGCAGTTGTAATTCACCCAGCATGGTGTTATCAGTGTGGAGTGTTGAATAGAGATATTCTAGGCAAATTCTGCCAGCAGCAACAGTTTGACCCAGTTATCCTGCATGTTGTTGCAAAAGGCTCAGATATAGTAATCAATTATTTGGTTTGGCTGCTTCGTCTGGAAATGAAGCTGGGGGGTGGAAGGCAGTCAAGAGTCTGTACATAACTGTACTGTGCATGGTACCTATCATTGACAATTGACTTGTGAACTCTTTGCAATGATTGGTGGTAATATTGTCTGGTACACTGCATTCACAGATCACATCATTGAACAATACTGGTGGAAGTGCTGGGCAGGCTATGCCATATCTTCAGGGGAGGTCTATTGACATTTTAGTCCAGCAGTTGATGATTGGCAAGATTCAGGTTCATGCTACTGCAGTGGACTCTGATAAGTCGGTAACAAACCCCATTGTAAGTTCCTTGCTTGCATGGCAACGCAGTGGATGTGACCTGTGGAGTTCATTCCGTGCACCACATGGTGTTTTAATTTGGTGGCATCACTTGCAGCTGGCAACATTCTTCAATATCTCTCAGTCAAGAGCAGGAACAACAAAATCATCTGATATGACGTGGGCAGCCATCAGTGCTCCGAATTGAACAGGTTTAGACATGATCCGGATGTTCCTGGTCTGTCTACTGTTCAGTGCCGTGGGCACATGTCACCTCTTCTTACATGTTAAATGTAGGTTGATTGATATCCTGTGATACTTATCTGTGATTAAAATATCAACCAGGGATGGTCATATGTATGTGGCTAAAAGTTCGATTTCCTGAGCTGTCATGATATACAGTAGAAGGTCTCCACAATATTCAGAGATAGTAGTCGCTGCTAAGGTTGTGAGGAGCCTCACACTTGCTCTCTGATAATTGATCTTGAGATTGGGTTTTCAGGACACTCCACATCAGCAAAATGTAAAATGGTTTGGAAGTCATAACTCAACCACTCAGCATTTCTGAACAGCCACATCGATCCTTCCAGAAGCTCCCAAAAGCTCCCGAACTGGCCGAATGCAAAACGATGTTCTGCTCAGGTACTCTCAGAGTACTCTCAGCTGCTCCTCAATGCTTCTGAAGTAGCGGAACCGAATACAAGAATATTGTAACTAGTATGAAGTTGTCTTGAGAATGCTATAAAATCGCAGCTTTAAGTTGGGAAAATTTCCGAGCCACTGGAACTACAATACTTGTCTCAAAGACGAATCCAGTGCACCTGGAGCCAGACTGTCCCGGAGTGATAATATATAATATTGATATTGAATAGTACAATTCGATAAATTATCTCACAGCTATACACCTGAATCGGGCATTCTAATCTGATTAATATACAGTCCAGTAAGTATCTAAACCAACATGTTTATTTACAAGCCATACGCTATCGATGCCGCCCAATGCAGCGTTCTCCCGCACCAAATGCGCCGGTCCAACTATTGCTCCAATGCATACAATATGCATCCTATTCGTTTGTTTGACAACCTGGACGAACCTGTCAACACAATCAGCCCAATCATGAAGAGCTTTGAACTTTGTTGGAATCACCACCACGTATTCTTGAGCTTGAGGACGTAATACCCATTGCTGAGTCTTCATGCTCCTCATAGAAAAGGTCGATAATGTTTTCCCGGCTGGCAGGCGCTCCTGAAATTGAGGGATCTGATTAGGAGAAGTCCTGCTGAAGTATAATACAGGAAAACAAGAAATTCAACCTTGGAAGGTGTTATCGAGGTCATTCTCTTCACTTTGCATATACTGCACCCAGATGTTATGAGCTTCAGGCATGAACCCTTGGTTGGCATTGGTATATTCTACCTTGCGATCAAGTCCCAGACGCTCAACAGAAGTAGGGTTGTGAAATGGTTCACGGTAATACAATAGCCCATTCTGGAGGTTGATAAGTATACTGCCTTTGAGTACATTCTGATAATATCCGAGCACGAGTCCACTAACTATGTATCACCAGTCCTCATGAATTTGCGAACGGAATGGCTGTCGAAAGTTGGGCATTCCGAAATCCTCTGTTGCATCTCTGAGTGAGGTCAATTCGATACTTTTGCACATTCCGCAGACATGGGTTGGTCTCAAATGTTATATGTGCTGTGTTACAGGGCGGATCAAGGGCTCGTCCTGAATTGTTGGGAGACGGAACCATTGGGCTCTGCATGAATGGCGCTGTCTATCCGTAGCAGACAGCAGGTTGAAACCCTTTGCTGAGTCAATACCGTACTAGCCTTGGTGTGCAACATATGACAGTGTCTCTTCCATATAGTCTAGACTGGTACAGCGGTCATTGTGCTTGAGCATCTGTCCAATGTAATTGACTTTGTTGCTGGATCGATATGCCTCTTTCACCTTGGCGATATGTAGCCTTTCAGCAATATCAGTGGTGAAATTGTCGCCGGAACCCATTTGCTGAATTCACTGTGATATATGACTCACAAGATGCATCTTTGGGGATCCGAAATGGATTACACGCTGTTTGATGGCATTCCGAAGCGCCTGAATGCCAATTGTCTCCCACCATGCTTCACATTTGACCAACCGGATGGAGGATTCCTTCTTGAACCGCTTCTGTTCATTCGAGGTGATTCTATAGATCACTCTCTCCAGCTGGGTAGTGACCCGCTCTGTATAAACCAATCAGCAGGTCGTGGGGTCTGTCCCAAAAATGGATCGGCGGATCTGAAATTGCAGTTGCTTGTCGGTGGTCATGTTTCCCGCGCCGTAAGCCTCGTCTGTGGCGGTCGTTTTCAGTACGGCAAGTTCATTGGCGGATTTGCTTCTGGGACCAGTTGCCTTAGTCCCGACTTCCTGCAATCGTTGTCGCTCATGACATTGGAATGATTTATCGAAATGCTTGGGTTTAGCAGGTGTCACCTGATGGATGTCGCGCTCCATTCACTCAATTGCCTTCTGACGAGCAGCATCTGAGCCAGTGGTTGCTGCTTGTCGGGCTCTGTTCAGGCGCACCTGAAATTGTCTACGTTATGTTGTGCAAACCTTTTCAGCCCCATACACAAGGGCATCAATTGCAGCATGAACTATATGAATCTTTTGTTCGCATAACTGATGGGATTCCCTTTGCAAGAGGTCATCCACTTTGGCCTTCGCAGACTTCAACATTTTCTGTTCTCGAAATATACCCTTCTGCTGGTAACATTGCTTGAGTGCATCATCTAGTGCTTTGTGGGATAGATCCGAGTGATTTTGTTGGCAAACAAGTAGAGAGAATTCACATAATGCCCGGATTGCTGCAATTACCATATCATCGGAGGCGTTTTCGGCCACAGTTTTCCCATAATCCTTGTTGCAGTCATGAGTTGGAGCGCAATTCACTGCCAGTGTTCTGATCATTCCGCGGATCTCTTTACCTTGCCAGGTGCCACTTTTCAATGAATCGAATCGTTTAAAGAAGTGCTGCAGGCCGGGACATCGTGGTACCAGTGTGAATCGATTGTCAAATTGATCCTTGACATTTCTACCTTTCAGGTATTTAAGCAGCCTGTGCAATAAGTCTTCAACTAAACCCAGGAGCAGCTGATGCAATTCATCAGGCTGCTAAAGGCGACAGACGGCGCAGAGACGGCATTGCCAGAACTGGTTGCGGATTGGGTGGACACCTAGAGTGTGAAGAGCATTCATATTATTGTCCTCCAGCAGCTCCAAGTAAATATGCTGGTCTCTTGAGTTATTGAGTGGTTGAAAAGTGGAATGCCCCATCGGCGCACCTTGAGGTATTTCACACATTACGGATGAGCCATATGAGCATCGAGCAATCATGGCTTGTTCCGGATCATCCCCGGCCCATGCGGCCAAAAGACGGTTACATTGTTGCTGGAATCCATTTGCACAATCCCATTTCAAGCCTGGGCCAGTGATGTCAAGATGCCGAAGTTAAGACAGCGCAGTTCCAACCGCGGAATGCCATGCTTCATCAATGTCTTTGGCACCTTCTGTGGGACATAGAATCAGCCTGACATGGATTCTGGTGCGCTGTCCAGGTGTGCGGCGGATATCATTTCGAATATTACCAATTAACCGATTCAGCGGCCAGGCATGCTGATTGCCTGAAACATTGGTCAGGTGAGTCATGTCGGATGCACCTATGAATGGCACAATCGTCGGTCCGGAAGGAAGTTGATCCGGAGTCCCCCCCCACCAATCACAGCTGTTCATCTCACTGTAGATTCGACGACCCTGAAAGTCAGTGAGGCGCATCGGTACAAAATCGGGGTGTGCCTGAAATGTGAGATGTGCCAAAAGACACTGGATACATTTAATAATATCCCTGTGGTAGAATGTTCCAAACATATGTGAATCATCTTCAATCCAACTATCATCGCCAAGCCCGAAAACGAGTTCAGAGAGGAGCTTTTGTAAGGTATCTTCTGATTGGAATGATTCGATTTTGAAGTTGTCCGGTCCACGCCTGGGATGTTGATCTATCCAGGTTTTCGTTTGCTGGCTAAACGACTGAGCAAGATGAAAGTCGTGTGCGGACCGAAATGGATGCGATGGATTTCATTGGTCTGAGCACTTGCGATGCTTGTTGTACAATCCAGTTGCTTTGCCATATGCTTGCCCCCGCGCATTTTCCACTCCATCTACCTGCCTATGAGTGTTTGTCTTGGTCGGAACAGGGGTACAGGTGGGATCAGGCACCTTAGGTTCTATACGTCCTTCGGTGGGAGTAACTTCAGGTGGTGGTGCACCCGGTATGTTGTCTATGAGAATATCATTCATCGACAGCTTGTCAATGGCTATTCAGGTGCACCTTCCTCTAGTCAAACCATGATGGTTCAGGGTGATCGCAGCTGGCAGGTGGCAGAATCCCGTTAGGTATTAGCCCTTTATTCTTCAATATTGGGTAATATCGTTGATTGTGAGCTTCCAGTCGGTTATTGTTGAATGAATTCTTTTGCAGATACAGTGTTTAACATGTTTCCAGCGAGTGTTGACCATATTTGAAACGTGCTCAGTGTCCTGACGAATCTCGATGATGCTTCAGGGGGTATTGTTTGTTGCTGGATTGCAGCCTCAAGGATATTTGTTTGATGTCGAGCTAACTGAGGTTAGCATATCACTTTCAAAGCTGCATCCCACCACACCAGATGTAGAGGAGGGGTAAAACAAAGTCACCTCACGATCAGTTTTCTTCAAAATCCAGCATAATATTTATCAAATCCCGCTCAATGATGCTGTACATTATCTACTCGAATCCGTTAGCCGAGAAAGTTTCTTTTGTCATGACTGCGATCAGCTGCTAATACTGTTCATCAGGTGCTACTACGATCGGCCGTGTTGTATACTATGTTATTGAGGCATTGTGCAGAGTATATCTACGCTCGAGCCTCATGCAGCGGATAACATCAGTTTAATACAATGAATAGGTGGGTTTCCCAGCTGGCTGTATGCCCACTCACTGATGATCATCGAGAACCGATAAGGCTGGTAGGATGTTTTTGTCAGTAACAATCCTTGACCGGTAGGTGGATCCTGAGAAGACAACAAAGTTTACAGAAGGATCTGAAAAGGAAGCAATCACTGTTGCAATCAGACTAACAGGCCTCATATTGAATCGAGTAGTAGGTTGTACATACACATTTTGAATGTATAATGCCTAGTCGTGCTAACCTACCAACCGGATATATTTCTTGTTGGTTTCCTGGATATATCATGTTGTATCCCATTTAGGACCTTTACCGTCATGAACCGAAAATGGTGAGCATCTATCCGAGATACTAGTATACGAATTCGAGCATATAACAAACGAAGGCAGGATGTGTGTGATTATGATTTCTTTTTCTCAAACGGATTTCATGGGATCAAAGGTGCGGTGAAACACTGTAGTCCGTGACGAAGTAGATGGATATAACAGGCGTTCATTCCGCCGAAAGTCACCAATACCTTCGATATTCTCAACCACACTCCACTTCATTTGAAATCACTAATTAAATTAATAATTTGTTTACCACAGTCTTTTGTTCACTTACAATGTCAACGAATGGATCTCCACCGAAGACAACCAATATGGCTCCAATCGGTGCGCTGTGCGACTCACCTCAACGCCCAGAGGACAATGTGGGAGTGTCAGATAATAATGCTGGAAATACACCAAGCAAAGACACTCAATCCGGCCTACCCCCGAACCGATTTCAACCACCTCCGGGGCATAGTTACCTGCCTTTGCAGCTACCATTCCCAGGTGCTCACCAGTTCTACCACCCTGCCCCATGCAGCATGACACCAAGCTCGCAACCAAGCTCAAGTGCAACCCAAGGATATCCGAGTCATGGGCCATCGTGGCAAGGATACAACTTCCACCCAGGAGGTTATGGTGGATCTCAAATGTTCCCCCCTCAGCAATTCCCAGGACGGTGGCCGCCATCTGTGGGTGCACCTCGAGTGCCTCCAGCACTGCCTGGCAACAATCCAGTTAGTCGGGGGACATCTTCCGCCTCTACTCCATATGGACAACTACACAGCACATCTGGGTGACCACCCATTAGCCACCCAACCAAACAATTTCACCCGGCGGCGGAACCACACAGGACAGAGGTTGCAGGGATTGTGGAGATGCCCCCATTACCAGAGATTTCTTATAACAAATTGGACGCAGAATGAGAGAGCGATGATTCGTCGGACTTGGGTGGGGCCGAAGGCAAAGCCCCAATCAGCTTGAGGCAAACGGAATTCTCCTTGACGCAATTTGGCACAAGGATGGGGCAGCCCAACTTTAGTACATTCAACAAGTGGAAGAAAGTATGTGTGGCTGGGTTTCTGGAGAACAAGCATTGGTCCAATATGCCGGGACAGAACCTTTTGCAACAGCTGCGTGATGGATCCCTGCACTGGGAGACGGCAGTTGCAAATGTTATGGAGACTTTCGAAACCTGGCTGCCTTGGGAAAAGATTGATACTGCCGAATTGATTCGCTGACAGTGGGTTGAGATGATTTGGAAGAAATGTGCAGGTGCGGTTCGGGAAGAGAGAAAGATGTGAAGGCGAGCCAGCAAGTGACTGGCAAGGTGTTTGGGAGAGCGTGTGGGCAACAAAGCAATATGTAAAACCCCAGATTGCCAAATTCAACTTTCATGGTTGTGATTCGTCGAGTGCCAAACGGCAAGAATGACCAGACATCTAGCAATCAACTCCAAGCTTCGTACACAGATGTGAGGCACTGGGAGGAGCTGATAGATTTCTTCGAAAGAAAATTTGGCCGGAATGAACCATACTCTCTGACAGCGATATACAAATGCAACTTGACGCAGGAAGAATTGGACGAAGAGTATATGGGATCATAAGCACCCGGGCAAATGATGAATGACCCTCTGTCTGGTCAGATTTCATGCAACAGTTCCGTTTGAAATGCCTTCAAGTTGAAACTGGGACACAAGGTCAAATTATTTGTAGTAGAAATGAAGGCAGCGACAGGGAAGGATATTGCGGAGCACGTAATGAGACCGGCCAAGGTAATCCCCACTTGCCTTGTTATGGTAAGTTATATGCACTGCTAATCAGCATACTTAGACTTCGGAGGTATCTGATGAAAATGAACAAGTGGTGGATGAGCAGGCTGGTGGGAAAGAGATAGACTTTATTAATGTAAGTTCTGATTGAGTGAATAGAATTGATTATATTTCACATATTATTTGGTCCAAATGGTTGTCTGCGAAATACCTAACATCGCGATGAATTCCAGGAGTGCCAGGGTATGAGCCAATCAGTCCAACATACCTCAGAGCAACGCAACGAGATCATTGAGTACAAAATGAACACTGACCAAGTTGCAAGAGAGGTTCAGGAGGAAGTGGATGGCGAGGAGGTCCTCAATCCAGATAATACCCGCTCACTATTGAGCACTGTTCTTAACACAATCCACAACGAATTTGGACATCAGTGTCATGATTGGGCGGTCAGGCTGCTGAATGCCCATCATATTCGCCAATCGACCGATGACCGTGTTGCAGGCCAGAACTATTCCATTCCAGGCCTACCCGGAACTAAGTGTCTGGCACACCAGGTTTGGGCCATCTGGTTCCCTGTGAGGAGATGGGTTTGGGATGCTGATATGCCAGGAGCACTGGAGGCAGATGAGATGGGTCTTGGACAGACTTTCACCTCGGTTGCAGTGGCAATGCTTTGCAAATTGGTGCCTGAGAAAGTTGTAATGGGGTTGCCACTGTCCATTTTATAGGGGAATACCCTTGAAGAGTGGGTGATTTTGGCACAGAATGACTTTCCTTGCATTGTAGGTGATGAACAGGAGTGGTACCGACTGCAGAGATTGAATTTTTTGCCCCGCCACCTGTTGCAGATCCAGACAACACCACTTCATGGGCATCCAGCACATATCTCGGCCCATGATCCAGTCTCGGTGGTCACCCTGCCCAGAGTGGCAGAGACCTTCAAGACAGTCATTGACAAGATGACACGTGCAACCGATTTCAAACTGGGCAACTCGTCGCGCGCCAAAAATCCAAATCTCACCCAGGAGGATCCGAACACCACGATTGACAAGCCGGAAAACGGATGGAATATCCACATTGTATTGTATGATATCTTAACATCCAGAGCGAAACCATCAAGCAATGGCCGGCTCTCACACTGTTCATGGAGTTTTGGGATTTTTGATGAGTTTCATTGGTACACAACAAAAAATATCGTGGGCTGGAGAATTGCGACAAATGCGAGAATTGGATTCAAACTTCAAGTCGCAGCTACACTGGGATTCCATTCACTCTATGACTGGTGTTATCAGATGATGTGGCTGTTGTCAGGTGCACCTGACGATCCAGAGGATGATTGAGTTACACTGTATTCCCCTGTGAGGAGTTTGATGCATGCCATCTGGACTGAAGACCAGGACACTCAACAAGATGCGGCACACCGGATGATCCAAATTGCAAAGCCCTGGATAATCAGGATGCGGTCAGAATCGAAACTCGCCACTGAGGGACCACTTGTTCGGATATCGAAGGAGAATGCCCACCTGGTTGATCTCGAATGCACTGAGGAAGATCAAGTTCAACTACTGAGCCTTGTGGAGAGATTCACTTCACGGGGTGCTTCAGGGGAGTGGAGGGTACATAGTGTTAACAATGGTTCCAGGTTACCAGGTTTCGGTCCGGGTTGGAACCAAAATGAAGGCGCCGGCCCTGGTCAGGAACCTCCAAGCACCCCGAAACGCCTTGTCTTGGCGTGTTCATTACCCGGAACGGACATACACCCACGGTTTTGTGGCCTGGTTGAACCCAGACCGCAGTTCCATTTTACGGTCCCCGCAGCTTGGGCTCGAACTTATTATCTGAGTTCTGATCATATCGTGACATGATGAATACGCAGATTATGCAGTTTTACCAGATCTTTCACCTCCAGCATCCAGATTTCTGATCCGATTGATATTCGTTGAGTGGCTGTGAAATAAGGGCAAATTTGAAACGAAATTTGCGGGTTATGGATAGCGACTCAACCAATATTGATCCGATTGCAAATCTGAATGCGTGAGGTGATAATGCGGCTAAAACTGCACAATCTACGTATTGATCATGTTGTGGTACGATCAGAACTCAAATACTTAATTGGTGCCAACATTGTGAACTTGAAATGCCCGGTTTTTGGTGGTAAAACCGGCCCATTCCCAATGGTCCAGGTTTATTGTGTGGTAAGACCTGGTGCCACCGTCCGGTTTTGGGTTGAACTGGAACCGGAACCAACCCGCAAATTCGGACCCTTTGCTAACACTAAGGGTACTTAGATGGTGGCTGGAGTGTTCCTCATTCATATTGGGAGACGCCGAGAATCACAATGACGTTTTAGGAGAGTGATATGATGAATGGCCACACAATACTTGGGTGGATTCTGCAATTTTCCGATGACTGCGAGACACATTTCTTCCAATGCTTGTCAATGCACCTGCGGAGTATCCCTAACCCGACGAAGATGAAGTATCAACAGAGTCGCTCCTGCACTAACCTGAAAGTGATAAATATTCCGTGCCTCGTACACCTACTCCTCAAATGGCCGTGATACTCTATCCTCTGCCCGGCCAGGTTTGTCATTTGAAGTGGTGGCTCACAAAGTTTTTTGCGGATAATTTGGATATTTTCTACATGTATGCGGAATTGGGCAATGATGAGCACTCCGAAATGCAGCTCAAATTCCAGAATTTGCCCAATCCCTCTGTGTTTGTAACTGCACCCAATGTGGGTGGGACAGGCCTCAAACTCACAGCAGCAAACCATGCGGTAATATCTCAGAAGTTCTGGGTATTGAATGCGCAACGTGAGGCATTTACATGGGTTGTCCAACTGGAGCAACACCGAGTTCCACACATGTGGCTATGAAACACTAGACCCAATGGTTATGATAACAGAGCGAGTGATCTTCACCGGCTCGCTGGAGTGGCTCGAATGAGAGTCCTGCATAGTCTGATGAGCCAACTGAACATCACGATGACGATGATGTACCAGATTCTGGAGTGTCGTCAGGACCCTACGAAGCAGCTTACGGAGCATGTAGACTCTGCGCCGTCAGATGGTGAGGTTGAACGATAATTATCAGGACAGTGAAATCAAGGTACGCCTCTTTAAACAGTCAACCAACACAATCTCTCCAACTGATGCAAAATAGTCAAATGGTATGGAGAATAAGATGCAATTGAGGACGCCAGGAGTATTGGTTAGAGTTCGATTACCTTTCGTGTCAGTTGATTACAGTGATGGATATGTGAAGATCTCATTGGGAAACTGAATCTGAATCATAGCCTCATTTGGATGAACTAATATGTGATGAACAGCAGGTGAGCCGGTGTAATGGTGAACTAAGTGAAATTCCACGGTGCCGTATATTCTCTTCTGAGAATCTGTCGAAGCTGCACCCACTGCACACCTTCATCCTATATTGTCCATGTGGAATAGAGATACCAAGATCTGCGAATGAAATCCGTGTTTTCAGGTGCGCCTTAACCTCCAAGCTTGATTCCAACTATTTCTTGCTTGTCTATTTCAGGCGCACCGGATACTAGAGTCGCGATAGAAATCTTGATATTCACTGAATCAACAATGTTGAATACTTTACAGTCGATTTGCACAAGAGAATCGCTGTCGACTTCTCAACTCTCCTGAGACAGATCGAGTACTGTATATCTCTTATCAACCAGGGACAGAAAGACTGTCTAAGCAATATTGAATTGATGTATCGTATCCTAAGACACGGCTTGGGTATTCCAGGCTTACCCGAAGCATACAGCCAAATATTTCCTCGCTCAGGGATGAAGTTCCGGCCCACCCCAAATGCACCATCCTGTCGAGTTTGATTGTCTCAAATTTGACACCGCACGCATATTCTATTCCCCGGCCAAATCTGACAAGCCACCACTCATTATTATCATATGATCTTACTCCAGGCACGCCTCTGAACCATGTATCCCCACTTTGCATTACTCTTGAATGGTTCATTTTGCTCCATTCCAAGCATATTTGCTTCCTTCCTGAATGCTTTGAATCTGTGGCTGCCAGCACACACTGAGCGTCATCTTTCAGACACTAATCTTTTAGGTGCAGGTGCTACTCATCCCGCTCGGCCTCAGCTAATACCTGTATCTATGCTTGATTGGTATGTGAAGGCCACCGCATAACTGCCATAACTGTCACGCTCTGTGTCAACGTATCATTTGGAGGAAGGTGTCCGCCACAAGTTTACCTTAGATGGACAGCCCTGGGCGATATGTAATCACACTAATCTGGATTTTGACTCAGAAGTATCTTCGGGCCTGACATTTCCAAGATGCTAAAACAGCTTCTGTCGTTTGGGCTCCATAATTGAGCTGCAGCTTGAGAGAGTGAACATTGAAAGACAGATTCTGCTCAGCGATTCTGCAGATGACCGGCAACTCCCGCTCACTTGGATTCCACACCTCCTCGCATACGCTTCATTTCACAACGCTTCTAATGCAGACTTAACTACATTTTGACCAACATGTATGTTTTGGCCGACAAAAACCTTATCTTAAAATAGATTATATGAACCGATTTCCATCCAGAGAGCTCAAAGAGATAGCATCTGAATGCCAGTCTTTGGGCAGCAGTTCAATCGGTGACTGAATGCCAGTCTCTGCGCAGCAGCTCACCTGGGAATCGGCAAGCTCCCACCCACCTCATATATTGAAAGCCTTAAATTCGTGACAAATCATTAACAGATGATATCTGATTTCCACCAACATCCAATCTCAAGAGTGCATAAAGAACAACTTGTGATGAAAGCTCGAGTTACGAAAAGGCAGTTTCTGAGAGTACAATTAATTGTTACAGTAAAGCGAGCCTACAATCCCAGCCATTACGTTAGATTGAATCCTGTATGCCAACTCAATGCTAGCTGCACATGAATCGGCCGGAACTGCAGGCTGTTATTCGTCTTTCCACTCTCAGATGAAGCTTCATGATCCATTCCTATCGTTCTTATGCACTGCTTTGAACCCCAATCTTTATGTTAAGTCAACATTGTATCATTGGGACTGATAATGAGTCTGGGATTAAATGATACGGTGTTTACAAGATATTATGCGCGACATCTCAATGTGAGTGACTATTTATAACCCATTCGCTAGCAATCTTGGCATTGACGACAACAGCAATCGATTAGACTACCCCTGAATCTTCATCATACCTTTACCGTTCTCTCTCTATGTTTAATCTCTCGTTTGTAACCCCATATTCTCCATCATCTCTTACACTGACTGCATACATATTGTGATTCAGCAGACTCGGACCACTGAAAGTGCAGTTCTGCAAACGACATTGCCTAATCGAATGCTAACTTTGGTGCAGAATTCTAAAACGACAGAATATCGTGAAAGTAGGGTGTCCTTCCAACAGGTATACCGCATTCAGAGATTCATATTTATCCACTATCAGCAACAAACTCAATTTGAACCCATGTAACTTCAACTGTTGCCACTCTCCAAGGTCCCAACTGTATCCTCTGTCAAAGATTGGCAAGATTCTTCAACACACCGACAATTCTGTGCCGCGCGGTCACCTCCGACATGCTCGAACGCGAGGAGTAATGAACTACCTTCGGCGGAGTCATTTGCTGGGGCTATTATGGGCAACCCATTTCTCAGTATTCCATATGTCTGGTCCTGAGAGTTAGTTAGCGATACAACCATGTTAATGTTTTGAGTTCTTCAGGTGCGTCTGATTCACTTCTATGAATATTGGCATAAACCAACCACCAATTCTTGCATCAATAGGGTACTTGGATACAAGTGCTAACATTCGGGAATTGGGGGCATGAAGAATCCATTCAACTTGGTGCACTTGACACTTTCTAAATCACAACCAAGAACTAGCACCAACAATATAAATATGAACCGCCAACCTGTCGTGCTGACTCTTTCCAGGCACGCCTCGAATGGTATCCTCCTCAGCTGAGCATCACTTTCTCCAGGCACGCCTCGAATTGCATCCTCCTCAATCACCTGATGTTTCGTCGCCCAGGCTTCCCATTATTCTATTAAACTTCGTACTATATTAACCCTTATATACTTCTCTCTACATTCCCAACTTCACTTCATCAAACATGGAACCTGCAGCCAGCCAGGTGAGGAATCACTATTCACAGATAAATCAAAAAGCACACCTTGAGGGAGCACTTGCATGTGCGTTCCAGAAGACAGCCAATCTTCATTGCCGATCAAATGTTTGAACTTCCAACCCATCTATCAACTATACCGTTGGATATAGCTAATGTCCGGGCAATAATTCTGATCAAGCAGGATGATGACCATCCCGTTTGGGGGATCAACAGTGACCAAAGTGAAGACCCTGCAGAGTCCACACTGTCATCCGATATCGAACAAGAGGATTTGGACAACCGGCAGGAGGTCCTACATCTAGACCAGGCACGCCATGCTAAGACATTACAAACTGCAACGGTTCCACTTCCAACAACATGGGGACGTACCAACAATATCACTGCCCACACTCCTCTTCCCAATATACGACATCCAGCCGGGGCCATAGCACCACCATTGCTCAAACACCAGAAGTCAACCATCAACAAATCACGCGAGTCTGTCGTTGTAAAGGCGCTCCCGCTTCCAAAGGCCGGTGGAGACCAGAGCGTTCCTCAACGAAAGGCCAGTGGAGATCCTCACGTTCCTCAACACCAAACGGCGACCATTGAGGTAGCGAAACGGTTGATGGAGGAAATCTTCTTCACAAAGACTCCCTGGCCAATCATTTCTGATGAGAAGTACTCGATGGTTGACGACGCTTGCAAACTAGGAATTGACGCCCAGCATTGTCAGTGGGCATTCACTGGTGTTCCTGTTGGTGCGCCATCAGTGTGTCAATTGCCCGGCGGTCCATCTTTCAAAATTGATCCGTACACCCGAGAACCTGTAAGTGTATATTCTATTTTCTGCTCTTCGATTGGACTTATAAGGATACTCAACCCCAATATTATGAATAGTTAAAACTAAAGATTAGAACCGTTCAAGGGCGTTTTGCAGCTGGAGCTCGTCGAACAATTGTCCGCAGTTACCAGTAGGTTTTACGATCAGAGACTGAGCTTGGAAGCCCAGTTAAGGATCTCCTGTTTGACAATGCTTATCTCTTGAAGGTCATCAATGATAAGAAATCATGGTTCACACAGATGGAAGTGCTCGACTTAATCCACCATCAGGGTTTCTTCGCCGCCAATCGCTTGGTGAGTCAACCGACCACATTGGAGGTCTTTCAACCGCTCTCACTGCAGATGTCAGCGCATGTGGCCCCAGCTATTCATTGTGCGCTGTCTGAGTATACCACTGGAAAGAAAGTTACAGTTATGTTGTCTCAAGATGAATATCAAAGTAAATTTTGCCCTCCCACAGTGATAGATTGTATTACTGCAGAAGCCATTACACACATCAATTACACATTGTGCGGCTGCTTCAAACCCCCCCAATGGTGATCCTCCAGTATAATCGGCGTTCCTCGATCCCTGTCGGCGCTCCTCAGTCTGGATCGGCCCTTCGATATTTCATTCAGTACTCCATCGTGCCTTTTCTGTCTGCGCTCCTCCTCCAGGATTGGCGCTCCTCAATCCCCTCCTTGACCTTGATTAGGAGCGCCTCTATTTCTTTCCAGACTCTTTACCTCCCACCCCATTTGGTGCTGCTCCGCATGGATGGGCTGCGCCGCTGGGTATGCGCTCCTCAATCCCCGTCAGCACTCCTTAGCCTGGATTTGCGCCCCTCCATTTCATTCTGCACTCCTCGATCACCATCAGCACTCCCCGTGCCCACCTCGCACACCACAACAGGCGCTCCTCGTCTTCGGGTGGCGCAACTCATTTTGCCCCAAATTCATCATATTGCCTGTCAAACTCTATTATGATTCACAGTGAGCTAACCTCGATTCCGATTTTTTAGATATCACAAATCGAGCCAAACGACATTGGAATTCAACTTCACCCACTAGGCAGGCCCGAATCAGTCGGAAATTCAAGGAGTGCCTCCAGCTTCTTTGCGCTGTTGATGAATTGAGTGTTCCTGAATTTGTCGGCCCTGTTGAGATGGGAGATCTAGTGAATGACATTGGGACAATGTTCCACTGATATCAATGCCATCACTTAGTTGGGTGATTGTTTCGGTTTTACCTATTTCCATTTTTGAATCTCTCGCCATTATGTATGGTTCTCCTCAACGTAGCGATGCAAACAATAGAATGTTGATGATATGCTGGGTACTATGGTACGATTCAGCAGTTGATAATGAACAATAATCTCTGGATCATAGGTGGAGGGTATTCGTATTGCTCGTGTACATCTGGAGGGTCTCAGATGACGCCTGCAGTCCTTCGAATGAATATCCATCAGAACCCAGCATCACTCAGTGTTTGTTTGGGATTCCCGCATTGATTGGGCGACAGTCCCAGGTGCTCTGAAACTTTGCACAACTGCTCCCATGGTGCGCCTGTACCAGTAATCAGAGATCCCAGTTACTTCGATGGCCGGCCAGAATGCCTTCCTGGGGTCTGGTTCTCTCCTGTAATTGACGCTTCTAAGTTTACACTCTGCCTCCTCTCACACACTCCTGGAGGCTCCCGGTGACTAAAATCTGTTTTGCTGATGCATCAATTGGACTCCTCATGCTGTTCAAGCATTTACTAGAGAGCTTGTAGGCAGAGAGAATCCCCAGCTATCTGGCTTGCTGCTGGGAGAGCACGCCTGAGGTCTCATAGTGCAGGAGATTTCAGTGGCCGCATTGGATGTTAATCAGATGATTTGCTGCCTGGAGGTTATAGTATACCTTCTTGAAAACTCTGAGGAGAGACAAGCGATCCGAATCAGACCTGTTGTTGTTCTGTTTGGGATTTGACCATTGTCGAAGGTGGATGTTGACTGGCCTGGGAATTCTCAAACTGTCATACTGGTTGTGAATGCCAGCAATTGTGCAGCTGCTTGCATTAGTCAGCAGAATGATTGGCTTTGCTTGTTTCAAATACTAGAGAATTGGTACATCAGTGAACACCATTCTCAAGTTCCAAACAGTGCATTCAGCATCCTGAGTGGATTGTTGTTTGAGCTGTTGAGATGTGCCGAAAATCTTGGCTTTCTTCAACAGGTTGGATACTGGTGGTTTAATAGTACATATTTCCTGAGAACCTACCAGTGGAAGTTGTGCAATGTGAGAAGCCCCTGATTATCCCAAACAGAGTCTGCAGTTGGCCAATCCTCAATCCTTGATGCAAGTGTTGTCTCCATTTTGATCGTGTCAGTGCTAATCAGAAGTCCGGAACAACCTCTTTCCAATACTCCAAGCTGGCACATGTTGCTTTTCAAATAATGACCAAGTTTCCAAAGTTATAGCAATCTTGATAACTGCTCTTGTACTCCTCCTCATAGGTCGAGTGGATCGCCATTTCATAGAGGTAGCACACAGCAAATTTCTTATGTAAGGCCATAAACACTACTGAAGATAAGCTTGGGTGGAATCTTGTACGTTGGCCAACCTGAAAATCTTGAGATGCTACTCAAGCTGGATGTGTTAGCGATGCATTGCGGTTTTGTTTTCATTGCTTTTCTCAATTTGAGTGAGGTAAATGTCATTGTGATTGGCCTGTTTCATGGGGATCTGAGCTTCCCACAGCCCATTTAGCATCTCCAAGGTCAGAGGCAGTGGATATTGGTTTTGCATGGTGGCTTGGTTGAGATAATGGTAGTGAATACCCAATTGTAGTTTGCCATCCATGGTCACCGTAAATACAATTTGTGCTGGCGTAGGCAATGGTTATTACTGGATGTCTCCATTTGCAAGGTTCTTTTCAATGTACACTCTAAGTGATTGCAATTTGATATCAAAATGATTTTAGATTCAGCTGTATGGTACATTGATAGATCGCTTCAAATGGATTACATGATCAATTCGCCATTGTAGTATCAGAGTCTTGGCTATTGCTTTGCTGATTACATCCATGTGGTCATTATATCACATGTCAATATTACCTCTATCATTGGTACAGGGTCCAGGATCTGAGCAATAGCCAATATTTTGGACTTGGGATTTGGGATATGAGATGATGATGGGGAAAGAAAACCATGGAATTGCAGATCAAGCAGTTTACCCAGGTATGATCCAAGCCCTGCTTGTACAGCAACCTTGAATCAAGACTCAGCAAGACAGTTGCACACATTGCAGGATGGCGGATAGCTCATTGCCGACAACAATGAACAAACCACCCTACATGCGAGTCCATTACTCGGGTTGATAGTCTTGATCTCACTGGGATCTTCCGATGTGGTCACCACCACTGTTGCTCCCAGTTGTCAACTGCATTCCCCAATTCATATGACTAATGCCTCCACAGTCTCATTGACTGCGGTAGGTCCAAGTGTGTCTAGGTCTGTATTAGATCCATCCTCGGTGCTCTCCATTGGTACTCTAACAAGTTGCCAAGACATCTCTCATGTTGAGTGATTTGCTGATGTACTCACATCAATTGATGGAACACATATTATTGAACTCACATCATCACAACGGTGGTACCACTGCAGCCACATACCTGATCCATTTTTCACAGCTTGTCCACATGGGAGATGAAATGGGTTATTCAACTGGTAGTGACGTCGATCTGCTGCTAGTGGGATCTGTGCTATTGTTGTTCTAGTTGTGTGTAGTATGGCCTTATCAAGATGACCAGCAACTCCAGATTGTGGTATGGGGCTAAGTAATCCATATATTAGGCTGTCTTCACTGTCTTGCAGATTTCCCTTGTATGCACCGTGACCAAAGAAATGATAATGTGACTTGGGATGTGAGCTCCGTCATGGCGTAGTCCATCAGCAAAAAGTGGAAAAGGTATTCTGAGCATTCTGAGCATTTTGAAGGTTTTTGAATATCAAGTTCGCATTTAGTTGATTTTGTCGGGTCCAGTTATACGAATCATACTCAGCAATATTGCATCCACAATATGATGGGATTTTCAAACTTGGTATAGTATTCCAAAATAGCTATAGCCTAGTTGGATACATTTCTTAATTGATTAAAGTCAGCTACTTTCATTTTTGAAAAATGTAATGAACATAGAATACTTTGCTGAGTCATGACATGAAACTTGACATTACTATTTCGAAATGACAAATCAAAAACAAACTAACTCAAATAGGAAATATTATTAAAGATATTCAGTTATTTGTTGATTATAGCTGGAGGTATTCCAAATATGGTTAGTTTCATTATGATTTGTCATGAAGATATATAAACCAAAAGTTTCATAATATTACTAAGCAAGCAATAGTACGTCTATTACATATTTCAGTTTCATAACTAGACTAACTTTCGACTATAAAACAATGTAACAGAGTAAGCTATACCCCTTTGGGAATAGTATACCAAGTTTGAAAATCCCGCAAAGATATGAAAACAATTTTACTGAGTATATTTCCAGCCATAGTACACTGCATAATTGAGAAAAAGTGAACTTGAATTGCAAAATGCTCAGAATACTGAGAATGCCATTTCATTTGTTGCTGATGTCCGAGTCAATTGATACTGTGTCGAGAGTTATGACTGCTTGTAGCACCACAATTGGTGTATCAACAAAATGTATTTTGGTCACTGGGAGCCTCTGGGAATATCCGAGAGTTGTGGGACCAGAATCTCAGGGTGGTCGAATCCGAGAGTTTACTGGAACGATGCAGTGGCCCTCAGGTGCATCTGGGAGCACCTGGGAGCGCCGACAACAAGCCTGGGAGCGCCTGGGAGCGCCCACCACAAGGCTGGCAGCGGCGACCACAAGCCTGGGAGAACTTCGAAACACTGCAGAACAGTCTGGGAAAACATCATCTTCCTTGGGAACACTGCGGTGGGCCTGAACATCATAGCTACTGCTTATTGTTCAACGATTCTTAAAACTCATGTATTCAGTTTGGATTCTCATCTATGTATCTATGTACCTATATAGCTACCCATCAACACATTGTATATCTGGACTGGCTGCAGGCGGTGCTTGTGAGCAATTCAAGGTGCACCTGAAGATGACGATCGTGTGTACTCAGATATTCACTCTGATGGGGTAATGAACCGAGATTGGAGATCCACTTGGAGGCCGTGATCGAGAGAGTTTGGAGATGCACTTGGCGGCTATGATCAAGTGAACTCAGAGATACACTTGGAGGGCTTGATCGCGTGAGTTCGGAGATGCACTTAGAGGCCATGATGGTGCGATCTTGGAGATACACTTGGAGTCCGTAATTGAGTGAACCTAGAGATGCACTCCACGGCCATGATTGAGCGAGTTTGGAGATGTACTTGCAGGCTATTATCGAGCGAGATTGGAGCAGTACTTGGAGGTGGTAGACCTGGAGGTGGTCGATGGGAGGTGTGCCGGGTGCTGAGACTCTGTTCATCGGTTAGTTAACTCACAACCATGGGAATGTGACGAGGTAACTTTACCTGTGAAGCTGTTATGGAAAGCTGGCTGGTGGCGGTCGATCTGTAGGGAGGCATTCCGGAAGATGATGCTACATTCAGGGGTCAACTCGTAATCGTGAGAATATAGGGCTGACAGACAATCATACGTGTATGCTGTACTCAGTGTATGCTCTACTCGGTGTATGCTGCACTCGGTGTAATGCTGAACTCGGTGTTAACTCATGATCACGGCATGGAGAGATAGAGAGGGACGACTCAACTTCGTTCTGCGATGATGGTAGAGTTGCGGACAACAAACAGCGAGATGGGGAATGAAGATGAGAACGACATGGAGGATACGAGCAGATATGAGAAATCGGGGGTATGACTGGCCTGATCAGGGTTGGAAGACCTCGTATCGGTGATATTACCCGACGGATGGAGACTCGTCTCTGCCGTGTCTAGGATGTTAAATTGACTTGCACACGAAATTCTTTTCAGTCCCAGTTTCTCATGATAATTTCACCCATATCCTCTCATCCCTCTCTTTCTTGTCCTCAACTCTACCGTCAACTAAGAACACGAAGTTAAGTCATCCCTCTCTATCTCTCCATGCCCTGATCATGAGTCAATACCGAGTACAGAATAAACCAAGTGCTGCATCATCCCAAGATTGATTGTCTCCCGCTCCCAGCCAGTATCTCCACTCTTGGCGGATGATGTTGTACTCAACTCTCTACAGAGATCACCAATGGATACATCAGCAAAATGTAAATCGGTCCGGAAGCCACACGCAATCCTCCCAGACACTGCGGGCGAACTCACCAGTGCTTCTGAGTACTTCATGATACTCCCAGTCCCCCTTGGCGCTAAGCAATGTGCTCTCAAACTCTGCAAGAGCATTCACAGGTGCTCCTGAAAGCACCTGCAGTTATGGAGGTACATTCAAGATGCTATGAGATTTGACGTTTAGAAAAGTCAAATTTTGGAGCTCCTGAGGCCCCTGCGCAGATCTGCAGGAGACTTCATGAGCAGCTGAGACCGCTGAGCAGGTCTGCGGGAGACTTGGTGCCATAGTCTCACAGCAGTGGTTCTTAAGGTTCCACAACCACACGGTATTTCGTCTATCATATTCGTCCGTTCCAGTTACAAGATTCGCTACTGCATACTATGGCATGCATTATTTGAGTGTCTCTACATATATACATACGGTCATTCTGGCCGCAGATGGTAGTGGAGCATAATCGGAGGAGCACCTGGACATGCACAATGAGAACACTTAGAGATGCACCACTAGGAGGCTGTTGTGGTGAAACAATGGAGCTAGAAAGCAGAGAGCCCACCATCCACACTCTGCCTCTCCTCTCGCAACATCCCAACGGAATTCATCAAAAGGAGAGGTTCTAGTTTGAGCAGCGTAGGAGTCGGGTGAGATGATATGATACTACCCGGCGCTGAGGATCCACGCAATTGTGTGGACCCACAAAATCTCGGACAATGTGAGTGAGACCAAAAGTTTGGACAGATACAGGGTGTATATTCATTCTTTGATAAGATGAGATTGAAATAGGATGATGTCTATCTGCTCCAGGGTTTGTGGAATATATACTGCCTGTCACTCTGTCCACTGTCGTTACCCCTGTATCGCCGTACACCCACCGTAGCTCTTCAAAGATGTACCAGGAGGCTGTGATCAAGCGTGTTTAGAGATGCACTTGGAGGCTGTGATCAAGCGAGTTTGGAGATGCACTTGGAGGCCATGCTCATGCGGACTTGGGGGCCGTAATCGTGCGAGTTTGGAGAAACACTGTGAGGCTGTGATTGAGTGGATTTGGAGATGCACATGGAGGCCGTGATCGTGCGAACTTGGATGACGTAATCGTGCAAGTTTAGTGATACACTTGGAGACTGTGATCGTGCGAGTTTGGAGATGCACTTGGAGGCCATGATAGAGCGAGATGGCAGGAGAACTTGGGGGCATTCAATCTGTAGGTAGTAGTTTGGGAGGGAGGTGTGACGGGAGCTGAGACACTATTCATTGGTCAACTCGTACTTGTGGGAATGTAGAGAATTGAGTTCCACAAGGTCTGCCTGGAGATGAGAGACTGCGTGGGAGCTGGAGACAGTCGATGTTGTGATGATGCAGTATGCAGTAGTGAGTGTATGCTGTAACCGGTGTATGCCGTACTCGGTGTATGCTGTACTCAGTGTGTGCTGTACTCGGTGTATGCGGTACTCGGTGTATGCTGTACTCGGTGTATGCTGTACTACTCGGTGTCAACTCTTGATCATGCCATGGAGATATAGAGCGATGACTTAATTCGTATTTTTAGGTGATGGTAGAGTTGTAGACAAGAAAGATACTGGTGAGAGGAGATGGGGGAAATCATCATGAGATACTGGGACTTGAGAGAATTTCGTGTGCAAGTCAGTTTCCCATCCCCGATACAGCAGGTACAAGTCACGATCCGGCCTGTAATCACACCGATACAGGGTCTTCCCAACCTAATCAGGCAAGTCTTACCCCTCATTTCTCATATCCGCTCACATCCTCCACATTGTTCTCATCTGATCCCCCATCTCTCTCTTTCTGGTCCACAACTCTACCATAATTGCAGAACACAAAGTTAGGTTATCCCTCTCTATCTCTCGATGTCATGATCATGAGTTGACACCGAGTACAGCATACACCGAGTACAGCATACACCGAGTACAGCTTACACCCAGTACAGTTTACACCGAGTATAGCATCCCCCCAAGATTATTTGTCTTCCCTTCATTCTCATGATTACAAGTTGACCCCTGAATGTCGCTTCAACTCCCAGCGTGCCTCCCTACATGATCGACCGCTATCAGCCAGCTCTCCATGAGAGTTCAATGATAAATTCAACTTGTCACATTCCCATGGTTGTGAGTTGACTATTTGATGAATACAGTCTCAGCACCTGGCGCCCTGTCCCTCGACCGCCTCTAAGTACTCGTCCAAACTCGCACGGTTAAGTCAACCAAGTTCACACGATCGCATCCTCCACGTGCATCTCCAAAGTCCCTCAATCATGGCCTCCAAATTCGCTCGATTATGGCCTCCAAGTTAACCCGATCATGGCCTCCCATGTGCATCTCCAAAGTTGCTCAATCACAGCCTCCATGTTCGCACGGTCATGGCCTCCAAGTGCATCTCCGAACTAGTTTGATCACAGCCTCGGAGTGCATCTCCAAGTTCGCACAATCAGGGCCTCCCAAGTGCGTCTTCAAAGTCGCTCCATCACGGCCTCCAAGTGAATCTCCCAACTCACTCAATCACGGTCTCCAAGTGCATCTCTGAGTTCACTCAATCATCATTTTCAGGTGCACCTCGAATTGCTCTCAAGCACCTCCTGCAGCCTGTCCAGATATACCGTGTGTTGATGAGTAGCTATATACATATACAGATGGGAATACCATCTGAATACATGAGTTTTAATAATTGTTGAACGATAAGTAGTAGCTATGATTTCCAGGTGCGTCAGCAGAGTTCACAAAGGCAATGTTGTTTTTCCCAGACTGCTCTAGTGTGATTCGAGGTGCTCCCAGCCATGTTGTCGGCACTCCCAGGCTTCTCGCCGGTGCTCCCTGGGGCACCCAAAGTTCTTTCTGGCGCCCGGAGGTGTTCCCAACCTTATCACAGTCACTCTGATGGTACTCCTGTACCTGTCATCAGAGATCCCAGTTACTCCGAAGGCAGGCCGGTATGCCCTCCTAGGGTCTGATACTCTCCTGACATTGTCGCATCCAAGTTCACACTCCACATACTCTCAGACACTCCTGGAGGCTTCCAGTCACTAAAAGAAATTTTGCTGATGTAGAGTCTCAGCTCTCTTCGCCCCTCCCTCCCAATCTATCGCCTCCAGATCAACCGACTCCAAGTACTCCTTCAATCCTGATCTATCATCTCATCCAAGTGTATCTCCCCACACTCTCCATTAGGGCCTCCAAGTGCATCTCTGAGTTCACTCGATGTCGGCGTTCAAGTGCATGTCCAAACTCACTCGATCACGGCTTCAAAGTACATCTCCGAGTTCACTTGATCTCGTCCTCCGAGTGCATGTCCAAACTCGCTCGATCACGGCTGCCAAGTGCATCTCTGAGTCCACTCAATCTCGGTCTCAAAGTGCCTCTCCGAAGTCGCTCGATCACGGCCTCCAAGTTCATCTCCAACCAGCCCCGGCGGGTGTACAGAGATACACGGGCGATGGAGGTAGACCGAGCGGACGCGAGTATCTATCCGGGCGACCCCGGGTTAGATAGACATCATTGCATTTTCATCTCATCTTATCATCCAAAGAAAATACGCACTATGTGGTTCCCAACATTTAGGCTCACTCGCTCTTTCCGGGATTTCATGGATCCTCACGGCTGGGTAGTATCATATCTTCTCACTCTCTGCCTTCTTGCTCCGTCATTCCACCACAACGGCCTCCAAGTGGTGCTTCTCTAAGTTCTCTCAATGGGTGTCGCCAGGTGCTCCTCCGATCATGCTTGACTACCATCTGCAGCCAGATTGACTGTATGTATATATGTAGAGAGACATAAATAATGCATGCCATATGATGATGTAGCAAATCTTGTGACTGTAACAAAGACGAGTATGATAGACAAAATGCCTTGTGGTTGTGGAACCCTCAGCACCACTGCTGTGAGAATACGGCACCAAGCCTCGCGCAGAGCTGCGCAGCGGTCTCAGCTGCTCTTGAAGTCCCCAGCAGACGTGCACCGAGGTCTCAGCAGCTCCAAAATTTGACTATCCTATAAGTCAAATCTGGTAGCATTCTGAATGCACCTCCAAAACTCCAGGTGCTTTCAGGAGCACCTGAGAATGCTCTTGCAGAGTCTAAGAGCACAATGCTTAGCTCCAGGAGGGCCTGGGAGCATCTGGAAGTAGTTGGCAGTACAGGTGAGGTCGACCGGAGTGTCTGGGAGGTTTGCATGTGGCTTCCGGACCAATTCACATTTTGCTGATTTGAGTGTTCACATTATCTGCGTTTCTCCTTGTTGTTCTTGTGTGATAACTTGGGGGGCAATGTGCAATGAGTTACATTTTGCCAGTGTGCACAAATATTGACTTGAGGTGAGAGCAATGAAGCTCTCTAAGACAACCCTTGGCCACGGTAAAACCTAACACATTAGAATTTCATTTCATGTTGCCATTACAGCCCTTGTGCCTAATCACTATAAATTGTAATCCGATTAATCAATCCTTCCTCACCAATCCAAATAGACAAAGTGATATGCCAGTCGGTTGGTTGTTGATGATCGAAGGAGTGCTAGCGTTTGATTTGTTCACACTCTTTCAGAGTAGGAAGATTATCAGTTAGATTGGCACTGGTATTTTCTGGACACCAGCATGTTGTCGGTTTGCCTAACCAGCCAAATAGGCATTTGCCTTCTGAGTCTCTAGTTTTATAATGCTTCAGTGAGAAGCGATGTGCAGAATTTCAATGATCATCCCTGCTCAACTTTGAATCTTCATACTTCACTACATTGGTGAGCTCATATATAGATAGTTGGAGGCTGTATTTCTTACCTACTTGTTGAGATGAATTTCCGGACTGCTGTTGCTGTTGATGTTACTGTCGCTGCAGTGGCTTCTTGCCATTAGTCTTGGTTTCTGAATCTACAAGCCATCCCACAACCTCATCAATGATGTCAAATATGCCATTCTGTGTGGTCAATGGCTGAACCTGGGATTTGAGTCATGATCATAGTCTGCTGTGAGTAATTCATTCCAGGTTTGTGTTGTCTTGCAGGTGCCAGTACAAGGCTCTGTAATCAACTTTGATTTGATAGGCATTGACTCTCACCAGTGCATTTGCGCTTTTGTGCAAATTGGCGATAGACTTCATAGCAACATTCAGATACTGGTGCTTGTTGCCATAGACAATCAGCATTTCTTCGATGATGACTTTCAGGTTGTGTATAGTGACATATGAGTCTGTCTGAAGCACTCACGGCTACTGCATCGGATTGATTATATGCCTCCATCTCTATGTGCACTCCAGATGATTGTTCTGTGACTGGGGAAGGGTAAGTGTGTGTCAATCACTGTAAGAATTTCGAAGTGGAATTCAGTTTATATGAGATTGGACGTTTCATCAGCTGAAGTGGAAATTGACTATAGACTGTGCTACGCTCACATGTACAGCTCATACTGAGCTGCCTGTGAATCCGTACATGAAGTGCAGTCTATTGTTATCTGTCGACAGATACATGTGAGTCCATGTATCATTGGAACCATGTATGGCTGGCGCCTGGAGATGAACATATCGCTGTCTTTACTGCGTCAAGTTACCAGTGCCAGACTGGTACTGCACAAACTATTGCTGAATCCACTTCAGGGCCCACTTGCTCTTAGGAGCCTGCTCCAGAACCTGTTTGGATGCCTGCTTCAAAGTCTACTTCAGAGCCTACTTGGAAGCCTGCTTTATAGCCTGCTAGAGAGCCTGCTTGAGTGAGCTACTGTTGGGAGAGCCACACTTCGGAAGAAGTAGAATTGTCCACAGAACAATTTGTCGAAATCGCAACTCTGACATTGTATACAGTTTGTCTAATTGATGGCTGTAAGCCTGTGGAAGCTTTAATGCTGACATAGCCAACCTACATGTCCAAGCACTTCTGGTACTATGATCCCAATCACCAAATACCATTGGCATTGGCATTGGCATTGGCATTGCTATTGCCATTGCCATTGCCTTTGCAATAGCTATCATCACCATCACCCCTGGACCGAATGCACACATAGCTGCCAAGAATCACCGGGATCCATTCAGCAGATTCTGCTGGAATATCTGAGTTGGTGATCTGTTCACCCCAAGAACCAATCATCTACCATTCCTGCAGTATCCATTGCTGCACATGTCTACACCATGATGGTTAGGCAGTGTGAGATCTTGTTGAGGTGGCTGCACTAAAGATAATATTCAAACAATGATATCTACAGATGTTATAATTTCAGCCACCATATGCTGCATGCCACCTGGCACACAGCATATCCCACACACCACCTGCCACCTGCCAATCGCTGCTGACCATATGCCACTTGCTTTACCAATCCAGGTGCCTGGTGCTTGAATATCAGCTAGTCTCTTGATGGAGTACACCGGGGCATACATGGCAGCATATGGTCAAGTCAGATTTAGAGTGTACTTCGAAGTGTAAAGCTAAGTAGGCTTGGAGAGTGTAATCAAGTGCCATCAGAAGTATATTTGCAAGCATGCTACAGAGTGTACTTGACAGTATCTTAAGAACTTACTTCAGAGTATACAGTGTAGCAGGCAGGGAGTGTGCCATGTTGTGCATTTGGGAGTATCTTTGTGAGCATGCTCCAAACTGTACCTGAGAGTGACTCTGCAGTGTGCTTGGACGTGTCTTGAGAGCTTATTTGTGAGTGAACAGTCAAGCAGACTAGGAGTGTCATCAAGTGCAATTGGCAGTGAAGTTGAGATCATGCTAGGGAGTGTTCTTGACTGTGACTTCAGAGCCAACTTTGGAGTGTACAGTCAAGAAGGTTAGGAGCGTGCTGTCAAGTTCAATTCGGAGGGTCGTTGGGAGCATGCTCCAGAGTGTTCTTGCGACGACGCTCAGAGGTGTACTTTGGAGCTTACTTTGGAGTGTAAATCCAGCAGGCTAGGAGTTTACAATTGAGTACAATCAGGAGTATACTTGGGAGTATCCAAAGAAGTGCATCTGGCAGCTTGACTTCAAGTTTGTTGAATGCAACATGAGGCATAGTATGAAGGCAACATAATCACATATGAATTGTTGTAATCCAGTCAATGTGCAGATCCAGGGGACCATACCATGCCATACATCAAATATGTTATGGGTTACCATCCCAAAAGCAGCTTCTCTATTAGTTAAATATCATGTAAAGTCATTTTTCCCAGTTTAGACCATGGCATGTCAAGAATGTTAAACCACTCCTGCACTCCGCCAGAATAATGGTCAATGTGTGCAAGATTGAATATCTTCATCGTGATTGTTTTTGGTTGAAATGACTCTCTATGGTATTGCAGGTTTGGTTCTGCCAGTTTGGTATTCTCCATGTATAGTTGTGTATTCTTTTGGGACACATTCCTAACCATCACTTGATGTTCCTCCATTATACTTTGCCTGGCTGCCTTTACAGATTGCATAGTACCGTCACGCTGAGTATTGCATGGGTTGTGTCCAAAACTGTCACTCAGGTCATCGAGCGTGGCTGCAGCGCTCATCTTATTACCATGATCACTCACATGTTAGATTTCATCCTGCGACATCACAGAGACTTGTGGTGTGATGGTAGAGGTTACTCAGCCAATACGAAATGATTGGATATCTCAGTGTGAATGTGTAGTAGCCATGTGGAATTGACTGCAGGTAGCGTTCTCAGGAGGTATAGTCCACAACTAACTGGAAAGGTGCTGCACAGTCTGTTCATTTCTATCGAATATGATAAGTTTTAACCACAGCAGTAGAAATTGTATACCCTCAAGAGCAGAGCATATCAAATAGTGGAAAAATAAATCATCCTGTCACAGCATATACACACGTGTCACTACTCAGGGTTACAGGTGATTGTACAGTATTAAGAAACGATTGGTTACAGTAGTAGTGCAAAGGGGTTCAGACTGGTAGATGTAGGAATGGCATGAGAATGCTTTTTGGTGGCGGTGACATTGTTTAGCATAATATGGAAGTGATTTGAGGTGTTGCAACATTTGGCAATGTGGTGTGACTGTGTTGATGAGAGTTTACTTGGTGGTGTATATAATTATGAGTGAGGTTTAGGATGGTCCACCGGTGCATGGTGAGTCACTGGAGCATAACTGACAAACTTTGTACAATCCAAAGACGTTTTTATTGTACGATTTGCTTTTGTTTTCTCTGTATTTGCTCTCTTGAATAGCAAAGCAATGGATGACTGCGCATAAATGTCTTGCGCTGTTGCCATGTTCTGTGGCTCACACTTGAAGTGTCCATTCTGATATCCGATGTCGCTTTCTTCTTTTCAATTGTAACATTACCCAACCCTATCCAATAAATTTGACAAACTCCTTACACAGTGTACACAATATTGAATATGCCTATACCCCTTGACAGGGTGTAAGAATTGTTTCACACTCTGCTCTATTGCGAATTGGGTTCAATTAAAACCCAAATCCAGTTGGACACAGATTTCTGACAATTGCATGGACAATCGTATACAGCTTGCTAGACTTGCTATCTGTCAGTAGAACTCCCAATCTCTTTATTGGAATGCAAATCTATGACAGTACCTGTTCGTTTCAAACAAACTGGATTCATCTTGCTGGCGTCCCCTGATCACTTTTTGAACATCAACCTTGTAATCCTTTTCAGAGAATTGATGCCATGATCTCCTTTCACAAAGAATGCCTTGAAGTGTTTGTTTGGGAGCAGTGAGATGTTCCCTCACCATGGATTTTATAATGAACAGAAGCTGTCCAACAAGGCAGGAGACTGAGTAATAACAACCCTGTGTTTGGGCATCACTGCATAATGAATATACAAGCACTTTTGTAGGTTCTTTGCGACTGTGCGGAGCCCTTTAACGGTGAAGACCATTATTGTACTCATATCCATTCGACAACGGGACAATCATGCGCAGTAGCAATTTCAGCACACTTGGCTTTTGTACCACCAATTGTAGTAGTATCTCTGTAACTGACCCACTCTGAAATCAAGTGATACAGTTTGCTCTGGTCAATATACCCGATCAATTGCAATGTCAGGAAGTAATTAGTGAAGCTGACTGTTACAGATGTCGAAGATGAATTACGAACACTAAATAAGCCCTGGGGAACAGCGAAAGGACCACGTCTGGTTCGAGGAGGTTCTGAAACAGTTCCCAGTACATTATGAGGTTGGTATGTGGAGGGCAGGGTACAGGAAACTGGCAGAAGGGGTACAGCAGTGTGTGAACAACCTCCTCAGATAATTAGCAGACAGAAAGGGATCTTCGAGATGAAGGCGAGATATTTCCTCCCTGCATATCGTGACCATTTGGAAATAGATTCCCAGTTGCACAAGTTGAAGCATCAGCTGGTGCCAGTGAATAGATGACTGCTGACAGCAGGCATCGCCAAGAAATATCCGAATAAGTTGGCAATAAATATCACGGCTCAGGTTAGTGAGTGGTGGTATGTCATTAGGATGCGAGTGGTTGCAGGAGTAACAGCAAGAGGGGGGGGTTAGGGCAGTGCGGATATGATGAAAGATGTCGTTATGGCATAGGAATGTTGTATAATGGTTACGGAATTATTTCGGATGATACAAAAGTTGTCTGAGAAGTTGAAACATTGGGAGAGGTGGCATGGTTGGGTTGATGAGAGTCTGTTGCTGATGTGTAAGATTGTGAGGAAGGATGAAAATGGTACATCAGAACATGAGGAATGATTTGAAGGGAGCAGAGAAACTATATATACACAGAGGCTGTTTAGGTTGGAGGATTTTCTTTTGTTCAGTCTTTACTCATTCCCTTGTATAGCAAAGCAACAAACCAATATAATGCAGCTACGACTCAGGTCTTGCCTTGCGTTCTCAATATGTGCTTCGAGTACATGGCATTGCCTTGAATTCACATTTCTCTTAGCAATATTCCTTTTGTCTGACCCCTCCTGTTATACACACCATGTCTCTAGAAACCATGCCAAGTATTCAATGTGTCTATACTCTTTGACAGGGGGTAAGTTTTGTTCTAAATGTTGCTCTAATCCTGGTTAAGTACTTATAGCTCCCAACTGATCTTGGATCAATATTTGCAATGATTGCATTGACATCCAGTTTCACCGTATTGGATTTTGTCTCCGTCAATCCCTACATCAATCACACCACTCAGATACAACAGTGTGTCTGTAACCATGTGTCACAAACGACCTGGTTTGACATTGCAGGAGCCCATTATCGTGTATATCAATCCGCACCTCTGAATGCTTTTGAAAGCATTGTTACACTTCTTGTTGCTTCATTTGTAGCGGAACCTGTGAAGGCTTACTTTTGGAGTCAATCGACTGTTCCCACCGCACAGAACAATTACTGGATGAACACTGCCAAACGACGAAATGGTTTGGATATGCATGACCCAGTTTTTGAACCAGACAGCACTAGCAATTTAGAAGAACATAGTGCATTTCACTGTGATCCAGAGATACCGCGCAATTGTGAAGAATTCAACTGAGTCTGAACTGACCTGAGGAAAGTCACCCAGCAGCAGCAGCAACAACACCTAAATTCATGGGTGTTCCTACGATCTTGGTTGGACTCCTGACCCCTACACTCTCCGGAATTGATGCTTATAATTGACACCAGTCGTTGCTCTTGATCTGGTAGAATATCATGATCTGAACAGCGAGACTGAGTGGCATTGGTGTATCGAGATGATCAAGCATATATACAGGAACTACTCGATGTTCAAAGAGATGGCATCTGGTCTGAAAATACCCAGGTGAAGCTGGCAGTGTGGTCGGAAGTTGTATTGAGTGTGGCCCGGTAATCAGCACTGGCGGCATTCATACACACAGTAAGTGATCACCCGGCTCTGACCATCGCCCTGCATGACAAAGTAGCACATCTGAAGGCGAAGCACTTCAGATCTGTGATATGCAACCACTTGGAGATGGATTACAGGATCCAGATGTTGAAGAGTGATCGTGTTGATGCTGCGAGGAGGCTCGTAATTGCCGGAAGTCCGGAACAACAATATGCAGGGCTGGTGGCGAAACCCTGGCATACATGAGAATCTGAAGAGCATGTTCATGTTGTGACGACGCTATTACCCAATGCCCTCAATTTGGAAGTCTGAGCTGCCTGCGCTGCTACCCAAGAGGCCAAGGACAAACGACAGAACTATTCCGACTCATGGGCTATTTCTGGGATGGATCCATCACATTGGCAAAGTAATATTACACACGTTTATATGGTGTTTGAAACAAGGCCAGCAGTATCCTTGACTAGCAGCCAAAGTTGCGGTATGCATCGAACCAGCTGAGGAGGTAGCCATTGGCTAGGTCTTGTCACACATCCGAGAGGAAGGATCAATTGGGTTTGCAGACCTGTCAGCTTCAATTAACCTCCTGGAGGCAGCTCACCATGTTTCGAATCCTTCAGCTCTTAAGATTGCCCTGATGATCACATTGTCAGAGCACATCTTGAATACATTGCCAGATAATGATGTACCTGAAGAACCTACCATGGTTGGACTGATTTGTGAGATGTGGGACAACAAGATTCCACCATGTCGGGTGGAAAAAGCTGCACAAAACACAGAAACAGGGATAGGTTTCACTGCCTCCCCAAAAGGCCCAGGGCCTCGGCAGCATCATGCAGAACCTCCAGTCTGATCATTTGCAGGATGTTTTGGAACAGCTGTGATGGATCGTAGTGCAGGAATGGGAAGGATCCCAGCAACGGAGATTGTGAAAAAGTTTGCCAATGGATTGTATTTAAAATGTGGTAGGATTCGCCACAAGGGAGCAGCAGGTGCATTGAGGCAAATGGTGCGGACATTCAATATGGCTGGAGCACAGGGCAAGATTGTTGGAAGGAGCAAGTGTTTCGAGGTATCAGGATATGGTCAGGTCAGCCATTGCAAGATGGCACTTTGGTCAACCGGAAAAGTACTGCTTTAGACACTTCAATGTCTGTCGGAATTTTGCATCTTTCAGTTAGCAAGGTGAAGGTATCAGTAGGATCAATAGAACAAAAACATTTAGTTGTAACCTGTGCCTTGACTGTACATTGTGAACAGATTGCAACACATGTGCAGACTAATTGTGTCGCTAGAGGCGTTTCATTTATAGAAGCACGTTTTGCTCGCCATCATTAGATACCTTTACAGGAATTGAACAAAAAATGACAAGTTGAAGTCATTGACAGAACACTCATTGAATCACAGGATACGACACATCCCCAAAATATGAATTGATATCGATGATGTTTGAGAAACAGTTCCCGAAGTTTGTTAAGAAATGGAGACCTCATCCCAATTTTGTTGGAATGACTTGGATATGGCTACGTGATTTCGCAGTTTATTGTGCCTCAAAAACAGCTATGTTCAAATCTTAGTATTGCATTACACATTGTCAGGATACAGCTGACACAGGACAAGGAGTCACAGAAAGAAATCTGAAACCTGTCGACCCCATGGCCAAGGAGGTGTTTGAAATGATAATACAATGTCAGGGACCATTTAGAGGAAGCATTGTAATGCTCAATGGATCATCCGATTGCAGAATTGTAACAAATTGAAAATTGACAGCGTGAAAAGCGTTGCTTTATGATAACAATCAGGCGATTGAAGAGAAGGATTCAAAGGAACAACCCATTGAGAAGACTTTTCCAAACCAGTATAATGTGTCTTTACCACTGTTCAACGAAATAGTGGCAGATCAGCTTGCCCATGATCGATCTGGCATCTACTATAGGATCCGCTTGACAGAAGACCAATCACCAACATCGCAACCATTGCAATTCATGTCCAGAGTGCAATGAATCATCCTGAAGGAATGGTTGGAAGAGAATATGCCAAAGGGTTTATCAGTCAGTTGTTGTCTCTTTTTGTAGCGACAGTGTGGTTTTGAAAGAAACCAGATGGGGGCCTGCAGATCTCAATCTACTATTGGAATTTCAATTGTACACTGATTAGAAATCAGTATCCCCTCCTTTTTATACAAGAGACATTGCACCTCATTACATAGGCAAACATATAGACCATGCTGGAGGTTCAAGGGGTTTGTCATTTGATACCGGTAAAAGCAGTTGATGAGTATCAGTACACATTTCAGGCCGGATACGATCTCTTTGGACCTTCAGTTACCCTATTCGACATGAACAATCTACTGGCTGATTTTCTGGGTTATATCAATACTGTTATTTGGGATGCCCTGGATGATTTCACTTAAGCCTACCTGGACAACCAACCCATATACAGCAACTTGGAGGAAGATCATGTTGAATATGTTAGGGGGTAATGAGATGTCTGTTGGAAGCTGGGTTACATTTGAAGCCAGACACAGGTGAATGTCAGAAGGAAACTGGAAATTATTCGAGATTGATAATCTCGACTACGGCCATTTCAATGCAACCTGATATAAATCAAATTGTATGGAATTGTAGCCAGGGGTAGATAACAGCTAAAGCACGGTTGAATAACTTGTTTGAAGTCCAACAGTTCTTCGGCTTGTGCAATAAGTATTGGTGAATGATCCCCAAAGATTCCGAAGATGCGGAGACACTAATACGGTACACAAAGATGGATAACCGGTGAAGATGAGTAGTTGAACAACACGTAGCAATCGAACAAATTTTCACCACATATATGACAGTGTGCATACTTCCACACTGTGATCACGATGGTGAAGCGCTTACGGAGAGTGCTGCTGCTGATTATGTTTCAGTAGACGTCCGTTTGCAGCACCACACAGATAGAGTTCTATATTGTGTGGCTTATTTATCAAGCACATCGACAGCGGCAGAATGTAACTATGTTATCCATACTATGGAACTGATAGCTATCATTGACGCATTTGAAGAATTGTAACCAGAACGTGAAGGTGCGCTACTGTGTGGGGTTCTCCCTTCATTGTGGTAATGATACATGAGTGGGTTGTAGCTGGTACATGTGGCGATCGCATGTGACTCGTATGCAAAAGACCTACCGGTGCAACATCAACATGTTTATCAGCCAAGTGATCCCTAGCGTGATTACGCTTGCGCAACATGTCGATCAATTAGTGATAGGTACGTCCTAACTAGCAGATTCCAATATGCTGATGCAACTATGTCACCATAACTTGGAAGTGAAAAACCTTCAGCAGTGCGCATGGTTATTGGCCACACCAACTATTTATTGACAGCAGGACAACCTGCAGTTAAGTTGCGATTGCGCAGAAGTGAGTGTGCAGCAGACAATAACGCAATATGCGAGTATGAGGCAGCAGCAAAATGTAAATCGGTCTGGAAGCAACACGCAATCCTCCCAGACACTCTGGGCAACCTCACCACTGCTTCTAAGTACTTCTAGATACTCCCAGACCCTCCTGGAGATAAGCAAAGTACTCTCAGACTCTGCAAGAGCATTCTGGGGTGTTTCTGAAAGCACCAGCAGATATGGAGGTGCATTCAGGATGCTCGGAAATTTGACTTATAGAATAGTCAAATTTTGGAGCTCCTGAGACCTCGGCGCACATCTGCAGGAGACTTTGAGAGAAGCTGAGACCACCGCACAACTCTGCGGGATACTTCAAGAGCAGTTGAGACCGCGGCACAGCTCTGCAGGAGACTTGGTGCGGTATCATCACAGCAGTGGTTCTTACATAACCACATGGCATTTCCTCTTATCATATTCGTCTGGAACAGTCACAAGATTCGCTACATCAGCAAAGTGTAAAATGGTTTCAAAGTCACAACTGAACAACTCAGCGACTCTGAACAGCCACACTGATCCTTCGAGATGCTCCCAGATGCTCCCAGATAGGTTGAGTGCAAAGCGATAACCTCTCAGGTGCTCCGAGACTACTTCACTGGTGCTCCTCAATGTTCCGGACATTGTGGAACAGAATACAACAATATCCTGAAGAATGTAGGGTTGTCTTCGAAATGCTACAAAATCAAACTGTTAGAATGTGCAAATTTCGGAGCTATTGGGAGTACTGGCCGCGTCTCCAAGACTATTCCAGTGCATCTCGAACCTGGAGCCGTCCTCTCCAGGAGTGATTATTATAATGTTTATATCAAATAGTACAATTCAATTAACTAACTATCTTCCTCCTGCACACCTTGATTCAGGTATTGTAACCTAATATATAGTCCAGTAGGTATCTGAATCCATATGATTACTTACAAGCCATACGCTATTGATCTGATCTGATGCAGCGTTCTCTCGCACCAAACGTGCCGGTCCAACAATTGCTCTGACCGGTACATTATGCATAATATCAGTCTGTTTGACAACCCGGATGAACCCGTCAACACAATCAGCCCAACCATGCGGATCTTTGTAGTTTGTTGGAATCACCTCTGCATAATCTTGAACTTGAGGATGTAATATCAATTGTTGAGACTTCTTGCACCATTTAGAAGAGCTTGATATGATGTTTCGGGCAGGCAGGCGCTCCTGGAATTGGAGGATCTGAGTCAGCGGAGTCCAGCTGAAGTATAATACAGGAGAAGAAGGAACTCAGCCTTGGAAGGTGTTATCAAGGTCACTGCCTGTATATTGGACTCAGATGTTATGAAATTCAGGCATGACCCCTTCGTTGGCATCAGTATATTCTACCTTGCAATCAAGTCCCGGACGCTCACCAGATGTCGGGCAGTGAAATGGTTGACGGTAGTACGACAGTCCATTCTGAAGTTTAATAAATGCACTGTCAAGGAGTACATTGTGATTTTATCAGTGCACCAGTCCACTAACTTCGTGTCCCCAGTCCTCTTCAATTTGTGAATGGAATTGCTGTCCAAAGTTGGGAATTCCAAAATCATCCGATGCATCGCTGAGTGAGGTTGATTTGATACTTCGCCGCACTCAGCGGACATGAGTTTCTCTCAAATGATGTACCTTTGGTGACACAGCGTAGAAACATGACTCCTCCTGACAATGCTGGAAGCGTAAAAGATTGGCTCTGCGAGGATTTTGCCGTTTATTGGCAGCAGATAGTAGGTTGAAAGCTTCCTCCGAGTCAATATCGTACCAGCCTTGCAGGGCAAGACACGAGGGTGTCTCATCCATATAGTCAAGAGTGGTAGACCGGTTATGGTGCTTGAGCATCTGTCGAATGTAATTGACATTGTTGGTAGATTGATATGCCTGTTTCACATTGCCGATATGTAGCCGTTCAGAGATATCGGTGGTGACATTGTCGCCAGAACCCATTCGCCGAATTGACTCTGATATATGGCTCATTGGATGCAACATAGGATATCCGAACTGGATTACACGCTGTTTGATTATTTTCCGGAGCTCCTGAACGCTGATTGCCTGCCACCAAGTTTCAAACTTGATCAAGCGGATGGACAATTCCTGCTTGAACCGCATCTGCTCATTCGATGTAATACCATACATCTCTCGTTCCAGCAGACTCATGATGCGGTCAATATCAGCGAGACTCCGGGTAGTGGCTTTAGTCTCAGCATCGCATAGACGGACCTGAAATTCCACATGCTTGTCGGTGGTCATGTTTACCCCCCCATCAACCTCTTCTTCCGCAACAGTCTTCATTTGAGCAAGATTTTTGGCCAATGTGCTTCTGGGACCGGTTGCCTTAGTCCCGACTGCTTGTAATAGTTGTCGCTCATGATGGTGGAATAATTTATTGAAAAGCTTGCTTTTGACCTGTGTCATCTGATGAATTTCGTACTCCAATCGCTCGATTGCCCTCTGCCGATTAGCCTCTGACCATTTAGTTGCTGCTTGTCAGGCTCAATTCAGGCGCACCTGAAATTGGCTTCAGTTCGATGTTGAACCTTTTCAGCCCGGTACAGCTGAACTTCCATTGCGGCACAGATTTTATGAATTGTCTGATGTCGTAACTTGTGGGATTCCGTTGCCAACTGTTCATCCACTTTGGCCTTCGCAGACTTCGACATTTTCTGTTCTTGAAAGGCACCCTTCTTCTGGTAATATCGCTTAGGTGGATCCTTTAGTGCTGTGAGGGATAGGTCTGAGTGATTTTGTTGACTGACAAGTAGAGAGCATTCACATAATGCCCGCACTGCCCCAATTACTATTCCATCAGAGTCTGTTTCCACAACAGTTTTCCCGTCATCCTTGGAGCAGTTAAGAAGTGGAGCGCAATTCACTGACAGTGTTCTGATCATGCCCCAGATCCCTTGGCCCTGCCAGGAGCTGCTTATCAGCGAATCGAATGGTTTAGAGAAGGGCTGGAGGCCTGGATATTGCGGTACTGATGTAAATCGATTGTCAACTTGATCCTTGACATTTCTAGCTTTCAGGTATTTGAGCTGCCAGTGCAATAAGTTTTTGACTAAACCCAGGAGCAGTTGATGCAATTCATCAGGCTGCCAAAGGCGATAGACATTGCAGAGAGGGAATTGCCAGAACTGGTTGTGGATTGGATGAACATGAAGAGTGTGCAGAACATCAAGTTTAGTTTTGTCTAGAAGCTCTGAGTGTACATGCTGCTCTCTTGACATATGGAGTGCTCAACAAGTGGAATGCCCCATCGTCGCACCTATAGGAATTTCACACATCGGGCGTGAGCGATATGAGACATGAGCAATCCTGACTTGGTCTGGATAATCTCCGACCCAGGCCCCCACAGGAGGATAACATCGTCTCTGGAATCCATCAGCACAATTCCATTTCAAGCCAGGACCAGTTATGTCAAGATTCCCAAGTGGGGACAACAGAGTTCCAAACGCAGAACACCATGCATCGTCCATATTTTTAGCACCTTTGAGGGGACATGGAGTCAGCCCAACAAGAATCCAGCCGGGCTTTTTGCTGTATGGTGCATTTCTTTTCGAATATTACGAATCGTCAGATACAGTGACCAGGCATGCTGCTCGCTTGTATAATTGGTCATGTGAGTCTTGTCGGATGCACAAATGACTGGCACAATCATCGCTCTGGCAGGAAGCTGATGTTGTGTATCCCACCACCCGTTGCTGGTGTTCATCTAACTGTACATTCGGTGACTTTCCGAGTCTGTGAGGCGCACTGGTTCAAAAACCAGCCACCCCTGGAATGGGAGATGTGCCGAAAGGAACTGGATACATTTGAAAATATCCCTGTATTATAATGTTCCGAAAAAAGGCGATTGATCTTCAATGCAACTATCATCGCCGAGCCGGAAATAGAGTTCTGAGAGGCTCTTTTGCAGAGCATCTGCAGATTGAAATGAGACGATTTTGAAGTTGTCCAGTCCACGCCTCAGATGCTGCTCTATTCACGTTTTCATTTGCTGGCTGAATGATTGTGCCTGTTGAAAGTCGTCTGCTGACTGAAATGGAAGTCATGGAATCCATTGTTCTGAGTACTTGCAATGCTTGTCGTACAATCCAGTTGCTTTGCCATATGCTTTCCCCCCTGCATTTTCCACTCCAACTACCTGCCTATAAGCCCTCGTCTTTGTTGGATCAGGGGTAGGTGTAAGATAAGGCTACTGGGGGTCTATTGTTTCTTTGTCGAGGGTACCTTCAGGTGATGGCGCAACAGGTACATTGTCTATGGATAGATTATTAGTTGACTTGCTCATCGATGGCCATTCAGGTGCACCAATTGAAGTCGAACCATGATGGCTCGGGTCGATCCCATCTGGCAGGTGCTAAAATCCCGTCAGGTAATCACTCTTCATTAATCAATGTAGGGCGATAGCATTGATTGTGAGCCTCGAGTCAGTTGTGGTCGACTAATTTCTTCTTGCAGTTAAAGCACTTAACATGTCTCCGGTGAGTGTTGACCATATTCAAGAAATGGTCAGTGAACACGTATTCGGATGCATCTCGACGACGCCTCTTCAGGGGGTGATTCAAAGCCTCAGGGATATTGGGTCAGCGTATGTCATTCACAGCCGCATCGCACCCCGCCAAATGCGGGGGAGGGGTAAACTATCATGATCTCATGATCAGTTTTCTTCATAAACCAGAATATATATATCATATTCCACACAATAATGGTGCACATCGTCTGCTGAACATCATTAGAAAAGAAGAGATGGTTTCTTTTGTCATCACTGCATTCACCACCATGGGCCTTATACTACGTCATTGTGGTATGGTGAGTGAGACCTGTGCTCGAGCTTCTGAGCAAGTGATAATGAAGGTAGAACGTCTCAATATTATGAATAGGTGAGTAACCGAGCTAGTTGTATACCCGCGCAAAGATGATCAAGCACTGATAGGTTGGTAGGATGGTTGCGTCAGTAATGATCCTTGACCGGAGTGTGGATCCTGAGGAGAACAATATGTTTAGACAAGGAGCTCAAAAGGAAGCATCACTGTTGCTGCTCAACTCACAGGCCTCCTATTGAATGAGGTTGCAAGGTCGTACACGCACAACTTATGTGTAATATCCCTAGTTGTGCTAACCTTCATACTGGATATAGTTCTTGTTGGGTTCTGGAGATATCATATCATATCCCTTCTACCACTGTTAAAGTCATGGGAGCACATGAAGGTGAGCATCTATCCAATATCCTACTATATGAATTCGAGCATACAACAAAGAAATGCGGGATGTGTGTGATTAAGGTTTCTTTTTCTCAAGGGCCAGGATGATTTCATGGATCAAAGGTGTAGTGAAACACCACAGTTCGTGACAACAGAATGGGATATAAGAAGCTCATTATTCCACCGAAGGTCACTGTTACCTGCAACATACTCAACCATACTCCGATTTATTCTACATCACATGGTACATCGATAGTAGTTACCACCATCTTTGTTCACAGAACATGTCGACGAAGGGATCTCCACCAAAGACAGCGAATATGGCGCCACCGAGTGGCCTATTTGGCTCGCAATAGCGCCGTGACGACGATTCAGGATCCTCGGATAATGGTTCGCAAACTACCACTGGCAAAGACAGTCAATGAAGGAAACACGCCAATCAATATCAACCGCCGCATGGGTATGGTCACCCTCCTTCACAGCAGCCATTTCCAGGCACTGCGCAGTTTTTCACCATTCACCATTCAACATGACACACAGTGCCCAACCAACCCCCAGCATAAGCCAACAAGATCCAGGATATGGGCCACCATGGCAACGATATGACCACCACCAAGGCAGATATGGCGAGTCTCGAATGTTTCCCCAGCAGCAGTTCCCAAGACAACAGCCCTCATCTCCAGGTGCACCTAGAGTGCCTCCAGGACCGCCGGGAAACAATCCAGTCAATCGGCCAACATCTTCCAGCTCTTCTCCTCCACCTGGACCTCCTTCCGGAGCACCTGGGAGACCTCCCATTAGGCTCGCAATGAAATGATTTCTGCCGCCTGCGGGACGGCGGAAAACTGATGTTGCAACGATTGTGGACTTGCCCCCTTTGCCAGAGATTTCCTATGACAAATGTGATGCAGATGATGAGAGGAACAATTCGTCGGACTTGGGCGGTGCAGAAGCTAAACTCCCAGTCTGCCTGAAGCAAACCGAATTCTCCTTGAAGCAATTTGCCAAAAAGATGGGGCAGGCCAATTATAGCGCATTCAACAAGTGGAAGAAAGTATGGGAGGCAGGGTTCCTCGAGAAAAAGTATCTGTCCATTATCTGGGGGCAGAACCGATTGAATCGGCTAAGAGATGGACCCCTGCACTGGGAGATGGAGGTTGCAGATTTTTGGGAGACATTTGAGAGGTGGCTCCTAGTGGATAATTGTGATATTGCCAAATGGATTCGTCGGCAATGGGTGGAGATGATTTAGAAGAGATGAGCAAGCTAAATGAGGGAGGCTAGGTAAAAGGGAAGGCGAGGCAACAAGCGACAGGGGACGGATTCGGGAGAGCGCACGAGCAAAAAGGCGAGAAGTAACCTCCCAGAGTTGCTCAATACAACATTCATGGTTGTGATTTGCCAGGTGTCAAATCACAACGATAGCGTTCTATCCCCAAACCAACTCAATGCCGCATATACCGATGTGAGGCACTGAGAGTAGCTGATTGATTTCATCAACACAAACGGATGCCTGACAGAGCCATCCATTCTAACATGGAAGTTCAAGTTCATGTTGGATCAGGCCAAATTGGACGAAGAGTATATGGGATGATATACAAATGAGCAAATGATAACGGACCCCGGATGTGGCCAGATTTTGTACAACTGTTGTCTTTCGAATTCTTTCAAGTTGAAACACGCACATGATCTGAAAATATTTTTAGTCGAAATGAAGCGAGCTACAGCGAAGGACATTGCTGAACACATAACCCGACCAGCAAAGGTAATCCCTCCTAGCCGTGTTAAGGCTAGATGTGCGCAACTGCTAATCATTATACATAGACATTGGAAGGTTCTGAAGAGTGTGGAAGAGAGGAGGGAGATGAGGATGGTGGGCAAGAGAATGATCCTTGTATTGATGTATGTTCTGATTGGAAGAATAGAATTGTTTGTATTGCATCCATATATATTTGTTCCAATGGTTGCTTGTCTGTGGAGTTCCTAACATTGCGATGAGTTTCAGGAGCGCCAGAATATGAGCCCATCTGCGCAGCTTACATCCAAGCAACTGAAAGAGATCATTGAGGACAAAAGGGACACTGACAAAGGTGCAAGGGAGGTTCAGGAGCGAGTGGAGGATGGTAAAGAGGTCCTCAATCCAGCAAATACGACCTCAGTATTGAATACCGTTCTCAGTACAATCAACAACGAATTTGAACACAGTTTTCTTGACGAGGCAGTCAGGCTGCTGAATGCTTATCCAATTCTTCAATCAAGAGATGACCAGGTTCCAGGCCACTGTCCATTGTATGGGGGAATACGGTTGAAGAGTCGGTGATTTTGGCGGACAACGACATTTCCAGCATTGTCGGTGAAGAACAAGAGTGGTATCCGCTCCAGAGATTAAATTCTATGCCCCGCCGGCAGTTGGAGATCCTGAAAAAACCGCCTATCGGGCATCCAGCACTTGTATCAGCCCTTGAACCAATCTCGGTGGGTACCATGCCTGGAATGGCAAAGACCTTTAAGACCATCATCAACGAGATGACACATGGAACCCAATTCAAACTGGTCCACTTGTTGCACACCAGAAATGCGAATCTCAACAATGATGATCTGAACACCAGTAAGGACGAGCCGGAAAACAGATGGAATTTCCACCTTGTGCCGTATGATACCTCAACATCCGGTGCGAAACCATCAAGTAACGGCCATCTCTACTACGGTGCATGCAGTTTTGGCATTTTTGATGAGTCCCATCGGTACACAACTGAAAACAGTGTGGGCTGGCACATCGCAATGAATGCGAAAATTGGATTCCAACTTCAAGTCACAGCTACAGTGGGATTCTATTCACTCTATGACTGGTGCTATCAGGTGATGTGGCTGTTTTCAGGTGCACCGGAAGATCCCGAGGAGGGGACCATGAAGGATAAGCAGGGTGCAGATGGATTATATTCCACTGGGGAGAGTTTGATCCATGCTATCCGGACTGAAGACGAAGAAGCTCAACAGCATGTGGCGCACCAGAAGATACAGATTGCAAAGCCTCGGACGATGAGGAGGTGGTCAAGATTGAAACTTGCCAACGCAAAACCACTAGTGCGCATACCGGAGGAGAATGCACACCTCATTGAGCTCGAGCGGACTGAGAATGAGCAAGCACAACTGAAGACCCTGGTTGAGAAATACACTTCACGTGGTGCTTCAGTAGCATGGAGAGTTCATTGATGGCGGCTTGAATGTTTTTCGTCAGTGTTGGGAGACACAGAGGATTGCAATGACATTTCTGGAGAATGGTACGTTGAATGGGCACTCGATACTTGGGTTGATTTGCTGATTTTCTGTTGGCAGTGTGAGACATTTCGGCCAATGCTTCTCCATGAACATGCTGGGTATCCCGAACCTGACAAAGAAGACCCATTGAGAGAGGCGCTCCTTGTGGAACACGAGAGACACACAAATGCTCTCCCCAGTGCGCCTCCTCCACATAAAGCAGTGGTGTTTTTTCATCTTCCTAGCCAAGTTCATCATTTATAGTGATGGCTAATGAAGTATTTAGCGGATCATGTGGATATATTCCACATGTATGCCGAAATGGACAATGATGAACGTTCAGAAATGCAGATCAGATTCCAAGATTCATGCAATCCCTCTGTATTCATAATGACACCCAAAGTGGGCGGAACCGGTCTAAATCTTGCTGCAGCAAACCATGCAGTAATGACTCAGAAGTTCTGGGTACTGAACGAGTAGCGGCAGGCATTTGCACGAGTTGTCTTGTTAGGGCAAAACAGAGTACAACATACATGGGTGCTGAAGACGGGTCTGGGTGGCTATAATAACCGCGCAAGTGATCTCCATCAACTCTCTGGAGTGGCCTAAATGAGAGTCCTGCACGGCTTGAATAGTCGACCGAACATCACGACATCAATGATTAACCGGATTCTGGAGTCTCGTGAGGACCATACGAAGAGGCTGACAGCGGACGAGGACACTTTTCAGTCAGATGAGCTATTGCCTTAGATTGTAAGAACGCTTCATCGAGCTAAGCCTCTTTAGACATTCAACCAACGTAATCTTCTTAACAGATACAAATAGTCAAAAGGTCATTTGTAAGGCACACTATACTGCATAAATGAATCCTGTTTCTCTGTCATTTAAAAGCGAGTCAAAGTTCTGATGTTGGAGTTGCGGTGTCTTCAATCAGAAATTGCTCGAGTGGGATTTCATTGGCGTTCTTGATTGATATTATTAATGACTAATAAGAGATGAAGTCAATTGTTAAGCTAAATTACAAGTTCCTGGGCTGGCCTATCTCATGATAAATGGCCTGAGTCGAATGTTGAGAATGATTCAGCGAATGCCTTCAAATCATTGGTCAGTTGCCATTTTGAGGTGCACCAGAAAACTATGGCCAGGTACACATTTCGAAGTCAAAAGAGCCAACAATGCCGAATTCAGGGAATATCAGGCACACAGGGGAATCCCGGCCATATGTCATGAGTCTCGTTCAGATAGATGGTGCACTGCAGATTTGGCAATCCAATTTGGCAATAAAGTAGGTCGTGGCAACATTGAATAGCTGTGTCAAAATATGAGACACCAACTGGCTGATTCCAGGCAAGGCCGCAGCATTTGCTCCCATTTGATTCAAGTTCGGGTGCACCGGAGAATTATCGGCATAGGTTTTGAGTCGTGTTATGACAGATCCAGCACCGCTTATTTGCCAATCCATTTTGGCAAGGAGACTGTCTAGGCAATATTGAGAGTTCTTGTGTCTGAATTTGAGACCCAGTTCGCTTATTCGTGGCAATCTCACGCCTATTTCTGGCATATACTCAAAGTTCAGGTGCACCGGAGAGTCCTGGGCACATATCATCTTGACTGTCACTGCATAATTGCCAATAGCATTGCGCAATCAACACAGTCGACACGATAATCGAGTTCCTGCGTCAGAATATGTGACCCGGGCTCACTTTTTCATCGCCCAGCTGCACCTTCTGCAGGAGTATCATAGTCGTTCAGGCACATCTCAGATCGGCATCCGAGAGCGTCAGAGACTGACAGACAGGTGTCATATTCATGGTGAAGCTGCACCTTTCGCTCCTGGGTATGTCCTGGCCTGTGATTGAAGTTCAGGCACATCTGAGATCTGCAATCCAGTCCAGAATGACGTTCTTAGATGTCTATGAGGTCAACTTTGGCTAGCTGCGACTCATTATGAATGTCTCATTCCAGGTCAGGCACGCCTCGACTGCGACAATAAGCCTCCGAAGCGCATGTTCCCCACTTCATAGCGCACTTTATGTTTTAGTTTGCTTCATTCTCATCATGTTTTCTTGGGCTTTGAATCAGTGGATGCTGTGCACACAGAGTGTCATCTCTCGAGACACTGCACATTGAGGTGCAGGCAGCTCGTCCCGCTCGCCCTCTGCTAATATAGAAATCTATGCTGGAGCGGTATGTGAAGGGTGCCACTACAATGCCTTAAACTGTTAGCTCCGGGTCAACTATCCTTTGGAGGAAGATAGCCCTGCACAACTGAACCATAAATGCATAGATCTGGCCAATTATCAACCTCACCTAACTCGATATTGCCTAGTAGTATGTTTGGACCTCTGCTTGCAAATCTTAAAATTGCTTCTGCATCATCGAGCTCTGTCAAAAGCGCTGTAGCTTGAGAGCGATAATCTCACATGACAGATTCTGCTCAGTGACTCTACAAGATGGCCGGCAACTCCCGCTCACCCATGTACCTCACTTACTCAAAGAGGCCTAAGTTCTCAATGCTTGGAATGCAGATTTAACTCGATTCTGACTAAATGTAAGTTCGGGCCACCAAAACTCGTATCTGAAAAGGGATTATGTGAACCGATGTCCATCATGACAAATGTTCAAAGGGAGCGACTCTTGAAAGCGTGAATGATGAAAAGAGAACTTCGAAGATTGCTATTAACAGTCAGAGTAAGGTGAGCCTGCAATCCCGAGCGAATGAATCTTATCGTAACCATTTAATCTTCGGTGCACCTCATTTCCCCGAAACTGCATGCATGCATGCAATCATCATTCCTCTGCCTGCTGTGAGATGAGGTCTCACAATGCATTCATACCTATCATAGCATATTGCTTTCAACCTCACCATTCATTTAAGCCTATAATGTAGTAGACACTCATAATGAATATGTGATTTAATGGTGTGCAACTTACTCGATATTAGGCGCAAAATCAGAATGTGAGTGGGTATTTATGACTCATTTGTTTGCAATCTTGGCATCAATGAGTGCTTGAATCCAGAAGATTACCGCTGAATCATCCATTGTACCTTACCATAATTTCTCTACACCTGTATCTACACTTGTATCTCTCCTTCGTATACCAAATTCTCTCCCTCCTCCATTGACTGCAACATTGTTGTGAAGGATATTCTGCGGACACAGCCCGGATGAACACATTGAAGGGAAGTTATGCTTACGATATTGCCTTATCGACCGCTAACTCAGCTGCAGCATCCTGATACAATAGACTTTAGTGAATATACGTGTGTCCTTCTGGCGGATATGCCACATACAGAGATTCATGATTCTTCTTGATCCATAACAAACTCAAAATGACCACTTGCAACTCAGCCGTCACTCATTGAGTTCTGCAGATTCTCAACGCCGCACCATTTCTATGCCATGCGGTCACGTCAAATGCTCGAGCACTCACCCATAATGACTTCCTATAGAGGAGTTATATACAGGGGCACACCTTTTTATTCAGGTTCTCAGTGCTCCATTAGGCCAGCACCAAGGATTCGTTAATGTCATGAGTTTCCGTTTGGTGCTTCCCGTTCAGGTGCTTCTCGTTCAGCTGCGTCTTGTTGTATTCTATGTGTGTTGGCTTTAGCTAACGTCCAAATCTTGCACCCAGACTGAGTGTTGTTAATAGGAGAGTTGCTAACAGTCGGCATTGGGAATCCATCCATTCGTGCACACCTGATAACGAATCCATCCATTCCGGTACACCTGAAAACATCCTAAATCACAACAGCGGACTGCCGTCCTCCGTATCCATATGGACCATTGAAGTCATATCTTCTGAAACCTTCAAGGCATGCCTCCAATTGCATCTTCCTCAACTATGTGCTACTTCTTGCTCTATTCATCCTGTTATTCTATTGCACTTAATCTTGTATTTACTGCTTATACACTCTCTCCCACATTCCCCAACTGTCTATCTTCATTGCAGCAAATGGAACCTACGCCCAGCCAGGTGAGGAATCACTATTCACAGAAGAATCAAGAAGCACACCTAGCCAGAGCACTCGCATTCAAGAAAGCAGCCAGTCATCATTTCCCATCAAATGTTTGCTTTCCAATGATCTGCCTTCGTGCATCATATTACGGATGACTAATATCCCCAATTTCATTCATGGAGCAGGATGATGATACCGATCAGGACATTGGTGATGGCGAAAGTAAGGCCAAACGTGAGGCCAGCTGCGGGTACACATTATCATCCCATAGTGAAGAGGACAATTTGGATCACCAGCAGGAGGTCCTACTTCTAGGCCAGGCGTGCCGGGACAAGTCTTTATGAACTACAAGGGTTCCATTGCAAAAGAAACGTCGCCATGCCGATACTGTTATTGCACGCCCTCTGCTTCCAAATCCTTGAAAACCACCTGGGTCAGTGGCACCACCACTGCTGAAATGCCAAAAGTCAGCCCTCCTCAACAAGTCATCCGAGTCTGACCATGCACCATCCGCCCAGGCGCTGCCACAACCCAAGTCTAGTGGAGACCAGAATGCTCCACAACCCAAGGCCAGTGCAGATCAGAACGTTCCCCAACACCAAAAGGCTACTTTTGAGGTAATGCAAAAGTTCTTGGAAGCAATTGTATTCAGCAAGACTCCTTAGCCAACATTATCCGGTGACAAGTACTGGATGGTTGAAACAGCTTGGAACCTTGGCATTGAAGCTCAGGATCATCAGCGGGCATTAGCCGGTGCTCCTGCAGGTACACCATCTGTGTGACAATTGCGCAGTGGTCCATCTCTCAAAATTGATCCGCAAACACGAGAAGCTGTAAGTCTTGGATTCTGTTCAATGCTCCTCTATCAGATTTACCATATGGACTATGCCCCAAATTATACACAGTTGAAACTGAAGATAAGTACCGTTTGAGGCCAATTGGTAGATGGGGCAAGGCGAACTGTTGTCTGTAGTTACCAGTTGGATATGCGCTCTGGGACTGAGCTTCGGATTCAGCTTAAGGAGCACCTGTTCGACGTTGCATATCTCTCAAAGGTCGTTTTTGATAAGATGTCATGGTTCACGCAAAGGAAGTGCTTGATCTCATTTATCGTCAATTCTTCTTTATGGCCTACACCTTCCGGCGCCAGCCAACAACATCGCTGTAGGTGCAACTTTTCGCTCCGCAGACTTTACGGCTGATCGCCGCAGCTATTCATTTTGCGCTGTCTGACTATGCAGGTGGAATGAAGGCCACAGTTACGTTTTCTCAAGATGAATATTCAAGTACATTGTGTCCATCCCCCAGGATAAATTTTACTGCGGGAGCCACTGCACTCATCAATCACAGATTAGCGGGATGCTTCGGACCCCCCCCCCCCCCCCCATCCCACCATCATGTGGCGCAACTCGGCTAAGATAGGCGCTCCTCTATGCTCTTCGGCCTTCCCCAGCCTAGATTCACTCTCTGCTATGTCCTTCCACAGTCAATTCCTCCTCTTTCGGCGCTCCTCCACTGGGATAGACACTCCATAATCCCCTCTCTTTTGATTTAGCAATCCTCTATTTCATTCCGCGCTCTATACCCCCATTTCCGCGCTCCTCAGCCTGGGATGGGAGCTCCCACATTCCCAGCGGCGCTCCATGGTCTGGGTTGTCGCTCCAATATGGGTTTCCGCACTCCGTACCCACGCTCCCACTTCTCGGCGCTCCTCAACTGGGAGAGCACTCCTCAATCCCCATCAGTTCTCCTCTGCCTGGATTGGCACACCTTTATTTCATTGTTCATTCCGGACCCCCCCCCCTTTTTCCAAGCTCTTTCGCTAGTTTGGAAACTCCTCAATCCCCATCGGCCCTCCGCAGCATTGATTTGGCATTCTTCTTTTTCATTCCGCACTCCCGCAACACAGCACTTCCCATCTGGCGCTCCTCTTGTCCCTGGTGGCTGGTCCCCTTTTTCATCCGACTATATCATATTGCCTTCGAAACCCCAATATAGATTCGCAGCTAAAAAACATCTCATTACACCTGTGTTAGCTATCACAAATCGAGCGGAAGGATATTGGAATTCAATTTCAGCCGCTTGCCAGGTACGAATAATCAGTGAATACAAGGAGCGCCTCCAGCTCCTTTGCTGCTGTGATGAATTATGTGTTCCTGCTTTCGTTACCCCTGATGAGATGGGAGAAGTAGTAGATGACATCAACACCATGTTTCATAGATATCATTTGACTGTGTAGTCGGGGTATTGTTTCGGTGTACCTGTGTTTCTGTTTGAATCACTTGCCTTTGTCTTCGGTACCATACTGTAGCGAGGCAATAAATGCAGTGTTGAACTAGATGGTAGCTAGTATGATTCAAAATTGATAATAAACAATAATCCATGCATTATATTTGCTGTGGAGGGATATCGATTCCTTTTGGACATCTGGAGAGTCTCAGATAATGCCTGGAGTCCTCACAATGGATATTGATACAAACCTAGGCATCTCTCAGAGCTTGTTGGTGATGTCCACATTGGTTCGGCAACACTTCCAGGTGCACCCAAGGTACTCTCTGGCGCTCCGACATGTTCCCAAACTCATCACAATCACTCCCAGTTACTTCTGTACCAGTCATCAGCAATCCCAGTTACTTTGAAGCCCAGCCGGAATCCCCTCATAGGGTCTGATACTCTCCTGAAATTGACGCTTCTAAGTTTACGCTGCACATTCTCTCAGACATTCCTGGAGTCTTCCAGAGACTAAAATACATTTTGCTGATGTACCTCAGAATATGGCATGCATTATTTAAGTCTCTCTATATATATACATACATTCAATCTGGCCACAGATGGTACTCGAGCATCATCGGAGGAGCACCTGGACACGCCCATGCAGAAAACTCAGAGATGCACCACTTGGAGGCCGTTGTGGTGAAACAATGGAGCTAGAAGGCAGAGAGCCCTCCATCAACACTCTGCCGCACCTCTCGCAACATCCAAACTCAATTCATACGAGCGGTTCTGGTTAGAGGAGCATAAGAATCGGGTGAGAATATATGCTACTACCAGGCGTTGAGGATCCACACAATTACGTCAGTCCACAAAATGTCGGACTGAGGAAGTGAGACCAAATGTTGAGAAAGATAGAGTGTGTAGTTTCATTGTATGATAAGATGAGATGGAAATGAGATGATGCCTATCTACTCCGGGGTCTGCCAAATATATACTCCCCATCACTCTGTCCACTTCCGGTACCCCTTTATCTCTGTACAACCACCATCGCTCCTTGAATATGTACTTAGAGGCCATGATCATGATGCGTGTTGGGAGATACACTTGGAGGTCATGACCATGCGAACTTACAGGCCTTGTTGGAGTGAGTTTGGAGATGCACTCAGAGGCCGTGATTGAGCGAGTTTGGAGATGCACTTGGAGGTAGTGATTGAGCAAGTTTGGACGTGCACTTAGAGGCCGAGATCAAGTGTACGGAGAGATGTACTCGGAGGCTGTGATCGTGCGAGTTTGGAGATGAACTTGGAGATCGAAAGATTGAGTGAACTCAGAGAAGCACTTGCAGGCCATGATTGAGGGAGATCGGAAATCCACTGGGAGGCCGAGACCATGTGAACTCATTGATGCACTTCGAAGCCATGATTGAGCGAGTTCACAGATGTACTTGGAGGCCGTGATCGAGTGAACTCAGAGATGCATTTGGAAGCCATGATTGGGAGTGGTGGGAGTTACACTTGGAGGCCATGATCGATCAAGATTGGTGGGTATTTGGATGCGGTTGATCTGGAGACCATTGATCTGAAGGCGGTCAATCTGGAGGCAGTAGATTGGGAGGCATGTGCGATGGAAGCTGAGACTCTATTTATTAATCAACTCTGAAATGTGGGAATGTAGAGAATTGAGTACAACAAGGTCCGCTGAGAGCTGAGAGACTGGCTGGTAGCGGGAGACAGTCGATGTTGGGATGATGCAGTTCGCGGCGTATGCTGAACTCGGGGTATGCTGTACTCGGTGTATTCTGTACTCTGTGTGTGCTGTAGTCGGTGTATGCTGTACGGAGTGTATGCTGTACCCGGCGTTAACTCTTGATCATGGCATGGAGAGATAAAGAGAGATAACTTACCTTCGTGTTCTTAGGGGACATTAGAGTTGAGGACGAGAAGGAGAGAGATGAGAAGAGATGGGGCAAATCATCATGAGTAACTGGAGATTAGAGAATTTCGTGTGCAAGTGAATTTACAATTCCCGATGCGGCAGGTATGAATCCTGATCCGGCATGTAATTGCCCCAATACAAGGTCTTCCCAACCCAACCAGGCAAGTTGTAACCCTGGTTTCTCATATCCGCACATATCCTCCGCATCAGTCTCATCCTCATGCCCCATCTCTATCTTTCTCGTCCACAACTCAAACATCATCGCAGAACACAAAGTCATGTTATCCTTCTCTATCTCTCAATGCCATGATCATGAGTTGACACCGGGTACAGCATACACCAAGTACAGCATACACTGAGTACCACATAAACTGAGTACCGCATACATCGAGTCCAGCATCCACCCAAGATTGTTCGATTTCCCTTCATTCTCATGATCAGGAGTTGACCCCTGAATGTAGCTTCAGCTTCCAGCATACCTCCCTACACGATCGACCGCCATCAGCCGGCTCTCCATCACAGCCCAAAGGTAATGTCACATTGTCACATTCCCACCATTGCAAGTTAACAAACTGATGAATAGAGTCTCGTCACCCGGCGCACCATGCATCCACCTCCACCAACTACTCGTCCAATCTCGCTCAGTCACGCCCTCCAAGTGCATCTCCAAACTCGCTCTATCACGGCCTCCAAGTTAGCACAATCACAGCCTCCAAGTGCATCTCCAAACTCGCTCCATTACGGCCTCCAAGTGCATCTCTCAGTACAGTCAATCTCGGCCTCCAAGTGCATGTCCGAACTCGCTCGATCACTGCCTCGAAGTCTATCTCCAGACTCGCTCGATCATGGCATCCGAGTGCATCCACATACTCGCTCCATTACAGCCTCCAAGTTCGCACGATCGTACCATCCATGTGAATCTCCCAACACCCTTGATTGCGGCCTCCAAGTTTGCACGATCATGGCCTCCAAGTGCATCTCCAGACTCGCTCGATCATGGCCTCCAAGTTAGCACAATCACGGCCTCAAAGTGCATCTCCAAACTCGCCCGATACGATCTCAGAGTGCATCTGTAAGTTCCCTCGATCTGGGCCTCCAGGTTTATCTCTCAATACGCTCGATTACCGCCTCAAACAGGCATCTCCGATGTGTCTCGATCACAGCCTCGGAGTGTATCTCTGAGTTCACTCGATCGTCATTTTCAGGCACTCCTTGAATTGCTCTCAAGCACCACCAGCAGCCAGTCCTGCCATACCGTGTGTAGATGGGTAATGATATAGATACATAGATGAGAATACAAACTTAATACATGAGTTTTAAAAATTGTGGAATGATAAGATGTAGCTATGATTCCCAGGCGCAGCAGCAGCGTTCCCAAAGAAGATGATTCTCCGAGACTGCTCTGCTGTTATCAGAGATGCTCCGAGAGTTGTCACTGGCGCTCCCAGGTGCTCCCAAGTGCACCCAAAGTCCTCTCCGGCACTCCGAGGTGTTCCCAAACTTGTCACGATCACTTCTATGGTACTCGTGTACCAGTCATCAGATATCTCAGTTTCTCTGAAGGCCAGCCGGAATGCCCTCTTAGGGTCTGATACTCTCCTGAAATTGATGCATCTAAGTTTGCACTCCACATCCTCTCAGACACTCCTGGAGGCTTCCAGTGAATAAAATACATTTTGCTGATGGGGATCTGCAAGCCCATATACTTATTGGGGGGAACACCTTGCGGCACTCCCCAGTCTATGGAAGGTTGAGATCTAAGCATGCGGTGTCTGAGAGATTAATGGCATTGGCTGAAGATATGAGGCCAGTAGCAAACCTGATCATTGGGTTGATTCAGTATGCATTCCAACGTCATACTCGTATAATCATACCAGGTTGACTGGTCATATTCTATGTTGGCAGAGTATCAGTTGGTCACCAATCAAATCTGTGACGCAATACTAAACAGCCAATATAAATGGTGCGGGATTCAATAAGTCGTAAGCTATTGAAATATAATGCAATAAGGCACCAATCAAACCACTAGTCATCAGATGGTCCAACTTCTGAACAAATGACATGCGGGATGTCCCAGTCGAAGTTATGAGTTGTCACTTTCCGTGTTTGATATTATTATCATGAGGATGGCCCAATGAGGGGATGTAACGTCTCAAAATCACTCATGCATGAACACGATAACCAGGAGGGAATTTGTGGCACTATCAGTGAGGCACTTGAGATGTTCTCGGCAATAAGCTATCTGGCAATCATTGCGTCTCAGCCAAATCCCAAAGTCAAGCGTGAACTGAGGGTCCGTCTATGCAGAGCTCACATTGGTCCGGCAATGAGAATGAGAAGCTCTAGCAGCGAGCTGCCAGAAATCCACCAGTGAAGAAAGAATCTAAAATCTTATTGAGTTTTTATGATACCTATACATACCTATGAGTATTATAAATATTATTAGCTTTGTAACGGTAGCCCCAGACCCCAGATGTTAGGAGTTCTCCATTAGCAGCGGTAATGATACAAGTGGATTGGGTATCAGATACTTAATTGCATAACACCTATCTGTGAGAGCATCACTTCTTTGTCAGTCAGGTGATCTTCAGTGGGATTACACCTGAGCCACATGTCGCTGAATTAGTGATGAGTCAGCTTCCACTAGCAGTTTCAAATATGATGACACAATTATATCGCCATTCCTGGGAGGTGAAAAATCTTCATTAGTGCGCACAATGATTGGGCACACCTACAATATCTTATCTAGCAGGACAATACACAGTTAAGTTGGCACATAGCGGAATTACGTGTGCAGCAGGTGATAAGGAATACGCAAGTAGATAACGATCTATGGGCCTATTTACTCACTGATAAGATTTCATCCTCTAATGCTCCTCGGTCTACGGAAGCGCCGAGACCTAATCATGCTGTATCGGAGTTATTATAGGCATTGGCTGAGGATCAGCTGCCAGATTCAAACCTGCTTATTAGGTTGTGTAAGTATGCATTGCGACATCATACTAGTCAGTAGTACTAGGTTGAAGTGGTAAAATCTACATTGGCAGAGTATCAGTTGGTCGCCGATTAAATCTCTGAACACATAGCTGAATAGCCAAAATAAAAGGTGAGGATTAAAATAACCTGGAGTTATTATAAATTGCGATAAGCTTGGATAAGACTATGAGTCATCAGTTGTTCCAACTACTGAACAAATGGGATGCAAGATGTTCAGGTTGAAGATATTAGTTGTCATATTACTGCGTTGGATATCATGATGTGAGGATAACCCATAGTGGGGGCGTAACACCTGAAATCAACTCATGCATAAACACTATAACCTTGAGGGAATTTGTGGCACTGTCAATGAAGCACTTAAGTTGTTCTCAGTGATAAGCTATCAAGCAAACTGTGTGTCATAGCGATGACCCACAGGCATGCTTGACCAGAAGGCTGGTCAATATAAAAACTCTCATTGTCTTCGACAATGAAAGAACTAAGCTCTAGACGCAATCCACAGTCAGACATTACCAGTGAAGAACACCTTAAAATACTATTCAGATGACATCGAAACACTGCGAACATTTCCTATCTACTTCATCTCGGAGGTTGCACTCTATATGCGTTCGAACAGATTTACACCTACTTGATACCCACATCAAGAATTCGTCAAAACATTCGGAGATCTCATATTCTTCTGGAAACAGCAGGGTTCCATCCGCGTCTGCCAGTTGCTCTGGTATTTGGCGAATATTTGACATATTTAGTATGACGTAAATTAGTATCTTACTAAAGGGTTGTTGCCCTTCAAACAGTTTTCCGAAGAGCGACTTTGGACCGATGAGCAGAGTGGTATGCTTTTAGATTTCCTATGAGGTTGAGTCTTGGGAAGGACGGGGAGTTGGTTGTGGATCTGATAGGCGGGTGTATTAAGTCTGATAAATGTTGTATTAATTACGAGGCTTAAACACCTATGTAACACCAGATGAGTACTACCTTTGAACACAAAGCTGATAGATTAGTGTGCACTTGTGGAAAGTTCATTATGCTTTTCCCAGAGTGGCGATATTTATTTGCAGCACAGTGTGTTTCGGGGGTCGCAGCATTAGTTGGGTTAGAACTGGCTTCGATTGTGTATTTGGATCATCAAAGATACCTATCAACAATACGGCCAGTTAACAATACGGCCATACAAATAAGATTTGAAGAATTGAATTTGGATAAGCCAGCGGAGATACGGGAAGTCATATCACCTGTACCTCAAGACACTCGAAGAAGGTCTTTTACACTTTAAGGTCCTTCATCGCCTGAGGTATCAAATTCAAATTATATATCGGATCCATTACATAGTCCTCATATGGGACCAGTCATTTTCAAAACTAAAACCCAGTATAAGACAGTGAGGAAGCAACTCAATAAGCGGTTATGCAATTTACAGCACAGGATTGTATGTACTGCCAGTACTGGCTAACGACGCAGTATGATTTGGTTATGATATTTTCAGACGCATCAGAGACAATGATAACAATCTGTCCTTTGTGTCTTTACGAGTTGCATTGTTTGCCAGTGTATTTTATCTGGTGTTACGGGCGTATTGATGCCACATAATTCAATACAACATTTATTCGACTAAATACAGCCGCCTATCCAAACTACCCAATCCTGTTCCTCGTCTTTCCCAAGACTCAACCTCTTATCTGATATTTGAGCTCACCACTCTACTTCAGCTGTCCATCGTGCTTCTTTGGAAAACTCTTCAAAGGGCAATAACCCAGTAGTGATGTACCAATTGAGATCATACTGACTATTACTGATAATTGCCAAGTAGGTAATGTGTCGGGAGATGCGCATTAAACCCTGCTCTTTGCAAAAGTACGAAAGATCTCCGCAAGTTCTGACGATCTCTTGATGGGCGAATTGATATTGTGTCAGTCTGCTCGAAGAGATATAAGGCATATTCACGATGATGGAATATAGAAGACATCTGGAAGGTGTTTGTAGATAGAAATCTTAATAATATTTTATAGTGTTCTTCGCTAGTAATGTCTGACTGTGGATTACTGCTAGAGCTTGGATCTTCTCATTGCCGGAACAATGTGAGCTTCTTATAGTCGGGACTTCAGCTAAAGCTTGGCTTCGGCCTCACGCGATGACACAGAGTGTTCTGGATACCTTATGTCGGGGATCGACCTCAGATACTCATCAATAGCGCCACGAGTTCCCTTTGGTCATCGTGTTCATGCATGATAGGTCTTAAAGCGTTACACTCCCTGGTATGGCCATCATCACGTCATGATATCAATATTGAATATGCCAGCTCTGAACTTCAACTTAGACATCTCGCATTCCATTTGTTCAGTAGTTGGAACATCTGACGACTCACAGTCCTATCAGTGCTTTATCGCCATTTATAATATCTCAGGGTGATCAAATGCCTCGCCTGTCAATATTGCTATTCAGCTATGCATTCAGAGATTTCATTAGCGACCAACCAATACTCTGCCAATGTAGATTATGACACATCGATGATGTTGCAATGCATACTGTCTCAACCCAATGAGCAGGTTTGCTTCTGGTCTTTTATCTTTAGCCAATTTCATTGAGCCCTCAGATACAGCAAGCTTAGGTCTCAGCGCTTCCGTAGACTGAGGATTTGTTACAGAATGAATCATATTACATTGTTAATAGGCCCATAAGTCCCGGCGTACTCGCATATAGCTTATCGTCTGCTGCGCACGTAGTTCTGCGTTATCGCAACTTCACTGTGCATTGTTCCACTCGATTAAGGATAATAGATGAGGCCAATAATTACGCGCACTGCTGAACGTTTTTCACTTCCCATTAGAGGAGTCATAATTGCGTCATCAAACTTGAATCTGAGAGCGTGAGTTGACTCGTCACTAATTGATCGACACGCGGCTCATGTGTAATCTCCCTAAGGATCACTTGACTGACAAACAAGTGATGCTTTGTAGATAGGTGTTATGCAATTAAGTATCTATTGTTCACTACACTTGTATCATTACTGCTGCTAAGGGAGGGCCCCTAACATCTGGAGATATAGTTAAAGATACAAGAATAGGATCTAGGGCCATGCATAAGTGTTGAAACTGTGAGGAAAGCAGCCCCCCAACAGGTACATCCCCTTTAGTTATTAACAGATCTCACGAACCTCAAATATTTCATGACAAAGACATTGTTGAATGGAAGACAAGCTTATTAGTCTCAATTTTTATTGCAATTGGAATAAAGAATTTTTTATAGACTGGGAAAGTCAAATGGGAAGGCGGATGTTATGACAAGAAGGCCAGGAGACCTCCCTGAGGGGAGGGATGAAAGATTATAAAATATGGAACAAGTGGTTCTAAAGCAGCAGAACCTACCAGAACAATTGAGTTTGTCAGGGGATAGTCCATGTGTTGAGGGCTGTGATATCATCCTCAATCTTGATACAAAATCTTATGTGATTGATCCACATCGATGGAGGATACTGGAAGCAATTCAAACAACTAGTGGACAAAAGATCAATTGAGTGGCCGAATGTAAGGAGCAGGCGAGATGAGTACAGTGCTGAGGCAGATATTATGTACTGCTGAGTGATAAGTGACAGTTGAACCTGGGACAGAAACATCATGATACAGCAGATGCAGGACATCCAGGACATTCAACAACCTTGAACAATTGGAATCGACCGTAGTACAGAATGCATATGCGCAAACAGGTTGATCAGATTATACCCAATTGCCATAGCTACCAAATGTAGGGGAACAGAGCACACTTGACTTTCAAGGTGCTTCGATCATGATCAGGCCCAGAGAGTCGATTGGAGGCAATTTCGATGGATGTTGTAGTGGGAGTCCCAGAATGTGAAGGGATTGATGCAATGTGGGTTGTAGTCAATAGGCTTTCAATGATGTGATATTCCATCCCTTGCCATGCAGCAATTGCTCCCTGTGGGTCGGCTGAGTAGTTCTTGTGAGTGGTGATGCACCTTCATGCACTCCCAGCAACAATCATCTTGGACTGGGGACCACAGTTTGCCTCAATGTTCTGCGGACAGTTGTGCACCCTCCTTGTTATTTGATGAAAGATGTCAATGGCTATTCAGCTGCACAGTCCCGGATGAACAGAATGGATGAACATATCCAGGCAACAGTATCTATGAGCATTCGTTAATCATCAACAGGTTGGTCGGGTGATGTTGGCACCGATGGTTAAGTTTAGTATGACGAAAGGAATGTCGGAAAGAAATATGTATACTCCATTCTTGGCCATTCAATGCGCAGCCCCGCAGATGGGATTTCTGGCAGGGCAGGACGGGGGTTGAGATCAGTCATCGGTGGATGCCACTGTGGTACTGTCAATGATGTAGCAGATTCCAGAGCACTGCCGGGTGGAAACGAAACCGAGTCAGGAGTTACTGGAGGAGAATATGAATCAATCATGCTTACAGATGCCAAATATACAGGAGGGCAGCCATGTTAGGTTTCATGCCCAACATGTTCGATCAACACGATTTACACCAAAATCAGACTGGATATGATTGGGACTATAAACAGCAATGCGCTGGGATTCCTCTTATTTGTATGAGCTTGATCTCCCACTGTCAATGTGAATCCAACAAGTACAACCTGTGTCATTGTTAGAACCTGCATTGGATAATCCCCTTCTTGGCCAATGGATTCACCCTCCAGCCCCAGTGGAGGTAGTGGAGAGGAGTATCAGGTTGCGAGTGTTGAGCATAGTGGGATGTATCAGAATCATCTTCAGCAGCTTATCTGATGGACAGGTTATGATTCCTTGATATGTGAGCCAGCCACGCTGGTGGATGTGTTGCAGGCCGTTGGTGAGTGTGTTCAATACAACACTGGGAAGCCTGGACCAGTGGAATCTGTTCTCGGAGGACTTCGAACATATGCAGTGGATACTCTCCAGGCTTGGGTTCATGAGTCATGGTATGTGAGTAGGTTGGAAGTGCCTGCGGTAATTACAGAAAGGAGGTGGTGTCATGGAAGTGCAGAGCTTTTGACATATGTGAGCATGGTGTAAGAATATACTATAATCGTGGTGGGATTGTTTAGGATGATAATGATGTGGTGTGAGGTGTCACGATGTCAGGCAAGGTGGTGTAGTTGGTTTGATAAGAGCTTGTTGGCGGAGTGTGAGATCATGAGCAATGATTTGGATGGTACAACAGAACATCAGGAATGATTCGTGTGGGCCAGATGAACTGTACATAAAGTGCTGTTGGTGTTGAAGGATTTCCTTTTGATCTCTCTTTACTCGTTCTCTTGTAGAGCAAAGCAAAAAATGACTTTGAAATAGCATTGACTCTGGTCTTGTCATGAGTCCTCAATACAGCGAGTGAGTTCTTTGCATCGTCTCGATTTCTCATTAATGATACCAATAATATCTACGTCCAACCCAGCACATTAGAATAATGCGCAGAGATGTACACGAAGCTGAACAAGTTATCCACATTTTGAGGACACTGTTAAAGAATGCATTAACTCTGGCAGCCAGGTTGGCTCTAGCTGTTCCCCAGGTGATGGAGTACAAGGAACATAAATGTCCAGACTCCCCAGGCATTTCAGGATCAGAACGAATGCAGCTGAGTGGCTGGATATTACAAACCAGGCTGGTCATATGCTAAAGACGCAGCAGCTTCCTTGATGAGCAGTTGAAAATGCGATTCGCATTCAACCCCCTCAATGGCATTGTCTTTGCTCAGCGTTCTGAGTAATAGTATAAAGGAAGGGAAGAAGTTATGGATGAGGGAAGCAGGAACGAATGGGTGTTACACAACGGTGGGGATGTTGAGAAATGTGGAGGTGGTGTGAGAATGCTGTGTAGTGGTGGTGGGATTAATTAGTTAAATAAGGCAGTGGTTTAAGGTGTTGTGACCTCAGATGATATGGTGTGTCTGTATTGATAAAGATCTTGGTAATAGAGTGTGGGATCATGAGCGAGAATTCACATGGCACATCAGAGCATGAAAGATGATTGGAGGGTGACAGATGAACTGAATATATAGCAATGTTGTTTGGCATTGGATGATTTTCTGTTCTTCTCTCTTTTTCTTGATCACTTGTATAGCAAAGAAAACAGATGACTTTGAACAGCTTTGTGTTAAGCGGGTGCTGTTGTTATTGTACATCTACTTGTGTAGATGTAGAGTACTTATGCACGGCCGTAGTTCCTATAGTAACTATTATGCGTATCTCCGAGTGAAATGTATTGGTAACCTATATATGTCATGCACAGAAATAGGGCAAAAGATTACAGTGGACATGAATGCTTCCAAATAGATCGCAAATAAATCGTGTCGTGGTGTAAGGCAATATTGACAGTACATATGGTTGCTGAATATGTTTGTACTTAATTTGCCACGTAAGTGTTCTTTTCATTATTCTGGATGATTTATAGAATTTGAAATATATGCTGGTATAATTGATCTCGATGATTAACCAATATTGTAGTTTGTGGTTACAGAATCAATCCCGATGATTAATTAATATTGTTGGTGGTAAGGTTTTACTCATTCATACTGCAATCTCAATTGACTCCTATCTTCACAAAATTTGCCCGTATTCCTTGATAACACTAGTGTTCAGAGTTACTGGCGATATTACACACTACCCGTAATCTCCATTAATATCCTGCTTCCTTTTCCTCAAGAGGTCTTGAGTATGTTGCCTTTGTTTCCGGCTTTGTTGTCCAAATTTGGCTTCCAGCTGTAGTATTATAGGCTCTTGAAACTTTGGTTTCTTAGCCACTCGGCCTGTTCTAATTATGTTCAGCACTGCTTGGTTACGACATGGCTGGCGTAGCATATTCTCGACAAAGTGCTGAGTTATTTCCTTGTTACTAAGATTATCAAGAGAATGTTCCGAAATATTCAATGCAGGAATATCCTCTTCTGGAATTATTGATTCCTAAGCAAGATGACTTGGTAACGGAGTTACCACAATGTTATTAAGATAATCTGAAGGAAATATCTTATAATATCAATAATAAGATAATATCTCAGTAAATTGGATTATACTTACTAGCCACCAAATGCACTGCACTGCAGATAACTGCTCTTTCTTTTCGAACTGATAGAGAAATACAGGAGATGCCCACAGCATTGTGTCATGCTCAGTATTGAACCTATGCTCGACCGTGGGGTGGGTCACCCACACCCAATCCTAATAGATAGCACTAATATACTTTTTGAATACTGATAATAAAATATAAGAACTGAAATCAACAAGGATATTTCAGCTTCTTGTTTGCAGGTAGGTATCATTCGTGCTTATGGGGCTACCCTTCCAAGGCCGGAGCTTTGTCGTTCTTTTATAGCATTGTAGGATTGGTTTTGAAGAGTTACTCTCCCATTATGGCCATCATCCTAAATATGCGCTATGATATATTCTGTCATATCATAGAGTACTCCTTTATTAGGAGCCAGGCTCTTTGATAGAGGACCACACATTCCAAAGGTTATCAGGTCATTGGAAGATTGGTTTTAAAGAATTACTCTCCCTGTAGAGCCATCATCCACAATAAGATCTAATCAAACAGTAATGTCAACCTAGATATCTTGCAACATGTTTATTTCAGATAGTCGAAACATCTCCTCGCCTGGTGTGGTTATTTGGAGTGCTTTATGCAAGTTTGGTTATTCATATAGATTAAGCGGCAACCTCACCATTACAGCTGTTCGGGGTCACTGCATCAGAGACTTAAATCGTGGCCCACCAATGCTCTGTCAATATTTGACCTTGATGTAACACACCAGTACTATCCCCTGAATGTAGTTTGCTTCGCTTGCATATCCCCTCCTGGGGAGTAGGAAGCTCTGGGACACTGCCCACATCATAATCATTCAGACACACCATGCTTAGGCCGAGACTGTTCTCTTTGGGCAGGGAGTAACAAAGATATTCCTATCCCACAAGGGAAGGGTTGAAGTCCCGCTTACTAGCATATTGGCTATTGTCTGCCTGACACGTCATTAGTATTAAACGCAGTTGACATGTGTAGTTCCACTTAGCTCAGTTTCAAAGGTGTGGTTGATAATACATGGCACCTCGCCCCAAAGGCTTACCCGAGGCCAGGATTATTGCATCATCAAATCAGGTCTACCGTACAATATGACCTTTGAATGATTCAGGTAGTGAATTTACTCCACTCACCAATCGACTTGAGGCTCTTATGCAATCCCCCTAAAGATCATAAGACTGGCTCACTTGCATTGTCTCGGACAGGCAATTTGTATGGCATATTACTAGACCTTGAGTCACTCCATGGCATATATCGTTTCAACAATTAAGCAAGTACCAATACCTATGCTACAGAAGAACCCTTACCACGTTGACTCTGGGTGTGGTTTGATTACTCCATACAAATTTCGAGCACCTTTCTTCTCATACCCAATAATACATTATAGTGTCCAATATCACTTCCACCCAACCCCACACATTATACTAGAACAAGTCATACACATAATTCCGTGTGATTGAATGTGCAAATACCCCCTCGACAGGGTGTAAGTATTGTTCTGAACCTTTCCCTGTTACTTGTTCAGTCTATTCAGCACCTGACCAATCTTGGATACATATTCTCGACAATTAAGTCAATATCCAGATAGTGCTTTCCGGAGTAGATATTTGTGACTACCCTATCGATCACTGTACTCAATGCAAACAGGATGACAGCAAATGTGCCCTCTGAATGAATGGGTGTGATCCGCCTGCAGATGGTGGTCAGGTTTTCAAATTTGAACTTTTGAACACTTTTGATAGTAATGTGACTATTCTTGCTGACTCCTTCAAAGAGGAATCATGGGAAGTTAATTTTTGGGAATAATCTACTGTTCCATCCCCTTGGAGTTTGTACTTGACTAACCTTGCAAGAGCAGGAGGAGGACTGGATATTAGTGACCCAGTCTTCAGACAATATTGGACAACATATTTGAGTGTACACTCAAGGTTCCCCTGCAATCTGGAAGAACCTTGCGACTGTGAAGGACACCACTGCACAGGAACCTATTCACCATAGGCACAGACAGTGGCAGCACCACCAATAGCTAAGTCCGTGAAGATCCAACTAATTGTGATAGTACCTCCTACCCCGACCAACACCGAAGTCAACTTATTTAACTGCCACTGGTAGATGTGATGTATGTGTTGCGATGTCATGATCAGAACAGCACAACCATGTGGCTCTGTTCTCGCAGGTGGACCAGGGAATGACAGGGCAACTTTTGGCCATACATGGAGATGGCATCATGATAGAGTAAACCCAGGAGAAGCTTGCACAATAGTAGTTGATTGTGTCATGGGTGGCCTGGTACACAGAACGTGCAGAGATTGTGTAGAGGGTGTACAACTACCCAACCCAGATAATCACACTGCACAACGAAGTTATGGACCTGAAAATTCAACACCTTTTAACTCCCATCAGTGGGCAATTGGAAATGGTTGAGAGGATGCAGATAGTCGTGAACCATTTTGCAGAAGCCAGACAGAGACCAGCGGTGGCAGTAACCTTGGAGGATCTACAGGCTGAGCAGGATGGAATGACACTGGCAGCATGAGAATCTGGTGAGAAATTCTGCTGTTTGCAGTCACAAATAGCCAATGCTGTCACATTAGCAGTGCAAGGGGCCTCGGCCGCTCCACAGGGTAAGGTACACAATGGCCAGAAATTACCGGACTCCTCAGAATGATCTGGGTGGGATTGAACCTAGTTCAATGGCTGGATTGCTCAACTGTGAATAGTGGTTTGACACAAGCCCGGCAGTTTTCTCTTCAGACTGTCGAAGATGCGGTATGCATTCAACCACCTGAGTGGACCATCCATGGGGGAGTCTCTGCCACATATCCAGGAGGATGGAATGTCAAGGCTGGGAGACCCACAAGGTTGTATACCACGCCTAGAAGAAACTTGTAAGCATCCCGACAGGGTGGCCACAGCACAATGAAAAATCTGGAAAATTGAGAAGATTAACCATAAGCTCTCCCAGCAGTATGCTGAGTTTCAAGTTATAGCTACCGACCTCATTTAGAATCCTTTTGCAGTTCAGAAAGCCCAGAAGATTGGAATGTTGGAGGATGTAAAGAACTCCTTCGAATATAAAGATCTGCCTTAGAATCTTCCTGCATTCGTTGAAATGTTCCAGAAGCATCAAAATCAAATTCAACATAATGGGTGTTTGTGGTTCGCTCTTACCAGCGATAATGATACATGAATGGATTATCGTAACTACATGTGATGATCATTGGTGATTCATGTGCAAAACACTTACCTGTGGAACATCATCATGGTTGTCAGTTATGTAATTTGTAGTGGGATTATACTGAAGCCACATGTCGATCAATTAGTGACGAGTATGCTCATACTACCAGATCCACTTATGATGACGCAATTATGTTGGCATTACTGGGAAGTGAAATACCTTCAGCAGTGTGCATAATTATTAGCCACACCTACTTCACAGTATCTAGTGGGACAACACACAGTTAAGTTGCGATTACGCAGAATTACGTGTGCAGCAGACAATAAGCAAAATGCAAGTAAGAGGAATCTGCAAGCCCATGCACTTAGTGTTGGGAACACCTTGCAGCACTTCCTGGTCTACGGAAGGTCGTGACCTAAGCATGCTGTGTCTGAGGGATCAATGTCATTGGCTGAAGATCAGATGCCATACGCAAACCTGTTCATTGAGTTGAGTCAGTATGAACTGCAATGTCATACTCGTTATAAATATGAGGTTAACCTGTCATAATCTATGTTGGCAGAGTATCAGTTTGTCGCTGATTAAATCTCTGACGCAATGCTGAATAGCCAAATCAAAGGGAAGGCGATTAATAGTGAAGTGCTATTAAATTATATTATGATAAGTGCGGATAAGACAATTAGTCATCAGATGTTCGAACTACTGAACAAATGGAAAGCAAGATGTCCAAGTTGAAGTTATGAGTTGTCATAGAAGGGCGTTTGATATCATGACATGAGGATGGCCCATAGTGGGGTCGTAACACCTTGAAACCACTCTTGCATGAACACGATAACAGTGAAAAAATTTGTGGCAATATCAATAAGGCATTTATGTTGCACTAGGCGATATGCTATCCGATCAACTATGTGTCATGGTGGTAGTCTGAAGGCATGCTTGACCTGAGGATCCAACTATATAACAGTTCACATTGTCTCCTACAATGAGAAGAACCAAGCTCTAGCAGCGATCCACAGGCAGACATTACAAGCAAAGAACACCTTGAAATATTGTTAAGAATTCTATCAAAAAAACGTTTACAATGTCTTCTTGGATCCAGTTACATGAATATTCTCTTTATGTGTTCGAAGAAGTTGACACAATCTCAATATGCACACCACCTGGCCGTCAGAACATTTGCTGGTCTTATTCCCTACCACAATGAGGGGGGTTCAACCCACTTATCCCGAATTCTTTTATACTCAGCACATATAGAAGCAGTCGCCTTTGAAGTACACAGGTACATCACTACACTGTTGTTACCGTTCAATGAATTTTCTAAAGATGGACTTTGGACTGACGAGGCTGATTGGTAAGCTCTTACTATTGACGTGAGAGGTGGTGTCTTGGGAACGTTGAGGAATCTGGGAGGGGAAAGGTTCATAGAAGCTGCTGTACTTAAGTGTAATATATGTTGTATTGATTATTGGGACTTAAGAACCCCCGTGACAATCAGAAACACAAAGCTGCACCGAAAATGGGAGAAGGGATATCTTCCACCTCTTATCACGAATGCATGGTTCCCTCGATGGAACATGCCGTAGCTGAGGCCGGGACCCTGGCCGGATACACACGACCACCTCCAACAGATTGAAGTGCAGGTAGAAATACAATCTCTGTGATGGAGAGTGCAAAAAGGTTTCCGGAAAGGAGATGTTCGTACAGTTGCAGATTGAACCCTACAGCTGGAGAATGGGCAGCAAGAAAGCAGGCTCAGATATCAAATGTGGGTGGAGTGGAGGTTAAGGCAGGGGCAACCATGAGTGGTTCCTAGGAATCGGGAAAAGATTAGATCCATCAAAGAAACATGGCTCTTTGGTTGATGGAAAAGTGCTGTTTCTAATGCTTTCAAATATTTTGGAATTTCACGTCTTTCATGTAGCAAGGTGAAGGTATTGGAAGTATTAATGAAAGGGAAACATTTAGTTATAACCTGCTGATTGAAGGTGAATAATGAAGAAATACTAATACATGTGCTGATCGACTGTGAAGCTACAGGTATTGCATTTATGGATCAAGATATTGCACGGCACCACTATATACCACTCCAAGAAGTGAAGAAGATATGACAGGTCGAAGTAATTGACAGAAGACTTATTCAGTCAGATGATATTACACATATTGGTGAAGTAGGGATGGTAAACCAAGGTCACCAGGAATAATTGCCCATGTTCATTATCAAGTTGGGACACGAGTCCATTGTTCTTAGAATGTCCTGGTTACAACTACATGATGTGGCCATTATGTTTGCTTCAAATACAGTTACATTTGGATCACAATATTGTATTACACATTGCCATGATGCACTTGTTACAATTCAAGGGCTATCAGAAGAACTCCCATGACCAGTATTCCCTCTGATAGCAAAGGTGTTTGAACCAAGGTTTTGACCACAAAGGCAATTTCGAGAAAATATCATAATGCTGAATGGATCATCTTTCCTTAAGACATTAAAGAGTGGCAAACTTACATTCTTTAAAGCATGATTATATGATGTTAATAAAGCCATTGAAGCAAAAGACAGTAACAAACAACCTCTTGAGGAGATCATTTCTAAGCAGTATCATGAGTTTCGGTATCTTTTTAGTCACGTTCTGGCATATCGACTCCCTCCACATCGACTAGGTATCAACCATGAGGTACACCTGAAAGATGGCAAGGCCCAAACTTGGGGACAACTTTACGGAATATCGACAGCCAAGTTAGTAGTCCTTAACGAAACGCAACAAGAGAATATATCAAAAGGGTATATTCGCCAATTGTTATTGCCTTTCACGACACCAGTTATGATTACAAAGAAACCAGATGGGGGACACCTATTCTGTCTTGATGATTGGCATATAAACAGAAAAACCGTTAACAATTCGTAGCCTGTCCCCTTGATATGAGAAATATGGTATCTACCCCTGGAAGCCAGAATATATACGAAACTTGATATTTGAAGGGTATTCAGTTTGATTCAAGTGAAGACATGGGATGAACATAAGTTAGCCTTCTGGACTAGATATGGCATGTTTGAACATACTGTTATGCAGTTTGGAAAGACAAATACTGCACCAAATTTTCAAGGGTATATTAATAAAACTATTAGGGAGGTGTTGCATGATATTGCTTTAGCAAGTTGAGATAATGTTCTAATATATAGCAATTTGGAAGAAGAACATGTCAAACATGTTGCATGGGTTATGCAATGCCTTCAGAAGCTCCATTAACTCTGCAGATAGAACAATTTGAATTCCATAAGGAAATGGTTTGACATCTTGGATTAATCATATCACCAAATGGAATCTTAATGTCTCCAGATATGGTTGAGATTGTGGGGAAGTGGACCTGGGAGGAGAACACAGCAAATGAAAGGCGGAAAAATGTATTCCAAGTTCAACAATTCCTTGGTTTCTGCAATCATTATCAACGATTCATTTCTGATTATTCTGAGAGACCGGAACAATTGACAAGGGTTTCAAAAACTGATAAACAATTTTGATGGGAATTGCAACAACCACTGGCTGTTGAGACAATAGTTACCACCTTTAGGATGGCTCCAGGAATCTGACTGTTCGACATTGGACAGGATGTTATTATTGAGACCGATGCTTGTTAATATTTTTTAACTGGAGTTTGATCACTACATGATGATGTAGAAGCGTTACATCCTGTTCCAAATTGTTTGCAGTCACATACACCAGCGGAATGCAAGTACCATACCTATGACAAGGAACTGATGTCTATTATTAATGCTCTTGCAGAATGGAGAGTGGAGTACATAGGGACACTACACCCCCTTGAATAGCAAATGGATCACAAAAACTGGCATCATTTCATGACACAGAAGCCAGTAAATAGATGTCAAGCCCAGTGGTCAGAATTCCTGTCCTGTTTCAATTATAACATAGTTTACTAATTAGAGAAACCAAATGGGACAGCAAATGCCTTTACAAGAAAGCCTGCAGACCATTCTAAAGTGGAGGATGAAAGATCAAAACATATGGAACTGGGGGATCTAAAGTTGCAGAAATTACCAGAACAATTGCATGTGTTCTGGAATGGACCACCTGTACAGGGCAACAATTCTGTCTTTGATCCTTTTGCACAGGCTTAAATAACTGCCTCACTGCCAGGAAAAATATTACAGCCAATTCATACGAATAGTGGGTTGAAAGCGATTATAGTGGCTGAATGCAAAGAGGAGGAAGGACAAATATAATATCAGGGGCAGATATATGTACCTGAGGGTGATGAGTTGCAATTACACTTGGTACAGGAACATCACGATACAGCGTTGGCAGGACATCCTCCATCAGCAAACGTGATCGACATCCTGGATTGATATTTACACCGGAATGATTTGCAGAATCAAGTTAACCTTTATACACACAGTTGTCATTGCTACCAGAGTTCACAGAAAACATGACATTCGATATCTGGAGTTCTTCAACAGTTATCTGTACCTGCTTGATTTTGGGAAGATATTTCGATGGACTTTGTAGTTCGTCTGGAAAAAGTTATTCTGTTATGTGTAATCTATTATTGGCCATATAACCTACTGTAACCACCTGTAATACAGATAACACCAAATGATACAAACTACCCCAGAGCCATTCCCTATAACCCCTGATAATACACCAGTAATTTACCAAAAATATACTTGTAATTCACACATAGAACAACTGAATTATTACTGTAATTGAACAGTACCACATGTATTATATACTGCAACTCATAGATTATACTACATAATCATCAGAGTTAGTCGTTCATTTGCTGCTGACATCTTCTTTCGCATCTGTACATGGACTCTTTTAACTCTGACATTCCCAGTTTGACAACTCTGATTAGCACAAGCACACACTCTGACTCTGATGACTCCAACACATTTGCTCCTACAACTCTGACATATTCAGTCTTACAACTCCGACATACTTACTTTTATGGCTCGAAGATGCTTGATCGCACCGCTCTGTCATGCTCACTCTTACGTCACTGATTATGTGGCTTTGCAGCAAGCAAGCTGGTAGCAGTGGGTCTGGCTTCACTGGTAGGGGAGAAATTGGCTTTACTGGTATTGGTGGATCTGGCTTTGCTGGTAGGGGTGAGACTGACTTCGCTGGGAGCAAGCTGTTAGAAATGGATCCGGCTTTGCTGGTAGGGGTGAAACTGGCTTTGCCAGTAGGAGTGTATCTGGCTTCACTGGTAGCAGTGGATCTGGACTCGCTGGAAGCACACTGGTAGGGGTGGATTTAGCTTTGCTTACTCACTTTTAAAGCTCTGACATGCTTGGTCTCACTGCTCTGACATGCTCACTCTCACCTCTCTGACACTCTGGCTTCGCTGGGAGCACGCTGGTAGTGGTGGAATGTTCACTCCCACCTCTCTGACAATCTGGCTTCGCTGGGAGCAAGCTGGTAGTGGTGGAATGGTCACTCTCACCTCTCCGACAATCTGGCATCACTGGGAGCAGGCCGGTAGCGGTGGAACTGGCTTGGCTGCTATGGGTGAAACTGGCTTTGCTGGGAGCCAGCTGGTAGCGGTGGATCTGGCTTTGCTGGTAGCAGTGGATCTGGACTGGTTGAAAGCATGCTGGTAGGGGTGGATGTGGCTTTGCAGGTAGCAGAGAATCTGGATTTGCTATTAGCTGGAAAGTAGCAATGCATTTGGCTTTGCTGGGAGCAAGCTGGTTGCGCAGAATCTGGATTTGCTATGAGCAGGCAACAAGCTTTGGATCTGACTTAGCTCCCACAACTCTGACATGCTTCATCTCACTGCTCTGGTATGCTCACTCTTACCTCTCTGACAATGTGGGTTCACTGGGAGCAAGCTGGTAACAGTGGATCCAGCTTCGCTGTTTGGGGTGAAACTGGCTTCGCTGGTAGCAGTAAATCCGGCTTTAATGGGAGTAGTGGATCTGGCTTCGCTGGGTGCAAGTTGGTAGTGGTGGATATGGCTCCGCTCGTAGCTGAAAATCTGGATTGGCCAGGAGTTGCCAAGAAACTTAGGATCTAGCTTCACTCCCACAACTCTGACATGCTTCAACTCACGGCTCTGACATGGTCACTCTCACCTCTGGCAATCTGGATTCGCTGGGAGCAGTAGGGGTGGATCTCGCTTCGCTACAAGTTAGCAGGGGTGTATTGTACACAGCTCATCAGGGGATATTCTAAGAGTGAAATACCCGATGGTGGTAATGGTGATGGTGGTGATGGTGATGGTGGCCATGGTGATGGTGGCCATGGTGATGGTGGCCATGGTGATGGTGGCCATGGCGATGGTGCTGATGGAGATGGTGGTGATGGCGATGGTGGTGGTGGCGGTGACGATCGATTAAAAGTAGAAAGAATGCCGGCAGTATGAGAAATTTACTTCATTCTGTAATTCAATATTACACATGGAAACACTTGCATAACGTTCCTATTACACATCCCTAATCGCCAATGTACAAGGTAAGCAGTTATAATCTGCGGCAAGGAACTGTAATACACTACCGACAGGGATATTACATCTATGTTATGGTCCGACAGAGGCTTTTCCCAATGTTAGGCGACTGGAGTGGGAAGGGTTTGATGCAATCTGGGTTGTGGTCGACAGACTCTCGAAATGGTGATATTTCATCCATTTCCAAAACACAATGAAATGTATCGGATTGGCCTAATTGTTTCTACGGGAGGTGGTACATCACCAGGTACTCTCAGTAACCATTGATCCGGATGAAGGACCCCAGTTCACCTTGATGTTTTGGGGACAGCTGTGTGACCATTTTGGGGTTAAATGGAGGTTGTCAACAGCGTTTTGTCCTCAAACTGATGGACCAACAAAAAGGATGAACACAGGCATCGAAAAATATTTGTGTGTGTTCCTGAATAATCAACAAGACAATTGGGAAGAATGGTTACCAATGGCAAACTTTGCTCCTAATAACAGTGTCTTGGAAACAACAAAGGGTCCTCCATGTTTCGCCATTGGTGTGACCAATCCGTCGTTGACATTTTGGATGTCTGGGACGACAGTTGGGATCTATTACGCATTGATGGTGATACAGTTCAATCAAGGATGGAACAAGTTGAACCGCCGTTGGGGGTATGAGTGGGGAGGAATCAATCTAGACAGCGGGAGAATGCGAATGATTGATGAATACCAGTACCACACATACCCAATGGACCTCAGGATTGGTTGGATGGTTGTCATGTTTGAATACTGAGAGATATGCACAAAATACATTGGAAACGTGTCAGAACATCTACCATGTTTCGAAAGATGGTGTCTATTCCATATTTGTTGGACATTTCCATTGTGGTACGAATTCACCGAGTACATCCGCTGCTGTTGTTAGGTCTCATCATGGATGAGCCATTGGTTGGCTAACAGGTGGATAATCCCCCGCCATGTGAGGTTGATGGCAAGGAGGAGTATCAGGTTTCGAGTGTTAAGAATAGTCGGATTTATCGAAGCCTGTTACAGTATCTCATTCGATTGACAGGCTCAAACACCTAGCCATGGCAACCAGCAAAATTCGTAGATGGTCTGCATGCGGTGGACCAGTTTCATCAACCCTATTCAGGGAAGCCAGAACCATTAGAAAAAGTACTTGGACGACCTTGAACCTCTGGGGGGCATACCATCACACCTCAGGTTTGTGAGTGACAGTACGAAAACAGGGATATATTTATATATAGGGGAATCACGCAGTGATTGGTGTTCCAGATTGGTGGAGCTGTTTGCAGAGGTGAAGGTGGGGTGAGAATGCTGTGTAGTGGTGGCAGGATTGCTTTGTATGATAAGGAAGTGGTGTGAGGTGTTGCAAGGTTGGATGATATAGTGTGGTTGGATGGGTAAAGATGTTGGTAACAGTGTGTATGATCATGAGGGAGGATTCTGATGGTACATTGGAGTATGAAAGATGCTTCAAGGGTGGCGGACAAAATGTATATAATGAGAGATCATTTGGTGTTGGAGGATTTCCTTTCTTCTATCATTACTGATTCTCTTGTATAGTGTAGCAAAGAGACAACATAGAACAGCTTGGACTCTGGTGTTGTTTCGATTCCTCGATACGAGTCTTGATCACCTTTGTTTCTGTCCCTGATATCACCTGATTGTTGCAAACATCACCAACTCCTGACGCAGGCAGTTACCGCAATAGCCTTTTGCCAGATTGTCCCACATGTCCCAGAGGATGGAACAATTGGGCTGGGTGACCAACATGTTGTGATACCGCTCTTGAAAGTGGCATTTGGGAGCCCAATGAGGTGGCCATAGCAGAATGCAAAATCCATGCAATCAATCAAAAGAACCACAAATTCTCTCAGTGTTGAAATAAGTTTGGAGTTATTGCAGCCAAACTCGATTTGAATACAGTGGTGCTCCGGAACATCATGAGAAATGAGTTATATTAGGATATGAAGGATTGCATCAAATCTAACGATATGGCTGTCAAACGTCCTGTGTTCATTGCAACATGAGGATGCTTGGCAACCCAATCTCACAGTGACAAGCAGAAGAGGCCATGCAGAAATAGGAATTAGGTATGGGTTTCACCTCTTCAAACCAATCCCCAGTACCCACAGAGGACCCAGCAAGTGCTCACGCAAGATCTGTCCCTAGAGCTGCGGAACTAGCATATATTGCATTGCAGTGAGAGAAGAATGATGATATCTGCTGTAGACAGGGCACAAAGGATTACAGATGGGAGGTGTATGTATTGATGCAGATGTAACCAGAGGGTGGCAGATTCTGCAGCCAGGGAAAAGGCTCAGGCATTTCAGGTGGCTGAAGTGGAAGTATAGAAAGCACGAACCAGAGAATATTCCAAGGTATTTTTTCAACATTGGGTCTAAAGAAAGATGGCTTGTCAGTTGATGGACAACATTTTGATTTACATGTTTTAAAATATTGTGGAATTTCGCATTTTTCAATTAGCCAAGTGGAAGTACTTGAGGGATCAATGGAAAGAAAACATTTAGTTGTAACCTGCACATTAACCATCAATAACCAAGTCATATCAACACATGCACTGATTGATTGCAGAGCAACAGGCTTTGCATTGATGGATCAGGATTATGCTTGCCAAAATTATATTCCATTACATGAACTAAAGGAGAAACAATGAGCGGAGGAAATAAATGCAAGGCCAAGTGAATCGGGTGATATTACACACTATTCAAAGTTACAAATGACAATCCAACATTAGCAGATACAAATACCAATATTTGTTTCCTGGATGGAAAGCTACACCAGTGTTGTTGGACTCACTATGTCACGAATACATGATGTTGCAGTTTGGTTTCCATCTGCCACAATCGGAATTAGGATACAATACTGCAACAGACAATGTCATTGTGCACTGTTTCTGGTGGAAGGAGTTGTCAACAAGCTGTCAGAACCTAGTTTAGGACAAAGAGTCAGGAATATTTGACTGCAGTAATGAGCAATAAGGCAACTTCAAGGAAATATAGTTGTGATGAGTGGATCGTCCTTCCTCAGAACTTTGCACACATGGATTCGGAAAGTTTTGAAGTTAACTGGTATATTACAAATCCAGCCATCAAAGTTCAGACCTTGATGGAACGACTGTCGTAGGAAGCGATATGATGATATCATGATTCCCTCCAATTGTTCAGCACAGTTGTGCCAGATGGATTACTGCCCAGTCAACCAGGGATCGACCATCAGGGAAGATTGACGGACAGAGAACTGCCAACATATGAATCATTGTACTCCATGTCAAGAACAAAGTTTGTTGTTCTGAAGAAATGGTTGGAAGAGAATATGATTACTGGGTTTAGGTGGCAACCTTGATCACTAGTTCCGGCACTTGTACTGTTTGCAAATGTGCTGGATGCAGGACTGGGATTTCACAGCCCTTGTTATGATATCAATAGTAAGCCAGTGAACTATCAGTACTGCTTACCACTGATGCAGGAGACATTGAACATTCACAGGGAAGCTATGATGCATACCAGCTTGGATGTCCAAGGATCTATAATTTGTTCCAAGGTAAGCAAGGGGAAAAACATATGTTAGCTTTCCAAATGTGATAGAGCCTGTCACAAGCGATGGTGATGCTGGTTGGAACCCTGAATGCCCCTGCAGACTCTCAGGGATTCATTCACAATACAATCGGAGAAGCTTTGGGTGATGTTTCAACAGCAGAAGCAGATGACACCATAAAATATAGGAATTCCGATGAAGAGCATATTGAATATGTCTAATGATTTATGCAACATCTTTTCAATGTGGGTTTGTAGATCAAACTGGAGAAGTGCATGGTCCATGAGGAGAGTGCTTAGCACCTTGGATTGATTATCTTGCCTAAGTGTATTTCGATAGACCAGGACAAGGTAGAAACCGAGTTGAATCTCAGCCGGGACCATGACAAAGCCGACTGCATGTTGGACAATCTGTTTGAGGTCTAGAAACTCCCCAGGTTTGGCAACAACAAATGACGATTTGTCCCAAAGTATTATAACAATGCGGAATCATGGCCAATATTAGCATAGAGGAATGCACCATCTGAATCGGAATCCAAACAACAGCACACTTTTGAGACAATGAATAGCGCCTTCATGACCACACCAGGACTTCAACATTTTGATCACAGAGAGCAGGTGATCATGGAGACAGATGCTTCTGATTGTGTCTGTGCGGGAGTCCTGCCACGATGTGAGGATGAGGGAGTGTTACACACAGTGTCATACTATTCAAAAACATCATGACTGACACAGTCCAATTACAATATTTACCATGAGGAGCTCATCCCAATTATTATGGCAATAGATGAGTGGCGCCCAGAGTGTGAAGGAGTATTGCACCCCGTAAGTTGTGAATGAATCATATGAAGCTTGAGTATTTTATGACAAACAACCTCCAAAATGATGTGAGGAACCTGTCAAGACAATTTATTATTTGAGTCCAAGTTTACAATGACACATAGCCTATATAGAAGATAGCAGCCCTAACCCAAACCCATATGACGATGTACTCTAGAATGACTCAGTCTAACACTGAATCGAAGACCAGCTTGATGGTCTGAATTTTAATCCCAGTTTGAATCAGAGTTCGTATATGGACCAGGAAAGTCTAATGGTAAAGTGGATATTTTCGTCAGGTGGCCAGGAGACCTCCCTGATGGAGGGGATAAAAGATCAAACAATATGGAACAAGTAGTTGTAACACTGTAGAACTTACGAAACCATTTCTATCTGTCACCAGATGGTCCACCACAGATGGGCAGTCATTCAATTCCCGATCCTTTCACAGAACCTTATTTAACTAATCCTTTTACACAGGGAGTGCTCGATGAGATTCGGTCAATCTATAGCTTATAAGAGAGTATGATAGCTCTAAGCATAGAAGAGGGAGGACAAGTCTGATATAGTGGAAAGGTATATGTTGTGGAATATGATGAAATACAGCTACATTTGATCAGGGAATGCCAAGATATGTCATTTGTGGGACAACCTGGGCAGGAAAAGATGTTTAACCTCCTGGGCAGGCACTAGTATTTAAGGAAATGTGAAAGCAAGTAGATAAATCTATAAGGAATTGCCACAGTTGCGAGAGGTCGCAGAGTTAACGACATTTGATGTTGGGAGTTCTTCAACCCCTCCTAGTACATGGAAGCAACGGGAAGATATTTCGTAAGATATTTTGGTCAGTTTACCCAAGACCGATGTGTTGAATGCAGTCTGCGCAGCCGTAGATCACCTTTCAAAACTGCAACATTTTGTCCCCTGCCTGATCATGATAAATGCCCCTGGGTTGGCAAAGCTATGTATCTGGAAAGTGGTTTGTGTTCAAGAACTCCCAGCAACTATTGTATCAGTTAGGGCACCACAGATTGCTTCTACATTGTGGGGAAATCAGTACTGCCGCCTAGAAATAAAACAAAAGGTGTCAACACCTTTGGACCCACACACTGATGGGCAGACGGAACTGATGAATGCCAGTATGGAATAGTATTGCGGATGTTTGTTAGCCAGCAAGCAGATGACTTGGTGAACGGGTTTCCCATGACTGAGTTTGCAGCAAATAATTGACCCTTGGAGACTATGAAGTGTACACCACTCCTTGCAGTTCAGGCTGCTGATCCGAGGATGACATGTCTGGATTGTCTGGAGCACAGTCAAGAACAGCGATTAATCATGCTTATGAGGGACAGAAGGTAATGCAACTGTTTTATGAATATGTGTGGGTAGAGATTGTTGGCAAGCAGGATATGCAGAAAGAGAATGCAAATCAGTCTTGAATGCCAGCACCTACTATACTACATGGAACACAGGCCTTGTTGTATGCTTTGCATTACCCTGTTGCATGGCTTGTCAGAACATGATGACGTAAGCGGTTGGGACAGTATTCTATTCTGTGGCATTTATTGTATTATGTGATTGAGCTGCACCTCGCTGGTTCAGTACAAATACATACATTACAACTATTTTCGTCACTGGATTCTGTTGTGGAAGATACTGTGGGCAGCCAGTGTGTAGGTCCCCCACCCACAGTGCCAGTTGATTGTGTCAAGGAGTATGAAGTTTCGGGCATTGAACATCGTTAGGTGAATCGGACTCAGCTGCAATCTGACACATTGGATGCGGTATGATTCATTGTCATTGGAACTAGGTACGATTGTCCATGGATTACAAGCTGTGGAGGAGAGCCATATATTGTACCCTGAGAGACCTGGACCTTTGGAAAATGTACTTGAAGAATCTCAAGCCTCTGGTCGGGATCCCATCATGGCACAGTGTCACACATGACAGAAGGGTATCAAAGAACATGTGCTTGAGTGAGTTATGGAAAGTAGTTGACGTTAATATATATAGGATCACTGTGACAATTCTTTGAATTGATGCCAACATTTTTTCATTTGCTAAGGAAGTGGGTTGAGGTGTCACAACATTGGGTGATGTGGTACGAATGTGTGGATGGGAGTTTGCCTGGTGGTGTGTAAGATCAGGAGTGAAGATTCCAATGGTATACTGGAGTATGGTAAAAAATGGGAGGTTGACAGACATATTGTGTATAGAGAGAGGTTGCAGGTGTTGGAGAATTTCCTTGTCTTCTGTCTTTGTTTATTCTCTTCAATAGGAATGCAATAGATGACTTTTGATAAATATCTTTGACTCATGTGTTGTTCTTTGATATTGGCTTTGAAGTGTCTGTCCCAATGTCCAATATCACATACCAGTGTTCAATATTACCTACATTCAACCCCACCTATTAAGATATGCTTGAGTGTAGATATATGGTATAGTTGGATGGTTGCACACAAGAGACAGTAAGTATATATGCAGAAAAAAGTTGTACAATATTTAATACAAATCTAATTGCTGCAGTGGTTACCTATATGCACTGGCTCTAACCCTGCTCTAGGTTGCATGTTGGCATTATATGAATATGAAGGCGGAGATGCAATCAACCCAGATATGCGCCGGCTGACCGATATCAAGCCGGTTTGGAGAGAAACTTGCAGTGCTTGAATAAGTGAATCGAGAAATGGACCTTTGGATAGTAATTCATTGATTTATGTGATGCACTAGAAGGCTGTGATCATGCAAGTGTGATGATTTGTAGGGAGGCTGCAATTTACTGAACTTCAAGATGCAATTGAAGGGCATTAGCTGGTGAGAATAGAGATATATTAGTTGATGTTCGATCTGGAGGTAATAGTTTGTCTGGGTGGTTTGTCTGTCATACATACACAACTTATTGTGTGACTTAGAATTGGGAAAATATACAGAGCAGCATCCAACGTAAGGAAAATGTATTTTAGTCACTGGCAGGCTCCAGGACCGTATAAGAGGAGGCAGAGTGTAAATTTGGAACGGGCAATTTGAGGAGTGAATCAGACATTAGGAGGGCATTGTGCCCAGCCTTCAGAGTAAGTTTGATCCCTGATAACTAATAAAGCAGTACCAGGGACTTGATTTTGGTAAGCTTCAGAGCATGTTGGAGTGCCAAAAAGAACTTTGGGAGCACCAGAGAGTGACATCTTATCACCACACGGGTCCCAATCACACTCCAAGCAATGCCTGGGAATTTAGTGATACTGGTTCAGAGGGCTGAAAGCATGATCCGAGACTCTCCAGGTGTGCACAAGCAATGGATTACCCTCCATGGCGACTATGATGCATCGCTTATTGTTCATTCTCACCTCTAAAACACACTTATACTGGCTATCAACATCTTCAACATTTTTGTCACTCCATTACTACTTTAAGGATTCCAAGAGGAAAGTGAGTGATTCAAACATAACATCAGGGATATCGAAACAATACCCCAACTAAGGAATCCAACTATATCTATCGTACAATGTGTCAATGTCATCAACTTCATTTCCCATGTCATCAGGGTGGACAAATGCAGGAATCCATGATTTGTTCACTGCACATTGAAGCTGCCAATTGAATCTATGACACAAGCCAATTAGCCTTTAGGGTGAGGCATTGATTTGCAATAAGCACAGACTGATTGAGTTCGGCTGATGTTCCAACCACTGATGCAAACCATTGCGAGATATCTAAGTTGAAGTTACTGTTTAATTAAATCTTATTGCTGATGATGGCCCCTATGTGGGAGCATATCACTTCAAAACCAATCTTGCAATTACACAATAACCTTGTGGATGCGTGGTCCTCTATCATAGAGCCTGGCTCGTAATAAGAGAGTACTCTATGTTATGACAGATGAGATCATATAGCAAAGATAAGGAATAACATGAAGCCACCTTGTTTGAAGATTAAGGAAAACATGAAGCCACTGAAACTGATGCTATGAAAGAATGACAATGTCCCGGCTTGGGACGGGTAGCCCCACAAGCACGAATGATACCTACCTGCCAAGAGCAAGCTGAAATATTATTGTTGTTTTCAGTTCTTATATTATAATTAGTATTATTCTTCAAGTAGTAGTATTATCAACTATTTGGATTGTACGTGGTTCCCACCCCCCATGGTTGAGCACCACTTCAATCACGAATACGACATGATACTGTGGGCCTTATCCTTGTTACTCAATCGCTTCGAGAAAGATGATCAGCTTTTTGCAGCACAATGTATTTAGTGGCTGGGAAGTATAATGCAGTTAACTGAAATATTGATCTATTGTCAACATTATAAGATATTTCCTTCCGATGATCTAGATGACATTGACCGAACTCCGTTATTAACTCAATTCGGTAGGAGTTTGTCTATCCTGGAGGAGGATATTGCTTTATTGAATATTTATATGGATATTGTTGATAATCACAGTGATTGAAAGAATAAGGTGTTTAAAAATCGGAGTTATAAAGAACCATCACTTCAGGAATTGAAAGCCAGATTCGGAAACCAGAGCAAAAAGCAAAGGGCATAGACGCGCAAATTGCCAAGGGATGGGAATTTGAATATTGAAGGAGATTATGCTGAGGACGTAATATAGCCGATAGTATCTGAATACCAGATTCATCCAGGAAATCAGATCAAAGGCTGTGCGATGATATATGACAATTTAGATCGCACTATCAACAGGCAAAATATTACCGCCATCCATATTAATTGATCATCGAGATTCATTATACCATACATCTGAAATATTAATCGTTGAGAGTAATTATAGGAATACACTTCACGTCATCAATTATTCTTCAAAATTAGTAATGTCAATATATCCTGGATTATATAATACTATCAGTTGTCAAGGTTAATATATGTACTGTGAATATTGTGTGACAACACAATACGACTAGGTCGCTATCCACTTGGAATCATTGGCCACGACTATACATAATTGCCCTCTCTGCATTTACAAATTATAATGTTTCCATCAGCAAAATGTACATCAGCAAAATGTATTCTAGTCTCTGGAAGCCTCCAGAAGTGTCTGAGAGGATGTGGAGTGTAAACTTAGATGAGTCAATTTCAGGAGAGTATCAGACTATAGGAGGGCATTCCGGCTGGCCTTCAGAGTAACCGAGATCTCCGATGACTGGTACAGGAGTACCAGGGGAGTGATGGTGATAGGTTTGGGAACTCCTCGGTGCACCGGAGAGAGCTTTTGGTGCACCTGGGAGTGCTGGCTACAAGTCTGGGAGCACTGGTGACAAGACTGGGTGCGCTGGCAACAAGTCTGGGAGCACCTTGAAAGCCGTCAAGGAACACCATCTTCTTTGGGAATGGTGCAGGCGTGCCTGGAGTGCTGCAGGTGTGCCTGGAATGCTGCAGGTGCGCCTGGAATCCGGCAGGTGTGCCAGGGAATCATAGCTACTACTTATCGTTCAAAGATTGTTAAAATCCAGGTATTCAGATTGTATTCTCCTCTATGTATCAATGTATCTATGTATCTGTATAGCTACCCATCTACACACGGTATATCTGCACTGGCTGCAGGCGGTGCTTGAGAGCAATTTGAGGTGCACCTGAAAATGACGATCCAGTAAACTCAGATATATAATCTGGGGCCGTGATTGAATCACTTTGGAGATACACTTACAGCCCTTGATCA
>Ga0307512_10000102_pt1 | contig 105710 bp, 105 predicted proteins | sample 14_EM_MG_FD_200267 | JGI IMG/M metagenome (GOLD analysis project Ga0307512, IMG submission 200267) | Populus trichocarpa ectomycorrhiza microbial communities from riparian zone in the Pacific Northwest, United States - 14_EM | ecosystem: Host-associated > Plants > Roots > Unclassified...
GTTCGCTTAAAAAATCGTCGATTTTTGATGGGGTAAGGCCGTTGCCACGCAGACCTATATTACCCGCCGGGTCCAAAACTGGAACCGTTGCTAACACTACTGGCAGCTAAGGACTTTAAACGCTCCAAATTGCACCAAGACATGTGGAATCGCTACCTCATGTTAGGATTTGTTTCAGCTCATATTCCATGGATCGCTAAATCAAATCTAGAGCTACAACGGTCATAAAAGGCATTACACGATGACCTAGTGCTGCCGTCCGGTATGGCTTTCAGAAACATTTGCCTGAGGGAATATGCAATTACGGTTGATGTAATTGTGAAGCAGTTCCCGTCACGTAATGAAGTGGCTTTAGCTTTGGACGGATTGACATCTCCAAAAAAACTAACCATAACGTGGGTCATTGCTTACTATATGGATCGAGAGTGGGCATTGCATGAAGTTCAACCTACTTGTGATGAGGTTGATTGCCTGTTCTTTTCCCGTTTCGTAAGCTAATTGACGATGATAGGTCACGTGCCAACATACTGGAGAAAGGCTAGCCGTAGATTTGAAGGACCTGCTAGATCGTTTTGAGCTTACCTATGGCTGTTCGCTTGGTATCACGACTAATAATGCTTCCTCAAAATACTCGATGACACGCGAGCTGCAATCAACACTTGAAGCTTCTGCAATCCAGTGGCCTGTCTTGAAGAACGACATACCATGCATGGCGCTCGTCATACAGCTGGCTTTAGGTGCTTTCATGAACAGTCTTGGTGTAAAAGGCCACAACAAGTGTTGGGAAGCCCATGAGCGCGATCAGGGATTTGGAGAGAATGAGAGTATTGACATTGGGAAGAGTCAAAGACTTCGAAAAGAGGGCAACGTTAGAATCAATATGGTGTTGGCTATGAAAGCAGGTTTAGCCAAGACAATTGAGGCAGTGCGTATCTCATGATATTTTGGAAGTCCTGAAATTGACCTTCATATAGCAGAGAATGCTTGCTGTATTGATTACACTGACACCTGATTGTCAAAACAAGTTCAGTGACTGTCAAAAAGCGAAAGTTCGCATCGCGGTACTACCAATTATGCATGTGAAGACATGGGGGAACCCAACAATGGGATTGCTGGAACACGCCTACCAATTATGGTAATTCACACGTGAGTGGCTCCACAATCCGGATTACACTGATTACTGGCCACTTTTCACAACTCAAAATGAGTGGACCAATGTGAAGTATGTCATGAAGGTATTGACGCCATTTCGATATTGGACCCTGTCGTTGTCAAAGAGGCATACAGTCACATAGCATCACGTTATCACAATGTACAACAACATGTTCGATCACATGGATGGCGTGATGTAAGCTTTGGCCAAGAAGAAGACTCCATGGAAGGAATACTTGTTCTTCGCTGTGATGTTAGCTCGACAGAAGCTGTCCAAATACTACGCTGATGTGGCTCCAACGACAGGCATGCTGCTGATTTCTGAACATATCCTCGATTCTTTTTGGAAGTTGTGGTCGTTTAGAAAGTGTGGCAAGGCAATGGATATCAGTCCTGATGATGAGAGATTCTATACGACCCGATACCACGAGGCCTTTCTGAAGTACGTTGAGAATGAATACTGTTCCAAACATCGACGTGTGCCGGTCAATCAACACGAAAGCTTACCGAGCAGCAATCTCATCCTCTTTGCAATGCCTTCAGGATCCCCTCTATCATCCTGTGATCCATATGATTTGTGAAGTGATGATGAGGAATGCTTAACGCCTAACAATGTGGCTGATATGACACCCGGAGGATGCGATCGCGCAGTACGTATATTGACCACTGCCAGGCTATATTTGAATTTGCTGCTTGAAGCACAAAAGAACTGGGGGCAAATTGATCCAAATCTGAATGATTACGACTGCGACCCAATGGAGATTTGCAGTACATTCCGGATCCAGGACATAAGTGATTGCTGGGGTCAACAGGAGGGAACACACACAGAGAACACCGATCTTCCCAATGGGACGTGCGATATCTTCTCCATCATACCTCATGGTGTCGGACTGGAGGCCAGTTCCTCCCTTGGCCGAGATGTCATCGGCTGGTGACAGTCAGAAATCGCAGGCAAGACCCTTCGGGAACAAGTCGTTGTAAGGCAGTTTGCTCAAGCCAATAATGGGATTGTGGTAGGCGCTGACCGAGAATTGGATACAATGAACACAGGAAAAGACTCGGCAATGAAGCAAGAAGCGGAATAAAGAAAATAGCAGATAATGGCCAAGGTTCACAGCATTTTGCAGATGTGGCAGGGCAGCCAAAACATACGTGTTACCCAGGAGGAATCTCGCGCTCACAACAAGCAGATGACTGCCATCAGATACATTTCGGACACGGAAGATATCTTCAAAGCATCGTGGTCACTCTTTCAACATGATGGTGTGGCTGCATTCAAATTGTCAGAAAGATCTCCTTTGCCACCACCTTTGCCTGCAACGAACCGCCCTGGAGAATGAACTCAAGTATTAAATGTCCGCCGAATTCGAAGAATCAACCGTCATCCAGTCGAAAGTGATGAGGATAGCGCTGCCGAATGCATTTTGGACACTGACAATTGGCTTCACTGGAATGGGGACTTAGATAATCCAAATGACGGTAAAGATAATTGCGCGGCGGACTTTGAATCTGATATAGAAAATGACAATGGCATCCATGATCCGGAAAGCCCAGAGCAGCGGGATGTTTTCACCGCACCAAATGTTCTCGGATTGATTCAGCCTACACTGAACTCAACAAGACAGGCTGAATAGGTGATGATGACGGTCAACGCAGTTGGAACGAGGAGGAATGAGGGAGTGAAGACAACGTAGGACAGAATGTGTCAATGTTTCACCAGCTTCTTTATGTATCTTCACCGAGAGTCTTCGCTAGAGATATATAATGGGCGAATGCTGAGCAGTAGCTTGTGAGTACCAGTTGATGAACAGATGTATAGCAGGCGCAGTGAACCTTTTGACAAGATACATGAATTTTAGTCATGTGAGAGCGAACAGTGCAAGAATGTTACTGCGTTTGGCTTTGCCACTGGGCCAAGTCTCATTCTGTGAGAAAGACTTCCAAGAAGTTCAAAATATGATGAAGACTATGATTGATGGCGGTAGATGGTGAATGGACGATACATCACAATGAGCGTCAACGAATCGTCAACGATCTGTGGTTTTGTAAGTATGGTAATTACCCACTGATCTGGTCGCTCCTATGCATAATCGATGTATTGGCTGCTGTTATAGGCAACAGAGACAGCGACACAGTCACCGCCCCATTCAGAGAATGGGCATCAATGGAGCGTCAATGATTTGTGGTTTTGTAAGTATGGTAATTACACAGTGATTTGGTCACTGTTATGCATAATGGATGTAATGCCAGCTGTGGTAGGCAAATGAGACAGCAACACAGTCACCGCCCCGTTCAGAAAATGAGCATGAACGGCGCGTCAACAATTTGTTGTGTTGTAAGTATGGTAATTATGAAGTGATTTGGTCGCTGTTATGTATAACCGATGTATCGCCAGGTTCTATTGGCAAAAGAGACGGCAACATGGTTAGCACCCCATTCTGATATTGAGCGTCAACTGAGCGTCAACAATTTGTGGTTTTGTAAGTATGGTAGTTACATAGTGATTTGGTCGCTGTTATGCATAACTGATGTACTGGCAGCTGTCATTGGCAGAAATGACAGCAACTCAGTCACCGCCCCATTCTGAGAATGAGTGGCAAAGTAGAGTCAACAATTTTCAGCTTCGCATCTTGAATAAGATATGTTCCGAATCGTCGCAGACATCCATTTATCCGATATTGGTTGTCCTTTGTTAGATAAACACCACCGACATGCTCCCTGCCGCATCCTGAAAATGAGGGTCAACGGAGTGTCAACAGTTTTAGTTGTTGCATATTTGGTCATCAAGTCATTGCCCTGATCTTCGCGTTCATAGCAGAATGATCGACCGCCCTGATAGGCAATGATACAATTTTGGAAAGGTACAACACCGATTCCAAATTAGTCAATCTTTCACGCTGCAAGGCATGCAAAAACATATTCTTGGGGCTTGAAAACGCGATCTTGATAAGATACTATTAACATACTCCACAAACAAAAACCTGCATTGAATCTATGCATCGACCAGCTGGGTGACCCGCTGGCGACCTGCCCAATTCAGACGGGTTGGGAATTTACCATCAAACTGCATCTGATTTGATGGTTCGGGTTTTTTTACAACCTGGACCCCGAATTGGGCAACAGTTCAGTTTGGACCCAGACTGGGACCGGAAGTGACGGTCCAGAACTGTTGCTACTACTCATAGTATGTAACTTTCCTGATATACCATAGTAATGCATATCGCCATCTCTACAAGACTGTATACAAAGTTATAAGCACAATCAATAGCCCTGTACAGACAATTATGCCTGTAATATGTCAACTAGAGCCAAGCATTGAATGGAAAGCATGATTTGAGCCAAGGTACAATATCCGTTGGCATGAGTAAACCCAGTGCCTTTACAAATGAATTGGCTAAATTGAACCTTTGTACTCTAACAAATTCCCGAATGATGCACCAAATTGTGTTCTCAAGAATAGCCATTCATCGGAGCCATGGTCCGAGTGCGTAATACGTTACAACACTCTTATTCTAACTTGTTAATTACGAAATATAATCAAGGAGAGTATTTTGGACTGCGGTGATCACGTGAGTGGGAGTTCATGAAGTGGACAGGTTTTGTTTACCTTGTACTCCCCCTGTGTCATCACCATTTGTGAAGGGAATTTGCTATTCTTGCTATCAGTATATATAGAGTGTTTGTAATGCCACACAATACTGGTCTGGTAGATTTGAACAGGTTCTTGTTGACAGATTTAGTCTTTCTAAAAACAAAAGTTGGGAATCAAATCCACTACTATAACCAATGCAGTTTTTATGTAAGGTATACTGAAAATGACCTGTAGGATGCAAGCTAGGGCTGAATGGTTTTCCAATATATACCAGGGACTTTGGTACTGAGAGGACTAAATTCCAATCAGAGATAGTCAAAATATTACAAATAGTCTGTGGCTCGCTCTGTCCTTGAACCCAACTACCACCTAATCCCTTAGATCATGATTGTTTGGTCAAAATCTCTCTTCTGTTGTATAGAGTATTTAAATCAAATACTGGTCAAATGAACATGGTACATTACCAAGTTTATGTTAAGGGTTTTCCCCAATCAGAAGTATTGATACATGAATGGATCGCAGTGGAGTACATACAATTACAATTATGGTAGTCATATTGAAAATACCTACTCCACGATGACGACGTCATGGTTCGTCAGCCGAGTGGTTTTCACCGGGATTACACTTGGGCTTCATGTCGTTCGATTAGTGTCAACAGAACTGGCACCAGCGGATTCAAATTTGATGACGCAATCCTATCCCCATTACTGGGATGTGAAAAACCATCAGCAGTGCACATAATTATTGACCACGCCTACTATATTATATCAAGCCAGACAACACACAGTTAAGTTGCGTTCACGCAGATCTTCGTGTGAAGCAGACGAAATGCAATATCCTTGTGACTGGGATCTGCACGCCCATGCGCAGAGTGGTCAGAACTTCTTGCAGCACTCACCAGTCAACGGAGGGTGGAGACTTAAGAATGCGGTTTCTGAGGGATTAATGATGTTGACTGAAGATAGAAGGCCCGAAGCAAACCTGCTCATTGGCGTGAGTCAGTAAGCATTGCAACATCATGTACGTGTCATGATCTACGTTGGCGTAGTATTGGTTGGTCGCTGATCTAGTCTCTGACCGAATGCGGAATAGCTAAATTAAAGCGCGAGACAATTAATAGCGACGAGCTATTCAATCATGTTGTTATAAGCACTGATAAGACTACGAGTCATCAGATGTTCCATCTACTGAACAAACAAAATGCGAGATGTCAATGTTGAAGTTATGATCTAAAACATTGTCTAACATGATTTTACAAGATGGATGACCTGAGAGTAATCAGGAGTGTAAAGCTTGATAACCATATCGCATAAACAACATAACCTACGGGATGCATGGCAATCAATTACCGGGCGCATTCAGAAGGATGTAAGATGCGATTGCAATAGTGCAATCATGAGCATTGGATTCATAGCATGGAAGTACAGGTAACCTAACCTTCCAACATGACTATAAAGAGATCACATTGTTCCAGCGATGAAGGGAGAAGCTCTAGCAGTGAACAGTCAGAAAAACCTACCTGCGAAGATGACCTAAAAATATTATTGCCTTTTTATAATATCTATACATATTATTATACTATCAATTACCACTAGCTTTGTAGCGGTAGCCCAGCACCTCGGATGAGTGTTACCTTGAAAAACGAGGGCGATAGTATATTGTGGACTTTAGCAAAGGTACTTGTCATTTTCAAGGAACGTCACTACCTATTCGCCGCTCCGTGCATTTGGTGGATAGCCGCTTGAGGTAAGTTGGATGCAGCATTACAATACTTCCTCGACAATAAACAGTTCCCTTCCGAAACACAAAAGAACATTGGCAAGCAGCAAGCAGCAAGTACTCAAAGAAAAGTGTCTGCAATGCCCCAAGACATTCAACAACGATCTGTGTCAGAGGAATACAACGTACTTGGGTGGAATCAGTATCAAACCGATCCTTTACGACGTACTTGGAAAGGAAGGATTAAACCCTTGCCAAAGACAAAGAGATAACATAAAGACAGGAAGAAACAACTATTGAGAATCGAAGAAAGAAAGTACGGAATCGATTAGTTATATGTACTGCCAATACTGGTTGACGACATGTTTGGATTTGGCTACCATTTATTTCGATGCATCTGAAACTACGATTACCATTTGTCCACTTTGCGTATTCGATTTATACTGGTTACCGATCCAGTTCAACTGGAGATACGCCTAGGAAAAGATTGAACTATCTAGGGCCTTGCATAAAGTACCAAATCTTTAAGGAAAGCATCCCCCTAATGGTTTAAAAATCACCTGTTCAATGATGCAAAACGGTGTATTTACAATGTATTTCTAACCAAACCTCGGTGTGGATTGTACTATTTTCAAATACCTGTTGTACAATATGGCTGAATCCGTCAACCTATTCCAGGATGACACCTTCTGAAAGCATCAGTGTTCCTAGAAGGCACGGCTCGCTGCCCGGATTTATTGCGGGCTGCACTCTGAAAGCCAGTGCCAAGGGCTGCCCTGCCTGGCCTGGGTCAGAAGCCACACAGCCGGCCACCAGGCCGGCTGGTCACTTGAAAAGCCTGCATTGGCCTGCATAAGCCTTGGTCTGGTCAATGGATGGCATACAGCAATGGCAGGGCTACGATGATGGAGTGAGAGATGGTTCATGATTCGTGGTTTTCGGACTTCCTAAGTAAACACAACGGAGAATCTTTCCAACAACATATTTTGTTTACGCATAGTCCGCCATGAAATGCGGCCCGGCCACCAGGACAAAGCCATCCAGCCACAGAGAACATGCCTGCAGGCCACGCCAGAATCACCTGCAGGCCCAACTCTCATTTATACACTACCTAGAAGAGTGGCCTCGCCTGGCCTATGCACATCCGGTCTGGTCTGGCTGTTTAGTAACACTTGAAGACATAATCAAATTGTGGTTGAATGGCTAAAGCTACAGAGTGGCTGTTATATATGGTAAGAGTAAAAGAAGTCACCACCAAACTATAGCTTTAGCAATACTGAGGCAAACTAGACACCCAGTGGTGCAGAGTAAGGCCACAATTAAGAGAAGGATGGCATATCATGATTGTCCAGATGATTTAACTGCTGGCAAACTAGTTGGTCACTAGACAAGAGTGATAACCTATTACTCATCCATGATATACTGTACAGTCATATTGACAAGATGTACTGTATGGTAATCCCTATGAATCTATGCGCCAGGTATCAAGGATTTAGCTAGTAGCATATGTCCTGTATTTAAGCATAAGGTAGATATCATTTACCTGATGCAAAATACCTGGAGTGCTAAGCAGTGCTTAGATGCATTAGCCATTCTAAGAATTGTCCAAACAATGTACTTGATTTCCAACTGCTACTTGAATAGTAGAGGAAACTAAAAAGAGGAGGCAAGCAAGTGAAAGAGCATCTGGTTAAATACATTTCATATATAAATAATATCCTGGCCAAAGTGAAACTCATGGAGTTAATTGTGCTCAAAGTTGGGAGCAGGTGGGTGGCTCTGGTGGGAGTGGCTACAAAGTGCCCTGCTAACGGCTTGTTAGGTTCGGGCGCTGGACGCGCCCACGCCCTAATAAGGTGCCTGGGCCGTATGCATGAGTTCAAACCTGCATGCGCGATTCAGTCATCAGGGTTGCCAAGTTACCCGGCAAACGAATCCATTGTCTGTTGCGCGATTGAACCTAACCAACCGCCACAACACTTTACCCCTCACATTGACTACCCGCCTGATATACCTCCATCAGACGACTGTTTGTTCACCTTCTGTTAACTCTTCTCCCTTGCCTATGTTACAGCTTGTATCCGATATACTGATTCCATTAATAGTCGCCATGTCATCCTCTATCGGTGCTGCTGCCGGTATGTACACCAATGGCACAACCAACGAGCCAGCCTTCCATACGCCGGCATCGACATTACCTCTAAACTTACAATTAGCAAAAGCACTAAGGGCGGACATACGTCACCCTGCCCCGCGTCTCAGGCGATCGTCAACCCCGTCCCCACTGTTCCTGAGCGGCCCGGCCGGCCGCCCGGTTTTTTAGCGGCCTCCATCCTAAAGCCTGCGCTAGTGGCGGCCCGGCCCGGCCTTGGTCAAAAGCCGGCCGGCCTGCACGTGATTTAAAAAGCCTGCATCGGCCTGCATAAGCCTTGGTCTGGTTGATGGATGGAATACGGCAATGGCAGGGTTACGATGATTGGGTTGGATATGGTTTATGTTTCGTACTTTTGGAGACTTTCTTAGTATAGGAAGCAGAGAATCTTTCGAACAACATATTCTGTTTAGGCTTAGTCCGCCAAGAAACGCCGCCAGGCCGGCCGGAAAAGCCTGCAGGCCCGGCCCGGCCCTCATTTGAAAGCCGCCGCTAAGGCCCGGACTATGCACAGCCGGGCCGGCCTGGCCGCTTAGGAACACTGCCCGTCCCCGTTTGCAGTGTTGTCAACCGTCCCGTCCGTCCTGAGCTAGGACGGAACGGCGCCCTCTTTTTTGAGGCCGGACGGGGACGGACGGAAGGGACGGCCGTCATCGGCCGACATCCATTGATGATTTGCGAGTCATCATACATAATAGATATGCAGTTATAATAAGTTCATTTCTCCACTATCTTGACTGTGAAGCAAGATCCTTCAACATCTGCTCCATCCGAACCTGAATGCTTACAACTGATTGAGAGTCTAGCAATATAGATAAATCTATTTATATCTTGTACCACGTGCTCTACAGTTATAGTATATGAATTAATAGCAACCGCCCCATGTCGGCCGGTGACGGTGGATGACGGCTGATGACGGTATTTTTGCCGTCCCCGGCCGTCATCGGCCGACATGCCGTCCTTAGCGGGCGAGGACGGGACGGACGGTTGACAACACTGCCCGTTTGATGACACGAGCATCTCTAAACAGCTGCAGGAATTTCCGGATTCACTACCACATACGCACTCTCGCCACCATTCAGCGCCTGATATCAACTTCCCAAGAACACCCGCCGTTGAATCGGGACCAAAATTCTCGGCACCTGTGTATGGGCCCTCGACACCATTCAGGCGTAACTTCGATCAAGTGCGGTAATCCTCGGCTGGGGATAGCCCCTCTTCTCGTACAACAAGGCAAAATATGGATATGTATCTTTATAATGAGTTGCATGGATGTATGGCGAGGGACGTTCCAGGGCTCCTCGAGTCTCTGATAGATTTTCCAGTGATCCCAGAACTCGCCTCACTTTACGACTATGCCATCAAGGAGGGGCTCTACATCGAAGGCGAGGGGGGCTCCACTGGAAAGTGGGCTACTTGGCCCCAAGGAATCCTAACTGAGAAAGCTGTGCTCAAGTGGCTCAACTCCGTCATTCCCCAGCTTTCGGCCGAACTAGCCAGAAACCACCCTGCAGGGAGGCGTATCTTTGCCAACTCTACAGCAGCTGGTCTTCCTCTTGTGGATGGCGACTGTCTCCGTAAATCCACTGATTCCACCAGTCCAGACGATCCCGGTCCGTGGTAGGGCTCAGTCCAGTCCGGTCTAATGGGAAGGTCGGACTGGACCGATCCACAGACTGGCAGTCTTGGACTGGACGGGCTTGGTCTGGACCGATCCATTTACGCATATAATTTTGACATTGCTTTTTAGCCAAGTACTACTGAAAACATGACTCATCCTCACTTTTTATCACCACTCACCCCCGAATACCCACTCTGTTCGAAATTATACCACTTCTGTCTGTATATTCGGCTCCATCGAGATATATTTTCCCCATTAAAAGACTAATAACCGGGAAAGTATACCCTAACCCTCGACACCGTGAGGGATCAGTCCGGACCAAGCCCAGTCCAGTCTGTCAGCATCGGGGATCGGTCCGATCCCAGTCCAGATATTTCTTGGACTGGACCTGGACTGGACTGGACGGTTCCGGTCTGGACTGATCCATTGCTAGACTGGTGGAATCATTGCGTAAATCTGATATTGTTCTTTCCTCAATAGTCTCTTACAACACCGGCAAAGATATATTTGACTCTGAAATGCTTAGCATTTCGGAGAAAACGCTTTCATGGAAGACAATTAGGTTTGCCGCAGAGTTAAAACAGAGCAATAAGTATTCCGACTATGATTCTACCGTAGCTCAACTTGCCAACTATATGCGTGAAATTTTTGGGAGCCAGAAAACGAGGATGTGGGTATATGGGGTTACGTTGTGCAGGGATGAGTTCCGCGCGTGGTTATTTGACCGAGCTGGGGGGTTGGGAACAAGGTTGGTTAATTTGCACAAGGAGCCCTCCATCTTCATCAACGCGATCATTGGTTTTGCTTGCATGGGTTCCAGTCAGCTAGGGTTTGATCCTACTATCCGTTGGAAGCCACAGGGTGGAGAGCCGAATGTTGTCTCTGATATGACCCTCTTTCATATACTACTGAATCCTCCCCTGCCCTATGTCAAGGTCGAGACCAACGATTTCACTGAATGTCTCGAGATCGACGTGAGACACCCTTTGGCACGCCGCATCGCGATTCACAGCCGCGGAACCGCTGTTTTTGCTGGTCGATTATTGAATCCGGATCCTGTAGATAAGCCGCCCGCGAAATAGGATTACGCAGTGAAGGAGCAGTGGTGAGCCCCACTATCTAGTACAGAAGCCAACATTCTACAATCCATCAGTTCTAGTATCGATATCATTGGTTTACCCCACTATTATTTCCATCGTGACCCAGTGTTGTCAACCGTCCCGTCCGTCCGCAATATCTGCAGGACGGACGGGACGGCGCCAAGGCCGGGGACGGCAAAAATACCGTCATCGGCCGTCATCCACCGTCACCGGCCGACATCGGGCAGTGACTATTAATACATATACTGTAACTGTAGAGCGTGCGGTATAAGATATAAATAGATTTATCTCTATTTCTAGACTCTCAATCAGTAGTAAGAAGTCAGGTTCGGATTGAGCAGATGTTGAAGGATCTTGCTTCACAGTCAAGATAGTGGAGAAATGTACTTATTATAACTGAATATCTATCATGTATGAAGACTCGCAAATCATCAATGGATGTCGGCCGATGACCGCCGGGGACGGCCGGGAACGGAAATTTACCGTCAACGGCCGTCCCTTCCGTCCGTCCCCGTCCGGCCTCAAAAAAGACGGCGCCGTTCCGTCCTAACTCAGGACGGACGGCAAGCCACCGTCCCGTCCAGTCCTCAGTGATGTCGGACGGACGGGACGGTTGACAACACTGTCGTGACCTGGGCCGCGTATCGACTTTGATTCGACGAAACTGTGGAATGAGCGCTGTGACGATAACGCCACCATCTCTAGTGCCCCAAGGAAGTCAAGCAGCTGTCAAGGATGCTATTGGCACATTGAAGCGGTCGGCACCTAGTGGAGGCCTGGTTTCTTCTGTTGGAACAAAGCGACTCAAGACCGCGATGGGGAAAGATGGCGGAAGCAGTGGGCGAATGGTGGGTGGTGCGGATGACAACTATTGGCCTGTAGACATGGTTGGAGAATCCACGCTGCTCACCGCCGGAATATGGACTTTTAATGACCGTACAAAGTCGCGCCATGTGATTTCACCAATCGGTACACCACTCCACCAATTCAAAAGTTACACACAGTTGCTCATGGGCATCCGTGACGCCGTCAAGGGTATTGATTCTCCACTTCTGAGTTGGCATTTTGTAATTGGTTGCTAACTGACCGAATAATAGGATGCTGGCATCTTTACTCGAAATGCGGATATATCCATCGAGACATCTCTATTAATAATGTTGTGCTTCTTGACGGCCCATGTTTTGCGTCAGCCGGAATGTTAATTGACTTTGATATGGTGGTCAAATACAATTCCCAATCCTCCAGTGCTAGTGAACGAACCGGCACTTTTAATTTTATGGCGATCGGAATTTTGAAAGGCACGGCGTTAATCCATACACCACTCCATGATTTGGAATCCTTCCTCTACGTCCTTCTCTACCTTGGCATAAAGTATGAGAAAGGGTCATTGCGTTCCATCAGCCACCACGGGGAGCACCTATTCCGGAGCCCATCTCGGACAGCAGTTTACATGGAGACATCAGGATATACCAACGCCGAGTCGATGCGCTCGCAAGATTTCCAGAAATGCGTGCTTCCTGACTTGGGGGAGGAATTCCGCCGACGACTTGGGAAGATGCTGCGGGAACTGCGACACATCCTCGGACCACACATGCATCCGGCTCCGCCTGCCGATCATGATACGGACCCGGACCCGGATTGTGATTTGTCATCAGATATGATGCACGATCCCATCAATGAAGATTCTTGTGAAACGACCTATGACAAATTCATTGCGGCTTTAGATAAGAGGATTGCCAGCCTTCGGGGGAGGTAGCAGTACGAGTTGTCTGTATTTATTTTACACAAGAGAGTGGAGATGTAGGTTCGGTCGGGTTTGCTTCAACACCTCTTTTGCAGTGCACTATCATGTCGCATTTCAATCTTTATTCACTGCTGAAGTAACTTATCCTATTTTTGGTATTAGAGGAATAACATGTTTACTTATAGCTATTTGCAGAGCCTTGGATGATCAGGAGGTGGTTGGAATCAAAACTCATGATTGAGTAACCACTGGTTCCGATTATGAAGCAGAATGCACACCTCCTTGATCTAGAGTGGACTGAGCAAGAGCAAGCGAAACGAACGACTCTAGCAGAAAGATACACAATGTGAGGTGCTGCAGGAGCATCGAGAGTACATAGATGGTGGCTACCATGTTTCTAGTTAGCATTGAGAGATCCTGAAACTAACTATGACATTTCTGGTCAATGGTAGGAAGAATGGCAACTCCATACTCGGGTGGATTCTCAATTACTCCAATGGATTAGAGAGAAATTGCTATCAATAGCTGCCTATGAGCCAGTAGAGTAACCCAAACCTGAACAAAACCGAGCATCAAGTAAGGCACTCCTCTAAACACCAGAGGGATATAAGATTGCTTGTCCAGTACACCATCTATATACAAGTTAGTGCTGTTTTGTCCTGCCTGGCATGGTTCATTATCTGAATTAGTCACTAACAAAGCCTTTTGCCAATCAGGTGGGTATTTTCCACATGTATACAGACATTGTCAATAATAAGTGGACAGAAACAAAGCTCACATTTCAAGATGGACTAAATCCCTCTCTGTTCATAACAACACCCAGAGTGGGCGGAACATGTCTTACTGTTGAACCAACCTACCATGCAATAACAACTCGGAAGATCTCGGTATACATTAAGCAGTACTTGGCATTTGAACTTTGGGTCCATCAGGAGTGAACAGAGTTCCACAGGAATGGTGACTGGATGTAGTCCCTCATAGCTATGAATATCGAATCAGTATTTGCCACAATCACTAGTGTGTGGCACAATTCGAAGCACTGTATTGCCTAATCAGTGATTCAAACATCATGAAGTCAAAGAGATACTGCGATTTGAAGTGGTATGATGAACTGAAACTGTAGCTTGAAGCGATTGTATACAAGTTGCAGACAGATCCAAAGTTTGAATAATTATCTTAGATCATTGGCACTGTGAAATTAACATAAGTCTCATTTCATATTTAACCAATCCAATCCTATCAACCAATACAAATAGTCACTAATTGTCAGTTGTAAGGCACTACAGTGTAGAACGGAGGATTTCTCCACAACTTTCAAGGGAATCAAGTGTTGATACAGGAATTGTAATTTGTGAAATTACGATTGATTAGAGTTGGATTTCATTGGGATTCAGAAACACTGTAGATCAATTTACCATATAGTCAATGGATGAGCACTTGTTTTGTAAACCAAAACAAAGTTACATTTGGTCAATGTAATTGAGGTTGTTGGGGACCTATTGTTCAACTTCTTAAAAGCCAATTGAAGATTGTTGTTCTTGCCTAGCAGGGCTAATACATCGTCAGTAGTGTAATGTATTAGCCAGTATCTGATTGATAGAAATATTCTATTTAGGAGGCTATATTAGAAAGTTTAACACTCTGCTTATCACATACTGCTCGGTCAGTATCAGATAAAAGGTTCACTGTGCATTCAAAGGCCAGACGGCATTTCTGACCAACAGTTAATTTGTTGGTTTGGATCAATCATATCCAGTTGCACCTCAACAGTCTGCATTCATTTTGGCTCTGATCAAGACAGATCAAGTACTCAATAATGCAACCATGCTTAAACTTAAAGATAGTCTAGGAAGATATAACTACAAGTGATAGGAGTAGAATCTGGTTTACATATTGATCTCAAAACTGAAGCTTTTGCTACCAAGTATGTCCCACCACATCACTCAGATTCCACAACTGCTCAGATTCCATATCATGAGACTCAGACTATGAGACATGGCTCAGATATTTGTAGCTGAACTGAAGGTTTCACAGCTGAATATATCATTCCCTATAATCGAAATTCTGCTAAACCTCAGATCAGCAATCCTGTTACGCATGAATTTCATTTAATATTATGAAGCCAATTTGTACATGACACAATTCATTATTGGAGAATCAGTTCATCCATGACACACCTCAACGGAAGTATTGAGCCACTCAAGGCTAAGTACCTATACAAATGTGGACTTTAAAATGTGAATTTGCTCCATTCCCAGATTGTTTTGTTCGATTTTGAAATACTTTGAATCTGTGGAGGTAATGCACCTGAATTTTCACCTTATAGATGCAACACAGTTGGTTGAAGGCAGCTCATGCCATATCTCCATTGCTAATAAGTGGATCTTTGATTGATTAGTATTGGAAGGCTGCAGCTACAATGCTGTGACTGTCAAGCTCAGTGTGAATGGTCCATTTCACGAAGGTAAACACTACACACCAAACTCTACATACTCACACCTGGCCTGGAACAAATATTATTTATCTGGGTACTCCCCGAGTAATATGTTTCGACCTCCACAGTCCAATTTGACAGTACCTTCAGTAGTTCAAAGTCCATCAACAGAGCTGTGGTTGGTAGTGACAATTGCAGAAACCTGATGCTGCTTGGCAACTTCCACTCACCCAACATACCACACATACTCAAAGAGGTCTAAGTTAAAAATTCATTTCATCAAGGCTTAACTTGACTTTAACAAGATTTTGTATTTCTGCCACAGAATCCCATTTCTTAAAATAGAGTATGACCACTGATGTCCATCATGAGAGCTCAAATAGAGAAAATTTGACTCTCAGTTACTCCTCTGTAAATGACTATGTGTCAGGTGATTCCTGTTCACTGCCAATATTGCTGTACAACACAACAGATGACCTGCACTGTCAGCTCACAACATATCTTACTCCACAACACAGTTGGTCACTGGTACCTTCAGCCCACTATTTATCCTAATAGACTTCTGTTCATAACTAACCATTAACTGACTTGATTATCATTTAGCTAATTTTCAAACATTCCAACACTTGAACAAAGTTAACATTGTTCTACAGCCTGAAGTTTAGAATAGGCATTAATAGAGATTGCAATTGACTGTTAGTGTCAGAAGAGGCTGAAATCCCAGCCATTGCATTGAAATCGGTAAATCAATTCAAGTCTCAGTACAGATCAATTCAGCTGAACGTTAGGCAATTATTCCACTGCCTACTGTCAGAAGATGTCTCACTATTGATTAATATTATCATATATTACTCTTTTTCACAATATACTTGGTATGTTAACTGTAATGTAGTTGAGGATCAAGATGGATTTTTGAATCAATGGAGTGCAATTTTCCCGAAACTACAGTCAAAATCTGCATATGACTGAGTGGTTGGACCTGGTGTTAGCAACGGTTCCAAATCCACGGTTCGGTTCCAGGTCTGGGTTGGAACCAAACTGGAACAGTTGGAATGGGTTGTACCCAATCAAAAAACTTAACCCCACTGAAGGCGTAGTTTTTAGCCGGGTTCCACAATGTCGCAAACTGAAAACTTTGGCTCCAATGAAGTATTTGAGTTCAGATCGTACGACAATATGATATATAGGTAGAAGATGCACTTTTCCAACCACTTTCAACTTCTATTCTCCACTTTGTGATCTGATCTATATTCAGTGAGTTGCTGTGAAATAACGCCAAAAATTGGGTGTGTTTTGCAGTGGTGCAACAAATATTGATTGGATCGCCATGTGGAGAATTGGAGGTGAAAGAACATTCAAAACTGCATCTTTTATGTATATATCATATTGTGATACGGTCAGAACTGAAATGCTTGATTGGAGCCAATGTTCTGAGTTTGTGAAAATAAGGCTCTGCTGCATGGAGAACCCGGGCCAAAGACCGTGGGTTTATGTCTGGTCCCAGTAACAACCCCATCAAGAATCAGAGGTTCTGGTTTTTGGACAGGTCTGGAACCAAACCAAACTGTCTTTCCGGTCCAAATCTGGACTGCTCACAGGTTACCCGGACCCTTTGCTCACACTTCTTATACCTCATTGCTTTGCAATCTTGACAGTTACAAGAATATAAATCAGTATGATGACACCTGAGTTATCTGTATACATGACAGTGCGTTCGGAACCATTTACATCTACTCGCAATGTCTCCGCCTCCATATTGAACTGTGCGATGCTATCACCTGTGAGCGAGTGGTGCGAGTAGTATTTTTTGTAGTTAGCTCACTATGGTTAATTGATTTCAAGAGGTACAATCACTAATTACCCTACCATGAGTGTAACTCCCAAGTCAGTTTGCATCCATATATTTATCTTTACAATACATATACTGATTGGGCTGAACTCTATCATATATTCCATTGCACTGTGTTCCATCATGAAGTCATTGGTTATGCTGTGGTCACTGGATTAGGAGATAAGGAGTCTCACACCATGTTTGTAGATGCAATGTCACAAAATCAGCCGATGATTCTGAGACCAATACGAAGATTCTACCTCTGCATATTGTTACTCAACCGGAATTCAAATACTATCCCAACAGAAAATTAATATCAGTGATACCACGATTGATAGATCAACCCTACAGTATGAACTTGGGACCGAGACAAACCCGTCAATCCATGAAGAAAGTTTGAATTGGACAGTAAGCAATATCTGAATCTATCCGACACTGCAATTGAATTCTCAAGTTGTTCTACGCAATTTCTAATGCTCCCATGTCGCACTGGAGCTAACTAATATGCGCTCAGACCCTGCAGGAGCAATCTGAGGTGCTTCTGAAAATTCCCTGTAGTTATGGAGGTCCATGCAGGGTGCTAAGATCTTTGAATTATAGGATAGTCAAATTTTGCAGGCACTGGGACTTCTGTGCAAGTCTCTGGAAGACTTTGAGAGCAGCTCAGATCTCTGCGCAGCTCTGAAGGTGACTTTCAACATAGTATCATAGTCTCAGCACTGAGGTTCATAGGGTTCAGAAACTACAACGACTTATGTCCATCATATTCGTCTGTGTTATTGTCACAAAATTTGCCTTATCATAATGTGACCTCTAGCCCATATCGAATTCTCTCTGAATTGATATAGGTTGAACTTGACTGCAGACCCTACTGGAGTGTAACGAGAGAAGATAGTTGTGACTGTGATTAGGAGATCTGAGATATGGACTTGGCAGTTGCGATAGCTTTAACTTAGAGATGTACTTGGATCACAGAACTGGTAGATGTTGGAGATGCACTTGTAGACTGTAATCGAGTGAGTTTCAAGATGCTGGATGCCATGATTTTATAAGCATGGAGAGCATGATTGACTGGGTTCGGAGATTCATTTGGAGGCCAACGTCCAGTGGAATCCAAGATGCACATGCTGGAGGTGTGATCGAGCTAGTGCAGAGATGCACTTGGAGGCTGGGATTGGGACAATCAGAAGATGCTGCAGCTAATGATTTTGCGAACATGGAGCGTATACTTGACCGATGTTGGAGATATAATTTGAACAAGAGGTTGACTGTACCGAGAGATGCACTCGCACGCGCGGTGATGGTATGAGCATGCAAATTTGCATGGAGGCCGTGATCGAGTGAGTTTGGAAATACATTTGGAAGCCATCATCAAGCAAACTCAGAGATCATGAGAATGTGACTTTCGCAATCTGCATTCAGGCTATGTTTGCACAAATCTGGATACCCACATTGAGCAAATGATGGTAGGAACTGGGAGGTTGTAATGTGCTTGTTTGGAGATATACCAGTTCGCCAGGATTGCAAGCACTGAGAGAGGAACTTGGAGGCCATGATTGGATGAAATAGGAGGAGTAGTTTGAGGTGTTCGATCATCACGAGGTCAAATGCAAACTGCAACGGGAGCTGAGACTCAATTCATTCCTAATGTTATGTTAGTAGCCATGGTAAGAGTTTATCACAACATGCCACATGGAGAGATGTAAGATGAGACATGACACATGTTAGATGAAACACTGGCTGGGAGTGGGAGACTGTCGATCATGAGTTGAAGCTGTACTTGGTGCATTTTCTTCACACTGTTAACTGATATTGATTACTTGGGGAGATACAGATGGATCACTTCATGCTGTGTTGTCAGGAGATAGTAGAGCTGAGTATGAAAATAGGAGAGATTAGAACAGAATGGGGAGTTCAACATGAGAAACTGGGACTCAAGAGATTTGTGTTTGCAAGTCAAATTCCAATTCCCAATACAGCAGGTAAGATCACCCCTTCAAGGTATTCCGCACCCAATTAGGCAAGTCTTACCCCTGATATTTCACATCACCTCATATCCTGCATACTGGTCCTATCTTCATCCTCCCTCCCTCTTGCTAGTCCTCACCTCCACAATCACCTATGGGAAGTTCAGTTTTCCCTTTCTATATCCCCATGCCATGAGCATGAGTTTTCACCAAGTACCATGTACACTGAGTACAGCAAACCACAAATAACTGACTGTCTGTCAGCCTGTCTCTCTTCTTTCCCACAATCTCGAGTTTGACCCCCAAATCTAGCTTCAACTCCCAGATCACTTTCTTATATAGCAGCTACCACCAACCAGCTCGGCATGAGAGCTCACAGGTCTAGTCAGCTTGTCGCAATTCCATTTGTGAGAGGTATCTACCCAATGAATCAAGTATGAGCACCTCTCATGCATTCAGATCAACCGCCTCCCGATTGACTACCACATCAATCGCAGTGACTATTGTTTGAGCAGGGCTACCAGTACATCTTCGAACTGGATTGATCATGGTCTTGACGTGCATATCCAAGTTCCTTTGATCGCCAGCTTGAGGTGGACCTGCATCTGCAAAATGTGTTTTCGTCAATTGGAGCCTCTGGGAGTGACGGGGAGTTGTCAGACCAGAATACCAGGGTGGTCAAATACAAGAGTTTTGGGGACCGGTGCAGTGGCCTTCAGGAGCACCTGGGACCACCCTTGAGTGCCAACAATATGTTTGGTAGCTCCAACCATATGCCTGGAAGCACCTGGCAGGGCCGACCACAATCCTGGGAGCATGTGGTATCGCTGTAGAGCAGTCTACGAACGACATCATCCTCTTCGGGCATGCTGCTGGTACGCCTGGATGTCATAGCTACCACTTGTGGTTCAACACTGATAGGACTATATGTATTCAGTTTGAACTCTCATCTATGTATCCATGTATCTACTAGCACCGGTGGCGGATTTGCCGTTCCTGGGGTTATAGGAAGATGGTCTGGTTAACGGTAGCAATGGGTCCAATTCCGCAGTTCGGTTCTGGGTCCGGGTCTGAACCGAACTGGAACCACTCAAAGGGGTTTCACCCCATAAAACACCGAACAGCACCGAACCCCCGGTTCTTCAGTGGGATCCTCAATCCCTCCCACTCAGAACTTTGGCTCCGATTATATATTTAGGTTCTGATCGTATCACAATGTAATATATATGTAAATGATGCAGTTTTGCATCCAGTTTCACCTCCTTTTGTTCACTTTGCGATTCGATCAATATTCGTTGCGTCACTGCGAGAAACGCACGGTTTCCGGCTTTATTTCACAGCAACTCAATGAATATTGATTGGATCGCAAAGTGGAGACCAGGAGGTGGAAGATCATGCAAAACTGTATCTTTTACATATATATCATATTGTGATACAATCAGAACTCAAATGCTCAATTGGAGCCAAAGTGCTGAGTACGCGGAAATGAGGCGCTGCTATATGGAGAATCCGGCCAGAAGAGCGCGGGTTTATGTCCAGTCTGGGCAACAACCCCGCCAATACACACCGGGTTGGGTTCTTGGCCGGGTCTGGGACTAAACCCATCCCAACCGCAGGTCAATACACTGACCGCTTGTGGGTTACCTCGACCCATTGCTTACTCCAGGTATGGTTGAAGGAATAGTGTAAGGGATGTAACACATCTGGGAGGATGTATCAGCTAATTTAATCAGTTGTTGTTACGGGGGTTCTTAGTCCCAATAATCAATACAACATTTATTGAACTAAGTACAGCCGCCTATCAAAGTATCTCTTTCTTTCCTCTTCTTATCCTAAGACTCAACTTCTCGTTCCTCCGTAACAGGAACAGCCAATCTAAACCTATACCACAGATTGTCTCCGCTGTAGATATATATTGAACCTCCTCATCGCACAATCACTCCTCGGAAAATTCCTCGAATGGTAATAACCCGGTGTTCAAATATCGTAGCACCAGGTAGTCGATGTCCTCTAGTTGACAACAACGAAAAACCACTGGTAGGTGTGGGTTAGGTGGTGCTCTTGTAAACTGTAAAGAAGATTGCTGAAAGTCTCGACAACTTGTTGCAGTGCGGACTCGGATTGTGTATACATGTGACGAGGCATATAAAGGGTAATCGCGTAGGTTGATTAATGAAGAAATAGTGGCGGACTATGTCTTAATGAATTGATAGATAGATAGATAGAATTCTTAATAATATTTTAAGATCGTCTTTGGTGTTCTCTGAAAGCTAACTTGTTCGCTGATGTCCCCCAATTTCCTTAGACCAACACCGGCTCACTATAGCCAGTGCTCTCTTCTCAAGGTGATAGCGTTATCTCGGCCACGCCCTCCTAGCGCCCGGTAATAACTTGCCACAACACCCTCAGGTAATTGTGTTCATGCAACATGGTTTGAAAGCTTTACGCTCCTCATAACAATCAGGCCATCCATCACACGATATCAGCTTATCTTTCCTATCTCAGACATCATGTGCAAACGTACGAGTCGGTAGTTGGAACATGTACCAACCAAGTTGATTATGCTTATCGCCTCTTAATCCCTGATGCACATGAGTTATTAATTCCGTCATAGATTTAGTCGGCGACCAACCGACACTATGCCAATGTAGATTAAAGACGCGTAAGCTCGTATCCGATACGAGATTACATTGTGATCCAGACCTCTCGAGTCAACGAGTAGTGCTCGCTCTAGGCGCATAGCCTACGTCATTGATCCCTCAGTTACGTCATGCTAAGGTCGAGACTTTTCTCCAGACCATAATGTGCCTCTCGGAATCCCATCCCGTTACAGGTGCGGAGAAGAGTTCTCTTAATCGCATACGACCACCAACTGCCATGTGTGATTACCACGCATGTCCCGCAGAGTATCCGGGTGTGAACGAAGTACCCACACTTCGCGCGACCAACATCTACTCCCACTAGAGAGCATGTTGCTGACCACTTGAATGTTCCCATGCATAGGTGTTTTGCATATCGTAGATATGTATGCATCTTGTAGCATAATTCAAGTATCATTATCGCTGCTAAGAGACTACCCCTAACAGTTGTACTTCAAGATTCAATTGGAAGGTCTGGTTATGGTTGGCTGGACATACTCGAACTGAGTCACATCTTGGTTGCATGTGACCAATCATGGTGGAATAGCTCTTATCGGGCTGAACATGACATTGTCAGATTGGGTATCTACAGGCTGCAGATGATTAATAAGTAGTGGCTGGTTACGTCAATTAGTGTTGTCTATACAATAGTTAGTAGTGCAAAAGACAAAGCTGACTATCAGAGAGAGAGAGAAAAGTATCAGTGAGTTGAACCTGGAGCTGAGAATATACAATTTAGAACTTTGAACTTAGTGAGCAAATACAGTTGAATGTGAGGGTGTAGAGAGGGGAATGTTCAATGTGGTATCTCCCACACAAGGTGCAGGAAGGAAAGTATAGCAGCTTGGATGAAGACTGCCTGCAGAGCATTGAGGTGGTTTGGCTTAGGACTGGGTATATGCAATTAAGCCAGAATGGCTCTATGTGGGCTCAATCTTAACATCTTGAGCGGGCTCAAGGCTAGCTGTGAGGGATCAGAGCTGACTGGACTCGATTGTGCTTGGCCTGCTGTCAGCTCAGTAGACACGTTTCAGTTAGGCTTGCCATTGGATAACTCAAGGTGATTCAGCTAGGCTGGCTTCTGATGAGCTGGAAATAATTGAGCTTACCTAGTTTTAGCTGGCTGGACATGATTGATATAAGGCGCCTCGGAGCTGGCTAATGATGATGGAGCTGGGCTTGCCCTCATCTGTGGAGACAAATTTAGACTTGGTTAGCTATTCGATTGCAGCAGGCGATTCAGCTAGGCTTGCTTGTATTCAGTGGGAGATGATTATGCTGGGCTAGCTGTCGGCTAACTGGACATGATAGATCTAAGCTGGCTCTTGATTAGCAGAAGATACTCTGAAACGTCTTGTTCTTACTTAGCAGGTTGCAAAACTGCTGAGCACAGTTGGCACTGAGAATCAAGCAAGTTTCAATTAGAATGGCCACACTAACTGAGCAGAACAATGTGTTACTGTGTGAATATATTCTACCAAGAGAAGATTTTGCAGTGCCTCATATCAGCTTGCAGCAAATTTGTGTATGACCTTGCCGACTGATAATATTATCACTATAGCGGTGCAATTGACAGCCTGGGAGCATGAATACACTACGACAAATGGATTTTGTTCCAATGTGGGGCGAATTTCTAACCAGTTGGTTGACTCTTGAAGGTGTGTGGTACAACCATTCTGTCATCTCAGCTGACAACCCAGTTATAGCTGAGAATGCAGTAGGGCAATGACAAATAACCTAACTTGAATTCATCAGCGAGATATATTTTAGACACTGGAAGCCTCCAGGAGTGTCTGAGAGGAAGTGGAGTATAAATGTAGATGCGTCAATTTCACGAGAGTATCAGACCCTATTGTTACAGGGGTAACAACACCTTAACTACAATACTCCGTTAAGTACTGAAAAACTGCACAGGTGCATACAGCCCTAGATCCTTATCCTCTGCCTAACTATCCTCTTCTTCTGAGCTAGTATCTGGATCCGAGATTATGATTTTCTCAAATCGTTTAGCCTGAGGATATTTCGCAGTTCTTTTATCGAGCTTAATCTGTCGGACGCAATCTTTGACTTGATGACTTCCTGTTCTATCGGAAAGCCCAGCTTAGCGTAAGAACTCTCCTGCTACTCTTCTCCTTTCCACCTCGCTGCTGCTAATTCCTTCCGTCGTTGTGTAAGCTTTCTGTGTGATGGTCGTAACGGCTTTTGATATCTTCTTAGGTTCCAAAGAAATCCTCACACAGTTCCGTTCCTTCCTTTCCTTCCTAAGCTGAGCCTTTGTCGAAGGTAATGGATTTACTAGTCTTAAACCTCCTAACATATTCCAGCTGGTTCCAGGCTCCTTAACAAACCTATTGGCCCGATCCAAGGTTCGTTGTATCCTCCTATCTGCCTCAAAATCGCAGGGAGCACTGGATACATCTCGTTCCGTGGTTTGTTGATCACTGCCCAAGGTATTGCTGCGTCCTCCGATTATATCAATCTGATTCATCAACCCCTGCTCGATTCCGATAAGAGAAGCGAGCCACCACACCCAATGCGCCATGGAGATCCGCTGAGTTGTCCTGGCGTAAGAGATAACTCTCTCAAACGCGTATATGATGACGTCTCTTCATTCTCGAAGGTAATTGGCATCTGTCCTCCAAAGGATAATCAAAGGTGCGGGGCAGCCGCTACAAAAAGCTAATCGATTCTAGATATCGATATAATTAATGTACGTATCATAAAAACGCAATAATAAAGAAGGATATTTCTCCGCTGGTAGGTATTTTTCGTATGGTCGCCCTTCCTCTTTTTCTCTTTCCATTGCCGGAACAATGTGATCTCTTTACTGTCCCTTGGCTTACTCCAACTGGAATTATAATTCAATCCCTCAATAATATCCACGTATCTAAGCGTCTTACGGCCTGATGCACCGCGACTCGTATAATGATATCCACGCGTCCCTATGGTCATCGTGTTCATGCATGATATCATAACGGCTCACAAATCAGACCATAACTTTAACTTCGACATCTTGCAAACGTTTTATCTTTTTCGGTAGTCGGAACGCTCACTTCCATAGTGAGACGCTTAGTTAGATAACCTCTTTCAGTCAACATAACTCATAGTCATTACGCAGTTAATATCTGCTCCTATGCCAATATTGAACTTATGCGAGTAATCTCAAATAGATTACTTGTAGAACCATCCACCCGGGTCAAGGGGTAGCATCCGCTATTGGCCATTGCCAGTGCGTTATTCCCTCAGTCCTTTGTGCTTAGATTGGCCTAGTATACCCAAAGGTGCCCCGCTATACAATGAGGCTTGGATGACCGAAGAGCCCTTTACTTGCACGACTGCCTCCGCATAGTATCTAAGAATGAATCTGGTTTGGATCAATCCGCTCGGCAGGGCCTGGCCCTGTTGATCTGGCGGTGTTGATGCATCATCAAATCAGCTGTGACAGCATTTTGCTTTCAATGAATCCGCTAAGCCCTTCGGCTTACCCAATCCAGACGTGATTATCATCGCCCCCGCTAAAAGGCATGACGCATGGGGATAACCGCTAGGTTTTACCGAACCATTACTCTGCTTGGAGAGAACCCGTAACATCACACCCTTTTCTATAATCGGTGTCCACAACGATTGCTCCGCCTTAAAACGTGAACTCAATTTTTTCCATCTTTCTTATTCCTCTACCAAGACATTACATGATTCATAATTCCTTAATTCCCTTATAACTGGTATAATGTTTAATCGCCCGTCGGCATAACAAGTAAAACGTTTTATTGTCTGTCGACACTCTTTAACAATTTATTGTCAGTCGACACAAAAGAAATTATAACTGAAATCCATTTTATAGAATGACTATTGCATAACCATTATATAATTTCTCTTTCTATCCTTCCATTAGACTTCGAGACTTGTAGTATCACTCCCTTCCCTAAGGCAGATGATCCACGTTCTCTACCGTCTTTGCGGTCCCACGTACAGCAAGTTATTCTTCATCATCGTCAAGTACAGTAAAGGGTGGAAATCCTATACTTGTACTATTACCACACATAGTGTGATCAGCATAACTTGTAGCGAAAATCATTTATTCCAATGCTACATATAAACTCAGGATCATCTACTCCTTTGATATCATCGCAGGTACATATGATCAATGGTTCATTTACGCCAAGGGGTTATTTGAATACCACACTCGTGCATGGATTTTGTCTTAACTTTTAACAATTTGAATAGTGTCCATTTACTTCCATGTTTCAGATATGGGCAGTTTTTAGGCTGTCGACTGTATCGTACTCCGATGAATACATATAGACCATATTCGAAGTGCTTTCAGAAATATCTCCTAATGTTTCCAGAAATGTTCCATACAATCCACTCTCTTCGCCGTGACAGTATCACCCGTACAAGGGTCAGAGAGGACAGCATAGAACATGCCTGAAAATCATCAAGTTATGTCTCCTAAAGTTTCGACCCATACTAAAACCATGTTATATAAGATCATGGTATCTGAAATCCTCGTATACGAGAGTACCTGGACATTACGTAGTGTATGTTTGCCTCTTATAAAGTATCATAACTAATTATAATTGTAATTATGCTTCATAATTAGATGGTAGTACTTAGCTTTTATTATTTAATAATTAAATTATAATCAAACATTCCTAGTTATGGCTGTAGTTATGGTTTTGCCAAATTTGCATAGTAGGTACTTAACCATCATAGTATGATGGTGTAATCGTAAGAATACCTGATGATGGCATAACGTATCATCGTTTCTCTTCTTATCACGGTAATTTGAATGTCGATGAGAATACCTTATAATACCATAATGTATCATCATTTCTCTTATTTATCAAGGTCATTCGAATATCGATGAGAATACCTGATAATAACATAATGTATCATCATTTCTCTTTATCGAAGGTGATTCGAACGTCAAAGAGAATACCCGATAATACCACAACGTATCATCGTTTCTCTTTTTATCAAGGTGATTCGAATGTCGATGAGAATACTTGATAATACCATAATGTATCATCGTTTCTCTTTATCCAAGGTGATTCGTACGTTGATGAGAATACCTGATAATAACATAACGTATCATTGTTTCGCTTTTTATCAATGTGATTCGAACGTCGATGAGAATACCTGATAATACCATAACGTAGCATCGTTTCGCTTCTTATCAATGTGATTCGAATGTCAATGAGAATACCTGATACTACCATAACGTATCATCATTTCTCGGTTTATCAAGGTGATTCGAATATCGGTGAGGATACCTGATAATAACATACCGTATCATCGTTTCTCTTTTCATCAAGGTGATTCGAATGTCGATGAGAATACCTGATAATACCATAACGTATCATGGTTTCTCTTTTTATCAAGGTGATTCGATTGTCGATGAAAATTCCTGATAATACCATAACGTATGATCGTTTGTCTTTGTATCAAGGAGATTCGAATGTCAATGACAATACATGCAGAAAACGTAGCTTGTCCTCGTTTCTCTTTGATGAAGGTTATTCGAATACTGATGAGAATACATGAAGACAGCGTAGCTTGTCCTCGTTTCTCCTTATCGAGGGTAATTCTAATATCGATGAGAATACCTGAAGACAACGTAGCTTGTCCTGGTTGCTCCTTGTCGAAGGATATTGGAATACTACTGAGAATACCTGAAGACAGCGTAGCTTTTCATCGTTTCTCCTTATCGAGGGTACTTCGAATATCAATGACAATAGCTGATGACAATGTAGCTTGTCCTCGTTTCTCCTTATCGAGGGTGATTCGAATATCTATGAGAATACCTGAAGACAGCGTAGCATGTCCTCGTTTCTCCTTGTCGAATGTGATCAGAATACTAATGAGAATACCTGAAGACAGCATAGCTTGTCCTCGTTTCTCCTTATCCAGGCTAATTCGAATATCAATGAAAATACCTGATGACAACTTAACTTTTCCTCGTTTCTCCTTATCGAGGGTTATTCTAGTATCTTATCAGAATACCTGAAGACTACGTAGCTTGGCCTCTTTTCTCTTTGTCGAGGGTTATTCGAGTATCAAAATGTTGTACACATCCTCATTTCTTTTAAATGAAGGTAATTCGAATATAAAACTGTCATGACTTGTCGATTGAAGATTCCATTCGTATATCCTCAAAGGTTACTATAAGCTTGCTTGACTTAGCCATGCAACACTAATTAATTCAAATCTAAATCTTTCTCGAATAATTAACTTTTCATTTTTTTACCCCCTTCTTCTTATGGCAAATCTCCGGTTGCCATTTATTAAATCTCATAAAAATAATTAAAACAGAATAAAATTCCTTAAACTAAAATTAAAACAGAATATAATCCCTTAATCTTTATACTGTAAAGTAATTTAAATATAATAATCCGGATTCATAATAATAATTTCCATGATAACATGACTTTTATTGTCTTTTCACCCTCGAGAGGGATCTCTCTTGGTGTATACCGTATTACACGGAAGCTTTTTATTATTCAAGTCATTTTAAAATTATTATTTTTAGTTTTTATTTTTGATTTTTTTTTTGATTGAAATAAAATTCGGAATAACATTGACGAAGTAATATCGAACATATGAATTACCGAAGTAATATGCAAAGGTAATATCGACGAAGTAATGTCGACGATATAGATTACGGAGGTAGCAGGCGAAGGTACTATTGACGAAGTAATATCGAAGATATCAATTATCAAAGTAATATGCCACCTGGATTTGGTGGTAATAGCATTCAAAACGGCTTCGTACCATGGTCTTTAACATCAGCTGACAATCTTTTATAACTTCATAGAAGTGACATCCTAGACATCCAAGGCAATTATTTCATAATTTGCATTAGAACAACGCTTGTGTTACGTGGGTAACAACACCTTAACTAGAATACTCCGTTAAGTACTGGAAAACTGCACAGGTGTGTACGGCCAGAGATTCTAATCCTCCGCCTAATTATCCTCTTGTTCCGAGCTAATATCTGGATCTGAGATTATGATTTTCTCAAATCTTTTAGCCTTAGGATATATGGCAGTTCCTTTATCGAGCTTGATCTGTCGGACGCAATCTTTGACTCGACGACTTCCTGTTCTATCGGAAGGCCAAGCACAGCGTAAGCACTCTCCTGCTACTCTTCTGCTTTCCACCTCGCTGCTGCTAATTCCTTCCGTCTTTATGTAAGCTTTCTTTTTGTTGGTCACAACGGCTTTAGATATCTTCTTAGCTTCAAACAAAATCCTCACACAGTTCCTTTTCCTTCCAAGCCTTCCTAAGCTGAGCCTTTGTTGAAGGTGATGGATGTACTAGTCCTAAACCTCCTAACGTATTCCGGCTGGTTCCAAACTCCTTAACAAACTTATCGGCCTGATCCAAGGTTCGTTGTATCCTCCTAGCTGCCTCACGATCGCGGGGAGTACTGGACACTTCTCGTTCTGTGGTTTGTTGATCACTGCCCAAGGCATAGCTCCGTCCTTCGATTATATCAATATGATTAATCAACCCCTGCTCGATTCCGCTAAGAGAAGCTAGCCACCACAGTCAATGCGCCACAAAGACCTGCTGAGTTGTCCTGGCGTAAGAGATAACTCTCTCAAAAGCGTATATGATGACATCTCTTTCGTTCTCGAAGGTAATTGGCATCTATCCACCAAAGGATAATCAAAGGTGCTGGGCAGCCGCTACACAAAGCTAATGGATTCCTGATATAGACATAATTGATGTAGGTATCATAAAAACGCAATAATAAATAAGAATATTTCACCGCTGGTAGGTATTTTTCGTATCGTCGCTCTTTCTCTTTTTGTCTTTTCATTGCCAGATCAGTGTGACCTCTTTATAGTCCCTTGGCTTACTCCAACTGGAACTATGATTCAATCCCTCAATGATAGGCACGTATCTAAGCGTCTTACGGCCCGATGCACCGCGCCTCGTATAACGATAGCCACACATCCCTATGGTCATCGTGTTCATGCATGATATCATATCGGCTCATCAATCAGACCATAACTTTGCCTTCGACATCTTGCAAACGTTTTATCTTTTTCGGTAGTTGGAACACTCACTTCCATAGTGAGACGCTTAGTTAGATAACCTCTTTCAGTTCGCGTAACTCATAGTCATTACGCAGTTAATATCTGCTGCGATGCCAACGTAGAACTTATGCGCGTAATCTCAAATAGATTACTTGCAGAACCATCCACCTGGGTCAAGGGGTAGCATCTGCTATTGGCCATTGCCAGCGCCATATTCCCTCAGTCGTTTGTGCTTAGGTTGACCTAGTATACCAGGACGTGCGCCGCTATTCAATGAGGCTTGGTTGACCGGAGAGCCCTTAACTTGCACGACTGTCTCCGCATCGTACCTAGGAATGAATCTGGTTGAGATCAATCTGCTCGGCATGGCCTGGCCCATTAGATCTGGCGGTGTTGATGCATCATCAAATCAGCTGCCACAGCATATGCTTTCAATGAATCCGCTAAGCTCTTCAGCTTACCCAATCGAGACGTGATTATAATAACCCCCGCTAAAAGGCATGAAGCATGGTGATAACCGCTAGGTTTTACCGAACCATTACACTGCTAGGAGACAACCCCTAACACCAAGATCCTAAAATAGCTTTTGTTGTTCGGGCTCCATAATCGAGCTGCAGCTTGAGTGAGTGAACCTCACAAGACAGCTTCTGCTCAGCAATTCTGCAGGTGCCCAGCAACCCCCGCTCACTTGTATACCACCCTCTCTCGACTAGGCTTACATTCACAACGCTTCTAACGCAGACTTAACTACACCTTGACTAGCATGTATGTTTGGGCCACCAAAAACCGTATCTTAAAATAGATTATATTCACCGATTTCCATCAAGAGAGCTCAAAGATATAGAATCAGAATGCCAGTCTCTGCTCAGCGGCTCAATCGGTGACCGGCAAGCTCCCACCCACCGCATATCTTGAACACCTGAAGTTCATGACAACTCATAAACAGACGATATCTGATTTCCACCGACATCCAATCCCAAGTCTGCATGAAGAACACATCGTGATGAAAGGTCAAGTAAGGAAATGGCAGTTTCTGAGAGTACAAGTTAACTGTCAAAGTAAGGTGAGCCTGCAATCGCAGCTATTAGATTGTATCCTGCATGCCAATTCAATGGTAGCTGCACCTCAATTGGCCGGAACTGCGCGCTATGATTTTTCTTTCCGCTGTCAGATAAAGGCTCATGATGCATTCATATTGTTTTTATGAACTGCTTTGAACCCCAATATCTATGTTACGTCAACATTGTAGCATTGAGACTCATTATGTTCGTGATTGAATGATGTGGTGTTTACATGATAGTATGCGCAACAATTTAATGTGAGTGACTATTTATGACCCATTCGCGAGCAATCTTGGCATTGACGAGAACTGGAATCAATTAGATTACCCCTGAGTCTTCATCGTACCTTTACCATTCTTTCTCTAGGTTGCATTTCTTCTTTGTAAACCCAAATTCTCCTTCTTCTCTTACACTGACTGCATACATATTGTGAGTTCAGCAGACTCGGACCGCTGAAAGTGAAGTTCTGCACCCGATATTGCCTAATTGACCACTAACTTTGCTACAGAATCCTGAAACTACCAACTATCATCAAAATAGGGTGTCAATCTTACTGGTATACCGCATTCGGAGATTGATATTTATCCACTATCAGCAAAGAACCCAGTTGGAACCTATGTAACTCCAACTGTTGCCACTCACGATGGTCCCAACTCTATCCTCTGTCCAAGTTCTGCTGGATTCTTCAACACACCGACAATTCTGTGACACGCGTTCACCTCTCATATGCTTGAACTAGAGGCACAATGAACTACCTTTGGCGGAGTCATATGCAGGGGCGATCATGATCAACCCAATTCTCAGTATCTCAGCTATGTCCTGCCATGAGAGTTAGTTAGTGATACAATCCTGTGAATGTCATGAGTTCTTCAGGTGCATCTGGTTCAAATTCTAGGTATGTTGGCATTATCAAACCTCCGATTCTTGCATCAATAGCGTATTTCAATACGAATGCTAACGTTCGGGAATTGGGGGCATGAAGAATCCATCTAAGCCGGTGCACCTGACGCTTCCTAAATCACAACCCAGAACTAGCTTTCACAATATTTATATGAACCGCTGACACTGCCAGGCTCCTTCCAGGCACGCTTGAATTGTGTCCTCCTCGACGGAGTGCCACTATGTTGCCCTATTTTCCCGTTATTCTCTTAAACTTCCGACTGTATTTACTCTTATAAGCTTCTATCTACATTCCACAATTTCACTTCATCAACATGGAACCTATGGCCAACCAGGTGAGGAATCACTATTCACAGAAGAATCAAGAAGCACACATCGAGCGACTACAGGCACGTGCATTTAATGAGACAGCCACTTTTCATTGCCGATCAAATGTTTGAACTCCAATTTTTGTGTATAGTGTTAGAGATAGCTAATGTCTGCGCTATAATTCAGATGAACCAGGATGATGACAATCCTGATCAGGAGGAGATCAGCGATGACCACAGTGAAGGCACTGGAGAGTCCACCTTGTAATCTGATATCGAAGAAGACAATTTGGACAATCAGGAAGAGGTCCTACATCCAGACCAGGCATGCAGTGATGAGATAATACAAACTACAAGGGTTCCATTGTGAAAGAAATGGAACCGCGCCAATGCTGCCATTGCCCGCACATCACTTCCCAATCTGCGACATCCAGCCAGGGCCATGGCACCACCATTGCTCAAATGCCAAAAGTCAACCATCAACATATTATGCGACTCTGACATTGTACCTGCCCAGGCGCTCCCGCTTCGCAAGGCTGGTGGAGACCATAGTGTTCCTCAAGCAAAGGCCGGTGGAGATAACAAAGTTCCTCAACACCACAATGCTACCTTTGAGGTAGCAAAACGGTTCATGGAGGCAATCGTATTCACCAAGACTCCCTGGCCAATCAGTTCTGATGAGAAGTACTCGATGGGTGACGAAGCTTGGAAACTAGCCATTGAAGCCCAGGATCGACAGCGGGCATTAGCAGGTGCTCCTGTAGGTACACCATCTGTGTGTCAATTGCCCGGTGGTCGATCTCTTCAAATTGATCCGCAAACCCAAGAAGCCATATTTGTTTACTCTGTTTTCAGCTCCTTGATTGGACATGTGGTGATACTAATCCTCAAAAACATAACTAGTCGAAACTTAAGATTAGTACTATTTGAGGGTGTGTGGCAGATGGAGTTCGTAGAACTATGGTCCGAAGTTACCGCTTGGATTTAGAATCATTGACTGAGCTTTGAATGCAGGGTATGGAGCTCCTGTTTGATGATGCTTATCTCTCGAAGGTCATCGACGATAAGAAGACCTGGTTCACACGGATGGAGGTGGTTGACTCAATCTACCATCAGTGTTTCTTCACTGCTAATAGCTTGGGGCGACAACGGACCACATCGTAGTTCTTTCAACCGCTCACACTGCTGACGTCAGCCCTTGTGGCCGCAGCTATTCACTGTGCGCTGTCTGAGTATGCCACTGGAAACAAGATTACAGTTAGGTTTTCTCAAGATGATTATTGATGTAAAGTTTGCCCTTTCACAGTGATGGATTGTATTACTGCAGAAGCCACCACACTCATCAATTATGCATGGTGTGCTGCTTTATACCCCCATCCCCCCCCCATTGGTTCTCCTCCGCTATAATAGGAGCTCCTCAAACCCCGTCAGCACTCCTCAGTCTGGATTGGCGGTTTGATATTTCATTCCGCACTCCATACTCAATTTCTGTCGGCGCTCCTCCACTACAATGGGCGCTTCTCAATCCCCTCCTTGACCTCAATCCGGAGTGCCTGTATTTGAGTCCAGACTCTTTACCTCCCTCCCTTTCGGCGATGCTCAGCATAGATGGGCTGCTCCGCCGGATAGGCACTCCTTGGGCTGGATTTGTGCCCCACAATTTCATTCCGTACTCCTCCATCACCATCATCTCTCCCCTTGCCCACCCTGCACTCCACATCAGGCACTCCTCCTTTCCTGGTTGCGCACCTCTTTTTCCCACAAATTCATCATATTGCCTTTCAAACTCCATTTTGATTCATCGCGAGCTAACCTCACAATTCCAACCCTTCAGATATCACAAATCGAGCCAAACGACATTGGAATTCAATTTCACCCACTCGCCAGGCCTGAATCATTCAGAAATACAATGAATGCTTCCAGCTTCTTTGTGCCATTGATGAATTGTGTGTTCCAGCGTTTGTTGGCCCTGATGAGATGGGAGATTTAGTGGATGACATTGAGACGATATTCGATTGATATCATTCGATTGCTTTGCCGGGTTATTATTTCTGGTTTACCTGCTTTCATTTTTGAATCACTCATCATCTTCTTTGGTTCTCCTTAATGTAGTGATGCAAACAGTACCATGTTGCATGAGATGCTGGGTACTATAGGATGAGTTAGAAGAGGATAATGAAAAATAATCAATGCATCATATGTGGAGGGTATTCTTATTCCTCGTGTACATCCAGAGAATCTCAGATAACACCTCCAGTCCTTTGAATGAATATCCCTAAGAACCCAGGCATCTCTCAGAGATAGTATGGAATTCCCACATTGGTTGGGCGACAGTCCCAGGTGCTCACAAGCTTATCACAACCGCTCCCATGGTGCCCCCGTGATAGTCATCCGAGATCCCAGTCACTCTGAAGGCTGGCCGGAATGCCCTCCTAGTGTCTGATTCTCTCCCGAAATTGACCCTTCTAACTTTTCACTCCGCTCCCTCTCACACACTCCTGGAGGCTCCCAGTGACTCAAATACATTTTGCTGATCCTGGGGGACAAACTCAAGTATTAAATGTTTGCCGAATCAAACAAATGGACTGACATCCAGTTCAGAGTGATGAGTATAGTGCACCTGAAAGCATTTTCGACTCCGGCAATTGACTGGCCTGGTGTTGGGACTTGGATGATCTAAATGACAGGAAAGAGGACCGGTAGGCTGACAATGAATCCGACATAGAGCAAGACAGCGCAGTTGGGAATCCTGAAACTCCAGAGCTGCAAGATGTGGGTGCCGCACCGGATGTTCCCAGTATGATTCGGCCAACACCGAGGTCAAAGAAAAATGCTCAAAAGATGTTGATGAAGGTTAGTATAATGCAGATGAGGAGGTATAGGGGGAACAAGAAAAAGTAGGACAGAATGTGTCTACGAATTTTCCCCAGGTTCTGTATGTTGTTTGACTGAGAACATCATTTAGAGAAATATTATGGGAGAATATTGGGCACTTGCATGTGGAAATTGGTTAATAAACAGATGTATAGTGGGCAAAATGAACCATTTGGCAAGATGTATCAATTTTGATACAATGTGAGCATCCAGTGCATGAATATTTCTGGGCTCGGCTTTGCCAAAGGGCCAAGTCTCGATCAGGCTGAATGGCACCCAACACGTTCAGATCATTATCAATGCAATTACTTCTTGCAGCAGATATCAAATCAACAATACATTGAGATGAGCGTCATTGGAGAGTCAACAATTATTGATCTTGTCAGTATGGTGATTGAAAAGTAATTTGGTCGCTGTTATGTATAACTGATATCTTGGCAGCCTTTATAGGCACAATAGAGAGTCACACGGCCACTGCCCCATTCTGAAATTGAGTGTCAACCGAGCATCAATAATTGTTGGCTTTCTATCTTGGGTATCCTAAAAGGCAATTTGTAGAAAATGTCCATAAATGAAGTATTGGTTGCCTTCAGACGCAGAAACAATAGCTACACACTCCCTGCCCCATCTTGAAAATGGGCGTCAATGGAGTTTCAACGATATCAGGTGTTGTATCTTGGTAATGTAACTGGCAATTGGTTGCACACATCCATAAACAAGCTAGTGACAGCCTTTTTGAGGCAAAAACAATAGAGACACGCTCCCTGCTGTTATGGGGGTTCTTAAGTCCCAATAATCAATACAACATTCATTGAAGACTAAGTCCAGCCGCCTATCTAATTCCTCGTCTTATCCCAAGACTCAACCGCTTATCTAGACACTGTAATAAGAGCTCACCACTCTTTGCCGTAGGTCCAATGTCGCTCTTCTCCGAATTGTTCGAAGGGTAATATCCCTCCAGTGATGCACCGGTTGACATCAAACCCAATACCTTTGATACCTACTGAGTATAAAAGTGCTCTGGAGATGTGGGTTGTACCCTGCTCATTGAAATCGAAAATGAGTTCGCCGAATGTTCTGACGACCTGCTGTTGTGCGTACTGAGATGCTGGTAACTTCTTCAAACACATATAGTGCATATTCACATAGACGGAATAAGGAAGTAACCTTCGAAGATTGTAGATACAATTGTTAATGATATTTCAATGTGTTCTTCGCTGGTAATGTCTGACTGTGGATTGCTGCTAGAGCTTCGTTCTTCTCATTGTCTCGGACAATGTGAGTCTTTATATAGTAGAATCCTCAGGTCAAGCTTGCTTTCAGAATACCCCCTTGACACAAAGTTCGCTTATCTCCAAGACAAACTTGAATGACTTATTGATAGTGCCACGAATTCCCTCAAGGTTATTGTGTTCATGCATGAGTGGTTTGCAGGCATTACACCCCCTCTATGGGCCATCCCCATGACATGATATCAAACACACTTATATGACAACTCATAACTTCAACTTAACATCTTGCTTCTGAGTTGTTCAGTAGCTGGAACATCTGACAACACATAGTGTTAAAAGTGCTTATCGCAATATATTCTAATCGCTCATCGCTACTGATTCCCTCGCTGTTCATTTTGGCTATTTGGCCTCGTGTCAAAGATTCAATCGGCGACCAACTGATACTCTGTCAACGTAGATAATGACATGTCCACCTCGTATTAATATCGACTGTGACTTTGCCATGCATTCTGACTCAACCTGATGAGCAGGGTCGCTTCAGGCTTCTTATCTTCAGCCAACGTCAGTAATCCCTCAGACACAGCATGCTTAGGTCTCGACCTCCGAATAACCAGAGAGTGCCGCAAGGTGTTCCCACAATGAAGTGTGTGGGCTTGCAAATTCTGCTTAATTGCATTTTGCTTATCGTCTGCTGCACACGTAATTGTGTGTAAGTGCAACCTAACTGTGTGATGCCCCATCTGATAAAGTGAAGTAGTTGTAGCCAATACATATTCACACTGCCAAATATTTTTCCCTTCCCAGTAATGGCAACATAATTGCGTCATCAGAAGTGAATCTACCAGCTCAAGCTTGCGCGTCGGTAATTGATCGACATGCGGCCCAAGTGTAATCCCGCTAAAGATCAGTTGGCTAACAACCATGATGATGTTCCACCAGTAGGTGTTTTGCATATGAGTCATGTAAGATCGTCACATGTACCAGCTGCAATGCATTTATGTATCATTACCGCTATTAGGATAGGACCCCTGACACCTACCCCATCCTAAGAATGTGTGTCAACGGTGTGTGAATGATTATTGGTCTTGCATTTTTGGTAAACTAACAGGCGATTGGTTGCAAACATCCATAAATGAAGTATTGGCCGCCTTTTGGGGCAAAAAGGTTTGCAACACACTGCCTGCCCCATCCTGACAATGAGCGTCAATGGATCGTCAACGATTTTTGGTGTTGCATCCCGGCTAATCTAATTGTTGCTTTGCAGCAAAGATTCATATACAATGGAATGGTGGCCATTTCAACCGAAACAGTGCATGATATATCCATTACCCAATCATGAAAATGGGTGTCAACGGGGCATCAACAATATGTGGTCATGTGTATTGAGTGATCAAGGCATTGCGTAGATATATGAGCTCACAATGGGAACTCCTGACTGCCCATATACACAAAAATTCAACATATAAAAGGAAAATCACGGATTTCAAAATAATAGATAACGCAAATTGTAAAACATGCAAAAAGTTATTATTGGCTGCTGAATGCGCGATTTTGGTAAGATACTATGATGAAACTGCAAAAGAAAGAGCATTATATGAATCAACAGAGGGATCCGCTGTGGGACCTGCCGACAAACCACCCAATTAAGACAGGTTCAGAAATTTGCATCGACGAGCACCCAAAATCATTGTTCTGGTGTATTGACGACCGGGACCCCCATTGGGCAACGGTTCAGGTTGAACCTAGACGCGGCCCTGAAGTGACGGTCCGGAACCGTAGCTACCACTCGAGTAGGGATGAAATGGTATAGTTTACATAGATTGAATTCCTAATAATATTCTAAGATTGTCTTCAGTGTTTCTTACTGTTCACTGTAGATTACTGCTACAGCTTGTTCTTCTCATTGCTGGAACAATATGATGCCTTTATAGTCGTCTTCGAAAGTTTGTACGCCCAGAGTTTGACCCTGTGGCACAAATGCTCATCGTCGCATATTGCGGTGGCATCACTCAATATCTGCATGTACCTGGTAATAATTACCATGAATCCCAGAAGGTTATTGTGTTCATGCAATGGTGTTTCAAAGCGTTACACTCGAGATAAGAATCAGACCATCCATCGCATGATATCATGTCAGACAATGTCACAGATCCAGCTTGAACTTGAACATCTCACCTTGTGTTTGAGTCAGTAGTTGGAATTTCAGCCAATCATAGTTGGCAGTGCGTATGGCAATTGATGCCTCCCATTTCTAGGCTATTTGGCTGGAGAGTACCCTGATTGCTCTGAGTGCCTGAGGTAATAAGTCAGAGGTCCCATTTCCTCTCATATTGGCTAACGACTGCTGTGCCTGTGTGTCAGAGTAATCTTCAGCCCAATGAGACATGCCCTGGTAGTTCCAGGAATGATGAATGTGGTTGAAAACTATCCGCACAGCTGAAGCTAAGCTAGAACTTGGCTCCTCAGTTATGGCAATATAGCTGAATCATCAAAAGTGAATCCGCTGAGCTCTGGTGCTTATTCAAACCACATCCCACTCATGTGTAGTCCCGCGAAGAACTGCGCGACTGGCTCACTTGTGATGTCCCAACGATGTGTTATGCATGTCACTTGACTAGACCTAGAGTAACTCCATGACAAGTATTCAATTGATTATCATCAAGTACCATTATCACTGTTAAGGGAAAACCCCTAACTACTGCCACATGCCAGCTCTGCATGATACCACCAAGGTAAAGTCAGCATATAACATTCCCACAGTTGCAAGTCAACTATCTGATGCATAGAGTGTGTGCACATATCACACCACCCCATCAATCGCCTCCATATTGACCATAATCAGATTCATCACCTCCAGATAGGCTGCCTCCTAATTGTGTGCCTCCAGATCGATCACCTCCAGATTGACCATCTCCATGAACTCCTCCAATTTCATGCCCTCATGGCCCCCAACTGTATCTCCAAACACACTGGATCCCAACCCTGGAGTGCATCTCTAAGTTTTCTCGATCAAGGTCTCCAAATCCATCACTGGATTCAGCAGATCGCAATCTCCAAGTGCATCTCCACACTCACTAGATCACTGCCTCCAAATATGTCTCACCATATATTGGTTGACTTGATCACAGCATTCAGGTTTGAATAATCATGGCATCAAAGTGGTTTCCCTAACTCGCTCGATCATGGCTTCCAAGATCATATCTGTGTACACTCCATCTCAGCCTCCCAGTGCATTTGCAAACTTGCTCAATCATGGCCTCCAAGTTCACACAAGCACTGCCTTCATGCACATCTCCAACATGCTCCATCATGACCTCCAAGAGCATTTCTGACTTCAAGGAATTTCAGCCTCCAAGTCCATCTCCAAACTTGCTCAATAATGGCTTCCAAGAGCATCTCAGAGTTTATCTTACTGGGATACTAGAATCCCAATCACTACTTTCACATTGATTGATTCAAGTTCAGCCACCTATTCAAAACGTGTTTTCTCATTTTGCCCTGACTTTCCCAAGAGAAAACTAACAATCATACTTGTCATATTAAAGATCCCCTTCCTCAATGATGTCATCACACACCTCATTTACAGAAACACGAGTCTGGAGATATCTAACGACTTCCAATTCAAAAGCCGTGAGTATTGCCAGGTGTCAGATCTGAAAAGCATTCCCCACTTTGCTGAGTTCTTTGTAATGACGGTGTCAGTTTCCCAAAGTGGTGACCATAAAATGTAATTCTGTCTTCGATACTGACGACATATCAGAAGGCACAGATTTTGGCTCTTTGTAATCAAGGCAGCTTTGTTTCGTTCAAGTTGTTTAAATGATCTCAATAGACGGAGACTTTGTGAAGTAATTGTAATTAGAATCCTTAATAGTATTTTAAAGTATACTTTGCTGCTAATGTCTGACTTTGGATTGCTGCTAGAGCTTGATTCTTATCATTGCTAAATCAATGTGATCTCTTCATAGTTGAGTCATGAAAATGAGACTCTTGTAGATATTGTCACTCTGAATGCAAGTTACCTTGACCATGTACCTCAGGGCAAAATCCTGTTTCCAGAAATCCCACATTGAGGTAGCCTCAAGTTCATGACAGGTTATAATGTTCATGTATGAGAGTTTCCAAAGCATTGTTCTCCCATCTAGCAGCCACCATCTGCAAGATATCAAATGCACAAAAATGACAGAACAACATATAAACATGGATATCTTGCTCTAATTTGTTCTGTAGTCAAATCATCTGCCGGCTACTACCTAACTGTATTTTATCCTGATTATATTTATGCCTTATCTTTAATTAAATTCATTGGGAATTGCATCAGAAATTTAAATGACTACCAACTGAAACTCCACCAACAGAGATTATAACTCACACACAATATTGCGATGCATACCAGCTCAAACCAATTTCGAGGTTCACTTCAGACCTCTCATCTCCAGCCCATGGCAATACTGCATGAGGCATTGGCGTGCATAGGTCTCCACTGTTCAATTACCAGACAGTGCCATGCGGTGCTGGCACTGCTCAGCAGCACAACTTACAGATCCCACTTACTTGCATATTGTATGACATCTGCTGCACACGTAATTCTGCATAGTTGCAACTCAACTATGTGTGGTTCCACTAGATCAGATATAGTTGGTGTAGTTGATAATCATATTCACTGCTGACAATTGTTTAATTTAACCATCCCATTTATGGTATCATAGTTGCATTATCATGTTTGAATCCACTTGCAGCCACACAGGGTAATGCTAATCAATCAACATGCAACTCAAGTGTAATCCCACAAAGGATCACTCGACTGGCAAACATAATTATATCACAAACAGGTGTTACCCACAGGTCATCAGTAAACTTCTAATGTATTGATCGGGCAATCCAGCATGTAGGATGACCGCCGCAATGGGAGCACATTGAACTGTCCATTCAATCGCCATCTGCAGGTGCAGCTGCAATTGCTCTTAAGCACCACCTTCAGGCAGTCCAGATATCTTTACTGTAGATGGATAGCTACATAGATACTTCAATACATAGAGTCACAGTTACATATATTCATTCATACATCAATGTGGATACACACTGATTGCATGAGTTTTGAAATCATTCACCAATGAGTTGCAACTACTATTTCAAGGTGCACCAGCAGTGATTTGACTCCCAAGCTTGTCCCCTACATTCCAACCTGCTCCCATACAGCTTATCAGCATTTCCAGGTGCTCCTGAGATAGTTGCTGATCCTCCTGTATCCATGCAGATTTGTTGCTAACACTTCCAGGTGTACCTACCTAAAGGCTGCTGCATCAATTAAGTCAACTGTAAGATTTGTCACCAGTAATCCCAGGTGAACGTGAAGGCCACTGCGTATGTCCAGTCAATACCAGGATTTGACTATGCTGGGATTCTCATCTAACACCTTTGACATACTCCCAGATACCCCTGCTGACAGAAATACATGTTGCTGATGATGCATGCTACAAGATTATGATATACAGTAATCATATTGTAGTCACCTAATCAATGTGCAGGTTGACCCGAGATTTGATAATCTGATGTTATGGGTTCTCCCTTAAATGTGGTCATGGTATTTACAGAATTGTATACCATATATATTTGGAATGCCTACGAGGATGTGAATGCATAATGCCTATGCATAACATCCTGACGTTTGTCTGTCAAGTAATATTTAGCAGTGTTACTCATGAGCCACAAGTCAATTGATTTGCATCTGCCCAAGTGGCCACTGACAGATTGACACATAATAATGCAAATATCTCACCATAATTAGGATGTTTAATTAAGAATCATCTGTGGTGCGCATAATTATCAAACCACACCAATGTTTCCTGAGCTAATGGGACAATGCACTGTTAAGTTGCATAGTACCCAGAGTTACATATACAGCAGAAATCATGCATTATGCAAGTAAGTGGAATCTTTGAGCCTAATCTTACCAGAAGTGGAAACAACTGATTGCACTTCGCAGTCATTGAACAGTTGAGTCTGAACTATCCAGTATCCAAGGGATCAATGGCATTAGCTGATAATCAGAGGTCTGAAGCACTCCTAGAAATTGGGTTGAGCTTGTGTGTATTGCAATGTCATAATCTACATTGGTGGAGTATTGGTTTGTCAAAAACTAAATCCCTACTGCAATTGGCAATGAATCTTGTGAAGAATAAGGTATTGATATAATTGCAAAATAAAGAACTGTTACATTGCCAGCCAGCAGATATTCCAATGACTGAAGATATGGACTGTGAGATGGCAAAGCTGAAGATATGAGCTGTCATCAACTGCATATGATACTGTTTACAGGATCACTCCAGTCGGGAGCATGATGCCTTAATACCAGTCATCCATGAGTTCAATAACCAAAGGAATTTGTGGGTACGTCAATTGGGATGTTCAGTAAGAGGATTTCTCCTCAACAATAAGCAATCAAGATATTAGTGGATCATAGTGGGAATATCTAAAGGAGTCTCAATCTCATGACTCGACTATACAGTGCTCACATTGTTCTGGCAATTTGAATAACCAAGCTCCAATAGTAATCCACAGCCAGACATTTGCAGCAAAGAACACCTTAAACTATTATTAATAATTCTATTCATTAGTACTTCAAAGGTTTTATTCACTCTTACCATATACAAAACACCAAAGTACCCTGTATGAAACAACAACTCCTATGCCTGTGTTTCAACAAAGAGTATGAAAGGCTGTATATTCACATACAGTTTCTGCTTTCAGGGAGATATATTTTCATCCCAAACATCGTAGGGAATTCTCTCATGCCTATCCGAGACTACAGTATGCTAGTATCACTGGAATTGAGTATAATCTCATCAGTTACCATGAGATGAGTCTTCTCCTGCATGAAGAATTTGAAGCTATCATTCAGGAAGGCAATTGTTCTTGTGACAATTACAATTTTTGTCTGCTCTTTTCAGAGATGACAAGAGGTTGAGTATTGGGACAAGACGGGGGAGAAAGAGAAGTCAGATTTGAATAGGCAGTCATACTTCGTTTGATAAATGTTGTATTATTGATTGGGATTTTAGTACTCCCGTAACATCCGATGCATGTTGAATATTCTGCATGAAGTATCACTTACACAAAAATGTGATTTGCAATCTGCATCAATTATTACTCACACCACAGCATGATTAACCCCTCATGTGTAGTGGCATTGCTCTGGTGGCATTACCTCTGGGTTCAGAGCCAACTCACCACAATTTTGCTACTACTGACGAATTATCCCGTCATGATTGATGTCATTGGATTCCATTGTGAATTAAACAAATCTAAATTACTTTTCCACCACATTGTCTGATTATGACATATCTGATATCACTTTACCCTACACCTCGTTCCTAAGCAGCCCAGCCAGAAAATCTGAAGCCTCCATTTGAAAAGACTACGCTGAAAGAAGCTGGCTGCACGGATGGGGCCGGTGGAGCCCCGATTTTGGAGGCCTGCCTTGGTTGCGGCAACACCCGGCTTCATGCAGGATGGCCAGGCCGGGCCACTTAGTAACACTGACCAAAATTGTGGACCATACTGATTTCAAGAGTTTCCCTGGGTGTAGACTGGCCCTGTCAGAGATGATGTCAACCCAAACTGACCACTTGAGAACTTTGAAGCCCGCTCGTGCCCAGTGCTGGCAAAGATTTCAGGAACCCAGCTCCCTGTGGTATCGTGCCCGGTTGGCCCATTGGGATCAGACTGTGGAGGGGCCAAACAACTAGGATCACAGGAATACATCGAGTAGAAATGAAAAAAGTAGGATGATTATAGCGTTATTGATGGACTACTATTGAAAATACAGAAGTATCTACATTTCTCTTTACTAACATTTTTATCTTTCTTAGGTATTTCTCCTTATGATAAGATGGTACTTTGTGGTTACGAATAATGCGGTGTGTTAATAATACTTAATACTTTTGTGATTTGTGTTTAATAAGTTATCTAGAAAGTTCCGGTTAGAACTTGTCTAGAACGTTCTAATCAGTTCTGTCAGAAGAGGGATATATCACCGCTTATCTTTAAAGACTGCACCTAGATTGTTCTGTCAGATTGTTTACAGTTCTTATGAATTTTTGTACAGTTGCAGAGTTTTCTGTCTCTGTTTTAATTTATTGATCCGTGACCGTGGTCACAGATATTGACTCCTTCATTATTGTATACATCGAAGCTGTTTCTCCTGTGAAAGATGTTACGAGGGTGCTTAATCCCAATAATCAATACAACATTTATTGAATTAAGTACACGCGCCTATCTAAGAAACTCTTTCTGTCCTCGTCTTATCCTAAGACTCAACCTCTTGACCTTCTTCAAGAGCAGTTCAATCAACAGATCTCCAACTGTTAATCTTCCTTCTCTGAGTATAGATTACTCCTCTCCCAGAAACAAATGCTCTTTGGAAAACTCTTGGAAAGGAAGTAGTCTGGTTGATAGAGATTTATGAACCTTGTATCCAATGCCTCTCGAAAGGGCCAACAAGCATACCTGGCTGAATATATGAATTGAACGTCGCTCTTGTAAATCGAATAGCAAGGATCGAATCATTGCGACATTCAGTTCATGTGCATACTGAGACTGCGTCGATCCCAAACCAGGCGTATAGTGCAAGGTCTCGTGAAGGTAATAGGGAAGAAATGTTTCTTGTTTAGTGAATAGAATTCTGAATAATATTATAAGATTGTCTTCGGTGTATTTGACTGTTGACTGTGGATCGCTGCTTGAGCTTGTTCTTCTGCTTGCCAGAGCAATGCTGCCTGTTTATTGTTGTCTTCGAGGGTTGGGCTACCCATACTTGGGCAATACATCAACAATGCTCTTGATCGCGTTATTGCGGTCGTGCGGTGATAGCGCCCAGTCATAACACATCACACTTCCCAATTGGTTATCACGCTCATGCAATGAGGTATTCAAGCCTATGCTCCTGATAGGAATCAGGCCATCCATTGCATGGTATCAAGTCAGACAGTGTGACAAACAGCACTTGCACTTAGACCTCTCGCATTCCATTTGTTCAGGTCATTAGAACATGAGCCGATAATATTGGTCTGAGCTTATCGCAAATTAATGCCTCACCTTGATGGGTTATTGGCTTGCATCATAGATTCAATCGGTGATCAACCGATACTCTGCCAACATAGAACTTGACGCATCAGCGCCTAATAATATTGAGTCAGACGTTGCAATGAATACTAACTCAAACCGATGAGCAGGGTTGCTTCCGGCCTTGTCTCATAAGCCAACGTCATAATTCCGTCCGTCGCATCATGCATAGGCCGAGACCTTGCTCCTCGGCCGGAGAGTACTGTGGTTGTTCTTACCACCTGAGGCAATAACCCAGGAGTTCTGCTTACTCGCATATTGGCCATCGACTGCCGTGGCTGTGAGTCGCAGTTGCTCTCCAGTACTGTCAGACATGTTGCACTAGTTCCAGGAATAATGAACGTGGTTGGAGACTATGGGCACGGCCGAAACTAGCTTCCCCGCTAAGGCAACATAGTAGCATCATCTTATGTGAATCCACTAAGCTTTACAATGCTTATTCAATCGACACGCCAATCCTATGTAATCCCACTATGGATCACAGGACTGGCACACTTGTATAGTCAACAATAGGTGTTATGCATATCATGTGACTAGACCGAGAGTAACTCCATGACATGTATTCCTGTACTATACACAACTACCATTATCACTGTTAATGGAGAACCCCTAACAACAGAACAGTTCTTTAGACTTGCTCAGACATCTATAAGAATACTACAACTATCTCTTCTCGAATCCTCTGCTCTTCCTCTCACGGTATATGCTTGTGTTCCAAAAAATTCTGCATTTCATTATACGTGCAATACTCCTCCTTTGCATACTTCCATTGAGATTCTAATCGATCTCTCCAGACTTTGGCTGTCATATTCTATCATGTTATGAGCCTGGATGAGCAATACTGAATCATAACCTGATTATCCTCATCTCAATCAAAACCACTTTGACATTCATTCGACTCCAGCGAAATATACAAATGCAGAAGTACCCGAATCAACAACACCTCCTCCTCAATCAACAACACCTCCTCCTCAATCACCACAAACACCTCGTCCAACAACGTCAGTAATAATGGTTCAAGGATACTCTTCGAAAGACCCTATGGTTTCTTTCTCCGCACTATTTAATGAGAAAAGAGCTGAAAATATCAAACTCGATAGTATTGGAAAAGTTACCGGACAGGACAACTGTCGGATATGGAGTGCCTTGATGACAATAATTTTAAATGGCATTAAGGCGTCTGAAGTAGTTGTGCAGGGAGTGTCCCCAGCTGATGACGCTAACCAAACAGAAAATGATGCATATGATCATCATTGCCATACTGTGTTGACCATATTCATACAGGGGGTCTCACAAAACATTTTGGAGAAAATTGTCGAACTTGAGCACCCACACCTGACGTGGACCTGGATTTGCACCGAATACTATAGAGACTCAGCTTTCACCTTAGTCTCCCAGATACTGAATCTGGTCTCCCTTGCTACTCAATATTTTGGTACCAATCTACCAGGGTTTAAATCCAAATTCGAGTCTCAAAGACTCCACCTGAGGAAACTCTTGAAAGCCTCTTCTGATTCATATTGAACAACCTTCGCAGCATTTCTGGCTGAAGACATGGCCAAAGATATTTTTTGTTGGGATTCTTGGTCAAACACCATAAGAATGTTGTTGACAATTTAATGACAAAGGATAGTCTGACGTATGCTGATGTTGAACAATGTCTGATGGATACAGACACCCCAGAATCGGCTGAAGATTCTGCCCTGTTTGCCTCTAAACCTTCGGGTCATAAGAAAAAGGGAAAGAAACTTAACAATAACAACAATTCCTCCTCGTCCTCCTCCTCAACGTCGAAAGTTTGCACCTGGTGCAAGAAACACAATGCCGGAAAGTCTGAAGGATATACCTCAAATGTATCTTTTTATTTTCAAAAGATGAATAAGGAGAAAAGGGAAAAAGAACAAGAGAAGCCTAAGGAAGAGGCAAATATTACAACAGAGAGCAAGGTACGAAACTGATCCTTCGACTTTGAAATGGCATGTAACTCACACAGGTGACATGATCACTTGTGCAGGACGATTCCTTAACTATCCAAAGGGTTCCGGATTTGTAAAATCGAGCTCAGAGGTGGGTATGGAGATCGTGGGCAAGGGAGATGAGATGGTTGATGTGGTTTTGAGGGATGGATCTGTTTCTGCTTTTCGTGTTTGTGATGTTTTGCAGGTTCTTAAGTTGGGCTGTCCCTTGATTTCTTGGAGAAAATTGCGGTCAAAAGGATATACTGAGTTTGGAGAGGGGGATTACATTTCAATCAACAAGGAAATACAGGTTATTTTTGGAGCTGTTTTTGATGGAAATCAATTTAAAATTCCTAAAACAACACACTCGGCCCATGCTACTTATGATTTTTGGCATCAGACTTGCGGACATCAAGAACCACCAAAAATGGTTGCAGCGCACAAGTTATATTCCGATGCCGATATACCAACAAAACCAATGAACTACACCTGCACATCCTGCATAACAAGCAAAATGACTCAGTTTCTTCAAATATCAACATCGAAGAAGAATTGAATGAAACTCAATTATGTTGATTCCGATTTGAGCGGACCCTTTCCCATTCTGTCCTACAGTAACTCCCTGTGTTACATTACTCTAATTGATGATGCTACAAGAGTTGCATGGGTTCGATTTATAAAACAAACATCTGAGACAGTCAAAATTATCAAAGATTTTGTTGCGGGAATGGAACTACAACACCATAAGACTCCAAAGGCATTTCGAACAGATAATGGCAGGGAATATGTTACTAAGGATTTGAACAGATTCTATACCTCAAATGGAATTATTCATCAGTTTTCTCCTCCAGGATCCCCTGAGTCAAATGGAGTTGCAGAACATCTTAATTGTATGATTGAAGAGTCACTTAGAGCTATGCTTGAATGTGCATTGACCTACGATGAGAAGCTATGGGCTGAGGCTGTGTTAACCCCAGAATATATAAAAAATGTCAACCTTATTTGGCAGTAAAGGATCAAACTCTTTGTGAGGATTTTATGGCCCTAAGCCTTCAATCCAGCACCTTCAACCATTGGACAGAGGATATTACATTCACATTCTGTATCAGCAACGAGCAGAAGGAAAGATATTATCTCCAAGGGCACAACAGGCTATTTTTACGAGATACACAAATCCCGACCACCATTACAGAGTGTTCCTACCTGATAATAAAAAGACTGTGGTATCGGCAAACATTTTCTTCCCCACGCTAAAGATAGAAGCGGCTTAGCCTGTGATGAACTGTCAAATCAACCAATTTCTAATTCCTGTTCCAGAAACCTCAACAACATCTATTGATTATACCTATACTAATAAGGTGTTAGGGGTTCAGCCTAGCAGCGGTAATGATACAATGTGGATTGGTTAGCAGATACTTAATTGCATAATGCCTATCTGAGAGAGCATCACGTTCTTTGTCGGTCAGGTGATCCTCAGCGGGATTACACGTGAGCTGCGTGTCGATCAATTAGTGACGAGTCAGCTCGCACTAGCAGATTCAAATATGATGAGGCAACTATGTTGCCATAACTGGGAAGTGAAAAATCTTCAGCAGTGCGCATAGTTATTGGCCACATTAACTATATCGTATCTAGCAGGACAACACACAGTTAAGTTGCGAACTTGCAGAATCATGTGTGCAGCAGATGATAAGCAAAATTCGAGTATGTAGGGATTTACGGGCCTTGTCACACAGCCACTGGGATTCATCCTGTAACGCTCCTCAGTCTACGGAAGCGCCGAGACCTCAACATGCTGTATCTGAGGGATTAATGACATTGGCTGATGATAAGAGGCCAGAAGCAAACCTGCTCATTAGGTTGAGTTAGAATGCATTGCAACGTCATACTAGTCAGTAGTACTAGGTTGACGCGTCATAATCTATGTTGGCAGAGTTTCGGTTGGTCGCCATTTGAATCTCTGAACGCATTGCCAAAAGGCCATATTGAACGGCGAGGCATATAATAACCTAGAGTTATTATAAATTGCGATAAGCACTGATAAGACTAAGAGTCGTCAGATGTTCCAACTACTGAAAGAATGGGAAGCAAGATGTCCAAGTTGTAGTTATGAGTTGTCATATCAGTGCGCATGATATCATGATGTGAGGATGACCCATAGTGGGGGCGCAAAGCCTTGCAACACCACATGCATGAACACGATAACCTTGAGGGCATTTGTGGCACTATCAATGAGTTATTTAAGTTGATTTCTGTGATAAGCTATCAAGCAAACTATGTGTCATGGCGATGACCCACCGGCAAGCTTGACCTGACGGCTCTGCTATTTAAGAACTCACATTGTCCCCGACAATGAGAAGAACCAAGCTCGAGCAGCAATCCACAGTCAGACATTACAAGCGAAGCACACCTTATAATATTATTACAAATTCTATCTACAAGAACTTCAAAAATTACTTCCCTATTTCACCTCCGTGAATATTCATTATATGTGTTCGAAACAAATGACCCAATCTCAGTTCACACTCAAAGCAGTCGTCGAAGCTATCAGAGATCAAATAATGTTTTTCAACGATCGGGATTTGACCCACATCTCCCGGCAACCTTCATATTACGCTGTTACACTCGGTATCGGATACCACATTCACCGGTACATCATCACAGGGTTATTACCCTTCGAACAATTCAGCGAAGAGAGACTTTGGACAGACAAGGCAGAGTGGTGAGCTCTTACTAGAGGAACTAGTTAAGAGGTTGAGTCTTGGGAAAGACAAGGAAGGGTTTTGTATTTAGGTGGCTGTATTTAGTCTAATAAATTTTGTATTAATTATGTGACATAAATACCCCCGTAACATAAGGGTAGTTCAACGGATAGTTCGTGGAAAGCCTGGACGGACGACAATCCTCAAGCAGCCAATGATCAATTCGACAATGGTCATCCAACTATTAATAGACTTGTGATGGCAGATTTTGAGAATGGAAACAGAGACTGATATTAAGGGGCTCCCTATTGGGTTTATAATGACAACAATGTGGCGTATCGTGAAGCCCTACCTCGACAACCTGATTATGAACAAAGAATTGATGAGTTCGATGAATCTATTCAAACGTTAGTTCCTGCTGATCATTTCTTACAATCTCAACAACATCAGGATCCTAACCAACAATCTCAACTTCCATTGGGATCTGTTGCTTCACCGCCTCCATGACCTATGATGCCACCACCGATTGCATTTGGTCAAGTGGTTACTTGTGCTGGAAGAGTAGTGAATCCTCCGGAATACTATGGCTTCAATTACCAAGGTCCCGAAGTGAGTATGAATGATGCACCTTCTAGACCTTCGACTCTAGAATCTCAACCTCTTGAAGCACAAGAACGAAGTCACTGGGCATATCTAAGTGTACTATCAATTGAAGAACCTCAGTCTTACCGACAGGCCAAAGTGTCACCACAATCGTCAGATTGGAACAAGGCTATGGATGAGGAATTGAAGTCACTTGAAGAAAATGATGATTGGGATGTAATCCCTAAACCTAGAGGAAGAAAGATTGTGGCTAGCAGATGGGCTTTTAAGGCGAAAGGAAATGCTCACGGACAGATAGAACAATATAAAGCATGGTGAGTTGCAAACGGATTTGCACAAATCTCAGGCCAGGATTACGATGAATTATTTGTCCCTGTTGTTCATTACAATTCTGTGAGACTTTTATTGGCTTTATTGGCATGTAAAGAATGGCGTCCTTGACAATTAGATGTCAAAGCTGTATTTCTATATGCGATATTAAAGGAAGAAGTTTATATGGATTTACCTGAAGGCAGCAGGGTAGATGGAATGGTAGCAACATGAAAGAGATATATTTACGGTTTGACACAATCTTCGAGGGAATGGTACTACCGGTTAGTAGAATGCCTAAGACCTTTCGGATATGTTATGACTGCTTGGGATCCCTGTGTTCTCGTTCATCAATCAGGAGATCTCGTTTCAGCTATATATGTGAACGACATTACTGTCTTTGGAGCAACTGCAGAGCTAATAGAGCAAACCATTAATGTGTTGAAAACTGAATATAAAGTTAACTACATGGGCGAGCATGATTGGCTTCTAGAAATCCAAATAAACATTACTGACGATGGAAACACTCTTTCTGAGTGAATATTTATTGATAAGATTCTGGACTGCTTTTCGAGGCAAGATTGCAAGCCAGTCTCCACGCCTATCGACTCAAACCACAGGTTGAAGGATACCATAACTGAAGACAAGCGTACTGATGCAACTGCATATCAACAAATAATTCGATCTTTCATGTATTGAGTTACTGGGACTGGACTTGATAAGTGTTAGCAACGGTTCAGAACCGTCACTTTCTGTCCGGTCCTGGGTCCAAACGGAACCGTTGCCGAATCAGCCGTCTGGGTTGTCAATACACCCAAGACGTCAACTCAAGTACGGTTCGATGGAAATCTCCCAACCCGTCTGGATTGGGCAGGTTGTTGGCACGTTACCCAGCGGGTCCATCTGTAGATTCAGATTAGGCTCTTGTTGTTGGAGTTGGATAATAGTATCGTATCGAAATCGCATATTCAACAGCCCATACTTTGTTTTTGCATGTTTTGCAGTATGCGATATTGATTATCTTGGAATCTGTGAATTTCCATTGATATATTGTATTTTTGCCTATGAAGGCAGTCGATAATTCTGTTATGTGCTCGAATATCTGCACGATGCCTTGATTACACAATATGCAAGACCAAGCATTGTTGAAGCTCCATTGACGGTCATTTTCAGAATGTGGCAGAGAGGTTGTTTTTGCCCCTAAAGGCTGCCAATATCTCATTCATGGATGTCTGCAACCAATCGGAACTTACATTACCCAATATGCCATGCTGAATCTCGTTGACACTCTGTGGATGCTCATTCTCAGAATGCGGCAGTGACCGTGTTGCTGTCTTTTTCGCCAATAAAAGCTGCCAATATGTCGCTTATGCATAATGGTAAACCAGATCAACATTCAATTGCCATACTTACAAGACCAAAAATCATTGATGCTTGGTTGACTCTCATTTTAGGTGGTAGCGGCATTGTCACTAACCATATAACCAATAAAGGCTGCCAATACTTCGATTATGGGTTAATGTTGTTGCACAGCCATTGGATTATGCAAGATGCAAGACCATGAATTGTTGAAACTCCATTGACGCTCATTTTCAGAACATGGCAGCGACTGTGTCGCTTTCTGTTCTGCCTATCAAGGCGGCTGATATGTTGGTTATGCATAACAGCAAGCAAGTTACTGCCAAAATAGCTTGCTTACAAGACCAAAAATCGTTGACGCTCTGTTGACGCTCATTCAAGGTGGTAGCAGCATCGTCACAAACAATATTGCCAATAAAGCCGGCTAATACTTTGATTATGGATTGCTCCCATCGCACAGCCCTTGGATTATGCTCCATGCGAAACCATAAATCGTTGACGCTCAGTTGACGCTCATTTTCACAATGTTGCAGTGACTCTTTTACTTTCTGTTCTGCCTATACAGCCTACCAATACGTCAGTTATGCATAACAGTGAGCAAATCACTGCGTGATTGGCTGACTTACAAGACCAAAAAATGTTGACGCTCTGTTGACAGTCATTTTCAGAATGTGGCAGCGACTGTATCGCATTCTGTTTTACCTATACAGGCTGCCAATAGGTCGGCTAAGCATAACAGCAAGCAAATCACTGCCCAGAAACCTTACTAACGAGACCAAAAATTGTTGACACTCCGTTGACACGCATTTTCGGAATGTGGCAGCGACTGTGTCGATTTCTGGTTTGCCTATAAAGGCTGCTGATACGTTGGTTATGTATAACAGCGAGCGATTCACTGCCCAAATACTGTACTTACCACACCAAAGATCGTTGACGCTCCATTGACGCCGATTTGAGATGGTAGCGGCATCATCATCAACAATATTGTGAATAAAGGCGGCCAATACTTTGATTATCAGTTACTCCCATTGCACATCCCTTGGATTATGCATGATGGAAGACCATAAATCGTCAACGTTCTTTTAACGCTCATTGTAGGTGGTAGCGGCATCGTCACCAATAATATTACCAATAAACGCGGACAATACTTCCATTATGGGTTACTCCCGTTGCACAGCCCTCGGATTATGCACGATGCAACACAATAAATTGTTGACGCTGTGTTGATGCTGCATTGATGCTCAGTTAATGTGGTAGCGGCATCGTCACCAAAAATATTACCAATACAGGCAGCCAATCCTTTGATTATGGGTTACTCCCATTGCCCAGCCCTTGAATTATGCATGATGCAAGACCATATATCATTGACGCTCCATTGATGCTCATTTTAGGTTGTAGTGGCATGTTCACTAACAATATCGCCAATAAAGGCAGCCAATACTTTGAGTGTGGGTTACTCCCATTGCACAGCCCTTGGATTATGCAAGAGGCAAGAACAAAGATCGTTGACACTCCATTGGCGCTCATTCCGAGAATGGGGCAATGAGTGTGTCACTTTCCTCTTCACCTACAACAACAACCAATACTTTGACTTTGGCAGGATGTGACAATGCAGCCCTTTAATTGCCGAATGTGTAAGACGGAACATCGTTGACACTTCGTGGATGCTCACCATTAACACATACTAACAGTCAGTGTATGGTCAATAATTGTATACAAATAATCATATAGTCATTGTTGACAGCCAATGTATCATTTCTATGAATACTCAGTTGCATCCAAAAGCTTTGTGGCCTCTCAATTTCTGATCCACTGCGACACGCGTTATCTGAGCGATGGATTACATAGCGCTGTCACATTCCAGCACTTTCGGCTGGCATTTAACCACATGTAGATCCATCTACTGATTTTTGCTGCATATAGCCCAGCATCCTCACCATTCCTTATCCAGCTGCTTCTCCTCGATTTCCATGACCTGCCATAAGCAATGTTGAAAATCTTGACCATGTGCACCAGGTCTGAGCGCAGAGTGATACAGTTGGATGTATGGATGAATGCAGCTTGACGGTGTTCATTCTTGCCGATTCACATTACGCATTGACCGCTCCTTCTATGATTTGTATGATATCACTGACCCAAATTTTGTCAGTAAATTTTGTCTCTAATTTAGTTTGTGCGTTCCCTCGTAACCATAACAGGCAAGACCATATCATGTTAATCGATTGTCAATCAACTCGATTGAGAGTTTTGAAAAATTGTATGACTTGTATGACCCTTGCACCTGCACAGACATATTATCATGTCTCTCAATTTGGTCACTGAAATGGAGAAAAAGCTGATGCGTAGCAAAATTGGTACACCAATTGCTTTTTGTGGAGATACGTAGTCGAAAATTGCAATTTGGGAATCAAATCTTCTGATGATGAATCAACAATTACAATTTCTTGATCTCAATTTGATTCCTTGATGGTAATTAGCAATAGAATATGCAGGGGTAAAATATTAAGAGTTTAACACACTTCAATTTCATAATTGGTGACAAATAGCATACCGCATCAGTCATGAAGGATTCAATGTATATGTGAGAGTGTTATTTCCGGGAACCTACCCTCATATGACTCCTTCCTTACCAATCAGTCCCTTCCTGAATTAGCAATGTTCTGGGGACGATATCAAATGTCTAGATAAGCTGTCGAAGTGGTGTTGGTGCAGGAGCAGTAGCAAACTCATCCATTTCTGCCTTAACGACTGCTGGAACTTTCAATACAGCTGTCCAGTACTTCTTATCTACCCATGATTCAAGACAAAAACTCATGGACACTCTGTTCAGGCTCATTTTCAGGATCGGGCAGGTAGCGTGTCTCTCTCCCTTTTGATTATTAAGGCGGCCAATACATCAAACAAAGACAATGATGTACCAAAGTTAATGTTTTGCAATTAACAGTACGATATCTGAATGTGACCATAAATAGAAAAACCCAAAAACCAGAACCAGAGATTGGAACCGACGGGTCTAGCAAAACCTGGCAGAACCCAAGTGTAGTCGGGTATGGGTACAGGATCGGCCTGCCAAGAAGCAGCAGGTTACCCGGACCCATTGCTAACACTAGACCTGATCTAGCTTATACAATTACTAACCTCTCTCAATTCGACTCATCTCATTCCACAATGCACCTCGTCGCGGCAAGACTAGTACTATCATATCTCCAATGAACGAAGGATAGACACCTGTTTCATCCCTTGCATAATCAACTCAAAATGCCTGTTTATACAGATGCATCTTACAGCAATTGTTTTCATACGAGACAAAGCTTTTCTGGTGATGTTTTTCAACCTTGAAATACTACTATCTCCTGGAGATGTCGGAAACAGCGGTCAGTTGCTACCTCTACATGTGGGGCTGAGTATATGGAACTTGCTATGATGACGAAACATTATCTCTGGTTGAAACGTGGAACCAGGGAGTTATTGAAACAGGATATACCAACAGCTCTCTTTTGCGATAGCATTGCCGCCATAGATGTGGCATATGATCCAAAGCTTAACGACCGATCAGAACATATTGATATCGCATATCACTTTACTTGAGAGCAAATCAATCGAGGGAATGTGTCAGTTATGTATGTGCCTTCGGAAGAAAATTTGGCAGATATATGTACCAAGGGAATGACAAGATATTTTCATGACCACTTATGCTCAAAAATATTTGGATCAAGGTGAGAAGGGGTATTGAAAATATGGAAGTATCTACATTTCTCTTTACTACTATTTGTATCTTTCTTAAGTATTTCTCCCTACAATAAGATGGTACTTTATGGTTAAGAATAATGTGGTGTGTTAATAATGCTTAATACTTTTGTTATTTGTTTTTAATAGGTTGTCTAGAAAGTTCTGGTTAGAACTTGTCTAGAACCTTCTAATTAGTTCTGTCAGAAGAGGAATTTATCAGTGCTTATCTTTAAAGACTGCGCCTAGATTGTTCTGTTAGATTCTTTACAGTTCCTATGTATTTTTGAACAGTTGCAGAGTTATCTCTTGCTGTTTTGAGTTATTGATCTGCGACCATGGTCATGGATAATCACTCTTTTATTATTGTATATATAAAAGCTGTTTCTCCGGTTAGAGAACAGTTCTTTAGACTTGCTCACATATCGATAAGGATACTACAACTATCTCTTCTCGAATCCTCTCATCTTTCTCTCACAGCATATTCTTGTGTTCCGAACAATTCTTAATTTCGCTATACTTGCAATACACCTCCTTTGCATACATCTAATGAGATTCTAATAGATCTCTTCGGACTTTCGCTGTCATATTCGATTAACTACATAACGTATAATTGCATGCGGGAAGCGATCACTTCAAAGGAAAGCACTGAGAGGTCAAAGTTCATAATGTCATTATTATACTGTAAATATGCCGGTTACGGCTACATGATGTTGAAGTTGTATCTGACCAGTTCTATGTGCACCACAACTGCTGCCAGTCAGTCCGTATGACCGGTATTTATATTTGCTGTATTACCGTAATCTGGGAATCAAGATTCCAATAGAGTTTTATTTATCATAAGCTTAGATACCCACCGCGTAAAATACATTGGAGCACGGTTGATGGGTGTGGCAAAAATTCTTGGACGGATAGTAGAATGAATAGGTGTCCCTGTGAGTTCCCGCCTACGCTGCATAGTTAGTCTCGCACAATACCATATGCTCAGTGCCAGGGATGGCTAAAGTCCGCCTCATCTGTCTGAGAGCTCGCCCAGGCCCGGATTACGAATCTCCGAGCGCATTCACCTTGGACTGGGGGTTTCACTCTCCTGAAAAGTAAGACCGTCAATCTATAGGGCCCTACCGGCTATCGAGTGACTCGTCGGTGGTTATGAGTTATGGAAACCTGATTGCAGTGATGACCGGATGTCGACCATAATATGGCTACAACAACGAAAAGATTGCGCGCTATCTCCACGAGATCACAGTACAGCAGTATTGTGCCCGATTAGAGCTAACCAAGGCTCCTACTAAACCCAATTAGCTCGAGATGTCACTCGGCAGGCTCGTGCATATCATCCCGCACTACCCCGGTCCTGCAGATCTGAGAATTGGACGCCCTAGGGTTACGAAAGCAATGTCCCGGATAGGACTGCACTCTAGTCCTCCGAATGGCTACAGTCAGGATGAACCAGTGCCATCCCTGCTCGGTGCAACTTAGCACCGACGATAGTATGGAATCGCATGTCTGAGAAACGAATCATATTTGATGATCCAAGCCGAACAGTACCAGCTGTATGCAACCTTTCCCCAAACAGATATATATTCCATATTTCTCCCCCTTTTGTATCACCGCTAAATGTACTCTAAGCTTCTAGTGAAAAGGAGACAAATAATATGAGAGAGGCCGTTGTTGTCCCATCTACGCATACTTATAACCTAACACTGATACAGCACATAATATCTCCAGCATTTGTCCTCCCAGCTACATACATTCTACTTATCAAATTGAGCCCTAGGTAGGCCCACCACCATCCCACAAACGCAGACGCCAAAGCTAGAAATGAAATTCAACTGCACACATGCGACCTTGAGTAATCTTGAGTCAAGCCACTCCCACCATATGGTTCGATTTAGCTTGCTTACAGTCCGCCCCCAAAGACAATTGATGACATTTAGGACGTAGATTGCAGGCCAAAGACTCGGTTTAGGTAGTCCAGGACAATCAATCATTTCGGCCATTCACTCCTCCGTACATCTTCGGCTAATATGCGAGCAGTGGATTCAAACCTGTTGTGAGCTGCCCAGTCACTCGGTGTCAACCCATTATTGTCCTTTGCGTCCATGTCTGCGCCCAGGGACCTGACCAACTGAATGACTGTTGATTTGTGCCCTTGCGAAGCTGCCTCGTGTAGTGGTGTGCACCCATCTTCGTCGTCCTTTGCTTCTACGTTGGCGCCTAATAAGTTGACTAGTAGCTGAACCGTGCTGTCGTGACCGCCACGCGCTGCGAGATGGAGTGCCGTGGATCCGATGTTGTTCTTTGCTCCGACATCAGCACCCACCTCTTCGACTAGCAGCTGGATTGTCTCATCATAGCCCTCGATCGCCGCCCAGTGCAATGGTGTCTCCCCATCATTATCCCTCACCTCCTTGTCGGCACCCAACTCAACTAGCAACCGGATGGTGTTATTTTCCCCTTGACCTGCCGCTCGGTGAAGTGGTGTTGCGCCAACGGTAGACCTTGCCTCGATATTGGCGCCAAATGTCTCGACGAGTAAGTGAATCGTGGATTCGTGCCCACGTTGCGTCGCACGATGAAGTGCTGTCGATCCGATGGTAGACTTTGCCTCGATTTGGACGCCAAAGGTCTGGACGAGCAGTTGAATTGTCGTATCGTTTCCGTTATCGGCTGCCCAGTGTAGCGGTGTCCACTCATAGTTGTCATTCATCTGCGCGTCGGCGCCTAATAAGTCGATAAGCATCCTTATTGTGGTATTGTCGCCTTGTGATGCAGCATGGTGAAGCATTGTCGAGCCGTTGGTATCTCTCTGCGTGTGGTCAAAATAATAACTGTTATACAGTTCTGAAATAGACACAGCCAGACGAACGACTGAGATACATGAGATCTGAGAAAGACTCAACCCACTCAGCTGGGACCACCTTGAATCAGAGGTAGATGTGGACTTAAAAGTACTTGTTGACCATTTTTTAACCACCTTTTTATAAACTCGTGTTCTTGCGAGAGTAGGTTCAAACGAGAACGCAGGTATCAACCGGCTTCTAATGCTGGAAATTGTAGATACAGATCGAATGGAAGATGCATCAATTTCATCCTGGTGGGGGTGCGGGGCCGCCATACGGACTGAGAGATTACGACTAGATCTCAAGGCGACGGTTGATACAGAGCGAATGGAGGATTCATCATATTCATCCTGCCATGGTTGTGGAGATGCCACGTGGATCGAAGGGATACGATCGGACGTCGAGGTGACGGTCGCTACAGAGTGAATGGAAGACGCATCGTATTCATCATGGCGAGAGTATGGGTCTGCCCTGCTCACAGATAGATCACGGTCGGGCTTCATAGTGACGGTCGATACGGAGCGGAAGGAAGATGCACCGCTTCCATCTTGGAGGGAGCGTGGAGCTGCCCTGCGGACGAATAGATCACGATCAGACCTCAAGCTGACAGTCGATACGGAGCGAATGGAGGATGCATCACTTTCAAATTGCTGGGGGTGCGGAGCTGCCATGCGGAAAGAGGGACTTCGATTGGGCCCCAAGGTGACCGTCGTTACGGAGCGAATTGAGCGTACCTCAGGTTCACCCTGCTGGTGACGTGAAGTTGCCATCCGGTCAGAGAGACCAAGATCGACTCTCAACAAAGTTGCCATGTCTTGCTTCAACTGGGCCATGTCGCGCCGGGCTTGTTGTATTGATTGGCTAGTGTAATTGTACGACATTAGCAGTGACATGGCATTTGTAGCATATCGAATGATAGCGTACCAAGAAATGATTGAAAGCATTAAGATCAATGAGGTTTTATGTTCCTGCAGGCGACAAAGAATTCGAGTAATTTTCTGATCATTTTGTGCCCACACTACACCATCCCATAGATCCAGGTCACCGCAAGTTGTATTGTGGCTTTCGAGCACCTCCTCAAGTTCCGTGAAGGAACAGACACATCCTGTCAAAGTAGCTATCAATTGATCAACATCTACCATTGCTTTTCGAGTCTCGCATGCATCGGGGAAATCGAGTATGAACAACTGGAGTTGTTGGAAAATCGCCCGGATCGCCTCAACCTCTGCGAGCACATTTCGCACGATACTGGGAGCATCGAGAATGTTGGAAGCAAAACCAATCACTTTAGCTGCAATTTGGACGAGACCAGCAACAGACGCTGCAATTGAAAGACCGTCCATATCGTCGGCTAATGTACTGGCGGGTATCGATGAACTGGAGTCTAGGGAGCTATGCTGCTTACCGCGGGGAAGCTGAGGTGCGATCAACTACCAGGAGGGTAGTCACTGATCACATCATATTTCTATGTTTAGTGCAACCTCACGTGGCTGAAAAATTTTGCTGCAATGCAGCCACTATCTCCTGCATGCCCCGATTTCTCGATGTATTGCATTTTCAGCCCTCAGTCTCTGGCCACGAATTCTCATTTTCATCGATAAAATACCCCTGTTAGTTAAACGAATCACAACCTACCTTCAATAATAGCCACACTCCAGTACAATAATCCCAATTATCCAGTCTGGTCTGGTGGCAATTGATCTAACCTTCATCTATTCAACTCACACATACCAGTTTTGGGTTTGGTCCGGTTGCGTTTAAATTATGCTCTGCAGCCGTCATTGGGCTCTTAAAACCGTGAAATTGTGATCCGTAGAGTGAGGATAAACTGCACATGTATCCCAATGGACCGTCCCGTCCGGGGGAGCCCTACGTATACCCGGGACGGGACTGTATATTTTGGAGCAGCAACTTCTGGATCATTTAAGACCAGAGCAAATCCTCCTTGAATTATCTAATAGTTATACACTTGGTTTGTCTGCTCGAAGCATTCTCATTGGTCGGGTGAACTTGCCACGTGGCAAGTGTGGCAGTGGCAGATACACTGGCGGGTACAGTGGCGGATATCCACATGTTGACTCAGGATTTATCCAGAAGACCTACAAGTTTTTAGAACACCATCGAAGCTGCTAGAAAGGATTGAAGAGTGCTTGCTACTGCACTGAGTCATTTGTGTAGACTCATTCACAAATTTTCACTCGCCACCCGCCATTCACCACTGCCGGCGCCACTCTACCATCTCCAGCGAACTTCAAATTTTTAGGCATATAAAGGCATGGATTCTACCATTAGATAGTTCGGTAGACAATCACTTTTGTACAATAGATAATTCAATCTCTCTTTGTACTCGATCACTCTCAACAATACAGCAGACGCAGTGGCAGATATACATTGGAGGATATACAGTAGCAGATATATATACGGCGGCAGATACACAGCGGCGGATACAGTGCCAGATATACAGTACCGGATCAAGATACACATTCACAGGGGCAGATACACAGGGGCGGATACACAGCGGTAGATATACAACAGCAAAAACAATGGCAGATATACAACACAGCAAACACAGCGGCAGATACGCGGCAGCAGATACACTGTAGCAGACACCGGGAAAAATGACCTTACGCAACGCATAACTCATAGAGAAGCTGTTTTTGGGACGGTAATCCATAGCATATTTGACGCATGGCACTATGAGGTCCTATGGACCTGCGCATTGACTAGATTACTATGATACGCATGCGATTATGTGCGCTTAATACTATACATCATGGTGCATTCAACAAGGTTGAAACCAAACTGCCAAATACACTTCATTGCACGCTCCCAAGTAAGCTCCAAGATGCTCCCAAATACACTCCGAATACGCTCCCAAGTACACCTCTGAGTACGTTCTCAAGTACACTCCAGGACGCTCCCAATTGCACTCGATGGCACACTCCCAGCCTGCTTGACTATACGCTCCTAAGCAAGCTCTCAAGACGCTCCCAAGTAAGCTCTCAAGACGCTCTCAAGCACACCCCCGAGAACGCTCTCAAGGACACTCCCAATTGCACTCGATGGCACACTCCCAGCCTGCTTGACTGTGCGCTCCCAAGTAAGCTCTCAAGACGCTCTCAAGCACACTCCTGAGCACACTCTCAAGTACACTCTCAATTGCACTCGATGACACACTGCCAGCCTGCTTGACTATACGCTCCCAAGTAAGCTCTCAAGACGCTTCCAGTACACCTCCGAGTACGTTCTCAAGTACACTCCCGAGCATGCTCTCAAGTACATTCCCAATTGCACTCGATGACACACTCCCAGCCTGCTTGACTATACACTCCCAAGTAAGCTCTCAAGACGCTCTCAAGAACACACCCGAGCATGCTCTCAAGTACACTCCCAATTGCACTCGATGACACACTCCCAGCCTACTTAGCTCCACACTCCCAAGTACACTCTCAAGAGGCAAGACACTCCCAATCTCACTTGACTATATGCTCCCATGTATGCTCCTGATGCTCGATCCAGAGACTTGCAGAGTTGCAGGCGCCAGGCACCGGGAGGCGTGAGGCAGGTGGCCTATGGCGGGCAGTTTTTGGCTGGCGGCATGTGGCGTGTGGCGGGCTGCGTATGGTGGCCGAAATCATGACGTCGGTTGATATCATAGTCTGAACCTTATCTTTAGTGCAGCCACCGCGACAAGATCGCACGATGCCTCACGGTCATGGTGTTGACAATTGCAGCCTTAGTTTCTGCAGGAAAGGTAGACAATTGGATCTTGGGGAGAGCAGATCTCGGATTGAGATTTTCTAGAGGAATCTGCTGCCCGCTTCCCATCGATTGTGGGCGTATGTGTACGCACTCGGTCCGGGGCTGATCGTGATAATGGCGATGGCGATGGCGATGGCGATGGCGATGGCGATGATGATGATGTTGGTGATGGTGATCAGTGTACCAGAAGTACTTAGATAAGTAGGTTGGCTACATCAACGTCAGCGTCAAAGCTTCCACAGACTTAGAGCCTTCTATTGGCCAAAGTTTCCACAAACTCAGAGTTTTCCATCGGCCAAAAGCTTCCCGTGGAACACTCTACTCCTCCCGAAGCGCAGCTCTCTCAAGCAGGCTCTCCAACAGGCTCTCAAGCAGGCTATCAAGCAGGCTTTCAAGCAGGCTCCCAAGCAGGCTCCCAAGCACCAGCGGGCTCAGTGATAATGTACAGTACCGGTATAACAGCGAAGACTCCAGGCAGTGGAGACAGGTATCGGCCGCCAGCCCTATATAGTTCCATAGCCCCACGCACACATCTCTATGAATCGACTATAGATGACTATAGGCTGCGCGTTGCGCAGGGGTCCACGGGAAGCTTGCTATGAGCTGCGCGTGTGCGCATGTGCGCGTAGCGCAGCCTATAGTCGATTTGCACTTTTGCCGATGGATACAAAATGGTGGATATATAGAGGTAAATATACAGCGGTGGATATACAGCGGCAGATACAGCAGTGGATATACAACACAGCAGACACAGTGGTTGATATACAGTAGCAGATACAGTGGCGGATATACAACACAGTAGATACAGTGGCAGATAAACAGCAGCAGATACACAGCGGCAGATACACAGCGGCGGATACCAGTGTCAGATAAACAGCAGTGGATATACAGCGGCAGATACAGTGGCGGATATACAACACAGCAGACACAGTGGCAGATACACAGTGGCGGATACACAATAGCGGATACACAGCGGCAGATATACAGCGGCAGATACACAGCAGCACCAAATCAAGATACACAGTGGCGGATACACAGCAGAAGTCTAGGTGATCTGCCTGATATCATAACAAGTCCTCCATGCTCAACGTTTCGAATCCTGGGGGCGGCAAAGCCGCCACCGATGCTAGTATATAATATATCTACAAGACCTCAGTCTCTCTGACACTGGGTGAAACTGACAAGTGGTGGAGATCATGTTATTTTATACTCTAATTCATATTCAGGCCCACCACCGGCACCGACACCGGCACCGACACCGGATATCCAGATTCCTACTCTAGGTATCCGCTAGTCCCCTATAGGTACCCATAAGGGACCCCATGGTAGAAAAACTCGACCCCGGACGGAATGGGCCATAGGAACGATCCCCGGACTGGGACGACATTGTCGGGCCCCAAAAGACTATTGTCGGGCCCCAAAAGACTATAGTCGCCTCAGACCGTTAGGATCCCTACAGGGCGCCTACCTCTGGGTACCTTTTCGGGGAAAAATTCAGCCACATACGGACCCCGAAAGACTCTTGTCGTCCAGGATCGTTAAGATCATTGCCTGCACTGCTGATCTCCCGTCTTCAGCCGCCTGAGGTTCTGCTGGCACTGTCGGATTTACGTCAAAGTAGATAACCCTGCGGCGCATCCGGTATGTTGCGAAATATGCACAAAATATATATTACGTAACCTACCGGTATACAACTTGAAACAAGTATACTACGTCAGCTGCCTTTGCCTTAACTTAACCCTATAAATCTACTATTTCTATCGAATTTCAGTTATGTTACATTCTATGTTGTATACTCTGGATAATTAGAACGGCTTTAGAGAAGTATATATATATTACCTGCTATTTCCGACTTTGTAAGTAAATGTATCCCTTTTACTCCCAGTAGTGGTGATAAAAGAGGACCCTGTCTGTTATTGGTTTGTTGAATGAAGTAGAAGCGGGCTACGAGACGTTGGAATTTCCAAAGGAGAGGAATATATTAAGGCTAGCGCTATGTTCGTTGTGAGTGTTACCTTGCAATCAAAGTTGTCTTCTACGGCTTCCTCGTTGTCGGTATCAGGGACCTGAAAGTCTCGAGTGCTTAAGCGAATTCACACTACAAGTCAGTCTAGGTACTAATCATGCCGATTTGATGTTTATCTATGATGTAGGTACATACTGTGGTACAACTTGCGTAGTTTTAGTACAACGCTCACTCCAACTTCCAATGTCGAAGTCGAAAAAGCCAAACTCTACGATTCACGACCAAATGTACCTTAGATATCATTTCCGCCCCAGCAATATATAGTTACTGTTACTGGTATATCGCTATAATCTTTCAGGGTTAACGGCCCTGAAATCAGAAGCGATGAAAGCCAAATCGGGCCTCTGTATTATTTCGCTGCAAACGGTATGAACCCATGGCCCCATGAAAGTGTTTTTTTAGCCAATTTGTGCCAGTCAAGCTGACGACACCGAACAAGGAGGGAACTACAGCTCCAGATTTTAGAATTAAACTCAATGGTACAAACACCAGCTTTTAGCAGTGGATTTGGTTATTTCTCTCCCTAAGACACAGTAAGAAAGTCAAGCGTGGTTTGGAGACAAAGTTTCCTGATCATGCGAATTTCATGCTTAGTGAATCACAAAATTGCAGGCGGCTAGTGCGAATCTGAACCTCACATTTCAAAGCCTTCTCAGAAACCTGCCGGTATCGAGATATAAATTGCGAGAACAGCGAAGCAAGGGTTTACGGGGCTGTTAGAGAATGCAGAGGCTTCAGATACAGCAGAAGAATGCTACCCATAAAGAAACCAGTAAACTATCAAACGTACGCGCTTGAACCTAGTTTAGCACTTCCGGGTGCGACTGTCAAATATGATTACGAAACTGGGGCGCCTTGCAATCTAAATTAAATCCGAGTGACCGTATATGGCCGCGCCTAAACCTTTCAAACACCCAGGTGCATCTAAATGTACAATCGTATACTTTCTGCTGTGAAATAACCATGTCACGCAGTTGCGATTACCGATATACTCGCACTCGTATCTTCGCACTCCACTGTCAGATATATGCCAGATGCAAACCTCCCATACCCAAATGTGATAGATCCTACACTTCGGCCCTCCCGGTTTTGTTTTTTAAACATACCTAAGTACCCTCCGCGTACACCGAGGCACTGAAAAAGCGGCAAGCCGTCATCTCGATAATGATTAGTGATACCTATTGGCCGCCTCACTGCTGACGGCAAGTTCCTTGAACGCAACAAAAAGAACGTAGCATCTTTTCATAAAGTAACTACGGCTAGAAGTAAGATACATCTTGACCTCTTTGCCTACATCGCCGCCGAGTACACCGAAAGAGTCGTTTTGCATGCCCATGCCACAGGATGTATACTACTTATAGTCCAACCAAGGACAACAGCCTGAAATCTTCAAGGCAGAGCGGCGGACGTAATTTCCAGCCCGATATGTGAGAAATGATCGTGGTTATGACAAGGTTTTGCGACTAGGCGAACAGGTAGATATTTATTGGTCACCTCAGTTGTGCCGGCAAGTTCCTTGGACAGAAAAAACGAACGAAAGCACACATCAGGCGAGGTGTATCCAACCGGTGCGCAGAAGGCCGACGAGAGAAAACCTAGCAGTACATTCTGAGAGCTTTGCCTACACAGCTTTCTGTGTCCGGCAAATAGACGTGCTGCGTTTAGATTTTTTGTCATAGATCTTGATCTCGTAACGCGGGATATACTCGAGTATTGTACATAGTTGGAGTTCAAATCCGGAATGGTATCCCGTACACATACATCAGGCAACGGACACAGTGCAATATCGTATTCTGCAAAATGCCAGTTCCTTTGGCTTCAAAGTGAGCCTACTCTAACTGTTGATCTCTCACCGGGATGGTGGTTTAGATAAGGTTTTTGAATTGACAAACTGGTAGGCTAGCTGTCTTGGACCTAGAATCGCACGGGTATATCCTTGTCTGAAACCTGGCATTCATCTATCCTGCAGCATCCGGGGAGGTGAGTCAAGTGCATTTATCGTTGACTTCCCCGGGATTGATGTTCTAGGATGGCACATAGTCCAAGCCTTTAAGTGTAGCCTATTAGACCCATCTGCAGACGCTATCTGAGAGAAGAATAAAAGATAGCCTGAGGTTTAGCTAGACACAGGGAACCCCACGGTTTCCCATTCCTCTTTTCAAGTGCCTAGTTTGAAAATGCCGTGGAAAACTCACTAGCCTGAACATGATGCCGGTACCGTGGTGCGGATTCGCAGGAATCATCAGACCCTCTCGGTCATCGCTCCAATCACTGCCAAGGCAGTGTGTTCAGCAGTTGAGAGCGTCAAATGACAAAGCCCAGCCCAGAATTCAGCTAGCTGCACAACATATATATCTCCCTCACCCCTGCAAGCTTCATTTAACCGAGTGTGCATCTGCAAGCCCCACCAGCCAACTCCCCGCCCTACGACTAGAATTTCAACCCCGCTCTTCCTCACAAAGCCCTACCGCCTTCTCTTATAACTACAAAAGCGACTGGTGCTCGCACAATCCCACCTTCTCTCCCCAGCAATCATGACCTGTTCCCTCCTTCACCTCCGCTACATCCAAGCGCTCCTCTCACTCCCGGTGTTCATCGCCGCCTCCATCTTCATCTCCGGCGACAAGACAAACTCATGCGAAGGACAGTTCCTCATCTTCCTTCCGCTATTTACATATATCGTCCTTTCATACTTTGTTTTTGCACCGCAAAGGTTCCAGAAAACATGGGCTCTCTTGATCCTTGAGGGGTTGACGTGGTTCTTTTGGTTTGTGCTCCGGGGCTTTCCCGCTCACGTTGTGGTACTGGCTCGTTAGTGTTGAGCTAATAGGATGTAGGTTCGGCGGCTTCGCTGCCCTCGCTGCCCAAGAGGTAAACTACGATTCGGGCTCTAAGAGGACACGGAACGCAATGAAGGCGACGGCAATTGTGAGCGGGATTCAATCGTTGACGTGGTTTGTTAGTTTGGGTGTTGTCATTACTCAGGCTGTGCAGAGGCGCAAGGCAGCGAGGAGGCAGGCGCATGCCGACCAGCTGGCGGGGCAGACGAAGGGGGAGGTGGCTGTATGATGCGAAAGGGAATGGAGAGAAGTAATTAGGTGAAGGTAAATGTGATATGACAATAATGGTACCAATTTTCCTTTTTTGTGAGTGCAGGTAGCAAGTTCGAACAAAAGTGTACATCTCGATCTGCGATGAGAGAAAAAGTAAGCCTATCGATACCCTGCACTTAGTGGAATCCTTGTACAATTCCTATCGTCCAATCATTCTCAGGTGTGGACACATATAGCATGTGCTCGGCACATGGAAAAAGCATGGGCGAAGAAGAAATATGTTACAGGGCTTCAGTGTGATGATATGCACTTCAGAAGTATCTTTTACAGCAACAGTCACCAAAACATACTTGATCAGTAGCGCCTGCATTGTAATTCCAACCCCTGTACTCGATACTTACAAGAAAAGAAGACAGTTGCCTCTGCATCAGGTGTGAGTGTTCTCAGCCTGCTTCATGCTTCAATTGTAACGGGGTCATTGATACTATGATTCAACCATAGGCTACCGCCTCTAAAATCGAACGACTTGTGCACTGCAAGATAATTTACTACTCTACCGTGGGGGACTCCCGTTCGTTCCCGGCTTGAACTGCGAATATCTGTGGGTATAAAAACGAATTTCTGTGATCCTGTCTTGGTGGGAAATTGTATTGATCGGCGCTAGGTGCTTTCCGATTTCCAGGTCCGTATGCAACCTGTAATGCGAAGTCAGAACCTTCGAATCCACGACATATGTGTGGGACATCCCAATTATATTGTGTCGTATCTGCTGGAGCAGGGAAAGCGTCAAGGTATACTGACGTAAGTCCAAATTTTCTTTGGCTGGTCGGTACCGTCACATCACCGCATTGACAACCTTGCAGCAGCCTAAATTGTATTTCAGTAGATAACGAATAAGCATCGATACACCACGTCTTATTTGTGACAGCCTACCCTTGTTCTTAGTCCCTCAATGATGTCTTTCTAGGTTTGACTACGAATATGTACGAGTACACAGGCATACTTATTACTCGGTATTGGGGAAGGATAGCAACGCATAATGCACTTTTGAAGTACGTTTAGGCTGCCTAACTACCGAAAAGATACATGGGTGTTAGCGCCAACGTAACTATATTTTCCCTCTGCATCGAGTACGAATGGAGGCACACACCTGGCAACTCAGGCATACTAAGCTGGTAGACGAGAGGTATAAATCCAGGTCTGTTCTATTGTATGTACTATAAGTCTTACGTTTTATCAGATCGACATAGCGCGTGAGGTTATTGTTTCGATGCCGAATTTACTGCAGCCACTATGGGATAGCCTTCTGACATGAGATAACTCATTAACTGATACACCACGCCTTATTTGTGACAGCCTACCCATGTTCTCTTCCATGGCCAACCATGTACCGAAGCGACACCGTTCCCAGTTTAAACACCATCCTGTGGCGCTATAAACAGCTGTATTAATTGCACCTGTCGGTGTCCGTGACGAAACCCAGGTTTCTTTGACACTCCCTATGACAAATTCCTTGGCACCACGTTCCTTTTTCTGAGGAAAATTTCCGATTAGCCTACTACCGAACGCCCACGCCTTCCGGTGTACGCGACGTAAGTACTGAAGGCGGGGTACGAATCATGCGGGGTTACATGCAGTCAGAAACATGGCCTTATCACTCGCCTTCCGATTGGCAGATGCACGCGCCACAACTCGCAAGGCTCGCCCAGGTGTGCCGGATGTCAATATCCCCTCGCACATGGTCGGATTTCGTCGGACATTGTTTTTCGACATTGCATTGCCGAGCTCGTATTTACGAAAACAAGCATTTCCACATCTGCACCCTTCCGCTCCCATCCCATCTCCTCATCTCCCATAAGTCACCTCGTCCCTCATCTCATCTTTTCTCCCCTCTGCAAACACAATGTCGCTCTCCGCCCTCGCCGCCGAAATCACAAAACACGCAGCCGCCCTCGATGAGTATATCGCGTCGAACGACCTGCCGGAACCCTCCTTCTCTGTCGACGGACCCCTCGACTTCCCGATCCCCTCTACCGCCTCACCCGAGCTCCGCGCTTCCCGTACCGCCCTTTTAGAAGCGTCGAAGGCACTATACGACCTCACCACCGGCCCGACTACAGCTATCGGATTTGCAGGTTTCCACGTACCTCCCCCTTACATTCGGACCCGGGGACGCTGGCTAACAAAACCAACGGCATAGTATCAATATGAACTCGTCACGCTCCGGGCGCTCAACGCCTTCAACATCCCCGAAGCCGTACCGCTGAGCACACCCACCCCGTTCTCTGCCATCGCCGCCACCACAGGCCTGAACGAAGACTTTGTAACCCGCATCATCCGCTACGCCGCCACCACTAACATCTTCACCGAATCCCCGCCCGGACATGTGTGCCACACCGCCGGCTCCCGCGCGCTCCTCGAAAATCCGCTCCTCCGGGATTTCTTGTCAACATGTATCGATGACGCACTCCCGGCCGCGGCTAAGGTAAATGAGGCGGTGCAGAAGTACGGGCAGATCACGGATAAGAAGAAGACGCCGTTTAGCTTGGCGTATGAGGAGGGGGTGACGTATATGGACTTCATCCAGCGGCCAGAGGAGGAGAAGAGGAGGAAGGCGATGTTTGGTACGTGGAGGTATATGATGACGGGATCAATGATGCAGGGTGGGAGTCATGACCCGACAATCGTGGTTACGTGTGGAGCGTTTGATTGGGACGGGGTGGAGAAGGTGGTTGATGTAGATGTTTCTCGTCCCCATCCTGGCTTCGTGCTGACGATATAGGTCGGCGGCGGCAACGGCCAATGTTCCGCTGCCATCGCTTCAGCGTACCCGGGCATAAAATGCATCGTCCAAGACCTAGTCCCGCCCCCCTCGTGCCCTGACAACGTCGAGTACGAGGAACATGACTTTTTCACCCCCCAGCCGGTCACGGATGCCGACGTGTATTTGCTGCGCAATGTCCTACGCGAGTGGTCGGATCCGTATGCGGTGCAGATATTGCAGCAGATTGTGCCGGCTATGAAGGATGGAGCGAAGATTTTGGTGGTCGATCATGTTCTACCGGAACCAGGGACGGAGCCGAAGGTTATGGAGAAGGTTGTACGGTAAGCAAATAATCTACCTCTTGATTTTTATTGGGGAGGGGGAGACTAACAGGGTGACACAGGGCGGTGGACTTATCGGTGATGCAGATGCTTGCGGGGAAGGAGAGGAGCGGGGACGATTGGGAGAAGCTCGTGAAGGAGGCGGATGCGAGGTTGTCTGTTGTGAAGATTACGACGCCGAAGGAGAGCAAGCTGGGTTTTGTTGAGATTACTTTGGAGGGGTAGGTATACCGGAGGTGAGCAGGATGGAGGGGGATATTTGTGAATGGATGTGGATGGTGGTTGGACTTGTAATGATTAATGGTTTGGTGGCTTTTTGGAATTACGATATTCAATACTGTTTTTTTTCAATCACACCCATTTTGGCACGGGCGTGAGTCAGGTCTCATCCCACACCTATAAGTGCGACTTAACAGCTGATGCCCATCTCTGATGTTACTCGTTGGTTCCAAACCTCAGCACAAAGTTCCAACCAACAGCTAGCTTCACTCCCCATGGGCACAGCCTATCACTCGCCATCATCCCCTCAACATGTCCTGGTATCGATTGAAACAAAATCACACTATAGCAAGAATTTTGGTCTTAGAGGTGGAACAGAATGCAGTCGTGTACGCCCCATAGATATCAACCAGTTATTGTACAACCTAATGTTCCGAAATACTACTGAGACATGTGTTTCTGGGATGCTCGTCGCGTATCACTCACTTTATTTAGATGCAATTAATACAATACAGCTGGTGTCAAAAAAACCCTCGGATTTAATTCTAGGGGTTAAGGAATTGGGAGATACAATAGAACACTGAAGCAATTGTCGATACTGACTTCTGGAGGAGTAGATCTGGAGTCAATAAATAGGGCATGTATATGATCGAAGTTATGTACACTAGGCAGCTAACCTCTGGGAAAACTCCGATAGATATCAAAATGTTCATATGAGGAGTGTTACTATATGGTCTGGAAGGCAGTCGCAGATACACTGAGGTCGCCGAATTGACTCACAGGCTGGGGATTCATACTCTCTAAGGGAGTCGGAAATGTGCTTCTTTAAAGGCACCGGAAAAGGCACCGGAAAAGGCACCGAACAGTGCCTTTTCCTACACCGAAAATAAAAGGCATTTAAGTGCAAGAATTGGGTTAGGGGTTCTTTTGTATAGCAGTAAAAGGCACCGTAGATATAGTACTAAAATAGAACTATGCAATGCTTTTCTAAGGGTGCCTTTCTCCCTTGCCTTTTCTCCGTACCTTGTCTCCCCGTGCCATTTCTCCCATTCCTGTTCTCCTGACCTTTACTCCCTGTGCCTTTTCTCCCTGTGCCTTTTCTCCCCCATCCCTTTCTCCTCTGTGCCTTTTCTCCGCACCTATCCTAACGCCTTTATCTTCTAGTATTGAAAACAGTAAAAACCCTCGTCACTCCATAGGCAGCGACTAAAGACACTAATCACTAGTGGGAGCACCAACTGGTCTGCCCCCTAGCGCACCCAGCATCGTAACACTCTCGCCATTCCCAGGCCCCACCTTGCAAGTAAATTTTACCCACCGGGCTTGACCGTGTTGTTGATGTCTCCAGTGTCGGTACAGTCTAGGGTAGGGTGGGAATAGTAGCGGTAGCAGCACAGTGGTATGGTGGTGGTAGTAGTGGTGGTGGTAGTAGTAGTAGTGGTAGTAGTGGTGGTGGTAGTAGTGGTGGTAGTGGTAGTGGTGGTGGTAGTGGTAGTGATAGTGGTGGTGGTGGTGGTAGTGGTGGTGGTGATGGGGCACAAATAAAGGCACTGCCTGATCTACCATTTCAACAGCACAGCAGTCATATATTTAAGGCACCTTTTGTGAGAGTCCAGCATTTTCAAAAAGTCACAAACCGAAATGGCCAGCAATAAAAGATATTCGGACTTTCAAAAAGGTACGGAAATGGGTTCCAGCAACTTCTGGTGCCTTTTTTACCATACAACTGGTGCCTTTCCATTTTTCATTTATATGGGGAAAAGGCACGAAAAGTACACTTCCGACTCCCTTAGAGACTCGTAGACTCATACACGAATTTTCACTCGCCACAGGTATTTCCAATCCATTGACTTCCATAGAGTAGACTTCCACTGAGCTCCAGGCTCTCTTGTATATAAAGACAGAGATTCTCCCTTAGATAGTTCAATAGACTTCTTCCACTATACACTCGCAACAAGGTGAGGTAAGATGAGGTGAGTGATGAACCATGACCCACTAACTACCTTCCCCTCTTTTTTATCTCTACTAATTGCACAGGCCATAACTATGCAATCTTTTCACACTATTTTCAGTCTCCACAACATTTTCCCAATACCTATTTCAGATAGCATCACCCAGTTAACTTAATCGTCTGTCAGACTATTAGCTTAAGGTTTCAGCTAGGCTCACAGACAAAGTGTGCATTCACGGCTGCGCATTCAGAAACCTAACTGCTACAGGACAACTACACCTGGCAACATCTCGTCTACCTGCGATGAGGGCTGCGCTGCATCAGCTAAATGCAATCGAGTCACCAGAAGCTGCTAGGAGTATCTGGGAGCAGTCGGAGCATAGGGTGCCGAATCCTGTTGAGACCAAGCCACAGGTGCCGTTGTAATGAGGCCGAGCGCCACGCCATGTAATGTGGCAATATCCCTGGCAACAAACATCCGATAAATACCTAGCCGCTTGGCTTACCCTTTAACCGAGATCATCTATTCTGTTCCAACCATCACCACATCCACTACCAGCGAAGAATCGTTACAATGCCATTGCACCCACTCCCTACTCCGCCGAACTCTTCACCACCGAAAGACGTCATTCGACAGCCACGCTCCTGTATTGCCTCTCTCGACCGTTTCTTGTCGATTGCGCAAACCACGAGACTATCCGGCGAGCGCGCTCGCGTTCTATTTGACAGCATCCAACCCGCCGAAGTCTACAATCTTCTTGCAGCTCGTGAAGCCGAGTTTGAGCGGCTGCACATCCGAGTATTCTATAACTCTCAACACGCAGTCGTTGAATTCGCAGAGATGCCTGCAACAATTCACAATGTAGCGGTGGGCTGGATGGCGATCGTGTTGAAGAAGATGGTGAAGGCCGGCTTTGTACAAGAACGCCATTTAGTATCTTCAGGAGAAACTTCGAGCGAGGCGAGTGGCGATGAGGACCAATTGCATGGAGAGCGTGAGAACTTTCTAATTACCACTGCCGACTATGGTATGTGCTTGCGCAAGAATTCTCTCGGCTGAACTAACGTCTCGCGGGGCTTGGCGACTTCGATACTGGCTGGAACGACTCCATCATTTCCCCCGACTATGTCGTATTCGACTCCTCCTGCTCCACCCCTTCGCTCTGCATCCAGGTTGGGTGCTCCCAGAACTACGCACGCAACGCAACAACCACTGGGCTTCTCGACCGGGTTGACTTGCTTCTGCGAGGGACGAGTGGGCGCATCCGCGCTGTTATCATCGTCAATATAGATGAAGATCAGTCGAAGCTGGAGTTTCGCGAACGGTTCTCAGGATTTCTCGAGTTATGGCGATACCGGAGTGTTGAGGGTGATGTCTACCGGGGCGGTCACCGGGTGCCGCTGTTTGACCCGAATGGCGGTATTACGGTCACGCAGAAGGATGTATACGGTGATGCAAAAGAGGCGCCGGCGCCTCGTGACCGCTTTTTGATTCGCGCGAAGTGGCTAGTTACGAATATTCAGAGCCACTATCAGCACCATCTCTTAAATCGTGAGAGGAGGCAGCAGATCACGGAGAAGCTAAGCAAAGGTGACGTGAGGAAGGACTATGAGCCACCACGAAGAAGAAATAGCTAATGTGAGAGTAATTACGATTCTTCGCAGAGAAGAGATGATTAATGCGAGTGCTTAGAGAGATGTACGGCATTTCATTAGCCATTTATCGTATTCATAACCTATTGCATTGCCGATTGTACATTATACCTTTAGATTAATATACGACTTCTTTTAGTCGTCCCTCTCGTAACTAGTGTCTGTTCACCTCCGAGATTTATTTATATTCGGCGTTGTGCTGCCTACCGACCAACTGCCGAACGAACCTCCCACAATACCCACGAGAAGACTATGCACTGGTCACCAGCGCCAGAGGAATCGGATGGTCGGGATTGCATTCAGATCCTATCATCGAGCTGGTCCTCACTGTACGTGGAAAAGGTGTACTATCACTTAGCTCCCTAAAGTGACAAGACTTTTGGTGTCCTGGCAATGTGTATATCATAGCCTCATGGGCCAGGGTGGCCAAACAACTGTAGCAAAAAGCCTACCTTCCATGGTCAAACTGGGCTGGAGCATCAGTGTACAGACCAATTCAGTCCACTCAGAGAGTACGCTCGATAGAGTTTACGGGTGTCTTTGCGTGGGTAGCGCTTGGATGACTGTTTTTCCAGGGATTATTGCGTACGAACGCTTAAATTGTTCCGAGAGGAAAAATAGACTGCACGATGGACTTTTATGGTAAACCACCGACCCGATCTCGGTACTCCGGAAAACGTTCCTGGTATATACTTAGGCATGCCTGTATGAGCCCGTCTCTAGAGCATCGTAGATGGTAATGCCGGCCAGAGAAACCTATGGACTATCCAACCCGCCTTCCAGCCCGTACCTAATGTAACACTAAAATCATTCATTTTCACTTTGCTCTGTTGAAATTAAGTTGACAAAATATTCAACTGTGCGTTACGGCGAGCCTATCTCCGCTAGTGATACTATAATTGTATGTACGATTCGGTCATTCACTGCACCCCCACCAGGGCTCTACAGCAGTAGCCTCGATATTAGGTAGTTAATAACGATTAAGGGTTTGGTGGCTTTTTGGAATTATGATGTAATGTTGTTTCAATCACCACATCGTAACACGGTCATCGTCGAGGGGTTTTGTTGAATATGGGGAGAACCGTGTGCGTGTATAGACTTAGATACAGAGGGAAGAGAGAAGAAGAAAGACGCGGGTTATATATGAGAGAAATGTGCCATCAGCCCCGCTAGCGGTCAGCTCGTGTCAATTCTATATATACATTCAACATAAGAGTGGTGAGCTGAGCGGAGTGATAATTTATAACCAGCCTCATGCCAAACCCAAGCTCAATAGTACCAATTACACTATTTATGTCTGCATAATATATTCACCGAATCCCTAGTTTCCGTAACAGTTCTGTTGCAGTGGGTCCAAGTTTCATTAATTGAAGGAGAGGATTCAAGGGTGTTTGCGGAAGCCTTCTCTCAGACATGACCTAGATGCCAAAATTCATATTCACTGGGTTTTATGGTTATGAAGTACACTACCATCCTGCCATCTGACATCCTGAATTGCATGCCCGAAGTACTTATCGCAGGGCGCGGGTCGCGGAAACTTTATTTTCCCAATGCCTATTTGGGAGAGAATTCCCCTAGTTAAGCTTCCGGCTGGGCTATGAGACAAAGATGTCTGTGCACGACTGAGCGTTTGGGAACCTGGGCGCCAATGTGATAACTACACCCGGAGACAGCTGATTCATATTGCGATTAGGGCTCAGGATTATATTTAAATTTAATCCCCCATTTTCGGGAAGGGTTTATTCCAGAGGTCTGCCAAATTTATTTCGCCACCACTTGGCACGAGAGAAAAAATGGCCTCGTCATACAATCTCAAAATTTCCAGTCACTTTCATTAAGCATTGGGCTGTTCATTACTGATTCTTTTCTTGTACTGGGATTCGAATTCATATTGATGAGGTGATTTTCAAGACCGTCTTTGTTCTCTTAGCGGCAAACTGGCTAACACGCAAGCTCGTTGGAGTAGAAAAATACACCACAACTTGACTCTAGAGGGCCTGGAAACTCCCCAACCTTACCCACTGAACCTATGGCACGACCTCCAGATACCTCCCAGAATGAGACAAACAGAGAGACTGAGGACGAATCATCCCTTAAGCCTTAGTGTGGATAAAAGGCGCCCATGCAAGATATCCGTTTAGTCGGCGACCCTGTATCTTCTTTACCGCTTGATGGTGTGCCGGAGTAACTCACATATGCCCTATATCTCCTCCTTCGGCAATAGCGGCTTATAAAACTCAGTCGCAACTTCACTACAGACTCTATCTTCGGATTCCCACATCGTCGCGGGAACGTGACTGAAGTCGGCTAGCTGAAAGGCACTTGCAATGCGAATCACTTCATCTGCGAATTGCTTGGACTTGTTTTCGGCGGTGAAATAAGCGGACAATCGTATATCTACTACAAGCATTCGAACCCGTCATATAGAGTAGTATCAAATGCAAATTAATCATTAGAACCTTGGGTAGTTTTGTACGTCGGTCTATATACCCCCCCTCCCCCCTCCCCCCATCGCCTTAGACAGAAACTTTCTCGGACTTGCATGGTAGCTAGATCTTTTTAATCTGAGAACACACTATAAGGGAGCCGGAAATATGCTCTTCACGCCTTTTCCCCGTATAAATGCAAAATGTATCGGCACCAGAGGATGGTGGAACACTGTTTCGTACCTTTTCACCTGATTGAATGCCTTTTAATGAGTGCCTTTTGGCATGTTTCTTCTTGAGAATACTACGTACCTTATAGGGGGTACGATAAAAGCGATGAGCTCTATTAAACTAGAATGTGGCTATCATTATTAGGAAAGCATCCCATATGCCATACAGATCATTCACTAAGGCTTTCATAAGCCATAAACACAAATTTTAGTTTTATAATGGTTTTAAGTTTTATCGAACCCCCTATATTAGTACTTTAATTCAGTAACTTCTACCGCTATAGTTGTGAATGAGAGTGACGGCAGTTCTTACGGTAACCACTTTCCTTTCCTCTGAATCTCGCCATTGCTACCGTCAGCGGTCCGCTGCTGCCCCCATATTACTTGCTCACCAACCCAACTAGTATCGTCTAACACCAGCTATCTCCACTAAACATCAGCAATACTGACATTGATCAGTCCCCGGGAGAGAGCAGAATGTAACAGGGGGCAGCCACAAGAAAGTGTACAGCAGCAATACAAAAGGACTTGACATGGGAGTCAAATCTGGAGGGTGAAAGCATGGGCTGACAGTGGGCAAAGATGGCACAACATGACAAGGAAGGCACTGGAATGGCACGGGTCTAAATGGCACTGAAGATGCACCCGAAACCTGGCACAGCAGCAGCACTGGAAATGGCATGGCAGAAATGACACAATGAGACTGGCCCTGGAGAAACAGTACGGGAAATGACACAGGGAAAAATAGCACCCCGTACTTCCATTTCTGGGCCATTTCGATTATGCAATATCAGTGCTTTTATAACCGGTGCCTTTATAAGCACATTTCCGACTCGCTTAGCGACGTAGGCTGATGTGACCTCGGAAGGACTCGTCGCTACGGCACAAGTTTTTTTGATATGCTCATAAGCTTGCCATCTCAAACTAAGCGCAAGGCAGAGCTTCGGGTTACTTGCTGCTCAGAATCTGCAGAGTCGGAATTTCGGAGTTACAAGATCCCGTTGAGTGATAATTACTCACTGTACCCTTATTTAGCATTGCGCACGAAGAGTAATCCGGAATGAACTAAACTCAAGCGTTGGAAGTCACAAATGAACTGTTGAATTGATCAACAAGTTTGCAAATGTGTTGACTTCCTCTACGAGTAGGTGAATAGTAAACTATCGATATCTTGAAGGTTCAGTCAATTGAAGATTAGTGCGGCTTGTAATTTAGGTGTGGCTCTGTGAATAACTACTGGGTTTTAAAACTAGATTCAGAACCCCTGCGCAAACATGGATGTGCTACTGTGAAAGTATATTTATCAAAACTTATCACCACTAGGAATTATTCTGCAAAATACACCTCCCCGTAACGAAACTTGCCCCATGTCGAATCTTTGAACGAACGATTGGACGAGAACCAGTGATACAACAGACAAAAGCCGAATCACAAGCAGAAAGGCTGCCAGAGGGTGAGAATAGCTGTGCATCCTACAAGTCGATATTTCACCCTTATTCGAAACTAAATTGGTCATTCACAGTAGCCGTTCGAATGATATTTCATAAGCGAGTGCTTTAAAATGACTCTACTTTTTGTAACCTACTATTCCGATTTGTAATTATTTTAAACCACATTAGCTTCTGCTCAGCTTGATTGTACTCCCAAGAGCAGAAACATACGAATATCCAGTTCTGCGCAATACAATTTGAGCTCCAACGGCCCGGACTAGGACGGCGACCAAGAACTCAGGGCAAACGGAGGGCCTACGACAATAACTCCTGCCAGTTATTTTCTTCTATAGTAAGATGACAAGTAATCTCCTCCCGTTATCGCCCTCAGTACAACCGTACATCATCTATTCTCTTTTCTAGCGTGCTTTACTAGATAGCTGGCGGATAGTAAGTACTATAGAACTAAGTGTCCCGTCAGTAGAAAACTTCATACTAGATACATAACTGCACTGACCGCAAACCGATCAGAAGTGCCTGCGTGGTTATTTACTGAATTCTTTCCCTCATCGCCTAATAATAGCAAAACTCGAGGCATCCACCTGAGGATAAGTTCAACCTCCCTTCTCCTTATTGTACTAACCCCTCCAAGACCCAGCCTCAACAATGGTTGGACTAGAACTTCGAGATCCCTACAGACTAACAACCTCCCACCTTTAAGCCCGCTACGCAAACGAGTCGCTAGCAAATGGATTAGGTGTAGCGACATTAGAAATTTCCTTGCTATTTCGAAAGCTGGCACCATAGCGTGGCGGAGAATGCGGGCCAACAGATCCGGGCCGTTTCGACACACAGCTCCATATAATGCGGTCAACTTTAGGGATGAAATCACTAGCCATGCCCCAAGCTTCCACCATGATAACCTAGACATTACTTATGCATTCCAAATCTCAGCGGCCCCACGGATGATGGTCACGGCCGAAGGAGACTGAATGGTGATCCTGTTTTTCCAAGGCATAGAATTGTTCATATGTCCTTGCGTGTCAATCGGGGACTGCGTGTTGTGCTGTTCGGGAGCTATTATTGCTGCAGGTTTCGACGATATGGGACCATGGCGCACAATTTCCCGCAAACTCGTATCGAGCTAGGCATATCCATTAGCATCTACACCTGTATCGTCGCGATAAGAATCTGTATCCCCGGTTTCGTCCAGGATAGGAACGCTGCACTTCGTACTACCAACAGATTAGGCACGCAGAAGCAGATTGATCTCAGCGATAGCAGTAGACGTTATAGGTAATCCCGGTTCCTAGGCAAATAAGTAGATATTCATGATCTAATCAATAGAGGACGGGAGGGGTAATCGTTAGCGACTACTAACAGTGGGTGGAGACAGAATGATGTACTTTTAGGGTAAATGCTGTGTCTCAGATCTACTTTCTTCTAACCCGGCACGGTTTTGAGAGTCATCACAAAAGGTGCCGGTGTTGCGCATTATCGATTGGTACTGCCCGCCCCCAACAACGGCGGACCCACGTATTCCTAGGTACTGTGAACAATTAGTGGACAATCATCGATAAAAATATGTGCTAGTTGGGCGCCCAGAACTACTCACCATGGTTGAAAGTTGAGTGACAATAAATAGACTGCTGAAGGTTAGTGTGAGAGCGAGGGTGTAGGCTTTTAAAACACGGCCGAATCAGAGGCGGTTAGGTGTAGCATATAATCTCATACGGGAATGAGAGGCAGCTAAAAGCGCTCGCATATTCAAGTTTTATGAGCGGTCCCGCCATGTCCAAAACCAATCAGTTTTGTGGAAGTTGATTGTTGCTTTGACTACGGACAGGAACATATGCAGCCTGCAATGCAAGGTCCTGTGAGACAAAATCCGAAACTAAATAAGCCAACCGTTTTATCCAATAACGGGCAGAACCTAATGCAGGCAGACTATCGGTAGCTCCTTTAACTACTGGGTGGTAACGGCCCACGTTTGATATCTTCATCTTCACCTTCTTATGTGGCAGCCAAAAAGACTTGAACACTAGAGAAGCCAAGAGATTTATACATTATTGCTAGCTAAACCTCAAGGGAAGTACGTCAAATGAAAATACTGTACCTAGCACGATCGTCGGGCGTCACGCTCGTAAAGCTTTTATTCGGATTTCCGTCTTCGGTATCGGCAAAAGATCCTCGTCTGACCATCGCGCTCGTTCCAGTACAACTACTACTATAATATCCCGGCGCTCATTTACCTCTGTGTATTACGTTACGATCACATCTAAACTACGGTGCCGTACATGTTACAGAAAGCGTCGGGAGAGGAGCCAGAGTCTTAGTCTGCGGCAGGAAGATATCCCACTACCGAACTACGCCACGGCCCGCCCAAAACCGTCGGCTTCTGGTCCAGCTTGCATAGTACACTAGTAATGTTTCATGGCCTTCCGTCTCTACCGGAACGCTGATTCGCGGAGCCACAGGGCCACAGGTCATATTCACTGGTGGTCATTCGATGTTGCATTACTGCGAATTGTTACTATATGGCCTGGAAGGAAGTCGCTGATACACTAGAAGTCGGCAAATCGACTCACGAGCTATAGACTCATACTCGTAGACTCATACACCAGTCTTCACTCGCCATCGGCTCCATCACTGGTATTTCCAATCATGGGCTTCCGTAGACTTCCGCAGAGCTCTATGCTCTCTTGTATATAATGACAGAGATTCTCCCTTAGATTGTTTAATAGACTTCTTCCGCTTCACATTCACAACAGAAATGAGACTTCACTCACAGAGGTTGCACATAAGCTCTCTTTCAGGCCCAGACCCTTATTGGGCCTAGCGATTCCAGAGTAAGTTTCAAATGAACTAGATTCAAGTATTGACAGCCACAGACAAACTTTTGAGCCTAAGTGTGTTGACTTCCTCTGGGGAATTGTTCAAGTTGTCAATCAGGTTCATATTAGGTAACGTAGTTTTCGGCACGCAATTTAGGTGCGGCTCTGCGGAATATAATCGAATGTTTAAAAATAGCTTCTGCAAATACTGACCGCTAGATACCCATAAACACCACACTACAACTGTACACAGTATGTAAGAAAATTGGGTGAAAATTGATCTATAACTATTGACTTATAGTGCTTTGAATTTCCACGGTGTCTGTAGCTAAAAAATGGTGCTAAAGAAGCCACTGATTGTGTGCTTGGCTCAATCCGTGCGTTTGACAACTCGGAATTGATGGGCGACTTTCAAATCGTGTTGCTTTAGCTGCAATTTACCAATGGTGCGCAAGCAGGAAATTCCTAAAGAATAATTGCCTACTACACAGTGGAATACCGTTTGAAAGTGCACGTTAACCGTGAAGAAATTAGATGGGACACCGTCGTATATTGAGCAATATTGAGCAATAAACTGTACGACAGTCGGGTGAGAGCGACTGCAAATGAAAGTTGTCGTTTCTCCGATAGTTGCATCTCGCGTAACACAACACCGAGTACTCGGTAAAGTGCCATTCAGACGGGAAACGGCTCTGCAGCCGTAATGCCCTGCACGCCCGCATACTCGGGCCAGTGGGAAGGAACCCAAATGACTTAGCCAAGACCAACATCATTGCTGCCTACTTAAGTAGAACTTCCCCACCCAACTGCTCTGAATTGCTTTTTAGCTTCGTTCTTACCCTCCATGTCATCAGCTCACAATCCAACTCCTAGCCGCTAGCTGACACTTCCGTCGCAACCGCCGAGAGATACCCATCCGACTACTAACCTGATGGCATCCAAAATACCAAACCCTGAACTCGAAGTGGAGCATTTGCGCCATACTCTACACGGGGTCAAAATCTCCTTATCCCCTCGCTCTCAGCTCCATCCTTTGCCATGCCCGATATTTCCTTCCAAATTCCCGATCGAACTCCAGCTAGCTATATTCGAAAACTGCACGCTTTCGTCCGCACTCACCTTATCGCAAACAAGCGGCAGTCTTAGACGGACTTTTAAGGCCTTCAAACAAACGATCGTTGGAAAAATCCTACAGGAACTCGGATGCAAGAATGAAGGGGACCAGCTGCAGCAAGCCCTCCTCCATGCTGGTACTTTGTACCATGCCCCAAATAAGATATCTGTTAACAACAGTAGGATCAAAGCGCGACACCTACGTTTTCCCCGCCACCGTCATCGAGCGAATGGTCCCCTGGCTCCTGAAAACAATATGCCCAGGTGACGGTTCCCAACAACGCCACGGACTCTGCGTTAGATGCTGGGGGCTTCCGGGAGAAGATGGCCTACGCCGCCTGCTTTATAACGCGTGGACGGAGGCTGTTAAAAATGGCGGCTGGCCCTGCAAGATGCAGTTCCGCGATCTAGCGGAAATTGTAGAGAAAGCACTTCCGGCGTCGGTTAGCTGCGGGTTTCTACAGATCTGTCCTCCCTCCAGGCCCGCGAGCTCTGCCACGAGAAACGCGAATCCTATCGCCCAGCGTTCGAGCTCTAGGACTGCACCCGCGAACGCTCCTACCGGGCCTTCAAACCCAACCACCCCACGCTGCAACGTCCGCACCCGCATTGTCTCATCATCAGTTCAGCCAAGCTCGCATTATCCCGACGTTTGGTCCATGAGTCCTACGGCCGCCGCCTTACCCGCAAATCCTACGCGGGCCCCCGCACATCCTTCCGCCGTATGCACTAGACGCCCTGCCGCCGCTCACACCACGCCGCCCCCTATCTCCTTGCGCACAGGTCCTCTCGCTATACGTACCAAGCAACCTGCAGACGCAGGTCCTAAACGCCCCGCTGCTACGAACACCGCACCTCCGCCTATCACCTCGCTCACTAGTCCCCGTACTTATGCGACAGCCTTACGCGATGGAATACAACATGATCAGAACAACTCTAGACGCTCCTCTACCACCTTACCCGCAACTTCTCCTCTCGTGAAGTCTGGGCGTCCCAGTACGGGTACTACGGCCGCACGCGGCAGAAATCAATCCGGACGCCCCGCCGCACCCGGAATTCCTCCTCGTCCCGGCATCGCCTTACCAACAAGACCTACTGCCTTGGCCGCGACCCGTACGGGCCTCACTACTCCCGCCCCGCGCCCCCGTCCCGGTCCCTCTGCCGCTCCGCGTCTTACCCGTGTGCCCGTACCACCGGATCTCCTTTCCAGAGTCCGACTCTCACTCCTCTTCTCTTCCTTTAACATCCCTCCCTCTCCTGACCCAACACTAGCAGCCTGGGACGCACTCTCAGAGGCAGCATTTGAGAATGCGGGGATACCAGACAGCGGAATTTTGGAGCGCTTGAGTTCGAGGAGGAGGAATGAGTGGGAGGGATACGTGGGGAGAGGGGATGCCCTGAAGGGTATGATCGAGGCAAAGTGGAGGGATGAGCTTTTTATGAGAGTGCATGTACTTAGAAGGAGGGTGTAGGGGTGAGACAAAGAGGAATTCGGGGGAGGGGTGGAAGAGTGATGAAGGGTTGAAATGTCGGTGCCGGCTTGTGAGAAGACACCTGATGGCTATAAGTGTATGTATCCACTAAGTGCCGATTCTCGTCAATACAGAAATTAGGCAGCTTGACTGAACAGAGCCATACCGTCTCATACGCACCCGAGTTTAGTTACTTTAGTGCGAAAATCGAGAGTCTAAAGTTGACAGTGCAGAGACAGTAGCGAAAGTACTGCGCTTCGCAAAATGGGCCGACGAGTGATAGTTGTGATAGATCACAGATTGCTAGCCATGTGACGTGCACATGAGTGGTCTGATATACGTCGTGGAGTAAGGCCAGCTGAATTATGAATTTTTCAAATTGTCGGGTAAGTCTGAGAATTTTGTAGTGACGAGTATGGCATGTTCGTCTTCGGGTGACCATGCAAGTGCCAAGTCTGGTCATCATCTGTCACGCGATGTTGGAAAAATATTGGAAACCCTAACCCTTTGTATCCTTCTTGCACGAGATTCGATTGTATAGTGAATTACATCCTTTAGCACAGATTAGCTTTACTCTATGTAGATGGATTCCACACTGTCGTTGGCCCAGTGCTGGAACTGGCTAGGCCGGTGGGGGTGGTAAATAAAACCTGCCAGGTTCATATATTCTCACTCATATTTATACCTTCATCAAATCTTGTCCAATTGACTTAAATTTAGTATTTACATGTAGCCCTTGGCGTTATATATCACACTATAGTCTCCGATTTTCTTCCCATTAGGTAGTTGAGTAATTTGAAATTTCGAAAAAAAATTATGGGATATACACAAGTGTATTATTCATATAAGCACACGGAATGTGTCTTTTTCGATTCTTATTGGTCAGAATTCTGTGGCTGAGTGGCTGATAGTGGCAAGTATAAACCACAAGAACTCAAATCAAAAACAACCCACTAATTTAAGTCTGCAAGTTGCACTCTGACAAAAGAGTGTGATATACATGAAATGTGTATAACTATACCTGCTTTCACATCCCAGGTTGAGATTCATGAGATGTTTAATATTGGGTGAGCAGTTGTGGATTAATACTGGTATACTAATGTTTTGATACAGTAGTATGAAGAGAATTTGGAATGGAGTAAATTGGCGATGGGGAAGTGAATTAGTACCTGTTTATGGATGTTTCATCCCTCGAACATGTTGTGATTAGAGCAAAACTTGGTGACATTATTGGATATCAAATCATTCAAATAGCTGAGCAGGCAGCTTGTAAATTTCACCTCATAATAATTGCCTCAGCCATAAAAATAGTACAACCTCACAGATGCTTGGAGAGATATACTAGTGGGCTTGGGACCTGTACAGTAGGTATACAGTCAAAGTTAAAGTTGAGTGTACACTGGGTGATGGAAAAATCCATATCTTATCTCCACTGTGTACATTGGCAGGGGAAGCCAGCAGGGGGATGGTGGTGCACAGAAATACGGGGACAACAGAGGTGGACTGCGTGATTGGGAGTGTATATATTGAAGAGACTCTTGGTTAGATAGGTACACCGGGAAAAATGACAATACATGACTCATAACTCAATGAGAAGCGGTTTCTGGCATAGTAATTAATAGTATGTTGGATGCATGGCAGTATGAGCTCCTATGAACCTGTGCATTAACTTGATTAATATGATATACATATGATTCTGTGCGCTTAATACTATACATCATGCTGCATTCAACAATGCTGTAAAATACACTTCATTGTACACTTCCAACTATCCTCTCAAGATTCTCTCAAGCACACTCCTGAGCACGATCTGAAGTACACTCCAGATTTCACTGAATGACATACTCCCAGCCTGCTTGACTATACACTCTGAAGTATGCTCTCAAGATGCTTCCAAGTGCACTCCAAGTATGTTCCGATGTATACCAACAACAAAATTCGCAAGTATACTTACAAGCATGCTTCCATGAATGCTCCCAATTGCACTCCATGGTACTCTCTCAGCTATATATACTGTCAAGTACGCTCTCAAGATGCTCATGAGCACACTCCCAAGCATACTCTCACGTACATCAACAGTTGTATTATATGACACACTTTCAGCCTACTTGGCTCTATGCTTCCAAGTTCACTCTCAAGAGGCAAGACACTCCCAATCTCACCTGACTATATGCTCCCATGTACGCTTCTGGGTGCTCCATCCAGAGACTAGCAGAGTTGCACCCACTAGGCACCAGGAGACAGGTGGTGGGTGTGGGTGGTAGGTGGTATATAGTGGCCAAAATAATAATGTCAGTTCATATTTTAGTGTGAACCTAATCATTATTGCACCCATTGCACCAAGATTTCACAATGTCTCCTGGTTATGGTGTTGACAATTGCAATTTTAGATTCTGCAGAAAAGGTACAAAATTAGATGTTGGGGAGAGCAACTCTCCAACTCAGATTTTCAGGCGAAATCTGCTTCCAGCAGCTTACCACTTATGGGTGTATGTGTGCACAGTCAGTCCGGGGCTGATGATGACAATGGACATGATATGATGGCCATCGTGATGATGGTGATGATGATAGTGTTGGTGATGGTGATCATAGTACCAGAAACACTTAGACAACTAGGTTGGCTGTGTCAATATTAGTGTCAAAGCTTTCACAAACTCAGTGAATTTCATCAGCTGAAGGCATCCTGTGGAAAACTCTGGATCTACCGATACGCACATCAGTCAACCACACGTTTCAAGTGTGGCTCTCTCGAGCAGGTTTTGAAACAGGCACTAAATAAAGCTATCGAGCAGACTCTCAATCAGGATATCAAGCAGGCTTCAGAGTAGGCTCTGATAAGGCTTTCAAGTGCCAGTGGACTCTCCAGTAGATACCATACTACTATTACAGGCAGGTAGTAAACATAGCTATATGTCCATCTCTGGCCACTAGCCGAATATAGTTCCATAGGCACATGTGCACACCTCCATTTATCAACTATAGAAGACTATTAACTGCATGTCACACAGAGGTCCACTGGAAGCCTGATACAAGATGCGCATGTGCGCATTAATCCATCATGCAGGCTATTGTCGATTTGCACTTTTGCAGATGTACCATTTTACCATACAATGAAATACACACTCTATTCTTTGCAGCTCTTGGTTACACATACTCATGTTGAGCTTTAGTTGATCCATGCAATATGTGTGGTTCCTCAAGGCTGGGTGTTCTATCAAATCCTCTCACTTTCTGCTTATGCTCCTTGAGCTAGAACTGCTGTCTCCAGAATCCCCTTAGAATGCTGCAAGAGGTATGGTGGAATATTGATGAGAGGCCTTCTGCCATCTAGATCCACTGATTCACCACTACAAATCCTAGGGTATTTCAGTGGCAGTCAAGTAAGTCACAGAGCCTCACTCCTTTTGCTCCTGTTGTCTTGATTCCTTTCTCCATTCCTCTTCTCCACCATAATGCCCCACAACAAAAACAACCAACAGAGCGGCTGGATAGTCTATTTAGTAGAATATTTACCTGGATACAGACAGTCATTGATGTGGAGGGTGGCATGACACCATGTGTGTGGTATTTGGTAGAGAGACCAGGTGGTGCATTCAACTTTTTTCCTTCACACAAATGGAGTCATAGATGTCACTAGATTATCTTTACATGTTCTAGCACAGCAAAATGGCTGTCAGGACATGATATCATATCTGGAGGTGTGCCCAACTTTTGGTACCATCCAAGCACTTGAAAGCCATGGGTAAGGTATACCTGGGAGTTGAGCTGGAGATGATCTATCTGTGTACCTCCAAAGGGCGGCGAAGCCGCCACCGTAAAAATAATGGGATATACACAAGTGTATATGAATTCAGTATATCACCCAATCCCAGTAGCTCATACACGATGTCGTCCTAAAATACATGAGGTCGTAAATTAGGGCGACATCGTGCACAAACAAGTGAAATTGAGTGCGCATGAATTACCTAATTCCGCAAATTTCATCCACGACGTCGTAAAATATAATTTTGACCATTTTACACCGCCATAGCGATTATATAGTGACTGTTTTACTTTGGAAGAGTAGCGGAGTAATTCTATTGTTTATTGGCAAATTCCCAATTGTGTCTTCGTAGTAGAGTGATTTCGCCGAGACAGTAAAGTATTATTAATCTTTCGACATCCCTCCTCCATGTCGTCTAGCTCGCTACCACGGATAAGTGATATTGGAGCGAGTATTATTGTGCGTATATCGGATGGAAGGATGGCAGGGCGGCACGCCGGAGAGCAAACTGCCGTGGGAGACAGGTCGCCGAGCAAGGCATGCCAGTAGGTACAACGACTTATCTAGAGTCGTTACCAGTAGAAGCCAGACACACGGGCGTAATGATCTCTTCAACAGGTACTCTAGAATACGGTAGAACATGCATCGAACGCGCACTACGGTCACTCTCAGAGCGCGGCTAATTCGTTTTGGTGGCTCTGGTGGTGATCGGGGAAGAAACACACAAAATCCCGGTACCTCGCACTAATCCGTTCCACGATGCTAAACATCGTGGGCAAGCTCTTTAAGACGAACCAGGTCGGCGAACAGTCAAGTGCCAAACAAAAGCGGACTCGAATTGGTGATATAGCCGAACAATCATTCGGATACGAGAGTATTCATGTCGCCGATATCTGACTTCGCCACGTGAAAGCTATAGCTAATCAAAGCTATTGTTTTGGTCCACAACTGAGTTACATTGGCTAGAGATCACTTACCGACCTCAGGTATCGGCGACATGAATAAGCTGTGGTTGGACTCAATATTCTAGAGTAACTAATACATTAATATCTATTCAGTAGTTTGTTACATCCTTCGTGGGATGTTCGCCGAATGGGCTTATGAAAGAAGCAACGTTCGGCTAATAATTATATTACCGTTGGTCAAATCAAGTTCTTTGTTAGTGTAGCCTCGTCAGGCTGAATAAAAGAATTGCAGATGAACTATGTACAATGACGTGAGAAAATAAATGTAATTGAGTCGTTTAGGCTGATCCTCGCTTCGCCCAGGAACGGGGCACCAAGTTGATGCAATCGGGTAATGGAACTCCGAGGGAGATGCGGTGAATTCAAAAGCTATATTCGGCCCCTTTTTTCTCCGTTTATTTTTTTTCGTGGGTGTGTATCCCGGCGAGCTACAGTAAGCTCCGCCGAAAACCAACGCAGTTAAACATCTGCCCTCGTCTAACAAGTAAACTCCCCCCCCCAAATTCCACCTCCCCTGTGCCCAAGCCAGCAATTTTTTCAGACACGATGGACGGTCTTTCAGTAGCAGCGTCAGTTACTGCTCTCTTTCAAGTTGCGGAAAAGGTGGTGAAATTTGTTCTCGCCATTAAGGATGCTACCAGTATTATGCAGGATGTGGCAGCCGAAGTGGCCGCATTCCAAGTAATCTTTCACAACTTCCAGCTGTTCATACTCGATTTCCCCAACGGAAGTGAGGAGCGGAAGGAAATGATAAACATCGACCAATTGGTCATTACCCTGGCTGGCTGCGTCAGTCGCTTTACCGAGCTTGAAAGGATTCTAGGCAGTCTCGAAACCGATTCCAACGGCCTCAACATAGTGAGCAGAGCAAAGTGGGTGCAAAAAGATCAGGATCTCGGTCGGATTCTTCAGGCCCTACAGAACCACAAAACATCACTAAACCTCATTCTGTCAATCTATTCCTGGTTAGTAACTATTTGAACCAAGCTACAATCATTACCGCCGCCCCGCTGACATAATATGCGACGCTCAGCAGATCAACGACACAAGCACAGCGCGATATAGCAGAATTAAAGCACAACATCGACATTGTTCTAATGTCAGATCCCAAACTCTCTACCTGCATATCAACACGAGAACCCGAGCTAGATAATTGTGATGCATCTTCGAATCATTCTGTATCGGCCGCTGAAATCGTTGAGAAAGCTGCATTTACATTCGATGGCGCCCTAGCTGAAACCGAAGTTTACAAAAGGGTGATCAGAAAACGGTCAACAAGTACTTTCAAGACCATCATCACCGCCGAGTCTCGGTGGTCGCAGCTGAGTGGACTGAGTTTATCCCAGATATCTTGCATCGCTGTCATCAGTCTACCGATTGACACCTCCGAACTACCTAGCAGTTATTGGCCTTCTTACACGTACACTGACGGCTCGATGTCGCTACACCATGCTGCACGGAAGGGAGACGACACTACAGTCCGGTTGCTCGTTGAGACCATGGGTACTGACAAGGAAGCGAAGGATAACTTTGGATGGACTCCACTACACTGGGCGGCCGATGGCGGCAGTGACACCGCAGTTCGGCTACTAGTCCAAACACTTGGGGCCAACATTGAGTCGAAGTCCGAGACGGGGTCCACAGCACTTCATTTGGCGGCTCGCAATGGACACCTCACCACGATGCAACTGCTAGTCAATACCTTTGGCGCCGACATAGAGGTAAAGGACGGCACCGATGGAGGCACACCATTACATTGGGCGGCTAGCAAGGGACATTTCACTGCAATTCGGACACTGGTCACAGCTCTAGGCGCAGACAAAGATGCAAAGGACAACAACTGTGAGACGCCGTTACACTGGGCGGCGACTAAAGGGAAGAATGTTGCGGTTCGAACACTGGTCGAAGTATGCGGAGCCCATATTGAGGCAAAGAATATCAGCGGATCCACAGCGCTTCACCTAGCAGCTCGCAACGGACGCAACAGTACGGTCCAACTGCTAATTATGACCTTAAACGCCGATAAACATGCCAGGGATAACGGCGGCGGGACACCACTGCACTGGGCGGCTTCTAATGGCCACAAAAACACAACTGGGCTTTTAATCAAGGCTATGGGCGTTGACAAGGAGATGAAGGATAACGATGGGGGAACATCGCTACACTGGGCGGCTGCCAAAGGTCACGACTCCACTGTGAAGCTGCTGGTCGGGGAATTCGGCGCCGACAAGGACGCCAGGGACCATGACGGAGAAACACCTCTGCATTGGGCTGCTTACTCCGGCAATGAATCTACAGTCCGTCTTCTGGCCGAGATGATCCGTGTTGACCTGAACGCAAACTCCATTGACAGATCTACAGTGGGGTATTAGGCAGCTGGCAACGGGCATGAGACCATAATTCAGCTTCTCGTCGAGATCCTGACTGCCGACAAAGGAACGGAAGACAAGAAAGGATTGACAGCGCTCAATTAGGTAACCACGAGGGGGCATATCCGCACCCTTGAATAAATTTATATGTAATTCAGAACCTTGAAGCCGAGTGCTATGTATCGCGGTTGCTAACATTTTTCAGTTCCGGTGCCTTATGACTCTTATACGGCAGAAATAGAACGAGTCCAGACTATTTTTCAGATCATTCCTTCTCGACCAAGAGACTATTCGTTCCTGAAGGACACTTCTCTCGTCCCCAATAGCGACGAATAAATTCAATCGACCTCTGGAATAAACCCTTCCTGAAAAGTGAGGGTTGGATTATTCTGCAACCCGAGCCCAAATCGAAAAGCCGAAACACAAACCGAAAAGCGACCCGAAGGTAACTGCGGAAGACAATATACTCCGGAGATCGTGTACAAGGCATTTTTTTCGATTGGGAAAATATACTCAGAGATAAGGATTGCAGTTTTATAACCGATAGCAATGAAAGATCAAGAATTGAACCACCAACTACCGGGAAAACTGCTCAGGATTCGGAATTGGAGATGCGGAAACGTAACTTGTAAGGGGAGGGTTTATTGCAAAAGTTGGCTGAATTATTCGCCACCACTGGGCACAATAGAATAGGACACAAAATAACGGATTACTATGGGTTACGCTTGAAACTAGGATGCGTACATGTATTGGCTCAGCAATAGATTTTTTTTAATTACAAGTAACTCTGGTGATAGGGGAGAACGCGAGCTTAATTGTAATATATTGTAAAGAGTTCGTACTAAGTGCTGTGTGAAGGGAAGGTTCAGCCTAACCTATTTCACAAAGCATCATCCAAATACGGCTGCACGTCATAACGTCAAGATAAGTAATTGGACCTTGGTATATAAGGTATTCAATAGAGCCAATTAACATCATCAATCTAAGTACAATAGTTTACCTTCTATTCTATACTGCAACTTACACACTTGGACGGTGGTTACATATATTTCTGTCATAAGCGCAGACATCGGGAGTTCATTCTTAGACTACCAAGATTCTATTTGCTTCTCATCGGTGATTACGGTATCCAATAGTCTACCTAGTCAAGATTTGAAGTTACAAAGAATGTCTAACCACATGATTAGCCGGTGTCGTCCGAATAATTAGAGGTATATCAGGCTCTACGAGACGTGGGGGTTATTCGTGATCACGCCACTGTCATGCAATGGAGTAGATACCCTTAGCGGATATCGATGTACTGCGATGGGTCTGCCTACATGTCCAGGCTGAAAAGAAAGATTATATAGTATGTACGTTCACTAATTGCGGGTGCTTTTATGAACTAAAGATATGACACTACGGTATATGCTTCGATTGCGAAAACATTGTTCAAAGTAGAGATAGAAGAGCTTGATTGTGTACTATCTAACAGGGCTACAGGGCCACATATATATGAGAGTACAAGTACGGCTAAATGCCATCAGCCTGTTTCAGAGTCAACAGTCATCTCCGGCCATACGAGACATCACCGTCTCCGGCCATACGAGACTCATCTCCGGCTGAGACCTATATATGCAATAAAAATTGTTACTTTTGATGCTTCTAAGACTTGTTGATTGACTATCTTCTCGAGGCCTGAAGGTCCGTATATCCACATCCATATTCGTCTCCATATCTATCTCCGTTTGCTCATCCATTTGCACTGATATGAGCCGCTCTCCTGAAGCACATCTTCATACACCAACTGCATACCAAACGGACCTGAGCTGTGAGGCTCACGATGCAGGTACACATGCAACAAACATTGTTACGATATGGAAGTTGGGGAGAACCGTGTGCGTATATTCTATGGTGCGATAACTGTGTACCGGCCTAAAGATCCAAGATAGTAGGGAAGAAAAGAGTAGAGTGCAAAGTCTAAAAGAGCAGTCACAAACCCTAGGGCTCTGGCTCATGTACATCTGTAACAAACATTTCACCTTTTAACCAGAGTGATAATATATGATTTATCATAAGACTTTCCCACAACAGAATAAAACTCAAATAATACAATATATTGCAGCGCTGTGTGGTTCTTTACGGGGTGCTCAGGCAGGCTACCGTCGTTCGCAAGCACAAACTCCAAGATCAGAACCACTAGAAACCAGGGCGATGCAACCCCTGTATGAACTTTCTAGCTGCGGCTGGTTACCTGGCAATAGTTTCAGTTGGACCTTTGTACTTGCTGCTTGGCAGAAATCAACTTAGAAATATGACGCACATTGACCAAGTAGTTACTCGTAAGCTCGATTGTCACATCAATTCCCGCCCCAAGCTGAAGGTTGGGCACAACTAAGAAGAAACTTGTCAATGCATACTTTGCAATAAATCAATAGCTAGAGCGATCCTATGTTGTCTATATGCAAGCGATAAAATGTTCTTGAAGCCGCATAACACTGACTACCACGATTCCAACATGCCAATTGCGTACACCTATATACATCACCTTCTGCACAGCGTAGTCTAGTAGCTATCATAACCGTGTGGTTTTTTGTCGTGTCATGAATGATCACCCTCATTCTCCGGCATCCTTATGTTATATATTATATGAAGCAAATGCATCACATATTCTGATAATAGGTCTGGCGACGAAGCCAGAAATACCGTAGTTAGCTTTAGGGGATCCGGGTAGCCATACTAAAAGGCGTGGGAGAGATCTCCATGGATCCAGAGTTCGGAATCGTACTTCTCCCATTCGTGTTTGTTCTTCAGTGCAGGGCATGTTGCGGTTTTCATTTATGGTTTTGCAGGTATGTACATGATATCGCTGTTACTTTTGTGTCCAGATTGGATAAGTACTAATGATCGATCAGGGGTAAACAAACCCCTTTGCTATCCCGTCTACATTTCTTGGCGTTTGAGCCAAGTGGATATATACATTTAACCCATGTCATGCTCTCCTTCGCCGCACAAGCTACAGCCTACTCCGTTTGGCTTTAAGCGATAATAGATTTATTAGCCGTCATCGTATCACGTTCATGAATTTCGTAGACGAGTGATAGGCTGTGAGAGAATTGTGATTGCAAACTATATCCATATGTTGAGCCATGAGGAAGCCTAGTCAACGTTGTAGACCGTTAATGAGAGAGGAGGATGGATCAATTTACCTAGGGTGAGGTAGAGGAATGTGGACAAATGACGAACATTACATATCGGCATCGAGAATGCTAGAAGAAAGTTTCACATTTGCTACACTAGCGGTGCCCAATAGAGGATCGTCTGGAAACGCCACCATACTAAGTCGTTCTGGAGTTTAGGCTCAGAAAGCTTATTCTAACACCACAGCATCTCAGCAAGAAGAATCCAGTAATGGCGTTTCAAAGCAGTAAAGGATCCGAGCCGCTTAGAGAAATCACCGAGAGGACCACTAATCACTACCAAATAGATTAGGCGGTAATAGCTAAGGGAGCTTGTTTGAATTCCACCGCCGCCTTATGCTACATCAAGCCGATTTCTCTACTATCCCCCGTCCCACACCCCCTACCTACACAATCCAGAGTTCAAACATGCAATGTAGTCTTTATGAAAATTCAATGAAAGCTCCACCATAAAGACCGTCCAGGCAATCAGCACCTTGCCACACAAGACCGCAAGGGACAGAATCATAATCCCGCCCACCAGAAAAAGGACAACCTTCACCACCCACATACTACAAATTCCAAGCATCTATAGCTAATATGGTTTCTACAGCCGAGCGCAATAGAGTGAATGAAACCCCCAGCAAGAAGACCGCACCGACAAACAGCACAGAGGCACACAGAAACGCAAGGAACAAAATAATAATCCCGCTAACTACAAAAAGGACAGCCCTCACCAACCATGTAACGAGCAAAAAACTCGTGCGCAGAATAAAACTCGGTATACTGATCACGACAGTATATGCTAGCTACTTAAGCCAACTAAGGAGCGTGGCCACAATAAAAATTGGCAATTCGATGACAGCCCCCACCAACCATATAACGAGCAAAAAACTCGTGCACAGTATAAAACTCGGTATACCGATCACGACAGTATATGCCAGCCACTTAAGCCAACTAAGGAGCGTGGCCACAACAAAAATTGGCAATCCGATGACAGCCCTCACCAACCATGTAACGAGCAAAAAACTCGTGCGCAGAATAAAACTCGGTATACCGATCACGACAGTATATGCCAGCCACTTAAGCCAACTAAGGAGCGTGGCCACAACAAAAATTGGCAATCCGATGACAGCCCTCACCAACCATGTAACGAGCAAAAAACTCGTGCGCAGAATAAAACTCGGTATACCGATCACGACAGTATATGCCAGCCACTTAAGCCAACTCACGAAGCGGTCCGATAGCAACCCGTACTCGTCGTCAAGACACAGGCTCTCCAGTGAGTTTTCGGGCCAACGATCATTTAACACACCCCCGACACTACGCGACTCGTAGATTCGCCCTTTATACTCCATAGCTTTCCCCTGCATCCTCGCCTGGCCCCAGGGCCACTCACTCACCACCTTCGACTTATTCTCTCTCGACCCCTGAACCTTGCGCATCACCATCTCCATATCCTGCTTAGACAACCTCGCCGTACCTCCATCCAGCGGCAGCAGAATCCCACAGGGGACGACAAAAGGTTCGTGCAGCCGGACGTAGCTCTCTACGCCTGCTTTTGGTACACTCGGCTTTTTGGTTGTCTCCGGGTATAATATCTCATGCGTATCGGGATGTGGGTCTGCGGGAGCTAGTGGGATGTAGTGCAGTCGGTGGCTTCGCTGGTGGTCATAAGGGAATTTCTTGCGAATGGGGGTGGATTTGAAGGTGGTTATCTATGCTTAGTATCAGCAGTTGCAATGCGTGTACCAGAGGAGACGAACAAGGCAGACGCGGATGCCAGAGGGCTCCGGCGAAAGGATTAGGACGGGGTGGTCGAGGCAGCCAGAGGTGATGGTGTGGGTAGGGTCGGTCTCGGGAAGCCAGAGGATCATGCCTGGGTCGGGCTGGAGGGTTTTCAGTGTTCGCGCTTTCATGGTAGGCGATGGAGCGGGAGACGTTCGCGTGCGGATCTGCGGCGCTTATATGTCGAACGCGACAGCATGGTGAAAGTATGGCCCCTAACCAGAATAGGAAATCTGGGTCGGTACCGATTGCTTCCGATCTCGCCACCCGTCACATCGTCACGAAATAGAGTACGTACACTCCACACCAAAAATTTTAAAAAGTAAGCTCGCTCCATGAGATGCGACGTACAATGGAGTTCTCAAGAATAAATCTCGAGCAGCTCGGTTTATTTGTAGAAGATGTACTCAATAAGATAGCTACTCTACTCCATAGATAGTGCACATGAACTAAGGAAATGACCTTCTGCAGCGACAAGGTTTTCATCGCGATATCAGGAAACACGAGATCCAGAGTCTTAAGTAGAAATGCGGCACGTTCTGGAGAGCAAACATGATCCATTACCGGACGATAGCAATCCGCGGCTCTTTACTTTTTGTATCATACGCCGGTGTTCTAATTGCACATGTAGCTTCAAAATATATTGCATAATGTATTATCATTTTTGTAACACGAAATGAAGTATGTACGTAAACTTTGTATGCAACGGGATCACTGCATATCACTCGCTACTGCATTCCATCAAGCTGGGAGTTGTACCCTGATGTGGCATCACTTTTCTCGAGTAGGCTAAATTAATTTTGCCAGATTAGTGTATGAGAGGATATGTCGATAGTGTAAGAAAGGACGAAGGTTCCATCACCAGTTCTCACTGGAGTAGCGCGAGACAAGAATGTGACACATGACGTCACTGATCTTTGCAATCTTACCTTCTATCTAATTAATCGATCTCATTATCACCACAATGCAATGTTACCTGATCTACAGCCTGCAGCTGGCATGCAGAACGCTGCCGTTAAAACATCCGGGCAGTCATTCAACTATCGTCCATCGAATATGCGTACATCCCGAATTATCTTGGGTGATACGATTGTATACTCGTTCTTCAACTGCTGGGAACGAAGTAGTCTCTGTATTGCCGGGGTGTGGAAGGAAAATGAAATGTGTACGAAAGGTTGGTGATGTGAAATCCGAAATCACAATAGAAGCTCCCACCACTAACGTAACAGTTCCGCATATTTCTGTTCTCAATACCTTCAGCACCCGTTGATTACCCCACTGCACTCAGCCCTTAAGCGACATAACACACCTCCAGGCTGTAAGGGTAGGTACGCGGTAGAAGACTACCCGAGCCAGATGGATGACAGAGGGCGCCAATGCGTTTCAGAAAAGGAACTGGGAAGAAATCTCACCGCTTGCGCAGCAGTAGAAAGAGTGTGCTGCCGAAAAGTAACGGAAGCCACGAAAGTGAGTGCTACCTAGGATACAAACCGTAATCCAACCATTCGTAAATACGTAAGACAAACTTCGTGCCTTGCACCGCTCCATCCTTGCCAGGAACTGTTGGTTAGCAGTGATGATCCCTTTCAAATCCGGAGAAGATACCAATTTCAGCTTCTTCGTAATAGCAAATACTTCTCCGCTAAGATAAAAACCATTTCTGGGCCTTACAGTGAAACACTTCCATTGACTACTTGCCACGCAGTAAGTATGTCTATGAGGGGAGTCGCACGCTGGCGTAGTGGGCCGGATAAGTCGCTTCGCTTCTATTTGTCACGTTTCAAGCTCTGCTTGATCATTATCCACCTTAAACGCTGCGGGGGAATGAAAAATACCATTGACGGAATGCATACGTACCATAGGAATAGCGAAGATACGATAACTACGGTCGAGTGGTGAAGTTTTAGTGGTAGGTTTAATAGGAACTGAACCATCACCCTTGTGGACAACGAATGTTCATTCCAGCTGTCAGAATCGGTCTCTTGCATTGGCACCCTGCATTGTCGCCTGCCATGTATGACAATGCCGCATCCAAGGCAACGTCTTTTATTCGTCAGGTGTTAAACAAGTGTAATTATGGAACACCGCTGCATTACAGCTAGAAGCACAATTGTCTCCATACTTTACCCAATCATGATTAACCTCCCCAGACTCACTCAAGGCAAGGAGCATCGGAGAATCCAGGTAATGCATGGACCCAACCATCGAAGAGCACACTTATGGCGCTATCGCCATGGTTGTTTCCAATTAGAAGTTGCAACGTTGTGTCAACGAGTTCATTGCAAAGCTGTTGTTAATGTATGATAGAGACGCAGTTGCTGGTAGTGTTATTGAGGATGGAGATGAATTGAGCACACGGAAATCGAACTCAATGAATCTGCATGCCAGTCAGCCGCTTGTCCAGTTCCCAGTTATGTTTGACTTCTTACAGATAGATGCTGTTTAATTATTATCGCGTCAGACTATTCCGCACTCCCAGACTTCAACATTGCAAACGAAAAACAAGATTTCATTGACCTTATACGACCCATTTATCGTTCTAAAGCCCATACATCAAGCTAGCTCATCTCCAGTACTCATCAATACCGTAATATCGCTGCGATCACGTGTCTAATTCCAACGACTATCTCGCAGCCAATATGGCAGGTCAACCCAATAGAATTAAGCAATAAAAAAGGATTAGCCCTCAATCACTTCGGCTCGTTCAGGCACGTGGAAACTTTCATCACCATGTTTTCCTACTCCAGTGTGAATCTGACAGCGGGGTCAGGTCTTCGTACGTAGAGCACATAGATGCGTCGGGGCTGTTACAATCCTCATCGCTACCACTGGGATTATTGGTGCGATAATTTTTGTCTTCCGGTTTATTATTGCTGGGAACTTGATCACCCGGACGGGGACCACCGTCGCTCGGATTCCGGTCTTCTAACATACTATTTGTTCTCAGTCATAGCTTTCCGTTGCTCGTAGTACTAGGATACATACATATATTCTCTGGTTTCTGAGTTCCTGAATGCAAATGGATGTGGTAACCGTTCATAGAATCGCATGGACTTGTCGACGAACTTGCCAAGCGTTGTCGATTCCGCCGTTGGACCCGGCGTGATTGAAATTTGCCCCGTACCATCCGTGGTGAACTTGGCTGTTTCGTGTATGTTTGCCACCTCATCTTTCGAATAGATCAAATCTCTCACAGCGTTATCATCGACGTCAGATACCTTGTCCAGTACCCCACCAGCATCTCCTTGCTTTAGCTGGGCTACTGTCTGCCAAGCTCTCCCGATTGAGTTCCGGGGGTCTTGGAAAAACAAGTAACAACATAAGGAGAGGAGAGTCAAATGAACAGTGATAGCCCCAATGATAACAGACAACCCAATTATTCTCTGAGGGGCAATGACATTTTTGAGAGACTGCGTCGTCGCATTGTCTTGAATGTCGAAGTATAACATTCGATCGTAATAGTCCATGATCGCGGTTGTCGTCATGAGCGCACGGAGGCCAAGTCCTACGCTGTTGGTGGTGCTAACTGTGTCTATGAAGATTCTGGATAGTACGTGGTGAAACTTTGGTGTTGAATCTGGGCAAGTGTTGCAAGTGGTGACTGATACACCGTCACCCTCGGGTTCGAGGATCAGCCTGGGTCCATTCGTCGTGGCCGTTCCGAGGTCTTCATCCTCAATATCTGTCAGGTCAAGCACCCCCCGATCTCTGAGACTGAGCTTTGGTTCCAATAAGCCGAAATATTTCCGTATCTCGTCGGTATCAAAAGGGTAATGGTTGAAGTCGGTAGTATTTCGGCGAAGTTCTGGTTTAGTATATCGCTTTTCTCCCTTGGCCGTAATTCTCCGATCCAATGTTTTAACAAAACTATGGACACAAACAGTGCACCGCAGGATCACACCGTCCTGGTTGTTGTCATACAGACTCACCCACTCGTGCCTGCCCGCGTTATATATGGGACGCGGTGTTGAACTAAAATTCGCTACTCTCCAATCGTTTGCAGTGCCTTTGGCTGTTTCGAAAATCAGCACCCAGGTATTGGAAGGATTTGCAATGTGCCGATCAGAAGCGTTCGCGGTTTCTTGCTCATGAATGTCGAGCTTTGGCCCTTCCAATTTAGTTAACGAGAAGAATAACCTGTCTGTAACATCATCTAAATGGAACGGTATATCGCTACTGAAGTTAATGCCAGTAAAGTCCCGGAATCCATTAAACGAATTGCCGGGGAGAGTCGCCATAGCAGGGTCGGCGAGAATAGGTGTACTAAGATTACCGACAATAATGGCACTACGATTCCCACTTCCGGATTTGTTTGGATGACCGTCCATATTGACGACAAAGTTCTCAATCAGTGGTGAAAAGCAGAGGACTTGCGCACGAATAATGCTTGCCGGGCCTTTGTAAGAGATGAACGCCGAACTGTTGGATTTTGCGAATGGGAGCAGCGCTCGGGTGGTATTTCCAGTGTATTCAACACCTCCTGTACCCTTTTGATCGCTTACGATGGATTTTGCATCCCCGGGCTTTTCTGCAAAAATGGGATATTCGTCCAGGTATCGACCACTCATTCTCATCCCACCGACGTATTGGAACTGATTCGAGCGTCTGTAGGAAATATTGAACGTTATGGGCTTCTCTAGGAGATCTTGACGCCGTAGGTCGCTGACAAGAATGGTGGATGTGAATTGAAACAGTCCGCTCAGCAACAGTAGCATTCCAACAATGTGATACACCGGGGGCCATGTTTCTCTGCGATCCGTCCTGCTTCGTAACGTTGGGAGAATAATACTCGATGGTCCGTCGGTTGAAACCCGGGCGATTGCCATCTGGGCAGCGTCCGCATACAAAATTTCGTTACGCACCAATAGGATAGATGCAATCATTGAGCAAGCAAGCACTATCTGAGAACTTATAGCGACCCGAAGAACTGTAGAGCAGATGGTGATTACCCGTGTCGTCCAGTCATCAGCGGAGAATTGGCTCCAAAATCGCTCAGGATGGAGGCTGTTGGACTGCCGCCAAAGGAAGCACAGGACAATTAAAGTGAGAATGATTGCAATGGTGCCAACTACCACGACCAGGATCGGAAACCAGTCGATCATTGGCCATTTGCGTTTGGGCTTCGTCCTGCCCTGTCTGCCGCCTGACTTGTAAGAGGTGTCCGTTGTTAAGAGCGAAGCATCATCAGGTGTGAGTAGACCTCTTTGACTGTCGCGATGGCTTTGTTTCTGGCGAGATCGGGTGGGAACGGTGCGTATGGGCTCCATGCGGGAAGGCTTCAGAGGGTAAGAAACAGCGTGAGAGGCTCGGTAGCGAAGCCTGAGGATTGTCGATGTTTAGACTAGGATAGATATAGTCAGTTGAGGAGTTGAGCAAAACCTAGAGGCGCCCCACGTACCGCGGGTGCTACGGTAAGTATTTGTATTGTGTGCTGTGGTAAACCATGTAGACAGAATGTAGTCGTAGCGGATTCAGTTCGCAGTACTGTGCTAGGTTTTCGGCAGTAATTGACAAAGGCGCCCACTGACACAGTGATTAAAGAAGCTGTAAGGCACGGAAGAAAGACGATTTCGTAGCTGATACGGCAGACAGTTGTATTTCACCTCGCGCACATATAGTTGAAATGTTATAGCCACACAAACGACGGAACCCAGAAATTAGTTTATACATGGGTACCGGAGGTAAGCGACGAGAGAATATTCTGTCCATCCAAATGTTCTATACTGCCGAGTTAAAATGGTCATAATTATATAGAGCAGCGTTTTATATCTGCAGTCACGGCTTGAACAAAATTCGGTGGTGGTTACCATCGGAGTGATACTCAAGGAGAATTCGCACCAAACCTCACCCACAATACGCTGACGCATCCTGTTTGGTTTGTTTTTTGTTCTAATCATACTGTATCCACTATATATATAGTGTATGGCACCTCCCCGGCTAGGTGGGGGCGATCCCCTCCCTCTACCCCTCGTCCTTTCTTTATGCTGGGAGTCAAGTAGAACCATCACAGCTGGACAGAGAATTTGTCAGACCGACTTATCGGCTGAAAGCTCAGTTCTGTCGTGCGGGAAGAAAATTGAACATTGCGATGTGGTCATGAGCTGTCACATGTACATGGTTGTGTGCGCAATAGCTCGTCAAGTCTCCAGATTCATTATCGCTAGTCGATAGTTGATTTTTGCGGCGCACCCTTTATAAGTGTTCCAACCGTTCAATTACCCGAAATCACTTTCAATTGGCCCGTTTGCAATGATCGAAAATGTTTGTCGCAATCACATGCATTATTCCTCGTATGGTTGCACAACGCGGCGGCAACAGCGCTGCTGCAAGGCTTATCGTCGTGCACACTTGGTGAGTGACATCGGTTGGATGCCTAGCCCAAGAGCTGCTCGTTTTCAATCTGCGCACTCCTCTGTGGAACAAGCTGGCATCAACCAGTTGTACGTATTTTGGCACAGCCTCCACTGCCTTGCTGTGATTTTTGGATTCCACCTGAGGTTTTTAGGTTTATTTAAGGCGGGTCTATGGCAGGGCTCTTCGTCCAATTGTGTTGCTGAGGATATACAATTTCGAATTCATACAACCGATGTTCGGTATATATCAAACGTTAACATACGAAATAAATATCCTATCTAGACTCACCGACAAATAAGCTTTCAGCTCAAAGAGACCAACCCCGCGTAGAACCAATCAGTTTTTTCCTTGTCCCGCCCTTGCATTGATACACCGACCGAACTTGTTCGTTACCCAACCGTATTCGCCCGCCTCACAGCAGTCTTCCCTCTGACGAGCCGATCTCGATCTGTCACTCTCCGCCCCCGCGTTTGCGCCGGGACCCTGCTGGATAATTTGGATCGTCAAAATGGACAAAATCCATTTTGCATTGTGTGATATGCGTTTCTACTCACTGTGTTACAATGCAGATACATAGCAAACTAGAAGTGAGGCACATTTGCATTTCGTTTAGCGCAATCATTATATCTCACTCGCTCTGTAGGCCAGGTACCATTGACACCCACTCGTACGTTTGTTCGCCCTTGAAGATATCTATGATTTAATATTAACCTGTATATGTTCTTGCGAATCCGTTTGTACAATTTTCGTTCTAGAACGGGGGGGCTGCGAACATGTGCGTCGTTCTGGGAGTTATGTGATAGCTTTCAGCTCTGAAGCAACTAGAGCATGGAGTTAATTTCTATAGGGAGCTGACAACCGAATCTGAAGGACAGCGGAGATTTTCTAACTCAACATCTCGGGTACAATCATGGATGCGTCGACTAGTGAGAACTGGTAGCAACAGCGTCCAAACTGAAATCTGTAGGCCGCCGGTTTGTTAACATTTCAACCGACCTGTCAGCTTACTGCGGTAGATTGTATACTTTTGCAAATATTCTCTGATTTATTTACCTCTGTCCTGGCATCTTGGATATCTTATAATTGAATACCGAACCTACGCCTTGGCTCTCCTAATCGTTGTAACCGGAGGATGCATGTCATTATTAACGCTTGCGTCATTAGAAATTACTGGGTATACCGGTTTCATATAACTATAGGTTGTTATAATTCAATTACATTTAACCGCGAAGCGATCGTGGTATGTGTAGTGCCATTCACTAGATAGAAATAAATAGATACTGAGATAAAGAAAGTTAATCAGGATGATAGAGGTAGGTAAGATTAAATAGTAGATTGATAGATTAGATTAGATAGTGTAAGAGACGATCACAAATATTAAATAAATTTCACCCTTATGCCTTTGTTTAACATGTCACAGAAATTTTCTACCACTACCCTGAAGGCATAAGCAATCGAAGTGGTTACTTCCACACTACTATCGCTATGCAACGGAGGGATCCAGTTCACTTTCTCAGTCCATAAGGTCTGAAAATTCCGGAAACGAAGATATTTAAGGTTGGACCTCTCTGTAGGCATAACACCCTAATTGACTTGATGAAGTCGCGTCGACGTCGTCCTTACAGCGTAGCCTAAATCACTGTACTCAGGCCATCGACAGGACTTGTAGGGACTACCCGTCCTACTATCTATCCAAGACTCCAAGACTTTTTAGCGCATCAACCGCGCGCCGATTTATTCTGCACAGAGATTATCTCATACTATGTGATCTATATGTTTGCACTATTATGTTAACTTTGATATTCCTATATCAGTTGATAAGCCAGTATATTAGATCTATAGAGGACCTATGTTCCATGACTGAAATAGATACCTAGCGTCACCTATTAAATGGAAATCTATAAAGTTTGAACAGCAGGGGAAGTACCCACTCCATATCCATTTGAATATTCTATTCAGAATTTTTAGAAAATATTTTTTGTAGTGGAAATGGCGTACCTGTTCACTGTTATAGACCGCGAGAAGTCTTCCAGTAGTTACTGAAGTAGGTAAAAGCAGTAGACTGAATCACTAGAGGCCGGTACATCTCCTTCCACCACCTAGTAGGTGTACAAATGCAAGGATTTGATAATATATGCGGGAGAGGGGTTAGATGGAAGTTGTCCAACGGAACAATGGTGAGTACATCGGCCGCCAGAAATAACCTAACGGAACCTTAAAAGTTATCGGCAGCGAAGCTACATGTAAACAAGAGTGCCAGTGGCTGGCGCTATAGTGAGACTGGAGGTGTCACGGTGGTAGAATTGATGAACTACATTCCCCGCGAAGCATAGACCGGATATCGACGTTAACATCACGGCCGCCAGCTGCTGGTTGTTCAAATACATAAGGTGGCTCATACAATTATTCAAATTCTTAATTTCTTTATACATTTTCAAAAAGTTAGTGGGTACTGGTGCGAGAAAAGTCTACGACAGATAGTGGCGGATAGTCCTTAGTATTGAGGGCATGGCAACCCCAAACCTAGTGCCCAACGTTTTTGTTAAAAGTAGAGATAGAGAAACTTGATTGTACTATCTAAGAGGGCCACAAAGCACAAAGGCCATATATATATGGTAGTCCATGTACGAATGCGTGCGTACGCATCTATGTATGGCGGTTTCTTTTGTTAGTGGGGAAGAGGACTCGCAACTTTGCTTTTGTTTCTTTATGTTACGGAAGAAGCGGGGAGGAAATATGTATAGGATATGCCATGGCCGCCAGCGGCCGAATGCAATATGATTACAAACAAACCAACGCATCTATGTATAGAGACGGCTGAATACTATTAGCCTAATAGTAATTTCTCATACGAAGCATTATTTCCGGCTATATGAATGCTGAGATCTACTGTACCAAAAATGCCCCGTTTATTAATGCCGAGTTAATGCTGTATTAATGTTGAATTCTTTATAAATGTATACATTGGCTGAACTTGTGGGGTATTTCAGAATTTGCAACAATATCAATTGTTTTGAATGTGGGATCAATTTCACAATAATG